>CDZQ01025397.1_pt1 | contig 10484 bp, 10 predicted proteins | sample 554831 | NCBI WGS metagenome assembly CDZQ01 (sample SAMEA3182112, study PRJEB8094) | gut metagenome | biome: human; feature: gut; material: Stool; isolation source: human stools | place: Canada | collected 2013-05-06
CTTCACTGCCCGGATCACGCTCCAGTCCGCCTTGCCGGAATAAAATTGCATGCGCGTGCGCGCATGCACGGCGATGGCGCGCACGCCTGCGTCTTCCAGGCGGCGGGCCAGATCGGGCGCGGTGACGCTGTCCCATCCCGCGCGGATTTTTACCGTCACGGGCAAAGGGGTAGCGCGCACGGCGGCGGCGGCGATGGCCTGTGCCAGCTCCGGCTCGCGCATCAGCGCTGAGCCTTCGCCGTTGCCCGTAATCTTGGGCGCGGGACAGCCCATGTTCAGATCGATGAAGGCAAAGCCCTTATCCGAAAGTTTCGCCGCCGCGCGGGCGATCAGATCCGGCTCGCGGCCAAAGAGCTGCAGGCCCAGGCGCGTTTCCCGCGGATCGCGCCGCGTGAGGGAAACGGTCGCGCGCGCGTCGCGCGGGGCATAGAGATAGCCCTTGGCGGAGAGCATTTCCGTAACGCAAAAGGAAGCGCCCTGTTCGAGCGCCAACAGCCGCGCGTTGAGATCGGTCACGCCAGCCATGGGCCCCAGGATCACCGGCAGGTCATTCATTGCCATCCTCCTGCGCGGGCGCGGCCGAAGGCGCGGGCGTCGGTTCCAGGATCACGCGCGTCTGCGTCAGGCCCACGATGCGCCATTGTCCGCCGCTTTTCATGAGCGTAACCTCATATTCGCCGCCCTGCCAGGCGGGCGGATCGCCACTCACGTCGTTCACGCGGCTGGAAATCACGCTGCCCTCGATGGAGGGCACGCGCTCCGTGATGGTGCAGTAGGCCGTGTCCTGCCAGGGCCAGGCCCACAGCCATTCGAGCGTGATCACATGGTCGAAATCCGTGATGTTGTAATCGATATAGGGTGAATTGGCCGAAAAGGCGATCTGCATCACGGGATCGTTATTCAAAAAATCCGCGCTGAAATACTTGTTCAGCTCGCTCGCATCCTCCCGTGTGAGGGCGACTTCCACGCGCTTGGCCATGCCATCCGTCACCAGAATATAGATATTGCCGGAATTGAGCGCCATGTAAAACGCGCAGATCAGGATGGCTACGCACGCGCAGAGGATGATCATGCGCGAGGCGATGAACCAGAGCAATCTTCGAATATACTTCATAGGGCAGCAATCTTTCCTCTTTGTGTGATAATCTTTAGACGCGCATCCTCCGCGTCCAGTTGCGCCGCGCGCTCAACCGCTTCGGGCGCGTAGACGTCTGTGCGCATGTATTCGATGGAGGGCCAGCCCAGGGGGCGCAAATCCACCGACAGGCGTTGCGATTCGCCGGACATGACGATCTCCATTTCGGCCATCAACGTTTCCAGCGCGCCGTGAAAGCCCTTTTCCGGCGCATGAGCGCGCAGGTCGTGTTTGGCCCAGGTGTCCCGCTGCGAAAACAGGCGGTGCAGTTCCCATGCGGCCTGGGAAACCTGGCCCATTTCCCAGCGCTCTTCCATGGAAAGCTGGGGCGTGTACGCAGCGATGAAAACCGGGTGCCAGGCGTGCGAGATGAACAGCGCCTGCCCGCCCGCTACGCGCGTGTAAATCCCATCGCGCCGCTCAGAGAGCATGCGCTTCCATTCCCAGGGGTCGGTATCCCGCCCGGTGTGCCACGCGCTCGCGCGCGTAACGTCCGCCAGATTGGGGATGCCCGTGCGCCCGCCAAAGGCGATAAAACCCATGCTGTCAAGCAGCGAGAGGAGTTCTTCGTAAGTGGTTATGGTCATGCGGACGCCCCCTTTTTCCTATACCATTATAGCGGCAAAATCCGCGCGGGTCAATAGCGAATATGGCGGAGCATGGCAGGCAAGGGAAAAAATCTGGCGGCTCAGGAGAAAACATGAGCCGCCAGGGATGTTTAAGAAAGGGGATAACAGGCTTCATGGATGCCGGGCGGCAGGGCCTGGCGGCTGCCATCCGGCAGCAGCAGAGCCGCCTGTGCCAGGGTGGGAATGGCGGCGGATACATGCAACGCATTGGCTTCGCGCTGCCAGCGCAGCGAGCACCTGCCCAGCGGCGTATCGATGGAGGCCTGAGCGGAATGCAGGGAGGCAATGGCTCCGGGTTGCAATACAATCCGCTGCCATCCGGCGGAGCCCGTTTCCTGGCGCAAGCCCGCCGCCCAGGCGAATAGCCAGGCGTCTGCGGCGCCAAACATGGCGTGGTTGTGCGAACCGCCGCCGTTCCAGTGTTCGTATAGCGTAGTAGCGCCGCGCGAACGCATCTGCGCAAAGGAGGGATAGCCCTGTGCGGTCATCAGGCGGAAAGCGGCGTCCGCGTAACCGTTTTCGCTGAGCACGTCTAGCAGGATGGGCGTAGCGAAGATCCCGGTATCAAAATGCCAGCCGCGCGATTGCATGTGATCGAGCAGGCGCTTGAGTGCGCTGGCATATTCCGCTTCGGGCATGGCTTTGGCCCACAGGGCAAAGGCCATGCCGCCCTGCGTCAGAAGGGCGCTGCCCTGGCCAAAGGCCCGGTAAAACGCGCCGCGGCGCTCCCGGGCTTCCGCGCGCAAGGCGCCGGCCGCTCGCGCTTCGCCCAGAATGACGGCGATTTGCGCGGAAATTTCCAGCATTTGAATGGCGAACGCGGTGTTGACCAGGGCGGGATCCATGGCAATGGGTTCCGGGGTACACCAGTCGCCCAGGCACCAGCCGCCGTCTTCTTCCCGCACGACGAGGCCGCCTTCGCTGTGGTTTCGCAGGTATTCCAGCCAGGGCAGGATGTGCGGCCAGGCTTCGCGCAGGATGGACGCGTTCCCCGTATGGCGGTACAGCGCCCAGGGCACGAATACCACGGCGCCGCCCCAGCCGCCCGGTCCGCCGCCGCCATTGTAAAAAGGCGCCGTGTGCGGGACGTGGCCGGTTTGCCGGTTCTGGGCGTCAAAGATATCGCGCATCCATTTGGCGGCAAAGGCGTTGGCGTCCAGGTTCAGGAGCATGGCGGGCATGGTGACCTGCCCGTCGCCAGTGTAGCCCAGCCGTTCCCGGTGCGGACAATCCAGCGGCACGCCGCAATGCTGGTTGCAGCGCATGCTGATGACCGACGCGCGGTGATACCAGTTGAGCAAATCGCAGCCGCAGGAAAACGCGCCCGAGGTTGCCAGGTTTGCCGCCACCAGCTGCGCTGTCGCGCTGGCCTGGAATCCGTCTGCTTTCAGCGCCCCATCTTTAAAGCACAGGGCAACGGGCTCATTTGCGCGCAGCAACGCAACCTGCGCATAGCGGAAACCATGCCAGCAGAATTGCGGGCACAGGCTCTCCTCCCCGCCGCCGTCCAGGATGAAGGCGTCCATTTGGATCTGCTTTTCGCCCCCGGCGCTGTCGTATTGCAAGCGCCATTCTTCGCCATCGGCGCAGATTTCTTCGGCAAAGCGCAACTCCAGCCGGTCGCCTCGCCGGGCGCGCGCGCAGAGGGCGATCCAGCCGGAAAGATTTTGGCCAAAATCCAGGATGCACTGCCCATCGCGCGCAGGAAAGGCGCGCACCACGGGATATTCCTGAAGAACGGCGTCCGAAGGGCACGTTTGCGCCCGCAGTGCGCCCATGGGGGCGGGGGCGGTTTCCACTGGCCGCGGCGCACCGGGTTCGCGCGTCCTGTCCACGGTTTCCCCATAAAACAGGTTGTTGCGCACCGTTTGGCTTTCGCGCCATTGCCAGCGGTCATCGGAAACGAGCGTTATCCCGTCCATGCGCGCTTCAAAGAGGAGGACGGGCGTTTCGCCATACCACAGGTCGCCCTCCACCAGCCGCTGGTTCTGGTGGTACCAGCCGTTGCCCAGATGCACTTCTATGCGGTTATCACCCTCCCGCAGATAAGGGCCAAGATCAAAGACGCGGTAAGGCACCCGGTAGGCGCCCTGATAATCGTAAGGATACAGCATATTGCGCAATTTCTGGCGGCTGTAGGCGGTGTTTACGGGCTGCAAAACTTCCGCTCCCACGCGGCGTCCATTCACCCACAGCACGAAAAAGCCAAGGCCACAGATGTACGCGCGCGCCCGGGCAGGATGCGTTTTCAGCGTAAAGTGCCGCAGCAGGATGGGCGCTTCTTCCGCGGGGTCTGCCCGGATCCATTGCGCGTGCCAGGCGTCCGGCGGCAGAATGCCGGTTTCAAACCAGCACTCGGCCGATTCCGCCACGGTGGTTTGCGGGGAATCGATCAGGCGGGTATACGCCTTCCATCCATAGCGGTGGCAGGATGCAAGCGCCGGCCCGTCATACGCCATGGAGCATGCAACATGGCGTTTGCGCCGTGGCCCCCGAGAGCCGCGAGCCCATGGCGGCTTCGGAAAAGCTGCGCCTGATTCCCTATGGCTGCACAACCCTGCGCATGACGGAAATGCCTATGGCAAAGATAGAAGCTTGAAAACAAAAAGCATGAGCGGCTTGCCACATCAAGCCGCTCATGCTTTTGCTTACTTTGCGCCCGGCCTTACTCTTCGAGCGTTGCCGTGAAGCCGTCGGTCTCGTTCCCGGCGAACACGATGGTGTAGGTGTTGCCGTACTCGGCCGGGATATAGACCCGGTTTGTGGTGCCGATTTCGGATACGTCGTCCTTGCCATAGGGCGAAAAGTCCATGGAAAACTGGGAAATATCGGCGCTTTCCAGATAGCTCTCCGTGAAGGTGAGCGAAAGATCCGTTTCGCTGGTAATTGCATTGCCTTCCAGATCGGCCATGCCGCCCATCCCGCGCGACTCATCGCCAATATAGAAAGTGTAAAAAATCTGATATACATCCTCGCTTTCACAGATGACGCGCACCGTGAAGAAGGGTTCTTCCGCCTCCTCCGGCGCCGCTTCGCACGCGGAAAGCAGCAACGCCAGCGCGAGGAGCAGCGGCAGGATAAAGGAGCGCCGCCAGATGGATATGCCGCGGGCCATGGTTAAAATCCCCTTTCGCAATTTTTGCACGTCATTATAGCACGCGGCGCCGGCGCTGCGCCAGCGCGGGAGAGCAAAGAATTGCAAAAAATTCGCGCATAGCGGCGCGCAAAATGCCCGGCGCAGCGCGCCGGGCGAAAGCGCTGGTTTTCTATCCGCGCGCGGCGGCGACGTAAGCGCGCGCCAGGGCGGTGCATTTGCCCCACTCTTCGCGCTCAATCCATTCGCGGTTCACCAGATTGCCGCCAACGCCCGCGCCAATCGCGCCTGCACGCAGGAAATCGGCAATGTTGGTATCGTCTATGCCGCCCACGGCCAGGAAGGGAATGTGCGAGAGCGGACTGGCAAGGGCCTTGAGATACGAGGGGCCGAGCGCGCCGGCGGGAAAGATTTTCACCGCGTCCGCGCCCGCAGCGTATGCGCGCTGGGCTTCGGTGGGGGTCATCGCGCCGGGGAAGGCCAACAGGCCCAGCGCCTTGATGGCGTGGATGATCGGCCGGTCGGTATTCGGGCTGACGATGAACTGCGCGCCCGCTTCGCGCGCGATGGCCAGCTGCAGCGTGGTGAGCACGGTGCCCGCGCCGATATACATTTCGGGCAGGCCATCGCGAATGGAGCGGATGGCGGCCGCCGTACCCTGCCAGGATTGCGCGTCGCTCTGGTTGAAGGGGATCTCCATCATATCCACGCCGCCCTCCAGCAGCGCTTTTGCCAGGGACAGCATTTTTTCCGGCGCCTGGCCGCGCGCGATGGCGATGATCTTGCTTTCGCGCACATGTTGCATGGTAAGCTCGCTCATGGTAGTTCCTTTCTTTCTGCGTTGTCGGCTGTGCTGAAGAAATAAGCGGTGCCAAGCGTGCCATCGGGATACCGGGCCTGGGGATGGGCGCAAATCCGGCGGTAGCGCCCGTGCGTGTAGCGGGAAACGGCTTCCGCCCAAAAGCGCCCGCCCGCCGCGTTTTTGCCGTGGTGCATGAGTTGCCATTTTCCGGGAAAGTGGGAAAACAGCCAAAAAGCAGCTTCCCGTCCAACGCCGCAGCGGCGGTATTTGTGCATCACGAAAAATTCGGCCATGGCGTAATCCGTGTTTTCGTCCGGAATTTCCTGGTAATTGTTCACCATGGCAAATCCCGCCAGCTTGCCCTCTACCCGAAGGAAAAAGGCCCAGCGGCCGGGCTCCGTCCAGTAGCAATCGAGCCAGTCATAGCCATACAGGCCCAGGGCGTTCACATCGGCGCTTTCCCACTGGCTGCTTTCGTAAAGGTATTTTTCCAGCAGGTTGCGCAAAATTTCTTTTTCGTCTGCCGCGACGGGAACCAGCTGCACATTCATATGGCGTTCCTCCCATGGGTTCAGTATACCACGCCTGCGCCGCGCCGTCAAGACAGCGGATTTATCGCGCGGCTTTTTCTCGCGCCAGGGCGGCAAGGAACGGCAAAAAAAGAAAATTTCCCCCTATACGAACGGGATGTTTTCGCGTATAATAGGGATACCAATTAGAAGGAGGAGCGCATATGCTGGAACAACTGTGCATGCTTCGCGATTTTGAGACCCGATCGGTTTGCTCGGAAAACAAGACGGGCGAAAAGGGCATGGGAGGCCGGACGAGCGCCAGGGATGGCGTGGCCGCGCATGCCGCGCGGGATCTGGGCGATGGCTGGAAGACCAACCCTTATGAGCGCATCAAGGGCGGAGAAACGCGGGAGATCATGAACGTTTCCGGCGAAGGCATGATCCGCCACATCTGGATGACGCCCGCCGGTTCCTGGCGCGATGCAATTTTGCGCATCTATTGGGACGGGAGCGAAACGCCTTCCGTCGAGTGCCCCATTGGCGATTTCTTCGCCTGCGGATGGGGGAAATATGCCCCCATTCGCTCGTTGGCCGTGTGTGTAAATCCTGGCTCCGCATTTAACTGCTATTGGAGCATGCCGTTCCGCAAGGGGTGCCGCGTGACGCTGGAAAACCGCGCGGAAGAAGATTTTGTGCTGTTTTATCAGATTACCTACGAGGTGCGCCCCATTCCCGCGGAATGCGCCTATTTCCACGCCCAGTTCCGGCGCGTGAATCCGCTGCCCTATAAGCAGGTGTACACCATTCTGGATGGCGTGAAGGGCAAGGGGCACTATGTTGGCACGTATATGGCCTGGGGCGTGAACAATAGCGGCTGGTGGGGCGAAGGGGAAATCAAATTCTATCTGGATGGCGACGGCGCGTATCCCACCATTTGCGGAACGGGCACGGAGGACTATTTCTGCGGATCCTACAATTTTGAGGATCCCGTGCGGCACGACCGGTATGAAACGTTCACTTCGCCCTATTCGGGGCTGGCGCAGGTGCTCACGCCCGATACCCTCTATCAGAGCCAGATGCGCTTTGGCCTGTATCGCTGGCACATCAACGACCCGATCTATTTCCACTCCGATCTGCGCGTGACCATCCAGGCGCTGGGCTGGCGCAGCGGCGGGCGCTATTTGCCCTTGCAGGATGACATTGCTTCCGTAGCTTACTGGTATCAGACGCTGCCCTGCCAGCCGTTCCCCGCGCTTGGTAGCCGGGACGAGCTGGAAATCGTGTAAAGGAACGCGCGTGGCTTCGGCCCTCGCGCACGCTGTTTTCAACGGGCTGAAGCCTTCTTTCTTACGAATTCAGGATGAAGCCTGGGAAAATTCCAGCGTTTCCCCGTCTGACAGGCAAAAGACATCGCCAAGGCGGGTGAGGTAAACCGTCGTGCCCAGGGAAGAAAGAATGTGCAGGACGGTTTCGTCCTCGGGGTGCTCCTCGTCGCTGGTGATCACGGCGTAGGCAGGGGAGGCAGCCTGAAAAAATGCGCTGCTGAGCGATTCGTAGCTGCCGTGGTGCGGCACTTTCAGCACGTCGCAGGCCAGACCGCCTTCGCGGAGCAATTCGGCAAGGCGGTCGTTTTCCGCATCGCCCGCAAAGAGAAAGCGCGTTTGCCCATGCTGCACGCGGATCACGAGCGATGAATCGTTGGAGGCGTTCTTGCCCGTGCAGGGCAGATTCGTCACGCTGATGGCGTATTGCACGCCATCGATTTCCAGCGCCATGTTTTCCTGCAGCGCGATGGGTGTAAGCCCCTGATCTTCCAGCGCCTCGCGGTATTGCCGCGTTTGCTTGTTATCCTTCTCACAGGCGCTTTCGTACACCGCGCTCACAGGCAGTGCTGCGAGCAGCGCGTCCGCGCCGCCCACGTGGTCTTTATCAAAGTGCGTGATGAACAGGGCGTCGACGCGCGAAACGCCGCGCTCCAGCAGAAAATCCACCAGAGCGTCGCCCATGCTGTTTTCGCCGGTGTCGATTACTACGGCGCTGTTTTCGGTGAGAAGCACAAAGGCGTCCGCTTTGCCCGCGTTCAGGAAAGCCACTTCCAGCGTGCCGGGTTCCGCCAGCGCGCCCGAGGCGAACAGGAGCAGGGCCAGCATAAGCGCGCAGGCACGCGCCGGGAAGCCGCAAGAGCGTTTGAAAGGCATTTCGCTTTCCTCCTTTATCGCGATGAAAAAGTCTCCCCGCTGGCGCGGCCGGCGGGGAGATGGCATTTTGGGGCCGGGACGCGGGATCAGCTGTCCTTGCCCTTTTTGCCCGTGGCGGAATTGAGCGCCATAATCAGCAGAAAGACGACGAAGATGACGACGAAGATGCCCAGCATTCCCATGCCCATGATGGGCAGAGAATCGAGAAACGCCTGAAAATCAATATGGAAATCCATGAATATATCCTCCTTACACAACCAAAGCCATGATCAGGCCGCCAGCGATGACCGAAGCGATCTGGCCGGCCACGTTCGCGCCCGCCGCGTGCATGAGCAGGAAGTTGTTGGGATCCTCCTTGAGGCCCATCTTATGCACAACGCGCGAAGCCATGGGGAAGGCGGAAATGCCCGCCGCGCCCACCATCGGGTTGATCTTTTCCTTGAGGAACAGGTTCAGCAGCTTGGCAAAGAGCACGCCGCCGAACGTGTCGAAGATGAAGGCGACCAGGCCCAGCGCCAGGATCATCAGCGTTTCCGGCTGCAGGAACTCGCTGGCCTGCATGCTGAAGGCCACCGTGATGCCCAAGAGGAGGGTAATCAGGTTGGCGAGCACTTTCTGCGCGGTGTCAGAAAGCGAATTGAGCACGCCGCACTCGCGCAGCAGGTTGCCGAACATCAAGAAACCGATCAGCGCCACGGAATCCGGCGCGGCCAGGCCCGCGATCATGGTGACCAGGATGGGGAACAGGATGCGCGTGGTTTTGCTGATCTGCTTGGGGTTGTAGGGCATGCGGATGAGGCGCTCTTTTTTCGTGGTGATCAGCCGGATGCAGGGAGGCTGCACAATGGGCACCAGCGCCATGTACGAATACGCGGCCACGACGATGGCTCCCATGTATTTCGTGCCATAGTGCTCGGCCACGACGATGGAGGTGGGGCCGTCCGCCGCGCCGATGATGGCGATGGAAGCGGCGTCCGTCAGGTCGAAGCCCAAAAGGGACGCCATGGAAAGCGTGAAGAAAATGCCGAACTGCGCCGCCGCGCCAAACAGGAGCATTTTGGGGTTGGAAAGCAGCGGCCCGAAATCGATCATCGCGCCAATGCCGATGAACAAGAGCAGCGGGAACAGCTCGTTGCGAATGCCGGCGTTATACAGCGTTTCCAAAACGGCGGCGACGCCCGTCGTTTCCGCGGCTTCCGCCACGGCGGGAAGCGGCAGGTTGATGAGAATCGCGCCGAAGCCCATGGGCAGGAGCAACGTGGGTTCCATGTCCTTCTTGATGGCGAGGTAAATCAGCAGCGCGCCGATAACCCACATCACCACCATTTGCCAGGTGATCGACTGAAAGTTCTCGAGAAAGACGTGCATGGGAAAACCATCCTCCTTGCGTAAATAAAGACCTTCACGGCCTTTTACCATGAAAATCTTGCCCCGCGTTTCCAAAAAGACAGCCTGTCCGCATGAACCGGCCCCTCGCGTATGCGGATGGGCTGCGAACCCTTCAGAACGCAAGCGCCTCCTTTCACTCCTACAAGTTTAACATGCGAATGTTTTTCTGTCAACGCATATGACAAAACGTTCATATATTTAACAGGAAGGAATTTTCCTTTCCCTGCCATGGGCGGCGAAAAAAGGAAAAAGCCTCCCGGCGGTTTTGGGCAATTTCGCGGGCGGCAGGGAGGCGGAGCGGAAATGGGGCGCGCAGCAAGGGCGAAAAGAGGCGCGGAGGCGCGCGGCCTCAGGGCAGCGGCGCGGTTTCTTCGCGGCGCAGGTGTTCGAGGCGATAGGGCCCCTGCGCGCCGCCAGTGGGTGAAACGCTATAGAGGACGGGCACCGCTTCCAGCAGGTTGTCGCCCGCCAGGCGCAACAGCGCCACAGCGCTTTCGCCGCTGGGCAGGGGAAATTTCATGCGCACACAGGCGTCGAATCCCTCGACGATTTCCGAAAGCGGCGCGCTGGCGCACGCATATCCGGCGGCCAGATAGCCGTCCGCCTCGCCGGAGAGCCCCAGGAGCTGCGCCTGCAGCGCGGCCAACGCGCAGGCTTCCGGCGTTTGCGGCCAGGCCGGCCCGCCCTGCGCCCAGAGCATATCGGAGGTGGCCAGGGAATAGCCT
>CDZQ01002294.1_pt1 | contig 10483 bp, 8 predicted proteins | sample 554831 | NCBI WGS metagenome assembly CDZQ01 (sample SAMEA3182112, study PRJEB8094) | gut metagenome | biome: human; feature: gut; material: Stool; isolation source: human stools | place: Canada | collected 2013-05-06
CCGTTGCGGCGTATTGCTCTGCGCTCAAAAAAGAGATTTGCCTCACCGCCGAAAAATACCCTGGCGCCAGGGTGAGTACCGTGTTTTTGGGCGGCGGTACGCCCACGCTGGTACCCGCCGCACAACTGCGGGGCGTCCTTGAGGAACTGCGCCGCTGCTTCGACGTCCTGCCGGATGCGGAAATCACCGCCGAGGGGAATCCCGGCACCCTGTCCCCCCGGTGGCTGGAAGCGGCCTGCGCCTGCGGACTGAACCGCCTGTCGCTGGGGATGCAGGCCGCGCAGGAGAGATTGCTCAAAGCCATTGGACGCATCCATACCTTTGCCCAGACGGAGGAGGCGGTGGCGATGGCCCGCGCCGCCGGCATCCGCAATCTCAACGTGGATCTGATGTCCGGCCTGCCAGGCCAGACGCTGCGGGACTGGCATGAGAGCCTCAAAGCGGCTTTGGCGCTCGACGTGGAGCATATATCCGCGTATAGCCTGATTCTGGAGGAGGGGACGCCGCTTTGCCGCATGGTGGAGGAGGGAAGCATGCGCCTGCCGGATGACGAGCTGGCCGCCGAAATGTACGAGCGGGGTGTAACGTGGCTGGAAGCGGCGGGATACGAGCGCTACGAAATCAGCAATTTTGCCCGGCCGGGCTTTCGCTGCCGCCACAACGTGGGCTACTGGCAGGGAAGCTGGTATGCGGGGCTGGGCGTGGCGGCGCATGGCATGCTGCCGCCGGACGAGGCGCAGGCCGCGTGCGGCGCTGTGCGCATCCGGCGCGCCAATAGCGAAAGCCTGATGGAGTATCTCAATGCGCTCGATACGCAAAATACCCTGCCGCCGGCAGAAATCACGGCGGTGGACCGTCGGGAAGCCATGTTTGAGACGATGATGCTGGGCCTGCGCATGACCGACGGCGTATCCGAACGCGATTTTGAGCGCATGCATGGCGCGGCGCTTTCGCAGGTCTACGGCCCGGCGCTGGAGAGACTCGCGGGGGAGGGGCTGGGGGCGTGGTCCTCCGGTGCGCCGGGGGAGAGGCGGTTCTTCCTCACCCCACGCGGGCTGGAGGTACAAAACGAGGCGCTTATGGCGCTGATGCCGTAAACAAAAAGGTCCGCCGCATCCAGACGGGTGCGGCGGACCCATGATCGAAACTTACTGGAGGGAATCCTTGGTCAGCACGGATACGCCGGTATCGGTCACGGCATGGCCGAGATCCTCGCCCGCGATGGCCTTGACGGCAGCCTGTACGCCTTCATAGCCCATCACGTCGGGGTTCTGCGCCATGGTGCACAGCAGGTAGCCGTCCCTGATGAGGCTCTGGATGGCGTCGGACTTGTCAAAGCCCACGCCGATCACGCCGGTGTCGCCGGACGCCTTGATGGCGTTGCCGATGCCGGTGGTGGAGCCTTCGTTGCCGCCGAAGATGCCGACCACGCCCTGGGTGATGTAGTTCTCAGCAATGGTCTGGGACTTGGCAGCGTCGCCTTCGCCGTACTGGGTCTCGAGGATGTTGTAATCGGTGCCCTCAAAGGCGCTGCGGAAGCCCGCTTCGCGCTTCACGGTGGAGTCGGTAGCGGCATTGACGTTCACGATGCCGATGTCGCCGGAGGTGATGCCGGCCGCAGTCAGGGCCTTGATCATTTCCTCACCGGCGGTCTTGCCGGCGGCCTGGTTGTCGGTGGAGAAGGTGGCTTCCGCCTCGACGTTGGCGGGGGAGTCCACGTAGACGATCTTCACGCCCGCCTCGACGGCCTCGTTGAGCGCGGAGGAGATGGCGTCGGGGCCGTTGGCCGCCACGATGATGGCCTGGTAGCCGCCGGCGACGGCGTTGTTGACGCACTCGATCTGCTGGGCGTCATCCTTGGTGTTGGGGGACATGAAAGTAACGGTCACGCCGAGTTCCTCAGCGGCCTTCTGGGCGCCCTCGTTGAGGGTAATCCAGTGCTGGTCGATGGAGTCCATGGTGATCAGGGCGATCTTCTCGCCCGCGGCCATCGCGCTGGCAGCGCCGAGCACCAGGCACAGGCTGAGCAGCAGAGCAACGATCTTTTTCATAACAATGGTACCTCCTGTTTCTATTTCTGAACGCCCGCAGGCAATTCATTCGTCTTTTTGGTGGTTTTGCGGCTGAAGATGCCGCGGCGGAACACCACGTCAAGCAGCACGGCGAATACCACGATCACGCCGATCACGATGCGCTGGATGCCCACCTGCGCGCCGATCATGTTCAGACCGTTTTCCAGCGTCTGCCACACGGCCGCGCCGCCCAGGGTGCCCAGCAGAAGACCCGTTCCGCCCAGGGGAGAGATGCCGCCGATGACGCCTGCGGCCACCGCATACATTTCATAGGTGTTGCCGGCCTCCATGTTGCCCATGCTGGCCTGCGCGCACAGGATCAGGCCCACCACGAACGAGCAGAACGCCGCCACCAGATACGCCTTGGTTACCGTGGCCACCACCGAGACGCCCGACAGCTTGGCCGCATCCGCGTTGGAGCCGATGGCGTAGATGTGCCGGCCCGTGCGGGTCTTGCTCAGCAGGAAGAAGAAGGCCGCAAAGAGGACCATGGCAATCCAGAAGGTGTTGTACAGGCCCAGGGTGTCGCCGTAGTAGAAGAAGTTTTGGAACCTGTCGCCCATCTCCTGGCCGATGCCGCTGGCGATGGCGTTGGTGTTGCGGTTGCCGTTGACCATGTAGGCCACGCCGCGCGCCACGAACATCGTGCCCAGCGTGGCGATGAAGGGCGGGAGCTGGAACTTGCCCACGAGCATGCCGTTGAGCACGCCTACCAGCAAGCAGGCCACCAGCGTGATCAGGATGGCGGGGATGGGATGCATGCCGCCGGACATCAGCGTGCCGGAGATCATGGCGCTCATGCCGACCACCGAGCCGATGGACAGGTCGATGTTGCCGGTGATGAGCAGGTAGCTCTGGCCGATGCCGATGATGAGGTACTTGGACATGGAGCGCGTGAGGTTGACGATGTTGCGCCCCGAGAACACCGTGGGGTTGATCAGGCCGAACGCGATGTAGATGATGATGAGTCCCGCGAAGGCCGTCAGCGCCGCGCCCATGCCGCGCACGCTGAGCAGCCGCTTGAGGAAGGGTTGCTTGCTGTGTTCCATACGATCCGTGCCTCCTACGCTCATTGGCCTGCCGCCATTTTGTTTTCAAACCGGGTTGCCAGCGTGAGAATCTCGTTTTGCGTGGTTTCCCGCGCCATCACCTCGCCGGTGATCTGACCGTCGCACATCACGATGACGCGGTCGGCGATGCCCAGCACCTCCGGCAGCTCGCTGGATACGAACATCACGGCGATGCCCTGCTGCTTGAGCTGGTTCATCAGGTGGTAGATCTCCACCTTGGCCGCCACATCGATGCCTCGCGTGGGCTCGTCAAAGAGGACCACCCGCGAGTTGCGTGCCAGCCACTTGGCCACGACCACCTTCTGCTGGTTGCCGCCGGACAGGTTGGCCGCGTCCACATCCAACGACGGGGTTTTGATCTGCAAATTCCGGACCGCACGGTCGCACATGGCGTTTTCCCTGCTGTGGCTGACTACGCCCAGCCGGTTGCACAAAAGGTCCAGGTTGGGAAGCGCAATATTGTGGCGGATGCTCAGCTTGGTGCACAGGCCGTCCTTCTTGCGGTCCTCCGGCGCCAGCACCACTCCCTGACGGATGGCGTCCGCCGGACTGTGAATGGCGATTTCCCTGCCGTCGAGGAAAATCTGCCCGGACTGCTTGGGGTCGATGCCGAAAATGGCGCGCGTGGTTTCGGTGCGCCCGGCGCCCATCAGGCCCGCAAAACCCACGATTTCACCCTCGTAGAGGGAAAAGCTGATATTTCGCACCATGCGGCCGGCGTTGAGGTTTTTGACCTCAAAGATCTTTTTGCCCTTTTCGCAGGTCACACGGGGGAATTTTTCCTTGATTTCGCGGCCCACCATATGGGTGATGATCTGATCGATGGTGGTATCGGCAAAGTTCATGGTGGTGATATACTGGCCGTCGCGCATGATGGTCACGCGGTCCACGATGTGCTGCAGCTCCTCCAGCCGGTGGGAGATATACACGATGCCGTGGTCCGAGGCGCGCAGGTCGCGGATGATGCGGAACAGGTCCTCGATCTCGCGGGCGGTCAAAGCGGAGGTGGGCTCATCCATGATGAGGATGCGCGCGTCCATTGACAGCGCCTTGGCGATCTCCACCATCTGCTGCTTGGAAATGGGCAGGTCGCCCACCACCGTGCGGGGGGAGATGTCGATCTTGAGCCGGCCCAGCACCTCGGCGGCCTCTGCCTCCATCTCGCGCTGATTGAGCACCACGCCGCGCACCTTTTCGCGCCCCAGGAACATATTTTCGGCCACGGTGAGGTGACGGCACATGTTGAGCTCCTGGTGGATGATGGCCACGCCCGCGGCCTGGGCCTGCTTGGGGGTAAGGTTGCCATATGCCTTGCCCTGGATTTCCATGTCGCCGCTGTCGCGGGTATAGACGCCGCTGAGCACCTTCATCAGCGTGGACTTGCCCGCACCGTTCTCGCCCAGAAGCGCCATGACCTCGCCGCTTCGCAGCTCGAAATCCACATGGTCCAGCGCCTTTACGCCGGGAAACGACTTGCAGATATCGTGCATGGATACGATGATGTCGTTCATTGGCCTAGCCCCTTTGTCTGATTTGCTTGTTTCGGTGAAAAAAGTATAGCATTTCAACGGCCGCCGAAGAAATGGGGGTTCTTTGGTTTTCAGGGGGCTTTTTTATGGAGTTTTGATGCAACAAAAAAAGGCCCCGGCGGCCGGGGCCGCCGGAGTGATGTGAAATCATTGCGCCGGAGGGAAGAACGCGTACTCCAGCATCAGGCACAGGGCGTGATAGACGGGCAAGTGCAATTCCTGTACCATAAAGGTTTCCGATACGCCCACCACCACGCTCACGTCGCACAGGGGACGCAGCTTTCCGCCCGTGCCGCCGGAGAGCAGCGCCACGCGCATGCCGCGCGCGTGCGCAACCATGGCCGCCGCCACGGCGTTTGCGGCGTTGCCGGAGGTGGAGATACACAGCAGCACATCCCCCGGACGGCCCAGTCCATATACCTGCTGGGCAAAGGAGATGCCGCCGCTCACGTCGTTTTGAAGCGCCGTGGACAGCGCGGCGTTTTCCACCAGCGCCACGGCAGGCAGCGCGCCCTCCAGCGAGGCGGCGAGCCGCTCGCCCTCCTGGCCGAAGCGCTCGCTAAGGAGGCGGGCGGCCTCCGCATCGATGGAGCGGGGCAGAGTGAAGCTTTTCATCAGCTCGCCCACGATATGCAGCGCGTCGGCGGCGCTGCCGCCGTTGCCGCAGACCAGCAGCTTTCCGCCGGAGGCAAACGACTGGCGGATGAGCTCATAGAGCGCGCGAATGTCCTCCTTTTGTGGGGCCAGAATGGGGTAGCGATCCACAAGAGCGTCCAGCACGGCTTCGGGGCCGGCGTAACGGATATGAGCCATGGTCGAGTTCCTCCTTTGTTTTTCGGCACCTAGGCCTGCTCGACTCCGGCCATGGCAATGGCCAGCGCGGCATAGTCGCCGATGCGGTCGCCAAGGGCGGCGGGCAGGATGCGGCAGGCGGCCAGCGAGGCGGGAAGCGCTTCCTGCGCCAATGTGCGCAGCATGCCGTCGCGCAGCAGTCCTTCGCAGCGGGCATAGATAGAGCCGATCACGATGCGCTCCGGGTTCAGCAGGTCCACCAGCAGGGCCAGTCCGCGCCCCAGCTGGCGCGCCACATGGTCCAGCGCCTCCAGCGCCAGCGGGTCGCCCCGCCCGGCGGCCTCTGCCACAACGCGGGCTGTGAGCGGACCGGGACCCATGGAAACGGGCGCGCCCTTCTGCCGCTCGCGCAGGGCCAGCGTCTCGGCCAGCTGGCGGATGCCGCCGCCCGAACAGAACCCCTCAAACGAGCCCTCCTTGCCGTAGCCCGTGGGGCCGTAGTCGCTCAATCGCCAGTGCCCCAGCTCACCCGCCATGCCGCAGGCGCCCCGGTACAGCCGCCCGTCCAGAATCAGTCCCGCGCCCAGGCCCGTCCCAAAGGTGAGAAAAGCCATGCTCCGGCAGCCCTGGCCCGCGCCCCATCGCCATTCGGCCAGGGCGCAGGCGTTGGCGTCGTTTTCCATGAAAGCGGGCGCGCCCAGCGCCCGGGTGATCCGTTCCGTCCAGGAGGCGCCGCTCCAGCCAGGCAGGTTGGGCGGATTGAGCAGCACGCCGCGCGCGCGATTCAGAGGACCGCCGGTGCTGACGCCCGCGCCCAGTACGCGGCAGCCCTCCGTCATATCCAGCGCCATGGCGCACATGCGCTCCATAGCCTCCGCCTGCGTAGCGGGCGTGGCGATCTCGTGCCGCTTGAGCACGCAGGGCGCGCCCGCCTCCTCCACGCCCGTGCATACGGCGCATTTGGTGCCGCCGATGTCAAACCCCACCCAGCAGTCCATACAGCCGCTCCTTTCCCCATGGGTTCTTTTGTCAAAGAGTATAACACAGGCGCGTGGAAAAGCAAGTTATCCGCGCCTGCCCAGCAGCTCGCGCACGCGGGCACGCAACTCGGCCAGCTTGCGGTTGATGAAATCGCCCAGCCTCAGACGCGGCACATAGAGGCTGGCCCCGCCCCCGCCTACGGAGAACACGCCGCAGCCCTCGCCGTCAATGACCACGCTCCGCTGCCCGCCCAGCACGCAGCGGAAGGTGGTGCCGGCATAGAACGTGCCCACATACATCCGCTTTTGTCCGCCCGGACCATCCGAGCAGAGAAAAGCCAGTCCGCTGCCGGGATAGGTGCGCAGGCCTTCGCGCGTGAAACCGATGATGTTGGGATGGTCGAAGTAATCCCGCTCCTCGCCAAAGGCGTTGAAGCGGCGTACCTTGAGAAGCAGTTCCAGCTCGCTTACCGCGCCGATGCGGCGGCTGGGGATGCCGTAGAGATCGCCGTAGAACACGCAGGGATAGCCGTAGGCCCGCAGCAGGATCAGGCCGTAGGCCGCGGCCTTGAACCAGCCATCCACCCAGCTTTCCAGCGATTGACCGGGCTGGGTGTCATGGTTGTCCACAAAGGTTACCGCCAGGTCGGGCCGGGCGCCCACCAGCGTGCCCTCAAACAGGCGGCTCATGTCAAACTGCCCGTTGCCGCGGGAAATCTCGTGAAAATGCTGGTGCAGCGGCACATCAAAGAGGCTCATGCTGAAGTCGACCTTCCCAAGGTAGTCCAGCAGCACATTCACGTCCTGATGCCAGTATTCGCCCACGGCGAACAGCTCGCGGCCCGCGTAGGCGCGCATATCCGACAGCCATGCCTTGTAGAACGAGGCGCTGATGTGCTTGACCGCGTCCAGCCGGAAGCCGTCCAGCTCCGTGGTGTCGATGTACCAGTGCCCCCAGCGGCTCAGCTCCTCGCGCACGGTGGGATTGTCCGTATCCACGTCCGCTCCCATCAGGTAGTCATAGTTGCCCCGCTCCTTGTCCACATCCTGCTGCCAGGTCTTTCCGCCGATGCGGTACAGGCCCGGGCGGTGCGTGGCGTCGTTCCAGTCCACGCCGCTGAAGCACTCGTGCGTCCAGATGAAATCGCTGTACTTGCCTGCGCGGCCAGGAAAGGTGAAGCGCGTAAAAACGACGGCGGGAATTTCGGGCGTATCGGTCTGGGAGCGGTCGTCGGGGTTGTCGCAGTGTACGGTCACCTGTTCGGATTCATCCGCGCCCATGCGATGGTTGAGCACGATATCGGGCAGCACCTGCAGGTCCGCCAGGTGCAGCATGCGGATGGCCGCCAAGTATTCGGCACGCGTTCCGTACTTGGTGCGCACCGTGCCCTTCTGGTCAAACTCACCCAGGTCATAGGTATCATATACGCCGTATCCCACATCGTTGATACCGGCGTTGCCCTTGTAGGCGGGCGGCAGCCATACGGCTGTAAAACCCATGTGCCGCAGCTGCAGCGCATCCCGTCCGGCCTTGCGCCATAGCTCGCAGTCGTTGGGAAGTTCCCATTCAAAATATTGCAGCATCACGCCGTTGAGCATGAGATCCACCTCCTTGGGGAGCAGAAAAAAATGCCCCCCCTGATGATTATATGCAACGGATACATGCCGGGCAAGCGGCAGGCAGCGCGGCGCATGCGCGGAAAGCTGGTCAAAATTCCAACAAAACAAACGTTTTTCGCTCCGGCAGCGGCAAAGCTGCGAAGGGCCACTTTTTACAAATGGACAAAAACATATAGGTTCAGCCTGTCGAAAAACGTTTTTGGGAGGCCTGGTGGGCCGCCGCCTTCCCACAGCAAGCCGTACCCGGCGACAGGCGCGGTGGATTCGCAAACCTTGTGTGTCTCCCCGTCGCGCCCAAAGCGCAGGGTAAACGTGTTCTGGCGGAGAAAGACGGCGCAGCCGACACGCTGAGAACGCCGGGGACGAGCCGATTCGACACGCTGAAAGGCTGCGAATCAGACTTTTTCGGCATCCTGCACTTTACATTTTATTACCAGTGTGTTATATATGTCAGCAAAGCGGCGCGCATGTGCCGCCAATCATTCGCCGGGAAGCGGCGAAGAAAGAAGGGCAGACAGGATGAAACGGATTTTTGCGGCTGTGCTGGCGCTGTGCCTGTGCGCGGCGGGCGCCGCCATGGCGCAGGAAAGCGAGGATGGATGGGCCGCGGGCGATACGGTCGTCTTTGGCAGCTATGAGCAGGACAATGTTTTGACCAACGGCAAGGAGCCGCTGGAGTGGATCGTGCTCAAAACAGAAGGCGACCGTGCGATGCTGATTACGCGATACCTGATTGATGCGCGCGCCTATCACAAGGCGTTTGTGAAGATGACGTGGAGCGAATGCACGCTGCGCCAGTGGCTCAACGATACCTTCCTGAAAGAAGCGTTTTCCCAGGAGGAACAGGCGCGCATTGAGGAAGTCTTGGTGGTCAACGATGACAACCCGCACTACAGCACGCGGGGCGGCGAGGATACCATGGACCGGGTGTTCCTGCTCAGCGAGGCGGAAGTGCTCGAATTTTTCCCTCAGCAGGAGCAGCGCACCTGCCAGGCGACCGAATACGCCAAGGCGCAGGGCGCGTATGTGGATGAAAACAACGGCAATTCGTGGTGGTGGCTGCGCTCGCCGGGCGTGCGGCCCGTGGACGCGTGCGGCGTGCGCGCGGACGGGCGCATCAGCGGCTATGGCAGCCGGGATGTGAACCGTCCCAGCGGCACCATTCGCCCGGTGATCTGGGTAACCATGGGCGAATAAAGGCCCCAAATGAGATGAGCCGCGGCAGGAAACCATGAGCTGGCATAGCGCCAGCCGTGCTTTTCGCCGCGGCCTGTTTTTTTATTCTCCAGTCGGTGCCGCCGCCTCCGGGGTCGGGGTCGAATCAGGATGCGGGGTCTGTGTTGCCTCCGGGATGGGAGCGGGGAGGTAGGCGTAGTCGCGCCAGCCGTCGCCCTGGGCCACGGGGCCCTCCTGGCCCTCGCTGGCCGCGTCAATGCGCGCCCAGACCGCCTCGGCGGCCTCGCCCGTCACCAGGCGGGGCTGGAAATCGTTAACCTCCGGGTCGCCGGACACATTGGCCGCGTACACGCGCAGCTGCTGGCCCAGGTAGGTGCCGTCGTCATCAAAGGTCAGGGTCAGGCGCAGGGCACAGCTTTCCAGCGCCCGCACCTTCACGTTGCCGCCGAAGCAGAAGTTGCCCATGCTGTAGAAGATGTAGCGGCCATTGTAGACCTCCATTCCCTGCACCACATGCGGATGGCTGCCCGCGATGAAATCCGCGCCCATGTCGATGAGCTTATGGGCCAGATCGATCTGTGCGTTGGTGTGCTGGGAGGAATACTCCGTGCCGGCGTGCTGGGCAAAGATGATGACGTTTACGCCCTCCTCCTCGCGCAGAATACGGATCTGTTCTTTCAGCTGTTCCCGCAGGGAAAAGAAGTGCACGCGCTGCATGCCGAAAAAGGCGATTTTGATGCCGTCCTTTTCGAAGATGTAGGGGGTCAGCTCGTCAAAGACGTGCACGCCCGCGCCGGTGAGCGCCTCAACGGTGCTGGTCTTGCCCCGCTTGCCGTAATCCAGCGTGTGGTTGTTGTCCAGGTTGACGGCCTCGATGCTGGACAGCGGCAGGATGCGGGCAAAGTCTGTCGGGCCGCGGAAACAGTAGGTTTTGTTGACGGCGTCTCGGCTGTCGTCCTTGAGCACGCCTTCAAAGTTGATGATGGTCAGATCATCCTCGGAAAAGAAGTCGCGCATCTTCTCAAAGAAATAGGTGTACCCCTCTTTCCTGGCGTAATCGTGGAAGGAACCCTCGCGGTTGATCAGCCAGTCCTCGCCGCCCAGCGTGCAGTCGCCTACAAAGGTGAGGGTGACGGTCTTTTCGGCCAGCGCCGTGCCGCTCGCGGCAAGCAGGACCAGACACAACGCCGCTGCAAGCGCCTTACGCATGCGCGGCCTCCTTTCCCAGCGCGCGCCGCCGCAGG
>CDZQ01036428.1_pt1 | contig 10477 bp, 12 predicted proteins | sample 554831 | NCBI WGS metagenome assembly CDZQ01 (sample SAMEA3182112, study PRJEB8094) | gut metagenome | biome: human; feature: gut; material: Stool; isolation source: human stools | place: Canada | collected 2013-05-06
AGGTTAAACAATGAGTAACCAACCAAACAAAGAAGGCATCTATGATGCCAGAAAGTTGGGCATTCCTAAAATGATTATTTTAGGTATTCAACACACGTTTGCCATGTTCGGCGCAACGGTTCTTGTTCCGCTTTTAACCGGATTAGACGTTGCCACGACACTGCTGATGGCAGGACTCGGAACCCTTTTGTTCCACTTGATCACCAAGGGAAAGGTGCCGGCCTTTTTAGGATCTTCCTTTGCATTCCTTGGTGGGTATGCAACGGTTACCGGATTAGAAGGAACAGGATTAACACAAAAACAGTTGTTACCTTACGCTTGTTTGGGCGTTGCTGCGGCCGGTCTTGTATACTTGATTCTGGCACTGATTATTAAAATAGTCGGTATCAAACGAGTGATGCGTTTTTTCCCGCCGGTTGTTACAGGTCCTATCATTATTGCAATCGGTTTAATTTTAGCGCCAAGCGCCATTTCGAACTGTTCAACAAACTGGGTCGTAGCTCTGGTAGCATTGGCTATCATCATCATTTTTAATATCTGGGGAAAAGGGATGGCTAAAATCATTCCAATTATCCTGGGCGTGTTAGGTGCATATGCCGTTGCGTTGATTTTATATTTTATCGGACAAGCAAACAACCAACAACTCCTCAATCAAATGCCTTGGTTATTTGCAGGAGGTTTTTCTGAAACGGGTGCAGCCGTTCCCCTATTTGATTTCTCAGGATTACAAACTATTTGCAGCAATATCGGCCAGGGACAAATCTGGGGCAACTTAATCGGGTTGCCTATCCATAAAGAACAAACTATCTTTGCAATCGACTGGTCAAATATTCATCTGATTATTTCTTCGATTATTGCTATCGTACCCATTGCTCTGGCAACGATGATGGAACATATCGGAGACATCTCTGCGATCAGCGCCACAACAGGAAAGAATTTCATAGCAGACCCGGGCCTGCACAGAACATTAACCGGGGACGGATTAGCCACAACAATGGCGGCTGTTTTTGGTGGTCCAGCAAACACTACATACGGAGAAAATACTGGAGTCCTTGTTCTGACACGTGTATATGATCCGCGTGTAATTCGTATTGCGGCTTGCTTTGCAATATTGATTTCGTTTTTCCCGCTTGTCAGCACTGCAATTTCGACGATTCCTTCCTGTATCATCGGCGGTATTTCCTTTGTATTATACGGCATGATTTCTTCAATTGGAGTCCGTAATGTTGTAGAGAGCAAAGTAGACTTTACCAAGAGCCGCAACTTGATTGTTGCTGCAGTTATTTTGGTTTGCGCTCTTGGCTTGGGATCCGGGATTACATTCAGCTTTATGCTTGGTGGAGAACCGGTCAGCATTACGCTTACCGCACTTGCTGTTGCCGCAATTGCAGGAATTGTCTTAAATGCGATCTTACCAGGGAAAGACTACGAATTCCATACCGATCCTCCGGAAGAAACCGGCGTCAATTTTGCGGTAGGAGCCAATTCCAGCAAGCAAGGCCATGAGGGACAGTTGGAAACCTCTCAAACAGAACCTCAATCACAATCAGAAAACTCATCTGAAGCATAAACAATTTAAAGAAGGCGTCTTGGATACCCAAGACGCCTTTTCATCAATTAAACTGCAAAAAAACTTATTAACACAAAAGAGCAGGAGAAAGACTCCCGCTCTTTTTTAATTGAAAAAAGCAATCCTCACATGAACGGCACACTCGGTTATTCCATCATCGCTAACGCTTCTTGCGCCTGTTTCACATTTTCCAAATTCTCTAACGCAAAACACATCAATCGTCTTACACCGGTCCGATTATATCCCTTGCCGAAAAAGGAAATCGTTCCGTGACCGTCGCCATCACACTTAACTTGCATAGGCGGCATCATCTGCTTTTCGTACATTTTCAATCTGCGACCGGACTTGATGATAAGTTTTTTATTGGTAACCACATAAAAGGTTCTCGTCCTTAAATAGGCTTTCCGAATCAACTTTCCTACTACCAAACACAGGCCTACAATTACAGGAATTCCCCAGACCAAAAGCATGGAAAGTGAAAAATCAGTCTCCTTGCGCATTCTCATCAAACAAAGACTCCACCAAAAAATGGCAAAGATAGCCGAGCCTATATCCTCCCAATCCAACCAAAAACGCCCGAACACAATAAACCTCTCACCATTTGAACCCAATGTACGGCCCTTGCCGGGTTTCCCTTTCCACAACACCCGTTCGTCCTGGTCCACGCAAGACCGATAAAAATCAAAATCATCTGCAAACTTGTTCATACAAACCCTCCGTTCAATAAAATATATCATGAACCCCTGTTTTTCTGTCAAGCAAAGAATGCTGAAGATCCCCGAAAAAACAAGGATTTTCTGCTCATTCCCTCTTAACCGATATGAACTCAATCGCCTATGTACCGGCCTTATGTCTACTACTTTATATTCTATTCATCAAAGCGCTAAATACTAAATACTATTGGGGTCGTTACGCAGATTTTCTTCTTTGCGCAAGCGGCCGTCCCGCAATAAAACATACATAAGCCGATCGTTTTTTTGCTCTAAAGCGTCTTTGTACAAAGATAGATTTTCAATCAGCATATTCAATTCCGAAAGAAGCGCGTCCCGATTCAACAAAAACAACGACGTCCACATAGACTCATTCACAGTAGCCACCCGCGTCATATCCTGAAAACTTCCGCCGGTAAAACCGAGTTCTTCTTCAATCGTCGGGCTCTTTACATAAGCGCTGGACACAATATGGGCCAACTGCGACGTATAGGCAATGATCTTATCGTGTTCCTCCGGCGTTGTCTGCACGATCTTGGTAACACCCATCTGGGTAGCCAGCAAAGAAACCTCTTTGACCGCAGCCACATCGGTTCCGGAAACCGGAGTAATAATAAAGTTTTTTCCGACATACAACGTCTTTAAACTATTTGCGTATCCCCCGACCTCACGACCGGACATCGGATGCGCCGATACATACCGAACCCCATATTTTTTTGCAAGATCTGTCATTGGCTGCACTAAAAAAGACTTAATACCACAAAAATCGCAAACAATACTATCCTTTTTAAACCGAGACATATTTTCCTTTAAGAACTCAGCCGTTATATATGGGTATAAGCAAACAATCGTCATATCGATTTCGGCATAATTGCCGTCTTCGATAATCCCGTCAACCACCCCGTCTTCCAAGGCAGCCTGCACCGTCTTGGGATCTGTATCCACCCCATAAATACGATGCGTTGTGTATTCCCGAACGGCCTTACATACCGAGCCGCCGATTAAACCCATACCTACCACACAAATATTCATAAAAACGCTCTTTTCTCTCTAATTTTAGCCCAGATCGCCACTTACATTTTGCTCCACATCTGTTTTAATGGATTCTGTAGTAATATCTGCGATCTTGCCGTTATAAAAAACCAACTCTGTACTATATGGAACATCCACACCACTAATTTGAACAACCAGCTTTACCGTTCCAACTAATTGTCCATCCCGCAAAAAGACTTTCAGCGAATCATAATCTGCCAAATAGTCCAAATTTTGCCGGGACTGTTCAATACGCTCAGACCACACAGAAAGAGCCTGCTCCGTGTCCATTTGACTTGCATTTTCCACAGAGCCGTCATACAGCCATACATTTCGAATCGCCTTTTCATAATTTTGATCTATAATATGATCCAAATAAGACTTCGCGGTAAAATATCCTCGAACCGACGCCCAATTATAACTGCCGTTCGACTTCGGAATAAAAAACACAATTGCTGCAATCACAATAGCAACAACGATCAAAAAACTCGCAAGTCGCAAAACTTTTTTTATCGTCTTATTCTTTTTGTTTGAAGTTGAATGTTTCTTTTGCTGTTTTTTCATTCTGATTCCTCCGCGATAGGCTGTACGTCAAAAAAATTCTGCAGGAGATTCTTATTGTCATACATTCTGTTATAAATAAAATATCGGTATTGATTGAGTTCGTTTTCTACTTCCGTATTCCCGGAAAGACCATACCATTTTCCAGAAGACGTCCGCACTCCAAGAGAACAAATGATCGGATACTTTTCATACAACTGCTGTAAGAAATTCTGATAACCGCTTTTGGGAAGTCCGGCCGCATCCATCAACAAATTGGATAAATAGTTGATGCTTACATTCATGTTGCTTTGCTCCGGGATATCATAATTTGCCCAGATAAAAAATCGTGTTGTAAACATTCTGCTCCGTTCTTCTGCCGTCCACTCCGATACGGATTTGCCAAACACCTTTTCGTAAAATTCCTTTTCGACCTTGCCCTGGTGATCTCCATAAAACAACAAAACAGTCGGCTCATCAATTCCCTTTAAATATTCAACAAGATTTTTAACCGCTTTATCCGTTTCAAACATCAAAGATAAATATTGCTCTGCACGCGGATATTGCCCTTTGCAATCTGAAAGATAGATTTGCTGATTAAAGTCCTCGGTTCGAACCCCATACCCGCCATGATTCTGAACCGTCACCGTATACAAAAAGAGCCGTTCATCGGAACTCTTCGTCTCCAACTGTTCAATAATCTGATCAAAACAACTCTGATCCGATATATATCCTCGCAGCAAAGTCGGATCGGAATAATCATCTACATAATACTGCTGATCAAATCCTAAAACAGAGTTGACGGTTTCCCGATTCCAGCAATCCGAACGATAAGGATGCATATATATCGTGGTATACCCTAACTGATTGAATGTGCTGACCAGACTGGGCACCTGCATATTTTGACGAATCGTTGTTTGATACGGTATTTCATTTGCACTATAGGCAAACAAACTGTCAGAAAATAGAAATTCATATTCTGAATTTGCCGTACCGCCGCCAAATATAGAAGTATAAGCAAAACCGCTTTGTGTATTCTCAGTCAGTCCGTCAACATACGGTAAAACCGCTCGGTTTGTTGTATAATTCCCTAAAATTCGAAGATCCGCAAATGCCTCGTCCATAATAACGATCACATTCGGTTTTTCTTCCGGGACAGATGAATCTGAAGATGAATATTTTTCGGCAAATTCCTCCGCAGTTTGTACACTGTATCCTTCCGGTTGACGAAACAGCCGATTCCGAATATCTAAAGCCGTATTTAATAAAAAACCATTCGTAGAATGTGTGGTTAAATCTAACCGAGCCCCCACCGTATCCGTCACAGGAGTTGAAACAGCACCTAAAACCAATAAAGCGGCAATCGGCACGCAAATCCAGCGAAACTTCAGACGGATTTTGCAATGTTGCTTTCCTAATGCGTCTACTACGTAAAAACTATGTACGGTGAGCACAATATACGCAACAATCATGATCACCAATTTTTCCGAAAACGGAAAAGTATAAGAACCATCCGGCAAATTTAAAGCCGTCGAGATTGAGAAGAAATCTGAGAAGAAAAACGGCGTACCACGTAATTCCATTAAAAAATAGTTGGCCAATCCTGCACACAGACACACACCGTTTACAAGAATAATAGACACTTTTACCTGATTCGTCAACACAAAAACAATGACATATAAAAATGCATATAAAATCAAGTTTACAGCCAGTCGAGGACTGGTTAAATACCCCATACTACCGCTGCCAAGCAGCTCCGTAATTACAGCAACGTTAAACACGTTCAGCACAAGCAAAAAAGAAAGATATACGGCGCGGTTCGGCGGAGCCCATCGCTTGTAGAGAATCAGCCCTACTGTCATTACGACATTAAAAGTCCCATAGACAAACGCAACATATCCAGCATGATAATACTGAACAAAAAACCAAATATATAAAGCTGTAATAATCAAATACAACACACCGGAAAAAACAAATCTCCGGTTATCGTTTCCGATAAAATTTTTCCAGATATTTTTCATGAGCCGTCTTGCTCCTATATTTATTTTTATTGATCTCTGCCGTCTACATCTTCGGAAACGGCGCCCACTTGATTATCCTGTATAATATTTGTTAGCACCTGTTTGGCATATTCATACTGCTCTTCCTTGCCAGAAAGAATCCGGATCATGGATTTATCGTCAAACACGCGAAGACCAAAAAACATTTCACCCTGCCAATCTTTTAGGTATTCACTATCACGATAGGCAGAGCCTTCGGCGTTCCACGCCACCCCATCAAACGCTGCATCCGGCGCAATATCGGTAATATTCCCAAGCCAACCCGTCTCAACGAGTTGTTCCACTCCGGTCTCGTCCGCCAACAAGAGCATCACACCGCCGCCAATATACTCATTACGAAATTGCTCCAACTGGCTCTCGACGGTGTCTTCATCCCCTACATAATAATTACGCAGTTCCAGTCGCACTTCTCCGTCTCCGTCAAAATCCTCAACGTACGGCTCTAATGAATGCAGTAAGTTGATCTTGTCCTCGCTGTACACCAACGGATCTTTTGACAAATAATAAATACAAAGATCCACACTCTCTCGATTCACACAGCTCCCAATACCGATCGCAACGCCAATGGCAACAACGACAATCGCGATCGTATGCCACTTATAATAATACCAAAAATTTTCTAACCACTTACCAAAGCGAACCCGTTGTTTGCCTTGTTTTTTTTCCATATATCGCTCCTCTTTCATTTTTCCGGTTCAAACTTTTCAAACCAAAAACAAACGTCTTTTCCAACGTCAATATGTATCATACCACAATATTGATCTAAGATTCTGTTGCGCTATAACCCGAAAACATAAATTTTCCGCGCCACGCCAAAGATATACTCTCCGTGCCGCGATTGTTCGCCCATTTAAAGGAAAAAATAAAACATAAAAGTCTGTTTCAACCAACTCAACATAATAAATTTTACCATTCCATTCTGTGCGCTCCATAAACTGCCACAACATGCTCATTCACATCCTCCTTCGCCTTTTAGCTGCGGTTTAATAGCTATTTTAGGCGAAAGAGGATGTTTTTCTGCTTATAGCAAATCTTTTTAAAACTGCCAACACAACCAACTGAATTCGTTGCACAACAAAACGATTGAACATCTATTGTATACAACGTCAATCCCTGTATGCCTTAAGATTTAGGCGTTAGGCGTTACCTCCGACAGCGGCTTCCACACCGTTCCATTCGTATAAAGAATCGCTTTCTTATTTAAGGCGTTAAGGCGTATCAAGGCCGTGCTAAACGCATAACTCGGAAATTCAAGCATCAGTCCCGGAACCAAAAAACATGCAAGAGCCTCTATGGCATTGTCCTCCTGCGGCAGCACCTTTTCCAACTGCGCATAGATCTCGTCTTCATTTATCACGGTCTGGGTATCTAAATTTATATGATAATAACAGCCTTTTTTAGACACCATATATATCGCGTAACTTATTTCTTTATTATCTACAAGATTGAACAAACTACTCATTTTCGTTCCTCCTTTGCGGGAGCGTATCTTCTAAAATTCTCTCAATGACGCCCGGCACAGCAACAAGTGCCTGTCCGTTTAAGGGGTTATGCCGTTCAAGAGCCTCTCGAAATGCGCAGCTCGGGGTTTCACCACAGGGCATCCCCGGAAGAAAACAAGCCAGTTTCCTGATCACGTTGTCAGACTTCGGCAACACTTCATCCAACTGCCGATATATCGTGTCCGCATCGGCATCCACTGCTATTGTTAAGTTGTAATGCTGTTCTTTCGCCGACTCCATATACACCTCATAATGTGTATGGTAGTCCTCTTGTTTGCTGGCGCGAGCAAACAATTCTTCAAAACTGCCCATCCTATAAAACCACCTTTCTACAACATGAAAATGTGTTTGTTTTTTGCTAAAAAACAAAGTCCACCTTGCAAATGACAAAAAGATCTTCCGGCCATATGGTGAAAGCCATCACAATCAACAAAAGACCTAAACCTTGTGTTGTCAAAATTTAGTTTTCGGTTCCCTTATTCGTGCAACCAACATCCTCTGCTCCGAACAGAAAAAACTGACAACAACAAAAGAAAAATAAAAGTCCTTTCTCTCTGATATTTTACCATATCTGTCAAGGTTTTTCAAGTCCTCTTTACGAATTATTCGTGGCACCCCTGTTACGCTTCAGCGGGAACGGCCGAAGTAATCTGAGTCGACTCCGGAGAAGTTACCCCTCCGACAGAAGAAATACGAATCCATTCCGTAAATTTTATCGAATAATCACCGATAACGATATACAAGGTATACTCCGAACCACCATCCTGATAGGAAGTGATTCCAACTCCTGCATACCCGGTCTTTTCGCCGCATGTAATCGAATATATCGAACCATTGGGACCACTGCGTTCTTTCCAATAACTCATGCTCCAACTTTGTCCGGTCTGCGGCTGCGTTAACAACAAGGTTCCGTTATCTTCCTGCAATGTAAAATCCGAAACTTGTGCATTTTCATAAAATGTCTTTTCGCCTTCGCTGCAAACAATCACCTGCCCGTCCGAATTGCGCTGGATCAAAGAAAAATTCCATTGATGCCCCTCCAGAACAGAATGTTCGGAAAGCGGAGAGGTCAAAAAAGTCAATGCAAAAGCCACGCTTAAAACAACAGCCACAACAATTACGGCAAAAACAGGTTTCTTATATCTCAAAATAGCTTTCAGCCGATCTTTGACATGAACTTCTCCAAATGCAAGACGAAAGCCATTTGCCATACTGCCCCGAACACTACATTCAGCCAAAACTTGAGCATAATTTTTTCGTTCCGAGGCGCTCAACGACGCAATTACCCGCTCGTCACAAGCCCACTCGATATCTCGACAAAATAAGATAAACGCAATCCAAACCAACGGATTAAACCAATGCACCGCCAACACAACAAGTCCCAAGCACTTCCACCAATGATCGTGCCGAGCCAAATGTGCCGTTTCATGTACAATCACGTATTCGGCTTGCTGCTCCGATAATGTGGACGGCAGATAAATTTTAGGATGAACAACGCCTAAAATAAACGGCACCGAAATATCATCACACTGATACACCAAATCCTGTACCTTCATACAAACAGCCACTTGCTTTCGAAGCCGAAGATAAGAAATAAGCCCATAAAAAGCGAGCACAACGATCCCTATGATCCAAATAATAGATAAGGCATTCAAAATCCTTGAAAAATTCCCGGTCTCTATCGTTACGCCTTCATAATACCGATCTCCCAATATTCCGTTTACAGAACGATCCACCACAGAAATCCCGGTTTCAATGTAAGGCCGATGTGCATATACAGCGGTCTGAATGGTTTGAGTACTCGGAATCAGGCTATAGGCACTCTCAACCGAAAACGGAAGCAATAACCGAATAGCAGTCATTCCCCAAAACCAACACCATATCCGCCTCGGAAAAACACGTCTCAACAAAAGCCGAAGCACCATCACCGCAATGATAACCCACCCGGAGGCAATACTCATATTTAAAATTTTCAAAAACACTGCACTCATGACTGAGACTCTCCTATCGCATCAATCAAATCACGGATTTCTTCAACTTCTGCCGCCGTCAAAGATTTTCTAGCCGTAAAGGCCGCAATAAATGCAGGCAGAGACCCGTTAAAATGGCTGCAAACAAATTGCTCGCTTTGCACGGCAAAGAATTCTTCTTTAGATAATAATGCCGTAACAATGCCATTTTCATATCTAAATAATCCTTTTTTGCAAAGCTTTTTCAGCACCGTATAAGTTGTTGTGCGTTTCCAGTGAAGTTCTGATTCACAAAGTCCGATCAATTGTTTTATCGGCATCGGTTCATTCTGCCAAACAAGATTGGCAAAATGTTGCTCTACCGTACCAAGTTTAAACTCTTCCATACAATATCCTCCTTTTGTCTATCACCTATAGACATTTGTAAGAACAGTCTATCATAAATAGACAACTTTGTCAACCCCTATTTTAGCATCTAAAAAGCATTATCTATTTGCTCACAAACAATTTTAAATTATAATAAACAGTAAGCGGGACAGCCGAAAAATCTCGACTGCCCCGCTTACTGCCAAAAACTTTTAAAATCCAAACAAATATTTATGGTTTACTTTATCCTTTAATTCCACTACGAACATATTATAGGCAATAGCCTGACTTTCCAAAACTAATTTTTGCCCAAATTTTGTTTTTATCACAATACGTTCTGATTTCATTTGATTCTTTTTTACTTGCCTACGAACCTCAACAATATCTATAAAAGAAAAAGTATAAGATTTTTTAAAAACAGGAAAGACTTCTATTTGTAAACCTGTAACGATTACTTTAAATTTACAGCCCTTCAATATTAGATATGTCCCCCAACTAAGAAACATCGCACAGAATATATAAAAAATCAAATGAGGCAACTGTTTTGAAAACAACGTAAATCCTAATAAAACAATAATAAAAACGATATTGCATAATACCCCTATATAAAAGATAAATTTAGGGTATTGTACAACAAAAGAATTCTCACATTCCATTTTATACTCCAATCTATTTAAATACATCGTATATTATACTAAAAAATGATTATCTTGTGATCAAGCCCCAT
>CDZQ01017027.1_pt1 | contig 10472 bp, 10 predicted proteins | sample 554831 | NCBI WGS metagenome assembly CDZQ01 (sample SAMEA3182112, study PRJEB8094) | gut metagenome | biome: human; feature: gut; material: Stool; isolation source: human stools | place: Canada | collected 2013-05-06
ATTATATTGCGAACAGTGTTGGTGTTTTCCGGAACAAAATTTAGGAAATTAATGAAAAAAGCGTTAAATTTGTTCGAAAAAAGAATTGTTATGTCAGCGACTAACCCCATAATAACCACACCGGAAGAACAGTTCGTCGTCGGAGAGTCCGATTTCGCCTTTTTCGGCAATTATGCGAGCCGCTGCGAAGGCGGGGCGATTCTCTACTGCCGCAAGGGCAGCGCCGACGCCACCGTGAACCAATATTGCGGTCAGGTGCGGCGCAACACGCTGATTCTGGTGCTGCCCGGCTCGCTGCTGATGCTGACCAACCGCACGGAGGATTTCCGGATGACCTTCTGCGCCTTCTCGCGCGACCTTTTCGCCGAAGCCGGTTTCCGTCTCGAACCGTCGTTTTTCAGAATCCTGCGCGAAAATCCGATCACCTATCCGCCCGCCCGCATCGTGGAAGGCGCCAGTACTTGGTTTCAGATGGCCGCATACACCTACCGCGACCGCAACAATGTGTTCCGCAATACGATCATCCGCAACCGCCTGCAGAACGTGCTGCTGGAGATTTACGACAAATTGCAGCGTTACGCCAACATGCAGCAGCAGACGCCCGAAACGACGACGCGCCAGACGGAGCTTTTCCACCGTTTCGTCGCGCTGGTGCACGAACACAGTTCGCAGCAGCGCGAGGTGTCGTTCTATGCCGACAAACTCTGCATTTCGACACGTTATCTCTCGACCATCGTGCGCAATATCGCGCATAGCTCGGCCAAGGAGTTCATCGACCGCTCGGTGCTGCTGGAGATCAAGATGCTCCTGCAGTCGACGGATCTGTCGGTGCAGGAGATCGCCTACCGCCTGCATTTTCCCGACCAGTCCTATCTGGGGCGTTATTTCAAGAAGCATACGGGCGAGTCTCCCACCGAGTACCGCAACACGAAAAAATAAGCAGCCCCGATACCGGGGCAGTTTTTGTTTCGCGCCGTCTGTCGTGTTTGGACCCTGAATTGCAGGGCATGTCGTAAAATACGAAAGATTATGAGCAAGACGATTGAAATTCTTGGGGAAAAGGCCGAATACTACCTTTCCCATGTGTGCCGGACCATCGACAAGAAACTGCTGTATCTTCCCGCGCCCGACACCGTCGACCGGGTCTGGATGGAGTCCGACCGCAATATCCGCACTCTCGGCAGCCTGCAGTGGATACTCTCCCACGGCCGTCTGGCCGGTACGGGCTATGTGTCGATCCTGCCCGTGGATCAGGGCATCGAACATGCGGCCGGCGCGTCGTTCGCTCCGAATCCGGCCTATTTCGATCCGGAGAATATCGTGAAGCTGGCTGTCGAGGGCGGCTGCAACGCCGTGGCTTCGACCTTCGGCGTGCTGGGCGCCGTGGCGCGCAAATACGCGCACAGGATTCCGTTCATCGTGAAACTCAACCACAACGAACTGCTCTCCTACCCCAATTCCTACGATCAGGTGATGTTCGGCACCGTGCGCGACGCTTGGAACATGGGCGCCGCCGCCGTCGGCGCCACGATCTATTTCGGCTCGGAGGAGAGCCGCCGCCAATTGGTCGAGATCGCCGAGGCGTTCGATTATGCCCACGAGCTGGGCATGGCGACGATCCTGTGGTGTTACCTGCGCAACGGGAGCTTCAGGAAGGACGGCGTCGATTACCACGCTTCGGCCGACCTCACGGGGCAGGCGAATCACTTGGGCGTGACCATCAAGGCCGACATCGTGAAGCAGAAGCTTCCGGAGAACAACGGCGGTTTCCGCGCCATCGGTTTCGGCAAGACCCGCGACGAGGTTTACACGAAGCTGACCACCGACCACCCCATCGACCTTTGCCGCTATCAGGTGGCCAACGGCTATATGGGCCGCGTGGGGCTGATTAATTCGGGCGGCGAGTCGCACGGCGCGTCCGATCTGCAGGAGGCCGTCATGACGGCCGTGGTGAACAAACGCGCCGGCGGCATGGGTCTCATCAGCGGCCGCAAGGCTTTCCAGCGGCCCATGGACGAAGGCATAGCCCTGCTCAACGCCATTCAGGACGTATATCTCGATCCCGAAGTGACGATCGCGTAATAACGGCCCGGCGTATACCGTTCTATATAAGTAAGAAAAAGATAAAATCGTGCATTATGAAAATAACCTTCTTCGGCACGCAGCCCTATGACCGGGAGTCGTTCGACCGCGCCAACGAGCGTTACGGATTCGAATTCAATTACCACCGCAGCCACCTGAACGGCAACAACACTTCGCTGGCGCAGGGGGCCGATGCGGTCTGTATCTTCGTGAACGATACGGCCGATGCCGCCACGATACGCTCTTTGGCGGCGATGGACGTGAAGCTGATCGCCCTGCGCTGCGCGGGATTCAACAACGTGGACCTGAAAGCCGCGGCGGAATACGGCATTCCCGTCGTGCGTGTTCCCGCTTATTCGCCGCATGCCGTGGCGGAATACGCCGTGATGCTGATGCTGACGCTCAACCGCAAGGTCCACCGCGCCTATTGGCGCACGCGCGACGGCAACTTCTCGCTGCACGGCCTGCTGGGATTCGACATGTACGGCAAGACGGCGGGTATCGTCGGCACCGGAAAGATCGCCCGCGAACTGATCCGCATCCTCAAGGGATTCGGCATGGAGGTTCTCGCGTACGACATCTACCCCGACCCGGAATATGCCGTACGGGCGCAGATAGAATACGTGTCGCTGGACGAACTTTACCGCCGCTCCGACATCATCTCGCTGCACTGCCCGCTGACCGACGAAACCCGCTACATGATCGACGGCGCCGCCATCGGCAGGATGAAACCCGGCGTCATGCTCATCAATACGGGCCGCGGTCAGCTGATCCACACCGAAGCGCTGATCGAGGGGCTGAAGGAGAAGAAGATCGGCGCGGCCGGACTGGACGTGTACGAAGAGGAGGCCGCCTATTTCTACGAGGATACGTCGGACCGGATCATGGACGACGACGTGCTGGCGCGCCTGCTCTCGTTCAACAATGTCGTCATGACCTCCCATCAGGGGTTCTTTACACGTGAAGCGCTGGATAATATAGCGCACACCACTTTGCAGAATATCAACGATTTCGCCGAGCACCGGGAGTTGCGGAACGAGGTGCGCGCCGAACCGGAAAAAACGATGAACTGAACGATGAAAAAAGTTGTTTTGCTCCGCCACGGCGAGAGCACATGGAACCGGGAAAACCGGTTCACGGGATGGACGGACGTCGATCTGAGCGAAAAAGGCGTCGCCGAGGCCGAAAAGGCCGGCCGGCTGCTGCGCGAGGAGGGTTTTCTGTTCGGGCATGCCTATACCTCCTACCTGAAACGGGCCGTGAAGACGCTCGACGTCGTACTCGACAAGCTGGATCAGGACTGGGTGCCGGTTTCGAAGAGCTGGCGGCTCAACGAGAAGCATTACGGCTCTTTGCAGGGGCTTAACAAAAAGGAGACGGCCGAGAAATACGGCGACGAGCAGGTGCACATCTGGCGTCGCAGTTACGACGTGGCTCCGGCGCCGCTCGGCGAAGAGGACCCGCGCAACCCGCGCTTCGATCCCCGCTACCGCGACGTACCCGAAGCGGAGCTGCCCCGCACCGAGTCGCTGCTCGACACCGTCGGCCGCATCATGCCCTACTGGAAATGCGAAATCCTGCCTGCGCTCGCCCGCCACGACTCCCTGCTGGTCGTGGCCCACGGCAACAGCCTGCGCGGCATCATCAAACACCTGAAAGGCATCTCCGACGAAGCGATTTCGGAGTTCAATCTCCCGACCGCCGTGCCTTATGTCTTCGAATTCGACGACGGGCTGAATTACGTCAGGGATTATTTCCTCGGCGACCCCGAAGAGATCGCCGCGCTGATGGCCGCCGTCGCCGATCAGGGCCGGAAATAGCGCGGCGCGAATTCCGGCGCGGGAAGGTCGAATTCCCGGCCTTCATGTTTTAGCCCCCGCTCATTGCGAGCGGGGGCTTTTTTTTCGGCGCGGGTGATGCGATCCTCTGGGGTGGCTCCGGTTGCCGCCGCCTGAATGCGATAATGCTTCGTTGCGGCGTCAGTTCGTCGTCCGGTATTCGTTGGGCGACATGCCGACGCACTTCTTGAACAACCGGGTGAAGTGCTGGGGATAGCGGAAACCGACTTCGTAGGCGATTTCGCTGATCGACTTCGTCGTGTCGAATATCCGCTCCTTGGCGATGTCGATCACCTTCAGCTGAATGTACTCCTGCGCCGATTTGCCGGTCTCCTTCTTTATCAGGTCGCCGAAATAGTTGGCCGACAGGTGCAGCTGTTCCGCGCACCAGCGTACCGAAGGCACCCCGTCGCGCTGGGGCGTGTCGCCTTTGAAATAGTCGTTCAGCAGCCGTTCGAACCGGGACAGCGCGTCTTTGTTGACCTCGCTGCGCGTGATGAACTGCCGCTCGTAGAAGCGTATGCTGTAGTTGAGCAGCAGTTCGATGTTCGAGACGATCAGCCGTCTGCTGTGCTTGTCGATGGCATGGTTCAATTCGCCCGTTATGTTCTGCAGGCATTCGAGCACCACGAGCCGCTCCTGCTCCGAGAGATGCAGGGCCTCGTTGGCTTCGTACGAAAAGAAGGTGTATTCGTCCATGCTGCGTCCGAGCGACGTGCCCCGGATCAGGTCGGGGTGGAACAGCAGCGCCCAGCCTTTGGGCTGAAACACCTCGCCGTTGTCCTCGATGCCGACCACCTGCCCCGGTGCGATGAATACGAGCGTTCCCTCCTGATAGTCGTAATAGTGGCGTCCGTAGCGCATGTCGCCGCATTTGACGTCTTTCAGGAAGACGCAGTAGAATCCGTACATGCGCCGGGCGTGCCGGGCCTTCGGGCATTTCGAAAAGTCGATGACGCTGACCAGCGGATGGAGCGTCTCCTGCCCCATCATTTCGTTGTACTGGTAGACGTGCTCCATTTTTACGATCTCGTCCATATGCTTCGATTATTGTTGTCTGTCACAAAGTTAATGCTTTTTTCCATGCCCGCCGCACCTTCGCGGCCGAATCGGTAATAATGGTATGACGAACCGTAATTCGGGTAATGACACGCCGCCGGAATCGCCCTACTTTTGCAGTGTAAAACGGACCCGAACCCGATAAACCGGGAAAACGAAAGGTGGTTCCGTCGGTCGGAATACGGGTTTGAAATCAATAAAAGGAGAAAAAATGGAGCATAGAATTTTAAACAACGGCGTCGAAATGCCGGTTCTGGGTTTCGGCGTCTATCAGGTCGGGGAGACGGTCTGCGAACAGTGCGTACGCGATGCGATTGCGGCGGGTTACCGTTCGATCGACACCGCTTCGGCCTATCTCAACGAGCGGGCCGTGGGCCGGGCGATCCGGCGGAGCGGCGTACCCCGCGAGGAACTTTTCATTACGACGAAACTTTGGGTGCAGGATGCCGGGTACGAGAGCACGAAGCGGGCTTTCGCCAAGTCGCTCGAACGCCTGCAGCTCGATTATCTCGACCTCTACCTGATCCATCAGCCGTTCGGCGACGTCTACGGTTCGTGGCGGGCGATGGAGGAGCTTTACCGCGAAGGGGCCGTCCGGGCCATCGGGGTGAGCAATTTCCAGCCGGACCGGCTGGTGGACCTGATCCTTCACAATGAGGTGGTGCCCGCCGTCAATCAGGTCGAGACGCATCCCTTCTGCCAGCAGGCCGAAGCGGCCGCGGTGATGGCCTCCGAGGGCGTGCAGATCGAATCGTGGGCGCCGTTCGCCGAGGGGCGCAACAATCTGTTCGGCAACGGGACGCTGGTGTCGCTGGCCGCGAAATACCGGAAATCGGTCGCTCAGGTCGTTCTGCGCTGGCTGATCCAGCGCGGCGTGGTCGTGATTCCGAAGTCGGTGCGTCCGGAGCGCATGGCTGAAAATATCGACGTCTTCGATTTTCACCTCGCGCCGGAAGACATGGACCTGATCGCAACGCTCGACACCCGGCGGAGCTGTTTTCTGTCACACCGCGATCCTGAGACCGTGAAGTGGCTGGGGACGATGAAATACGAGATGGACTGATCGGCAACTGAGGATATGATGAAAACGCGAAACGATGAAGCAACTTCTTTTGATAATTGCGGCCGCACTGCTTGCGGCCGGAACGTGTAACCGGATAAATGCTCGGAATATGGAAAAACCGAAGAAAATCAGTGCGTTCCCCGTCGGGGACAAACTGCCCGAAACATTCTCGAAATATTTTGTCGGTCAGGCATATCTGGCCCGGCTGACGCGGAACGGGGCGCTCAACTGCCCGATTTCGAACGTAACGTTCGAACCCGGATGCCGCAACAACTGGCATAGCCATACGGGCGGCCAGATTCTCGTCGCCGTGGGCGGCCGGGGATATTATCAGGCCGAGGGCGAGCCGGCCCGCGAGCTGCTGCCGGGCGACGTGGTCGAAATCGCTCCCGATGCGGTGCACTGGCACGGCGCGGCTCCTGACAGCTGGTTCTCGCATCTGGCGATCGAAACCAATCCGCAGACCAACCGCAATACGTGGCTCGGACCGGTGGACGACGCGCACTATTCCGCTGTGACCGCTGTGACCGCCGGGACTGCTGCGACCGCCGGGACCGCCTCCACACCCGCCTCTGCGACCGCTTCCGCTGCCGGGATTGCTGCGACTGCCGAATCTTCGGTCGCGGCCGTTTCCGCGGCAATGTCCATGTCCTCCGCAGCGCCCATTCCTGCGGCAATGTCCATGTCCGCAACAGCGCCCCTGTTCTCGGCCAAGAGCGCGGCTCCGCGCCTGCGCGCCGCGGCCGTCGAGACCCGTGCGCAGCTGTTTTCCGGGTGCGAATCGGAACTTGCGGCGACCGATCCCGAATTAATCGAAATTTTTGATAACTTTGCGTTCGCTGAAGTACTCGGCTACGGCGATCTCGACGTTAAGACGCGGATGATGTGCATCCTCGCGTCGTGCATTGCCGGAGCCGCGCAGACCGAGTTTCGGACGATGCTCGAAGGTGCGCTGAACGTGGGTGTGACGCCCGTCGAAGCGAAAGAGGTGGTCTATCAGGCGGTTCCCTACGTCGGCATGGCGCGGACGGTCGATTTCGTGCATATCGTCAACGGGGTGCTGACGGCGCGGGGCGTTGCGCTTCCGCTCGAAGGCCAGTCGGCGACTTCGCCCGAAACCCGCTTCGAAAAGGGACTGGCGGTGCAGAAGGCTATTTTCGGGGAGCGGATCGACGCGATGCGCGCCGCCGCGCCGGAGAACCAGAAGCATATGCAGGACTACCTGTCAGCCAACTGTTTCGGCGATTACGTCTCCCGCGGCGGGCTGGATGCGAAGGTGCGCGAACTGCTGACTTTTTCGATGCTGCTCACGCTGGGCGGCTGCGAGTCCCAGCTGCGGAGCCATATTCAGGGCAACCTGAATGTCGGCAACGACAAACGGACACTGTTGTCGGTCGTGACCCAGCTGCTGCCCTATGCAGGTTATCCGCGTACGCTGAATGCGATCGCCTGCCTGAACGAAGCGATACCCGAAAACGAATAAAAAAGAAGAAAACGATATGGCGAAGAAAGTATTGATCCTCTCCTCCAGCCCGCGGCGCGGGGGTAATTCGGATCTGTTGTGCGACCGGTTCATGGCCGGGGCGCAGCAGGCCGGACACGACGTGGAGAAGATTTTCCTCCGGGATAAGAAGATAAATTACTGCACGGGCTGCGGCGTATGCTACGGCGGGGCGAAGCCCTGTCCGCAGCGGGACGATGCGGCCGAGGTGGTCGGCAGGATGATCGGCGCGGACGTGATCGTGATGGCTACGCCGGTTTACTTCTATACGCTTTGCGCGCAGATGAAGACCCTGATCGACCGCACCTGCGCCCGCTATACGGAGATGGGCGGCAAGGAGTTTTACTTCATCCTGACGGCCGCCGAAGAGAGCGTTGAGATGATGGAGCGCACCGTGGAGTGTTTCCGCGGATTTCTCGACTGTCTCGACGACCCCGAAGAGCGGGGCGTCGTTTACGGCGTCGGAGCTTGGCAGGCGGGTGAAATCGAAGGAATGCCTGCGATGGACGAAGCCTATGAGCTGGGCCGCCGGGTGTAAACCTAAAATAGAGAACAAAATGAAACGGATTGTTTTGATAGCGATTATGACGATGTTCTTACCCGATATGAATACACAGGCGCAGACCGCATCCGGCACGAAGGTGCTGGTGGCCTATTTCTCCCACAGCGGCAATACGCGCGCCATGGCGCGGCAGATCGCCGAAGCGACGGGCGGCGATCTTTTCGAGATCGTTCCGGCCGCGGCCTACCCCGCCGAATACGGAGCCGTCGTGGATCAGGCCAAGAAAGAGATCGGCGGCGGTGTCCGCCCTGCGCTGAAAGGCAGGCTGCCCGACGTCGGAGCGTACGACGTGATTTTCGTTGGTTCGCCCTGCTGGTGGTCCACGGTCGCGCCGCCGGTGGCGACGTTCCTCGCGGGCTGCGACTGGGCGGGCAAGACCGTCGTGCCGTTTATGACCCACGAAGGCAGCCGCATGGGCCGCAGCGAAGAGGATATTCGGAAACTTTGTGCGGGCGCTACCCTGCTCGGCGGGCTTCCCCTACGCGGCGGGGCCGTGAAAGACTCGCGGGACGTCGTGCGGAAGTGGGTTCAGGGATTGAATCTGACAAAATAAACTATAACAGATGTTGCGAAAAATCAGAATCGCGGCCGCGGCCGTTTTCTTTACGATGATTACGCTGCTCTTCCTCGATTTCACGGGGACGCTGCATGCGTGGTTCGGCTGGATGGCCAGAGTGCAGTTGCTGCCCGCTGTTTTGGCGGTCAATGTCGCCGTCGTTGCGGCGCTCTTGGTGCTGACGCTGTTGTTCGGACGGGTCTACTGTTCGGTGATATGCCCGCTGGGCGTCTTTCAGGACGTCGCTTCGTGGGCGGGCGGCAAACGACGTAAAAACCGTTTCACCTATTCCCGTGCCTTGCCGTGGCTGCGTTACGGCATGCTGGCGCTGTTCGTTGCGGCGATGGTTGCCCATATCAAGCCCGTCGCCGAACTGCTGGCGCCTTACAGCGCTTACGGGCGTATCGCGTCGAACCTCTTTGCGCCGCTCTACCGGTGGGGCAACAACCTGCTGGCCTATGCGGCAGAGCGGATCGACAGCTATGCGTTCTATACGGTGGACGTTTGGGTGAAGAGCGGCGTGACGTTCGCCGTGGCTGCCGCGACGTTCGCGGTTCTGGCCGTGCTGGCGTGGCGCAACGGCCGCACCTACTGCAATACGGTTTGTCCGGTCGGCACGCTACTGGGCTTCGTGTCGCGTTTTGCGGTCTTTAAGCCCCGCATCGACACCTCGAAGTGCAACGGCTGCGGGCTTTGCGCGCGCAACTGCAAGGCCTCGTGCATCGACGCCAAGTCGCACGAAATCGACTACAGCCGTTGTGTGGCCTGCATGGACTGTATCGGCAAATGCCGTCAGCACGCCATCGCCTTTTCGCGCAAACCGGCCGCAAAACCCGCTTCGGAGACCTCCGCGTCCGCAGCAGCGGAGGCTCCGGCAAAGACGGACCGCGTCGTTGCCGCGGAATCTTCGTTAAAGGCGGAGCGTGTCGTCGCCGCGGACAGGCCCGCCGACCCTTCGCGCCGCAAATTCCTCACGATTGCCGGCGTTTTGGCCTACACGGCGACCGTGAAGGCGCAGGAGAAGAAGGTGGATGGCGGACTGGCGCTGATCGAGGATAAGAAAGTCCCGGACCGCGCCGTGCCGATCACGCCTCCGGGATCGCTGGCGGCCCGCAACTTGACGGCGCACTGTACCGGGTGTCAGCTGTGCGTGGCGGCGTGCCCCAATCAGGTGCTGCGCCCCTCCGGCAAGCTGATGACCCTGATGCAGCCCGAAATGTCGTACGAGCGCGGCTACTGCCGGCCCGAATGTACGAAGTGTTCCGAAGTGTGTCCCACGGGGGCTATCCGTCCGATCACGGCGGCCGAGAAGTCGGCGACGCAGATCGGCCATGCCGTGTGGATCGCCGACAACTGCGTCGTCAATACCGACGGCGTGGACTGCGGCAACTGCGCACGCCACTGTCCCACGGGAGCCATTCACATGGTGCATAAGGATCCGGATAACCCTGATTCGCCGCTTATCCCCGCCGTGAACGAGGAGCGCTGCATCGGCTGCGGAGCATGCGAGAATCTTTGTCCGAGCCGCCCGTTCAGCGCGATTTACGTCGAAGGGCATCTGCGTCACAGAACCGTTTAACAGTCAGGAGTATGAAAGAGAAGAAAAAGATAGACCGCCGGAAATTCCTGAAGGTGCTCGGCGTAGGAGCCGCCGCCACGACCGCCGCGTTGTACGGCTGCAAACCCAAAGGCGGTGCGGCGGGCGACACCGCCGCCGTGGGAGAAGTCCCGACCGACAAGATGACTTATCGCACAACACCTTCCACGGGCGACCGCGTGTCGCTGCTGGGCTACGGCTGCATGCGCTGGCC
>CDZQ01056353.1_pt1 | contig 10470 bp, 7 predicted proteins | sample 554831 | NCBI WGS metagenome assembly CDZQ01 (sample SAMEA3182112, study PRJEB8094) | gut metagenome | biome: human; feature: gut; material: Stool; isolation source: human stools | place: Canada | collected 2013-05-06
GCCAGATTCTTTTCTACTCTGCCACGCCATATAAAAGTGTACCGGCATGCTTCTTCTAGGTCTCTGTTACTGTAGATACCGCACTGGTATCCATAGCATATTACTTCGAACATCACCTTTGCATCGGCTGCCGATTTTCGACCTTTGGTCGAATACGCTTCGTACAGTTTCCTGTAGTCCAGTTCCTCAAGCCGTGCGCTGGCCAGCCTTACCGGTGCTGTCTATGGTAATATTTTTTCTGAATTTATTGCAAGAACCAGTTGACCTCCGCGCTCATGTGCGCTAAACTGTTCTTGCTGGTGTTTGTTTTTCACACATGAAGCATACAGCAAAAAGGCAAATCGGCCAACCCCTTTTTTCGGAGTTTACCGATTTGTTTTTTATTTTTTCTCCTCACGCTAATGCATCATCTTGTTGCATTTTGCAACGCGCCCTAGTTTTAACTCCTACTGATTTTGGAATCTGCCCTGTTACGCATAGAAAATGACGCTCCTCGTATGGAAAAGGGGTACTTTAAATCGGCATTCCAGATGTGCAATCGCTGAATGATTGACCAGAGTTCTTTGGCGGTGTGCTGTGTGGCGAAAGGCAGGAGTGTACCGGGCGATGAGGTATGCAGGAGTGGCCGAAAACAAGTTATCTGTCTGAGGGATTATTGGGAACTCTGTAACATCAGCATAGACATTCCAGCGTGTCTATGGTAAAATAACACAAATAACGTCGAAAGTGCCTTGGGGGTGTTGCCATGAAAGATAAGATTATTGTACCATATGCGCCTGTCCTCGTCGAATCTACACGCTCAATTGGCTACTCCTTTGAGACTGCTGTAGCAGATATTATCGACAACAGCATCAGTGCGGGTGCCACAGACATCCGAGTATGTTTCATGTCCAAAGACCCGCAATGGCTGTGTATTGAAGACAACGGGTATGGAATGACCGAGTCTGAATTAGAGACAGCCATGCGTTACGGGAGCCACAGTCCCAGCGATGTCAGGAGCAAGGATGATTTGGGGCGTTTTGGTCTTGGCCTGAAAACGGCCTCCCTGTCCCAGTGCAGAAAGATCACTGTTATGAGCAAACGGGATGAGCAAATCGTAGCTGCCTGTTGGGATTTGGATCATATCATCCAGACCGGAGAGTGGTCCCTACAGTTATGGTCCGATGAAGAGGTCGAAAACTTACCTGGTCACTTGTTTCTGGAAACCAATGAGTCTGGTACAGTAGTTCTGTGGCAGAAATTTGATCGCCTCCAACAAGAGTCTATAAATGTCCAACAGACCTTTGATGAGAAAATTGAACTGACAAGGAAGCACATTGCTTTGGTCTTTCACCGGTTCTTGAGCGGAGAAAGTGTTGGTAATCCCATCAGCATTACATTCAATGGTGATCCGGTTACAGGAACTGATCCTTTCCTGACCCGTCACCCGGCTACGCAGCCTATGACAGAGCAACTTTTGAGGGTCAACGGAGAAGAGATTCGAGTTAAACCCTATATTCTTCCTTTCGCCAGCAAGCTGACTGCAAAGGACATTCGAAGTATTGGTGGCACTGATGATCTGCGTCAACAACAGGGATTTTACATATATCGAAACCGGCGGCTGATCATCTGGGGTACTTGGTTTCGCCTGATCCGGCAGAACGAGCTGGGCAAGTTGGCTCGGGTCATGGTAGATATCCCTAACTCACTGGATTCCATCTGGGAGATCGACATCAAAAAATCTACAGCTGCGCTGCCATCATTCATTAAAAAGAGTTTGGCGGATATCGTTCGTAATGCAGTTGGCCGCAGTGAACGGGTGTATCGTTATCGGGGCAGGAATATTCAAACAGATACACTGACACATATCTGGGAGCCTTTCGACGAGAGAGGAGTCTTCCGTTACAGGATCAACAGGGAAGTCTCCATCTATAAAATGCTGGAAGCCCACATAGATGAGGGCGGTCTGTCTTTACTGGATGCTTTCTCTAAAATGCTGGAGGACTCCTTTCCCTATGCAGATGTTTACTATCATCTGGCAAAGAATGAGTCCGATATGACCGGGCAAGCTATGGAAATTGATGCTGCCTATAAAATTGCAGATCAAATTATCCAGCAAATCATATCGAGTGGCGAAGACTTATCTCAATTTCTTAAAACGATGGATCAGGTGGACTTTTTCGTAAAATATCCAGAAGTGATTTCAAGAATCCGGGAGGTATATGCAGATGACTGAAAACCAGCAAAAGGTAATTGGACAAACCTTGATGCAGTTCAGCGCAGATGCCGCAGTCACGGAGGAGGCACTCATTAACTGCGTAAATGTTTTCTCGATGGTAAGCCCATTGACGGATGCTGAAAAAGAAGGGGTCATTCGGGAACTGCAATCCAGACTGGCTGTGCGAATCGACCGGGGAGCCTGTGTCCGGGAAAAGGACCACACTCCTTGGTACAATGCGGCGAAGGCATCGATTACGCCCTCTTTCTGGAATCGCTATCGCCTGCATCTTCAGAAAGAACAGGGGTGGAATGCCAAGCTTCTGGACGAATTGGATCGCTCCTCGGATGAGATTATGGATCTTCTGGGAAATCCCAGGCAGACGGAAGGCTTCCAGCGCCGAGGGCTTTGTATAGGGGATGTGCAGTCCGGAAAGACGTCGAATTACATTGGACTGATCAATAAAGCGGCAGATGCCGGATATCGGGTCATCATCCTGCTGACTGGTGTCATTGAGAAACTCCGTCGCCAGACGCAGGGACGCATCGACACAGGCTTCATTGGTTTGGACAGCACTGCCTTCACCCGTGACAACAAGAACGATGTATGGGTTGGCGTCGGGTGCATTGATCCCAGCGTCAGCGGCTGGGCGGTTACATCCACATCCGGCGACTTCAATGCTGCTACTGCCAATAAAATTGTAGGGCGGCTAAGCAACATCAGTGCTCCCGTTATCTTCGTTTTGAAAAAGAACAAGAGCGTACTGGAAAAGCTGGAGCAGTGGCTTCGTTTCTACAATGCTAGTAACGCAACAAAAACGATTGACTTGCCTATGCTGCTCATAGACGATGAGGCAGACAATGCCTCGGTCAACACCAGAGATGCTGGCGATCCCACGGCAATTAACGCGGCGATTCGCAAGTTGCTTCGCCTGTTTGTAAAGGCAAACTATGTGGGCTTCACAGCAACGCCTTATGCCAATATCTTTATTGATCCAGACTCTGAGACTGAGATGCTGGAGAGTGACTTGTTCCCCAGAAATTTCATTTACACATTGGAGGCGCCGTCCAACTATATCGGTGCGAGAGATATTTTCCAGGAGGATGCTCCATACGCATACCTGTTGAAGCCCAATGATGACTGTGAACAGTATTTGCCCATCAAGCACAAAAACGGCTCGGTCATGAGCGCATTCCCATCCAGTCTCCTTGAGGCAATCGCTTCGTTTTTCATTGCGAATGCAGTACGTGACCTGCGCGGCCATGAGAAGACCCACCGAACCATGATGGTCAATATCTCCCGATTTATCAGTGTTCAGAATCAAATTGCTGATTCGGTGGACGCATTCGTGCGGAATGCCCAGCGGGAGATTCAGAACTACTATCGTCTCGGCGATGCTGCGCTGGAATACAATACATTTAAGTTGTTGAAAAAGGCGTTTGACAAACATTTTGCGGCAATCCCTAGCTTTGAGTTTTCGTGGGACGAGGTTCAGCTGGTATTGAAGGATGCCGTTATGCCCATTACAGTACGTGTCATCAACGGTGGCAATGCACCTAAAAACCTTAATTATGATGAGGTTGAGGATGGTCTGCGCCTGATTGCAGTGGGTGGACTAAGCCTCTCCCGCGGGTTGACACTGGAGGGCCTTTGTGTCAGCTACTTCTACCGCAACTCCATGATGTATGACACGTTGATGCAGATGGGACGCTGGTTTGGCTACCGTGGAGGATATGATGACATCTGCCAAGTCTGGATGCCCGATTCGGCAATTGCATGGTACAGCTACATATCAGAAGCTACAGATGAACTGCGTCGTGAAGTGCGCCGTATGCAGCAGGCAAACCGTACACCGAAGGACTTTGGGCTTTGCGTCCGCTCTGATATTACAGCGCTCCTGGTAACTGCCCGAAACAAGATGAAGAGTGCACAGGACTACCGGATGACAGTCAATTTGAGTGGTCGTGTGGTGGAAACGCCATACCTGCATAGAGACGCAGCCATACTTCAGAGAAATGCAGAACTTACTGTGAAGTTTCTTGAAAAGTTGAGGGACAGCTATACTTTACGCAAGGATGATCCAGAACTTGCACTTAAAGTTCCCCAGTATTTGAATGTTAAGAAAGCGGATATTCTGGATTTCCTGAGTATGTACTCCAGCCACGGTATGAATACAGATTTCCATACTGGTGAACTTGTACAGCTCATAGAGAAAAATGCAGACGGTACCATGGACTTTTGGGATGTCACAATTGCAAGTGGCAAAGGGAAAGATGTTGCGTATCCAAGCTTTCAGGTTAAAGGTGTCACCAGAGGCTTTGCCATACGGGATGAAAAAGGTGGAGCCCTGCAAATGTCCGGAAAAAACTCCAGGCTGGGCAGCCGTGACCATGCCAAAGGCGGTTTGACCGAAGAGATGGCGGAGAAAATTGAGGAGAGAGAACATACCTGTGTCGGCAGAGATAAAGAGTTGTCACAAGGTGCTTACTTCAAAAGTGGCATTAAAAGAAACCCGCTGCTGGTCATATACCCTGTGGAATTGGCGGTAAAACCGAATGAGCCGGATACCCGTAAACTAGCTGTGATTCACACAACCCCAACGCCCATTATCGGGTTGAGCATAGGCATCCCGATCATTGACGGCAAAGAACCGCAGACATTCACCTATAAAATCAATATCGTCAAATATCGAGAACTGTTCGGTGCGGATAGTAACGATTTTGAAGAAACTGATGAAACCATAACGGAGGATGACACATGAAAAGCTCCAGGGAACTGTTTGACGGCCTTTCTGCAATAGACTCCTTTCAACGAGTAGACCCCAGCCATCTGTTGGATTTGTATTGCGGCTACGACCAGATGCACCGATATACGCTGTTGCTGATCAGTTTGGTGGAACCCAAAAGCCTGATTTCATCCAAAGTGATAGAAGTCGCTGTGGGAAGGCGTACTACAGACGGCAGATGGGCGCTTTCCTTTTCGCTGGTGGACAATAAATTTAAGGATTTGTTCCTGCAATTTTGTGATGACATGATTATGGCATCGCGGGCACTCAAAGATCCGGCCAACGGCCCAGAGTTTATATGCATGCGTTACATCAACTGGCAGGAGATGCTTTCGGCATCCAAAGGCGATCTTCTCTCCAAATCAGAAATCAAAGGATTGATTGGTGAGATGATTTTCCTTCGAGATGTGCTGATTCCGCAGTATGGAAAAGAGATGTCTTTACAGGCGTGGATGGGGCCCAAAATGGCGGATCAGGATTTTGTGTTCCCGGATACTTGGTACGAGGTCAAGGCAACCACAAGCGACGCGGAGCAGGTACGGATATCTTCGATTGAGCAGTTGGATTGTGCTGTGGAGGGTACACTGGCCATTCTGGTGCTTGATCAGACCAGCGCAGTAGATAAACAACGGTTCGCTGCAAACAGCCTTTTCTGGGAGTTGATGGGCGACATGGGGACAGATGTGCTCAAGGCAGCTTTCAGCAACCTGCTGCTGAAGATGGGTTTCTACCCTCGACCGGAGTATGAAGAGTACGTCTACCGTTTGAACCGAATTCGCCAGTATCGCGTTGACAGAGACTTTCCGTGTCTGCGGCGGGCAAGTGTGCAGACCAGCGTGGTGAACGCTACTTGGTCCTTGGCGCTCTCTGCGATAGAAAACTGGCTGAAGGAGTGACCTCCATATGGATGTGAATGAATTTCGGGCCGATCTGCTGGAAGAAGTACATTTGAATGCTACCATGAATGGAACCACGCCGCATGAGGAGTTTCTAGCGATGTATGTCTCTGCGCTCACTGATGCGGAGGAACTTGGAGATTTTGAACAAATTGCGTTTGAAGGTGTTGGATCCAGCAGGCGCAATATCCAGATTGATGGTTATTGTTTTGATGAAATGGACAACTGCTTGGAGGTTGTTATCACTCCATTTTCTGACAGTGTTGATATAGAAACCCTTACAGCTACAGGAGCAAACACCTGGTTTCGACGCGCCCAGGCGTTTGTGGAGGAATCACGTTCTGGCTTTCTCCTGAAAAATGCTGAGGAAAGCTCTCCTGGCTATGGACTTGCATTGGATATCAAAAACCGCTATGCCCATGTATCCCGCTTCAAGCTCTTTATTTTGACAGATATGGTAATGAGCAGTCGTATCAGTGAAATTGCTGGTGCAGAGATTGATGGCATCCCGGTGGAATACCACATTTGGGATATTGCGCGGTTGCAGGCGTTACAGGCATCCAAGTCCGGGAAAGAAGATGTTGTTATTCACCTGCAAGACTTTTCTGAAAACGGTATTCCCTGCCTGGAGGCAGGGAGTACCAGTGAGTATACCGCCTACCTTTGCAATATTCCGGGGAAAGTGCTCGCTGACCTTTATAATACATATGGTGGCCGGCTTCTGGAGGGGAATGTCCGCTCCTTTTTGACAGCGAAAGGGAAAATCAATAAGGGAATCCGCAATACGATTCTGAATGAGCCGAGCATGTTCTTTGCCTACAACAATGGTATCGCAGCCACAGCGTCGGAGGTAGAGCTGGAGAAGTCTCAGTCCGGGACTTCGATTGTGGGAATTACAGGCCTGCAAATCGTCAACGGTGGTCAAACTACGGTGTCATTGGCGACTGCGCTTCTGGATGACAAGGATCGAGCCGATGACTTGAAGAACATTTTCGTTCCCATGAAACTGTCCGTGGTCACGCCCGAAAAGGCAATTGGTCTGATTCCAAATATCGCTAGGTACGCAAATGCTCAAAACAAGGTCAGTGATGCAGACTTCTTTTCCAACCACGCATTCCACATCCGCATGGAGGAATTCTCTAGGCGTTTGATTGCACCAGCTGTTATGGGCAACCAGTATGGTACAATTTGGTACTATGAGCGAGCGCGTGGTCAGTATCGCCAGGAACAGGCGCATATGACAAAAGCCGAAAAAAACAGGTTCCTTGCTAGAAACCCGAAGTCACAGATGTTTACCAAGACAGATCTCGCAAAATATCATGAGTTATACAGGATGCTTCCTCATCAGGTTTCAACTGGTGCTCAAAAGAACTTCATGAAATTTGCGAACTGGGCAACAGAAGAGTGGGAGAAACATAACACCGTCTTCAATGAGGACTTTTTTAAGCGCATTGTTGCCCTTAACATCCTGTTTAAGAAGACAGACACCATTGTGAAGAACGCGCCTTGGTATGAATTGGGCTATAAGGCACAGGTGGTGGCCTATACACTGTCGATGGTTCTCTATGTGATTCAAAAGGAACATTCGGATATGGCTTTTGATTTCCGCGGTGTGTGGAATCGTCAGAATATCACCCATGCCACAGAGTTGCAGATGGCAGAGATAGCGCAGAGAGTTTATGAGTATCTGACTGACCCGAGACGTGAGGTTCAGAATGTTACAGAGTGGGCCAAGCGTGAAGCGTGCTGGAAAGGCGTCAAAGCACTCCCGGTCACACTGAGGGATGATTTCTTTAAAGAACTGCTTTCTGTTTCTGCCCTGAAAGAAGATGAAAAAATGGCCAGAGAGATTCAGAAACAGGACAACAAGGTGTCCGCTATGGTGACTGTGGCCGAGTATGGAACAGAAAACTGGAAGGCTTTGCTGAAATGGGGTGTAGAGAACCATGTGCTGACACCGACAGATATTTCTTTTGTGAAGACGGCTATTGCAATGGAACAGGGGAAGTTTCCATCGGAGAAACAGTGCACAAAGATTATGCAGATCCTGGAAAAGGCCAGAATAGAGAGTTATCCCGGTTGAGCAGGGCGTTGTAATTCCACTACAAGGTTATCCATCAGACGTTCAAAATCATTCTCGATTTCACATTCCCACAGGATGAGGACTTTCCATCCGGCAGCCTCCAGCTCCTGCTGGTGTTTTGAGTCGTTCTGCATATTTTTCTCAAACTTCTTGAGCCAAAATTCCCGATTAGTATTGGGCGTAGTACAATTTTTGCAACTTGCATGGCGATGCCAGTAACATCCATGTATAAAGATAATAGTTTTATATTTGGACAGTACGATATCCGGCTTTCCGGGCATGTCAGCGACATTTTTACGAAAGCGGAATCCCTGTGAGAACAGGTATTTTCGTACTTTAATTTCGATTTCTGTGTTTTTCCTGCGGATTCGTGACATATTCCAGCTTCGTTTTTCGCGAGTCAGTTTGTCAGCCATATTGTAGTACCTCTCGACCAATTAATAAAGGAGACTTTTGAGGTTGAAAGCAGTGGGATGACCTGGTATAATAACGGAGTAATCAATATCGCACAGAGGTGAGTGCCATGCCAAGCTATCTGGATTTGTTTGCTGGGGCCGGCGGCCTGTCTGAAGGATTTTTGCGCGCTGGTTTTGATCCGGTGGCCCATATCGAGATGGATATGGCAGCGTGCTATACACTAAAAACGCGGATGGCGTATAAATGGTTGCAAGAACAGGGCCATCCCGAAATCTATAATCGATATCTCTCTCAGGAAGTCACCAGGGATGAGTTCTATGCCCAAATTCCTGATAATGTGCTGAATTCTGTGCTGAATTATGAGATGTCGCAAGACAACTTGGAAGATGTTTTTGCCGATGTAGATCGTTGCTTGAATGGAGAACACCTGAGCCTGATCGTGGGTGGACCTCCTTGCCAGGCGTACTCCGTTGTCGGTCGAGCTCGTTCGGCGACAGGCATGGTTGGAGATAGAAGAAACTATCTGTACACTCTTTACGCCGAATTCCTGGAAAGATACCAACCTGAATATTTTGTCTTTGAAAATGTTTTGGGCTTGCTCTCGGCAAAAGACCAGGATGGTCGACTTCACTTTGACAAAATGCGGGAACGTTTTGCTGAGTGCGGGTATTCGGTGGAGTACAGGGTATTAAACGCAAGAGACTATGGCGTTTTGCAAAACCGGAAACGAATCATTTTGATTGGAAAACAGGGGAATTACCACAATTTTTACCCTGAAATTGAGGAAATTCATCCAGATTGTTTGGTTAGTGATGTGTTGTCAGATTTACCCGCCGTTGCTGCTGGCGGAGGCGAACCCGCTCTTGTAGATACGCTTCCTTACCATGGATATTATCTTTATGACGCACACATTAAGGAGGCAGCTGGACAGCCTGTGACACTGCATTGGGCTCGGCCAAATACAGAGCAGGACTTGGAAATTTATCAAATCGTTGCGGACGAATGGGCCCACAATCACAGACGTATAAGATATTGTGATTTGCCGATACGGCTACAGACACATAAAAATACCAAAGCTTTCCTGGACCGTTTTAAGGTGGTTGCACAGGATCTTCCGTATTCACAAACTATTGTTGCCCATATGAGCAAGGACGGCCACTATTATATCCATCCAACCCAAAACCGCTCGCTGACACCCAGAGAGGCTGCACGTCTTCAGACATTTCCGGATGACTATTATTTTGAATCTGTTACAGGTGTACCGTCACGAACAACTGCCTTTAAGCAGATTGGGAATGCAGTGCCGGTGAGACTGGCGGAGAGCGTGGCATTGGCATTAGATGCTGTGTGGGGCTTGTAAATAACATTGAGGCAGCTTTTCGTATAGAACTCGAATGATGACAATCTGGAAATTATCCAGAAATGCTGGAAGCAGGTCAATTTTCAATTTTATGGTCGGGGGGAAACCGCCAAAATCATCGTACCCCTGCTCAGGGCTTATGTGCTGCCGTGGGCAGCAGGGGCCTGTTGCAAAAAACAAATTTGCGGCAGGCCCTCATTTATATTCATTTCCGTCCCGAAGACAGAATTTTAGACCAAACTGTGGAAAACTTTTCACATTTCGGGCATGCTTACGCAGGCTCCACCGTTTTGGTGGGGCCTGAATCTTGATATTCTGCATTTTTCTATGTTTACGCTGTTTTGATTGTGGATAAATGCGTCTTTTCGCGCTTCCTGCTCTGTTTCATCCACCGCTTTTTTAGGTTGAATCCCATCGCCAGAAAGAATGACTCTGTGCGTATATTTCGTTTCCCTGTGGAAAAGAAACGCCGAAAGCCAAAATCATGCTTCATAAGACCAAACGCACCCTCCACCTGAATCGTGCGGCACATCCTCAGCATGATCCCTTCTTCCGTTGTAATATTCGCCAGAGACGCTGCACGCTTGTTCTTCGTACTTTTCCCACCGTTCCAGGTATTGCACAAGCTGCTCGTATTCCTTCTGCTCTGCATTTTTCCGTTTCCCGGTACCATGCACAAAGGCGATTCCCTTTCCCTTTTCCGCCAAATATTCTCTGAGCTTCTGCTTGTCT
>CDZQ01020531.1_pt1 | contig 10464 bp, 16 predicted proteins | sample 554831 | NCBI WGS metagenome assembly CDZQ01 (sample SAMEA3182112, study PRJEB8094) | gut metagenome | biome: human; feature: gut; material: Stool; isolation source: human stools | place: Canada | collected 2013-05-06
CCATAGATTAATAAAATCCTATTTTTGCACTAAATGAAATTTAAAAGTTTTATATATGGGTAAAAATAGGAATCATTACAGCTTTTTTTTGTATTTTGTCTTTATCATATTTGTGCTTTTGGGTTGTCGACCTGTCCGGGTACAGATGCCGGACGGAATGTATGGAAGATGGAAATCTTCTGCAGGCCGTCCGGATATTACATTAGGGACAGACAGCATAGGGAGCTTCGCTATAGTTCACCACCGTATTTATGACGGAAAAATTTGTCCTGTCCGTTATCCGCTTCATCTTAATTCACCTACTAAAGGGTATATCCGTGCAGAAGGTTGTATCCTGTTTTATTATGACAGTTTGAAATGTGTTTTATACTTCTCTCCCGGAGGTGATTATACACAATAATTACATGCAAACACTTCAGTTAACTAACAATAAATAATTTATGAAAGAGAATTCAATCAAACCGTATTGTTATTGTGGTGAGTCAGAAAGCTCATTGGTCGATAATGCTATTTTTGTTTATTTTGGTGATGAATACAGAAGAGTACTTCTGGATGAAATCTTATGGCTGGAAGCATCCGGCAGTTATTGTGTACTCTGTATGGAGAACGGTGCAGAGATAACAGTCAGCTATCCTTTGGATCGGATCTTCAATAATGATCTTCCTCGCGGCAAGTTTCAGAGAATTCATCGTTCTTACGCTATCAATGTGTTCAAGGTGACCGGATTTGCAGGTAACTATGTACATATAGGAAAGAAGATGTTGCCGGTCAGTGAATCTCACAAAAAGAATTTTTTAGCTTGTTTCCATAAAATTTACTCAAAGCGCGCATTGGGAAAATAATGGAGGTAACTAAAAAGAAAACCAGTTTCGTTTAAAATTAAAAATTTACTACGCAAGGGATGTGCACTACCTTTGCATCGTAAGCTTACAAAACAGAAAAACAATTAAGTAACAATTTAAAAAAACAATTATTATGGCAGTTGACAAAACACCGTCGCAGGTTGCAACCAGTGCGTTGCAGGCGATTCCGTTCGGTTCTATTATTGGTGGTCCGTTGAAAGCATGTGTGGAAGCACAGGCTTTGGCAGCAAAAACAACTTGGGAATTTATTCAGAATGTAGGTATAAATGTTAATCCCGAAACCGGTGAGAAGACAGCAGTCAATGTTTCTTTCTCTTTCATTCAAGGCGGACGTTTGGTCCAGTTGAATATTCCGTTGTTGACCATTGTTCCTATCCCTTATATTGCAATCCGTGAAGTGGATATTAATTTTAAGGCTAATATCAGTGCTTCCTCTTCAACAACGGCAGAGACGAATGAATCTGTATCTAAGGATGCGGCTTTGAAGGCTTCGGCCAGTATGAGATTCGGATGCTTCAAAATGAATGCGGATATGAACGCAAGCTATTCATCGAAGAAGGATTCTAAAGCAACTTCCGATTCTAAGTACAGTGTAGAGTATACCATGGACGTGGCTGTAAAAGCCGGACAAGACAGTATGCCCGCAGGTCTTTCTAAAATTCTGGAATTGCTGGGTAACTCACTGGATGTTTCCGATCCTGCCGGTACACTGGAAGTGAACAGCAACTTGCTGCTTATTGAAAATGGAAAAGAAACAGTACGGTTGATTGCCACCTATAAGGATGGCAGCGGTCTGTTGGCTCCTGACAAACTGACTATTACAGGAACCGGAGCCAATGCGGCCGACTTTAAGGTAAGTGGTGACAGTAAGATTATCGACTTGCCGGAAGGTACATATACTATCAAAGCAGAGGGAAGCAAGAAGGAAGTGATTGTCGAAGTGAAAAAAGATACGGCAACTCCCCAGGAAGAGGTAACGGAATAACGTTAATTAAAACTTAAAAAATCATATTATGGCTCAGTTAAGTTCAGTAATCGGCTCTATATTGCGTGATATCGTTTCGGCACAACACGAAGCAAATCTTTATTCGTTGTCGCTTGGCGACTCTTACGGAAAAGACGGAAAGGCGAAAGATTTTCAATTGCCTAATGTTATGGTAAGCGATATGGAACTGGATTTGAAATATGGTGTGAAAAGTGCATCGGAAAGTCAGCAACAGTTTAATATCAAGTATGATAAGTTCCGTCAGTTCCTTAAAGAACTGTGCGAACAAGTTGCCAGGGTAGCCATTAGCAGTGCTGTCACCACAGTGATGACTTCGGATATAGAGAGAAATGAAGGAGAGAAACACTTCTTTGAACGGCTTAAAAAAGAAAACAAACTTCATCAGGAATTCTGCACTTTTCTGAGCCGTAATATGAGAAACTCTTTCCGAAATAATCTCTATGATGCCGTAGACAGTAGTAATGGTTCTGTGAATAACGATGTTGTGATTAGCAGACTGACGGATGTCGTACGTAAAAAATTTCTTTACGATACAGATCTTGATGATCTTTTTGCCGGAGAAGATGGAGAAAAACTTCGTGATACCGCTGAAAAGAATATTATAAAAGCGATGGAAGCTATTGTAAAAAAGCTGTCGGTAGATGCCAACTTTAAAAGTCTTCATTCATTTCCACAGCTGGATGTGGCCATCACGGCTGATGAACTGATGAATATGCCTGAAGAAGCGATACACAGTTTTAAGATCAAGTTCAGCCCTCGCAATTATTCAGTCAGTCAAACGGATGATGATTCGTTACTGGAAGATTTTGTGATGCGATAAAATCAAATGATATAATATGGATAATAAGAAAGTTAGGAGCACTAGTAGCCAGGTAATGGAACTTCAGCAATTGATTGCCGGTCCTTTGATTGCAACTATTGAAGCGGATTCATTATCTTCACAAAGATATCTGGATTATCTGATGAAAATCGCATTTGAATCCTATGATCCTGTGACAGGACGGACCGGTAAGATACGTATGCTTACGTTCAACTATCAGAGTCAGGATGCCGGCGGGGGAAGAACGCAAAGTGTAAGTATACCGATACTGACATTGGTACCTCTGCCACTGTTGCAAGTACAGGAAGCAGATTTCGATTTCGATATTAAAATTCTGGATGCACTGTCGGAAACAGCTGAAGAGAAATTTTCACTGGAAGAAGGTAAAAGCGTGAATGAGCCGCAAAGTGGAGGAGGATTTAAACTTCGGGCTTCACTGGCTCCCAAACAGGGAGAAGCGTTAATAGTTCGGATTTCTTCGGGTTCACAAAAAAGATAATCTGTTTTAACTATGTTTCTGTTTTGTTTAATGTTGACTATCAGTGTTTTATTGCGTAAAAGGCTTTAGTGGAAGTGATTTTCCGCTTTTTCTTTTCAATCGTTATACTTGCTACTTTTGATTTAAAACGCTACTTTTGTTTGCAGTTGTTTCAACATTGTTTCAACATAACTAAAATCATATACTATGGCAACAACATTCAGAATAGAGGTATGCTCTTCCAGAAAGAGGCAAGATGGAACATATAATGTGAAGATACGGGTGACTCACAATAGAAAGATAAAAAGGATAGCAACATCGATCTATGTGAAGAAGGAAGATATGACGAGAGGGATGAAAATAAAAAATCAATCAATCCTTGACGAGCTTAATAAGATTATAGATTCATATCGAGCCAAATGCAATATATTATCTTTGTCTATCAATTCCATGTCAATTGAAGAGGTTGTAGAATTTGTAACCAGAGTAGAGGAGGATAAAAAAGACATTGATTTTATACAGTTTGCCCGGGAACATATTGAAAAAATGGATGCAGAAGGAAGAAAGGGTACCTCTTCTAATTACAAATGCACTATTAAAGCAATGATAGAATTTACCGGAAGGGAAGTAATCGGTGTGTCTGAGATAACTTATAAATTCTTAAACGACTTTTCTAAATTTATAATAGAAAAAAAAGAGAAAGCCAACAAAGAAGCTATTGCAAAGGGAAGGAGAGTAACATCAAATTGCATGTTATGCAAGTATACGTCTTGCATTAGGCATCTATATAATCAAGCAAAACTAAAATATAATGATGAAGAACGTGGAGTGATAAGAATCCCATGGGCCCCATTTGCTAAATTTAAAGTACCACGGGAGGAGGTGGCTAGAAAGAGGGCGATACCACCTTTTATAATTAAAATGATAGCAGATCTGCCATATAAATACAGGAGTAATATGAGAAAAAGCATAGAACAGAATTGCCGGTATAATTTAGCAAAGGACTGTTTTATATTATCTTTCTGTTTGATAGGAATGAACTCTGTCGATTTATATAATTGTGATGAATTGAAAGACAATATGATAAAGTACTTTCGTACAAAAACAGCTACAAGAAGGGATGACAAAGCAGAGATTCATGTAAAGGTAACCCCATTCATAAAAAATCTGATGGAAAAATATGAAGATAAGACAAAGCAGAAAGTTTTTCGGTTTAGCAGAATGTATGTAAATCACACCTGTTTTAATTCTGCTATAAACAAAGGTCTTAAGGAAATAGAGAAGGATATCAATGCGGAACTGAAACGAATGGGGAAAGATATAGTGATAGATGATCTTGAGTTTTATGCTGCCCGTCATTCATGGGCAACTATAGCACGCAATGATTTGAAAATTGATAAGTATGTAGTACATGAAGCTCTAAACCATGTAGATAGCAAAATGAAAATCACTGATATTTATATTGAGAAAGATTTCACTATGATTAATGAAGCTAACCGGAAGGTAATCGATTATGTTTTCAATAATCAAATGACGTAAATGTTGTTAAATTATTAGTTTTATTGGTTAAATAACTGTTATTAAAAAACAAAAGTAGCGTTTTAAAACAAAAGTTTGAGAAAGCTATTCATGAATTAGCGAAAGAACTATGTACAGTTCAGTTTTGATTAAAATATCAATGACTTTTGTTTGACGACATTTTCTGTACATGTCATCGGAAGATGATTATTGCGAGCCCGGGATGATATTTCCGGGCTTTCTTTATTATATTAGGTCAAGACCAGGATGATGACTGAAGCGTGATAACAAAAGGCATATAAGCTCCTGAGAAAAAGAATGTGCATGAAATAATAAAGCCGGGCTAATTACAGTCCGGCTTTTCTGACACTATATAGTACAATCAACGTTCTCAATTCTTATTTATTCTTTTCTATTTTCATTGGAATAATTCGTTTGCTGCCGAATCTTTCATTTAATGTAGGATGAACTTGTTCTTTTAATTCATTCAGTTCTTTACGTAGCTTAAAATACTCGTCTGTTAGGGTAATCAGACGCTTTAATAATAATTCATACATCTCCATAGCTTAAGGATTTTAATTTGTTATTTATATCTTGAGAATCGTTTAATATAAACACTTTCGAAAAATGAAAGTTTGAGGAGGAATGTATGTTTCTCAGCATAAAAAGTATGATTTATTCTTAGGAGGTTTCAGATAAAGATATAATTTGTTTTGTTTTTGAATAAATATGATGAAATTATACAGCTTCTTTTGTGGCTGCTTCTGCTTTGAGGCGGGCATTCTCTAATTGAAGGACTCTAATTTCCTTGTCTCTTTGAGACAGTAGTTCTTCAGTTTGACGGGTGTATTCTTCCAGCAGCTTTTCGTAAGTGGTTTTACTGGTGATACGGTTAGATTCGGGTAACTCCTCAGTAGAAATAAATTTATCTATTGATTTGAACATATTACCTTTCCCTCGTAATAACCATTCTGAAGAAATGTGCTCAAACGAACTTAATATGCTTAATATAGTATCAATGCTAATACCTCTTTCTCCCTTTAATTGTTGATTAATAGTTTTCTGATTCGCTGATATTAACTTAGAAAATTGGCTTTCTGAGAGCGATTTATTTTCTATTATTTCTTTAATCCTTTGTATTATAGCCTCTTTAATTGTTTTATTATTATTGGAGTCCTTTATATCTTGGTTTTGTATCATATTTCCAATACCTGTTAATACCCAAGAGATGTTTAAGTCTGGGAAACGTCGACTTATAGTCTTTAGTTTTTCTTCTCCAATAGATCTCTTTATTTGGTTCACATAACCATTTGAGAGGTTACATAATTGTTCGAACTGATTTACCCGTATGCCTTTATATAAGACATATTCTTTAATTCTTTTTGTAATGTCACTTTCCATACTGGTTGTCATCCTGCGTTCTTAATGCTTTCTTTGGCTTTTAGTATTGCATTTTCTAATTGTAATTTTCTTATTTCATTGTCTCTTTCAGATAATAAGTCTTCTGTCTGTTTTGTGTATTCTTCCAATAATTTTTCATAATTTGTTTTTTCTGAATCAGAAGAAGATTTAAGCATTTGCCCAGTTCCAAGCAAAAGCCATTCTGAAGATATTATCGGGTTAGCTATAATAATCTTGTTTAAAGTTGAATACTTAGGTTCTGAGTTATTCTTCACACAATCTCTTAAGGAAGTTTGAGCGATACCTATATGCTTGGCAAAAGCTGTCAAACTTAGACCTGTATATATTATTACGTCCTCAATTCTTTGATTAATAGTTGTTTCCATGTTGTTGTTATTTAGAATTTGTATAAATAGCGGTTTTCCTATAAAATAATTCCTTTATTTCTTTTTAGTTATAGGTGAACCGCTTATCTTTGCATTATCAAAGTCAGTATCTCAGTACCGATTTCCAAATATACAAAAGAAATTTGAAAAATCAATTCTGGGGGACAAGTCTTAAAGGAACTTGGCGTATATTTACTTTTCTCTTTTCACACATATAATAAATTTGTCCCTTTCGACACACGTTTTACACAAGAAGCCCTCTTCAATGTGCTCAATATTATAGTCATAGACTCTGTTCTTAACAGATCTGCTCTTAGAGATATGGAACTTTTCTACATCCCCAACTTTCATGTTATTGATCGTTTTACTGATCGGTTTGTCTTTTGAAGGTATCATTTCTGTATTATTAATTTTCTCCTTATTACTTAATCGAGTCATAATATTCTTTATTTTCTTGATATTTCATTGCTATTTGCTTATCACTTGCTTTGCCTCCTAAATCATTCTTTATCGCTTCATATTGCTTTTCAGTAAGAGAGTACACTATCTCTTCCGCATATTCAAAACTTCCGGCATATCCCAATAATACTATTATTGCCGACACGCATAGCGCTGCTTTACTTATTTTATTCATAGTTATTATATATGATTTTAAATTACTATAAGGGTTGAGGGATAAGCAGGATTCGAACCTGCACAAGTATCGTCTGCTTTCCCGCTTTCGTCCGTATATTGGTTATCCTACGATTCTTAAACTACTCAACCTGTTACTAACAGCACCGGTCTTGATGACATCCATTCTTATGTACACTTGGAACTTCCGTTCATTTAGTCTTAGCTCCCTATGACCATTTTATCCCTTGGTGGTGGTTGTTCGGAATTTCCGAATAACCATCTATTTAAATTGTTTCCTTCAACGCAACAATACGTTTCTTCGCCCGAATTTTACGGGAAGGAAATCCGCCTACTGACGCGAGGCGATCTCGTATATCTTGTTAAGCGTGTGTAGCCGCCCCCAACACTACATACTTTATACCGATTCATATAGGACTGTATCGGACGCTTTACATTAGTTCATAAATCTGTGCTGATTATTATTTTTCATCGTGAAAGGCTTCCCATTACCTACAAGCAGCGCATTACGCTCACGATTATCATGCCGGGTACTCCATCGTACTGTTTCCCCTCGGGCAGTTGCATGATTACCCCATTGTACGGTACCGTGCATCTTCACACGGAGATGTCCAACATGTCTGCATCCGGAATGTAGAGTTCCGCTCTAAAAAAGGAGAAGCTGTAAACTGATGCAAGAGCGCTATCAAAATCTACCAAGTTCCTTTAAGACTTTGCGTGTTAAGTAGCCTGTGAAGGTGAACATTGTGAATTTCGTTTTTAACTCGATGTCAGTTTTGCGGCTGACAGGGCGGTAAGTATTCTAGGTGAAACGCTGCATATCAGAAAGACAGGTTCGAATCCTGTACCGTCCACACTCGCGAGGGTAGTTTATTTATTTAGAATTTTAGATTTAGATTATCAAGTCCTGCATCAGGCGTGATGCAGGCATTTTTCTTACCATGATGTTTAATTTTTATATAATATACCAATGAAAGTGACGCTGGATTTATACCAATTGAAGAATATAATATCTGATATGGTGCAAGTAGGGTATATGAATGCGGTGAAATGCTATGAACCGACAAAAGATAGCATCAGTAGGAGAGAAGTGGCCAGATGGTTTGTCAATATGAATTTGGATACCGAGCTTATACGGCAAATGGAGGATGTGGGGTTGATCAAGGGTAAACGAAAAGGTTCCGGCCGAAATTCTCCTATCTATTATTCGAAAGCGGAAATAAAGCAAGCTTTATGTACAATACAAATGAATAAGTATATTAACGTATAGATATTATGACACAATTTGAATTAGAACAGGGCTTAAATGCTCTTCGTAAAGACCTATTTGCAGCCGATATAATTTGCACAGGTACGGAAAAATTATTCATGAGAAAGTCATACAAGAATTATCAGATAATGGATTAGTCGAAATATTAGATAGCAAATATCTAAAGTTAATACCAAGAAATATTCTAGGTATAAGGCGTTCAGATAGATTCGATGTACAAGACTGGGGAGAGTGGAAGAAAATTAGTGAGATTGTCTTTAAAAGGGATAATTATACTTGTTTCTATTGCGGACGGTCTGATTGTAAAATGGAGATAGACCATTTATTGCCTGTATCAAGAGGCGGAAGTGATAATATTTCTAATTTGGTTACTTCATGCAGAAGATGCAATGCGCAGAAGCATGATAAAACTTTAGACGAATTTTTGGAATGGAGGAAATGCAATGAGAGATAGTTTTATTTTTTATAGAAGTTTCTATGAAGCAATAAAGGATCTGCCGAGAGATATTCAGGGTGAGATTTACACGGCTATAATGGAGTATAGCCTATATGGTAATGAAGCTGAGAATCTAAAGCCGGTCGCTCGTAGTATCTTCACTTTGATAAAACCTCAAATTGATGTCAATAACAAACGTTTTGACAATGGATGTAAGGGTGGAAGACCAAAAAACGATAACCAAGAAGAAACCAAGCCAAAACCAAACGATAACCAAGAAGAAACCAAGCCAAAACCTAATTATAATGATAATAAGAATAAGAATGTAAATGAATATATCCCCCCTATAATCCCCCAAGGGGATGTAGCACATTCAGACGAGCATCATGAAACGATAGATTATAATGCTCTTATGAATACATTCAATAGGATGTTTGAAAACAAACTCCCTAGAATATCATCTATGACGGATAAGAGGAAGAAATCTGTAAAAGCAAGGGCTTCCGAACATGGGAAAACATCAATAATGGATGTTTTCAACAACGTGGCCCAGTCTGCATTTCTTCTAGGACGCAATAACCAAAATTGGAGATGTGATTTTGATTGGATATTTAAACCGACAAATTTCATAAAAATATTGGAAGGAAACTATAATGGGACAAGACTTAGTAAAAATCAACAGGATAGCGAGCAGCGAAAACGTGATTCAGCTCTTGCAGTCGCTACAACCGTCAGAGAAGCTGCCGCAAAAAAGAGAAAGGAACTTGAAGCAGAAGGCGTTATTGAATAAATATCCTGATCCTGCACAATTCATTCTTGATTACAACCCTGATTTGCAGTTCAAACTTGTCAGATGTAATGCAACTCATTCAAAACTGGCATTGAATGACAGTATTCCAAGCTTAGGGTTATTGTCTTCCACTTACGGAGATGAAACCCCGATAGAATGGCTAAAGATACAGTTTGGTTCACTGAACGACTTTGCGGAGGTATCGACTAAGATAGCAAAAGAACAACTCTCTGAACTATCGGAGATATTTCTTTCGGAGTATTACTACATCAATACCGCTGAGATTTGCTTTTTTATTGCACGATTCAAGGCTGGCAAGTATGGAAGATTTTACGGAGCAATAGACCCCATGAAAATAACAAGTGCGATGTTAGACTACATATCCGAACGAAGAAAGGATATTGAGCGTAAAGAAAGGGAAGAATACAGAATGCAGCGTGAGAAAGAGATAGAAGAACGTGGGAATAACAGGATCTCTTATGCTGAATATCAAGAGTTGAAACGCCGGGCGGAATCCGGAGATGAAAAAGCCAGAAAAATGCTAATGTCCTCATGAAAGTAACTATCTACTGGGAGAACAAGTCTACTCCTGTTATCCGTAAGAGAATCCGTGATCGATTTGGCATTCCTCATTATATGTCTGTAAATGGTGAGACTCAGGCAGAAATAAGTGAAGAAAATATGTCGGATCTGATGGAGTTGGTTAAACGAGGCTTTATAAGCTTAAGAAATAAATAAAATCTATAAAAGATATGAGCGAACTTTATATACCCGTTGAACGCCCTACGAGGAATCCTATAAACGGCAGATTCTTGAAAGGTATTGCTCCTCACAATAAAGGGAAAACAATGAAGTATCATTCC
>CDZQ01016043.1_pt1 | contig 10454 bp, 8 predicted proteins | sample 554831 | NCBI WGS metagenome assembly CDZQ01 (sample SAMEA3182112, study PRJEB8094) | gut metagenome | biome: human; feature: gut; material: Stool; isolation source: human stools | place: Canada | collected 2013-05-06
CCAAATGGCGTGAAGAAAACCTCCGATTTCTCGGGGGTTTTCTTCGTTTTTGCACCGATTTTGGATTTGTGGGGTTGCGGTTGGGGCGGCGATTTGAGAGATTTTGGAGCTAGCGTCGGCTGGCCCTATTTTTTGCACCCATTCTGGCCTGAGCGATAAGTCAGCAAAAATGGAAAAGTTGGTGCAAGGGTTTAACTCGAAGAATACGGCTTGATTTAGCTGGTGTTTAGTCTAGAATGTCTGTGAACACTAACATTAATTTGATTTCTCAAACGCATTGTGATATAATGCTCATATACATCAATCCGAAAGATCAGGACGATAGTGAGGTCGTAAGCATGACTGTTAGTTACAAAAAACTCTGGAAACTACTCATCGATAGGGACTTAAAGAAGAAGGATCTCGAGGCAATGGCGCAGGTGAGCCACTATACGATGAATAAGCTTACTCATGGCGATAATGTCACCACTGATGTGCTGGGACGAATCTGTAAGGCTCTCGAGTGCTCGTTGGATGACATTATGGAGTTTGTGGATGAGTAAAAGCCGCTTGCGGTATGGTATACTTAAAACGGAATCTGAAAGGAGTCGCCTATCATGAATAAACAACAGCTTGCGGCAAAGATCTGGGAATCTGCCAACAAGCTCCGCTCAAAAATCGAGGCCAATGAGTATAAGGATTATATTCTTGGCTTTATTTTCTATAAGTTTCTCTCAGATAAGGAAGAACAGTTCCTGCGTAAAGATGGTTGGGAAAGCGATGACCTGCGGGGACTCACGGAAGACGATGCAGACACAGTAGCCTACTGCCGCCGCCAGCTTGGCTATTTTATCGCTTACGACCATCTCTTCTCCACCTGGCTGGCCAAAGGCAAGGACTTTGACGTTTCCAATGTTACTGACGCGCTCTCTGCATTCAATCGCCTGATCGATCCAAAACACAAAAAGGTTTTTGAGAAGATTTTTGACACTCTTGATACCGGTCTGAGTAAGTTGGGCGACACCTCCGGCGCACGAACCAAGGCAATCAGCAATCTGTTGCAGTTGATTAAGGACATTCCGATGGACGGAAAAGAGGATTATGACGTCCTGGGCTTCGTTTATGAGTACCTGATCAGCAACTTCGCGGCGAATGCCGGTAAAAAGGCCGGTGAGTTTTATACCCCGCATGAAGTCTCCCTGCTGATGTCGGAAATCGTGGCTGACCATCTGAAAGACCGCGATAAGATCGAAATCTACGATCCCACCAGCGGATCCGGTTCCCTGCTGATCAACATCGGCCAGAGCGCAGCGAAGCGCATGGGCGGCAAGGACAACATCAAATATTACGCTCAGGAGCTCAAGGAGAATACATACAACCTCACCCGTATGAATCTGGTAATGCGCGGCATTCTGCCAGATAATATCGTCACCCGCAACGGCGATACGTTGGAGGAGGATTGGCCTTTCTTTGACGAGGAACATGTTTACAGCCCGCTTTATGTGGATGCGGTTGTCTCCAATCCGCCCTACTCCCAGCATTGGGAACCCACTGAGGACAAAAAGCATGACCCGCGCTATGCCAATTACGGCATGGCCCCCAAAAGCAAGGCCGATTACGCCTTTTTGCTCCATGACCTCTATCACCTCAAGCCCGACGGCATCATGACCATCGTTCTACCCCATGGCGTACTGTTTCGGGGCGGTGAGGAAGGGGAAATCCGCCGCAACCTGATCGAGAAAAACAACATCGATGCGATCATCGGGCTCCCGGCCAACATCTTCTTTGGCACCGGCATCCCCACCATCATTATGGTGCTGCGCCAGAAGCGGCCCAATACCGATGTGCTGATCATCGATGCCTCCAAGCACTTCGAGAAAGTGGGCAAAAACAATAAGCTCCGCGCTTCCGACATCAAGCGGATCGTGGATACGGTGGTGCAGCGCAAAACCGTGGACAAGTTCTCTCGGGTGGTGGAGCGGGACGAGATCCGCCGCAATGACTACAACCTGAACATCCCGCGCTATGTGGATTCCTCCGAGCAGGCCGAGTCGTGGGACATTTTGGCTGTGATGTCCGGCGGCATCCCCAATGCCGAGATCGACCAGTTGCGGGATTACTGGGACGCTTTTCCCAGCCTGCGCGACAAGCTGTTCCGTTCCGACGATGCGTCCTATTCCGCTCTGGCCGTGGAGGATATCTCTGCGGCGGTCAAAACGAGCGCCGACGCCAAAGCTTATATGGACAACTTTGCCGCACATTTTTCTGATTTCTCCGGTTATCTCCGGGAGCGCCTCATCGACAGGCTCCACAGCATGGAACAACCCGTCAGTGAGGACGAGATCAGCAGCAACATTTATGCCCGGCTGGCCACTGTGCCGCTTGTGGACTACTATGAGGCGTATGAGATACTGGATCACGCATGGATGACCATCTCCTCCGATTTGGAGACCATCCAGCGAGAGGGTTTTGCCGCCACGAAGTGCGTCGATCCCAATATGGTGCTGAAAAAGAAAGATGGCGTAGAGGAAGAAGTTCAAGAAGGCTGGATTGGACGCATCATCCCCTTTGCGCTGGTGCAGCAAACCATCCTGCACGATGAGGCCGAGGTGGTACGCGCCAAGGAGAGCCGCATTGCGGAAATCTCTAGCGAATATGAGGAGATTATTGATTCCTTGTCTGAGGAAGAAAAAGACGGCAACTACCTCAACGATGACAACACCGCCTTTGCCGCGGCGGGTCTGAAAGCGAAAATTGCAGAAATCTACGCCGATATTGATACCGCCGAGCTGCGGGCGCTCCGTGGATATGTTGCTCTTCTGGACAGAAAGGCAACAAAGGGTGAAAAGCTCCAATATGTTGCCGACCACACGGAAGTGGATTGGGATGCCATTGAGGGGAAGAACGTCTATGCCAAAAGTAAAGTAAACGCCCGAATCAAGGAACTGCAGGCGGATTTTGAGTTCCCAGAAGACTCCTTCGAGGCAAAGATTTTACATGTATCCGATTTGATGAGCGAGGAAAAGACCGTGAAGCGTGAGGCAAAGGAGCTGGCTGCTGCGCTGCACCAGCACACCAAGGAGACCATTGAGGGGCTTTCTGATGAGCAGGTTTTGCTCCTGCTGGAACAGAAATGGATTGTCCCGCTTGTAGAACAGCTCTATGCGCTGCCGCAGGCTGCGGTGGACAGCTTGGTGAAAAAGGTGTCCGCCCTGGCGCAGAAGTATTCGGTTACTCTGACCGATCTGGACACCGAAATCGCCCGGACGGAGCGGGAATTTTCCGTCATGCTGGAGCAGCTCACGGGCAACGCCTCCGACATGGCCGGTCTGGCAGAGCTCAGAAAGCTGCTGGGAGGTGCATAAGGTGAGCGAAGTGAAAAAAGTGCCGGAAATCCGCTTTGAAGGGTTTACTGAACCTTGGGGACAGCGGAAGGTCGAAGATCTGCTTCTAGAGCGTAATGAACAGACACCGATGAGCGTGGAGTATCCGCTTATGGCGTTCATTGCAAATGAAGGTGTTGCATCTAAAGGCGAGCGATATGACCGAAGTTCGTTGGTAACAGACACTGAGAATAAGCTATACAAAAGAACTGAGTTCGGAGACTTTATTTATAGCTCCAACAATCTCGAAACCGGCTCAATAGGACTTAATAAGTATGGGAAAGCCTGTATTTCTCCCGTTTATAGCATTTTTCAGCCTACCGGAATTGCTGACTCAGATTTTTTGGGGCGAAGATTGGTAAGAAAAGATTTTATAAATGCAATGGTAAAATGGCGTCAGGGAGTTATTTACGGCCAATGGAGAATACACGAGTCTGATTTTCTAAAAATTGAAATTCATGTTCCTCCGATCGAAGAACAGAAAAAAATTGGTACTCTTTTAGATTACCTTGACCACCTTATCACCCTGCATCAGAGCAAGCATGAAAAGCTGGTCACCCTCAAGAAAGCCATGCTGGAAAAGATGTTTCCCCAAAACGGCAGCAACGTTCCAGAGGTTCGTTTCGCCGGCTTCACTAGCCCTTGGGAGCGGCAGAAGGTTTCCGAGCTTGCAGACTTTTCAAAAGGCCGCGGTTATTCAAAGGGAGATTTGAAAGAAATCGGGACACCAATTATCCTTTATGGCAGACTATACACAAAGTATCAATTCGAGATCGGAGAGGTGGATACCTTTGCCGACATAAAGCCCGGCTCAGTTTTTAGTAAAGGCGATGAAGTCATTGTCCCTGCTTCCGGTGAGACCGCAGAAGACATTGCGATAGCTGCAGCCGTAGTAAAACCGGGCATTTTGCTTGGTGGAGACCTGAACATTTTGCATCCTTTCGGTTTTATGAATCCATCATTTGTTGCTCTCTCAATTTCAAACGGACAGCCACAAAAGGAACTTGCAAGAAAAGCTCAGGGAAAATCAGTTGTCCATGTCCATAATTCTGACATACAAGAAGTAACAATCTGCTATCCCGACAGAGAAGAGCAAGACAAAATCGTAAGCGTTTTTTCGCAGCTCGACAACCTCATCACTCTCCATCAGCGCAAGCATGAATCCCTCAAGCGTGTAAAGGCAGCTCTGCTGCAGAAGATGTTCGTCTAAGGAGGCAGCGATGGTATTCAACAGAGAATCAGATTTTGAAAACGCGCTGATCACCCTCCTCTTCGACAAGGGCTGGGAGCCGGAGGTGCTGCGCTATCCGACGGAAAAGGATCTGCTCCAAAACTGGGCGCACATCCTCTTCGAGAACAACCGCGGCATCGACCGGCTGAACGACGCGCCCCTCACCGACGGCGAGATGGAGCAGATCCTGGAGCAGATCAAAACCCTGCGCACCCCCCTCAAGCTCAACGGCTTCATTAACGGCAAAACCGTCACCATCAAGCGGGATAATCCGGCGGATACCCTCCATTTTGGTCGGGAGGTCAGCCTGAAAATCTACGACCGGCAGGAGATCGCCGCTGGGCAGAGTCGGTATCAGATCGCGCAGCAGCCCGTCTTCCGAGCCAAGTCGCCCCTTGCCAGCGACCGCCGGGGAGATTTTATGCTTCTAATCAACGGCATGCCGGTCATCCATGTGGAGCTCAAGAAAAGCGGCGCCCCGGTGAGCCAAGCATGCTATCAGATTGAGAAATACTCCCATGAGGGCGTATTCACCGGGTTGTTCTCTCTGGTGCAGGTTTTTGTAGCCATGGAGCCGAACGAGACCCTGTATTTCGCCAATCCCGGTCCGGACGGCAAGTTTAATTCGGATTACTATTTTCACTGGGCAGACTTCAACAATGAGCCGGTAAATCACTGGCAGGCCATCGCCTCCAACCTGCTCTCCATTCCGATGGCGCACCAACTGATCGGCTTCTATACGGTGGCCGATGACACGGACAACACTCTCAAGGTCATGCGCAGCTATCAGTACTATGCCGCCAGCGCGATCTCCGACAAGGTCGCCCGCCGGAAATGGCGGGATCCCGGCCAGCGGGGCGGGTATATCTGGCACACCACCGGTTCCGGCAAGACCCTGACCAGCTTCAAATCCGCGCAGCTCATCGCCAATTCCGGCGATGCAGATAAGGTTGTTTTCCTGGTTGACCGGATTGAGCTGGGTACGCAGTCGCTCCGGGAATACCGTGGCTTTGCCGATGACGCCGACTCCGTCCAGGCCACCGAGAACACCGGTGTCCTGATCGCCAAACTCAAAAGTGACGACCCGGCAAATACGCTAATCGTGACCTCCATCCAAAAGATGAGCCGCATCGAGGAGGATGGCGGTTATAAGGCCAAGGACATTGAGCTGATCAACCGCAAGCGCCTGGTCTTCATTGTGGATGAGGCGCACCGGGATGTGTTTGGCGACATGCTCCGCACGATCAAGCAAACTTTCCCCGGCGCAATGTTCTTCGGATTTACCGGCACACCGATTCATGACGAGAACCAGAAGAAGCTGAGTACCACGACCGATGTGTTCGGCGATGAGCTCCATCGCTACAGCATTGCCGATGGCATTCGGGACAAAAATGTCCTGGGCTTTGACCCCACCATGGTTCTGACCTACAAAGATATGGATCTGCGCAAGGCCGTCGCTCTGGCACAAGCCAAAGCCGCCACCGAGGCAGAGGTGTTTGGCGATCCCAAGAAAGAGGCCGTTTACTACCGCTATATGGACGCCACCCAGGTGCCCATGGCCGGGTATCTGCAGGATGACGGGAAATGGTTCAAGGGGATCGAAGACTACATCCCGAAAGCCCAGTATAAAAACAAGAAACATCGTTCTGCTGTGGCGCAGGATATCCGCGACTACTGGGTTACCCTCAGCCGGGGCGGGCGTTTCCACGCGATCTTTGCCACCAGCAGCATTCCGGAGGCTATCCAATATTACGATCTTTTCTGTGAACTCTGTCCGGAGCTTAAGGTCGCTGCGCTGTTTGACCAGAATATTGACAATACAGACGATGCGGCCTTCAAGGAAGATGCGGTCATAAAAATGCTGAAGGACTACAATGAACGCTATGACCAGAAGTTCCGCATGGCCACCTATGCGTCATACAAGAAGGATGTTTCCCTGCGGCTGGCGCATAAAAAGCCCTATGTGGGGATCGAGCGGACGCCCGATCAGCAGATCGATCTTCTGATCGTGGTAGATCAAATGCTGACCGGCTTCGACTCCAAATGGGTCAATACGCTCTATCTGGACAAAGTTCTGACCTATGAGCACCTGATTCAGGCGTTTTCCCGTACCAACCGCCTGTTTGGCCCGGAAAAGCCCTTTGGCATCATCCGCTACTACCGCTATCCCCACTCAATGACCCGTAACGTGGAGGCTGCGTTTAAGCTCTATTCCGGAGATAAGCCACTAGGGTTGTTCGCCAGTAAGCTGGAGAAAAACCTTACCAAGCTGAACGAGACTTTTGATGACATTGCTGCTCTGTTTGCGGCAGCTGGCGTGAAGAATTTTGAAGCCCTCCCCGAGGAGCCAACCGAGAAAGCCCGCTTTGCTAAGCTGTTTAAGCAGTTCAACGATTATCTGGAGGCGGCTCAGGTACAGGGGTTCACCTGGGAGCGGCTGGAGTATGAATTTAAGACAGAGACGGGCAAGCATAGAGTCAAGATGCGCTTTGATGAGACTGCATATCTTGTGCTGGCCATGCGCTACAAAGAGCTGTTTCGTGACGGTGGAGGCGGCGGAATGGAAGATGTGCCTTACGAAATCGATCCCTATCTCACCGAAATCAATACCGGCGCGATTGATAAAGCGTACATGAACTCCCGTTTCAAGAAATTCCTCAAGACACTGCAGGATGGCGTGGAAACTGCCGATGTCCTGAATGAGTTGCACAAGTCCTTTGCGGTATTGTCGCAGGAAGAACAGAAATATGCGCACATGTTTCTGCTTGATGTTCAAAGAGGCAATAAAATCGTGGAAGAGGATAAAACGCTCTCGGATTATATCACTGAATATCAGGCGGAAGCGCGCAACGACCGGATCCATCGCTTTGCGCTGGCCATAGGCGTGGACGAAAAGCAACTGAGGGATTTTATGAATCGCCATGTCACAGCCGACAACATCAACGAATTTGGCCTTTTTGACAAACTAAAGAATACCGTGGATCGCGACATTGCGCGGAGCTACTTTGAGCGCACTGAGGGTAAGCCGATCAAGACATTCCGCATCCCGGCCAAGGTAGACACCATTCTCAGACAGTTCATTTTGAGTGGCGGATTTGATGTGGAGCCGTTGCGAAATGGGAGGTGAGTCTATTGTTCATTTCTGAGTATCTTGGCCTTAATTTTGAGCTATCTGATATGGGTGTCTTTGATGCACTTTTGGATAAAGATAGCCATTTCTTTATTAACGTTATTTGCCTTAAAAAAACGAAAATTCCGGAGTTTGAAGATGCATATCGACACATGAATCAATATTTTAGTGATATTGCGACTCTTCTTGATGCAGCAGAAGTCCCTGCGATGTCTGATAAAATGTATCGGGCTGCACGGAAAAGATTCACCTTCCATGAAGTCAACGGTATCAATTTAGGCTTTTCAGAGAGTCGCTGGGGGGCTGGCTGGGGCTCTAGAATATCAGATCAAGTTCTAAAAGATGCTTTTCAAATTGTAAAAAAGGGATCCAAGCAGCCTGAAATTTTCCATCTTGTTGGTCTGTTTGAAGATAATGTGGCCGGTGATCGGCTAAGTGACATGATAGCTACAAATCGCTATTTGCGCAATGGGAGGCAGTTAAATCTTGCATGTAGGTCACATCGTCAAGCTGGTTAATAAGCGTTCTCCATTGTGCATAAAGCGTGACAGTCTGGCCAGCATAGCTGGTAGAGGCTGTATAGTTCGCACCATCAGCGTAGGATGTGCCGCTACCGTTGGAAACGGTATTCCAAACATTAAACACATAACCATCGCGAGTAAAAGTATTGCTGGGGAGTGTCTGCGATTCACCCGCTGGAATCTTGATAGAGGACATACTACCACTGGTGGCACCATTGCCGTTAAAAGCTACTGTCACCATTGCTGGCTCCGCCACTACTGCAATCGTCAGCGTAATTAGAATAAGCCCCCGACTGGATAGATGTATTCACCTTAGCTCCGAATGACAGCGTGTAGGTATCGTTGGCGGAATTGGTTGATGAGGTATCCTTGGTTTGGATGGGGGCGGAGTTGTCGGTGGGAACGGCAGAGTAAGTGGTGCTGTCGGTTGGGGCTTCGGTGCCTAGGTTGTAGCCCCAAGTGTTTGGCTCGAGGCTACTAAGGGTTAGGCCAACACCCCCTGCGGTAGCGATGATTGAGGAGGTGTTGGCAAGGGAAGAGATTTTGGGTTTGAGGCTGTTATCGCCGTCAGAAGAATAAAGGTAAAGGCTGTAACCAGCGCTGTCGGTGGTAGTTACTGTGAGGTTGGCGGTGGCAGTGGTGGTTGCTCCAGACGGGGTAGGCAAAACGTCAGCAAAGTCAATGGAGGTGGGGAGAGAAATTCCCACCGTGGGAGTAGCGGCATAAGTAGAGATGCCGGAATTATCGTCGGTGGCCGAGGCTTCCGGTTGGGAAGCGGCAGGCGCGAACAGCATCGCCGCCAAAATCAGCAAAAACGCCGCACTAGAGCCAGCTAGTCCCGCATAACTCAGTCCGGCTAGATGTTTGAATTGATTTCCGTGTATTCTTAGCACCGCTACCTCCTATTTCTTAGTGCTGCGGTGCTATGATAAAAAACGACACCGCATTGGGTGTCTAATCCAAACTGCAAATCGAAGGTTGAACCGTTCTTTCTGCTTATGCGGTGCCGTTCTTAACGGTCCACAATTAAGCGTACTCGCTTTACAGTTTAGATTAGACGGTACTATTGTAGCATGCTTTTGCTTATTTACCAAATTTGAAGTCCGTAAGTAGAACACGTAGTTGTATAACAAAACGAGATAACAGCACCAAAAACTCCCCACCTATATATAAAACTCTATACTTTAACGTCTAACTGAGAATAGAATATTATTTAGTTTCGTCCTCTGCTTCATCCATGGCTGTCTGTGGCATCTTTGCTTTAGCTACTTCTGCCTCTTTCCTTGCCATATCAGTTGCAATCCCAATCAAGGCACGGGCGAGCTTCTCTACATCTGGATGCTCCCTAAACTCTGGTATCACCCTTACCCGATTTGACAACATAGGGCGGCCACGTTTTTTCTTGGTGTTCATAATTATCCCTCCATGAGGTTAGTTGCTAATATTGAGCCGTCAGGCTCTGCCCTCATCCTAACATCATTGGCGACAACAATATACCCCTTCATGGCACAACAGTATTCAAGCTATATATTCGCTGAAGACTGCTCTCTCACGGCTCTCCCAAAATAACGTCAACCGACCTCGCCTCAGCCGTGACGCTTTCCGCCGGTCTCCAGACAGACGTCGTAAGACACGTCGCCGCGAACGGCATATCGTTCGCGGCGACTTTTTTACAAAAGCTGCCGCTCGCGCATTCTGTTGCGGCTCCTTTCCAAACCGGACCCGCTGCCGCTTAAGCTCCGGTTTGATTTCCTTTTGTGGACGCCGCAAGTCCTCTATCACCACTCGCACCATCAAACTCGCCGCAAGCGCCAATGTCGTTTGCGGCGAGTTTTTCCAATCGCCTTTGTTTGATGAGAGCAATCTGGAACCGTAATCTCAACGTAGATGGTGATCGTCAATGCCACCATCCGATATACGCACAAAGAGAGACGGTGTTGCGATGAAAGGGAAACTGCCACAGGAGCCCAACGTCCTGTGGCAGTTTTCCGCGTTCTGACGCGGTTTTTAATAAATTATTTGTATTTTCTGCCTTATTGGCCGGCCTTCATGGCCAGATAGGCGTTGATGAACCCGTCGAGATCGCCGTCCATAACGGCGGTGATGTTACCGTTTTCGTAGCCGGTGCGGTGGTCCTTGACCAGGGTATAAGGCATAAAGACATAGGAGCGGATCTGACTGCCCCACTCGATTTTCATCTGCACGCCCTT
>CDZQ01030980.1_pt1 | contig 10448 bp, 13 predicted proteins | sample 554831 | NCBI WGS metagenome assembly CDZQ01 (sample SAMEA3182112, study PRJEB8094) | gut metagenome | biome: human; feature: gut; material: Stool; isolation source: human stools | place: Canada | collected 2013-05-06
AAGGCTGTTTTTTTATTGCCGGAAAGGCCGCTGGTGCCGGTATAAACCCGGAATATACCGACAGGAGTCGATCAGGCAATAAAAAAGCCTCGAAACAAGGGTTTCAAGGCTGAACAGGTAGAATCAATAAATTGCCATGCGTATGGTGCCGGGAGCCGGAATCGAACCGGCACGGTGTTTCCACCGGCAGATTTTGAGTCTGCTGCGTCTACCAATTTCGCCACCCCGGCAACGCTTGAGCATTATCGCTGATTTGCCTCTATAGAGCAACTGAAACACTTAGTTTTGAGGGTGTTTTGTGTCTAAAATCGTAAAATGTTCCACGATTGGCGGACGGACGAAAAAAGGACCGACAACGCCACGCCACAGGAGGAAGGCCGGAGATCCGCGAAAGTCGACGGTATGGTTTTCCAGTGTGGCCCAGTAATTCATCAGAACATAGCGTTCAGGTGATTCGATGCACTTGTTGATCTGATAACCCACGAAACCTTTGGCGGTGATAAGGTGTTCTTTGATGCCGTGTTCAATGGCTTTGTCGAATTCGGCCTGTTTGCCGGGATGAATCAGAATGTCGACCAATTCAAGGATCATATTATTTTCCTGTCCGTAAAAGAGTTTATTTTAACATTGGGTACTGACGGCATCAGGATGATTTGCTATATCTGGTGCCTTGGGATAGCGTATGTCGTCAATCCACTTGACGAGCGGGATCGTGGCTGGCAGAAGCGGTTCGACGTGGATCGAGCCCTGCCAGGAAAATTGCTGGCCTTCACGGCTTTGCGGAACACCCGTCCAGTCGTGGCTGATGTAAAAGTGCAGGCGCACATGAGCATGTGGATAGACGAATTCAACGCCACACCATGGATCGGCTGAAGCGATGGCGATTCCCAGTTCTTCCATGAACTCGCGTTTCAGGGCTTGTTCAATCGTTTCGCCGGCTTCGACCTTTCCGCCCGGGAATTCCCAGTAACCTTCATAAGGCTTGCCGACAGGGCGCTGGGCAAGCAGGATATCGCCGTTGTCTTTCATCAGAATGCCGACGGCGACATCGATCGGATTGTTTTTTTTCACTTGGTTTCCTTGTTATCCCATAATGAACCGTTGGGATCGGAAGTCGGGGCTGCGATACCGAAATGCCGGTAGGTCGCTGTGGTGGCGATCCGCCCCCGGGGAGTACGCTGGAGATATCCCTGCTGAATCAGGTAAGGTTCCAGAACATCTTCAATGGTATCCACTTCTTCACCGATGGCGGCCGCGAGATTGGCGATGCCGACAGGGCCGCCACTGAACTTGAACAGAACGGCTTCCAACAGTTTCCGGTCCATCAGGTCAAACCCGACCGGGTCCACATCGAGCATTTTCAGTGCAGCGTCAGCCATGTCATGAGTGATTTTTCCGTCGCCCTTGACTTCGGCATAGTCTCTGACACGCCGGAGGAGACGATTGGCGATACGGGGTGTTCCACGGGCACGGCGGGCGATTTCCCTTGCGCCGTCTTCGACTATCGGCGCTTTCAACAGCATGGCGCTTCGTGTCACGATTCGCGTCAAGTCGTCGATATCATAAAATTCGAGCCTTGCCACGACACCGAAACGGTCCCGTAACGGATTGGTCAGCATGCCTGCACGAGTCGTTGCACCGATCAGGGTGAATGGTTGCAAGTCCAGTTTGACGGAACGGGCTGCCGGTCCCTCTCCGATCAGGATATCGATCTGGTAATCTTCCAGAGCCGGATACAGAATTTCCTCGACAACGGGCGACATGCGGTGGATTTCATCGATGAAAAGCACGTCATTGGCTTCCAGATTGGTCAGGATAGCGGCCAGATCGCCGGCCCTTTCCAGAACAGGTCCGGACGTCTGGCGAAGATTGACACCCATTTCACGGGCAATGATATGAGCCAGAGTCGTCTTGCCCAGTCCGGGAGGCCCGAACAGGAGGGTATGGTCCAGTGCTTCATTGCGCTTTTTGGCTGCAGCGATGAAGATTTCGAGCTGTTCGCGTGTTTTATGCTGCCCGACATATTCGTTGAGCAGTTTCGGGCGCAAGGCTCTTTCAATCGCTTCCTCATTCGGGGAGGCGGGCGAGGCATCGATAATTCTTTTTTCGCTGAAATCGTCCGTTTGAATGCTCATACCTGTATTCCGTTATTGTCTGAATCAGCCTTTGGACAAGGTTTTCAGTGCCATTTTAATCCCGTCGGAGACGCTGCAGTCGTTTGGTATCTGTTTGATTGCCAGTACCGTTTCTTTTTCAGAATAGCCCAGCGCGAGCAAGGCGTTCTGAATGTCGGTCATTGCGTCGTTCCGGATATTGTCGGAGGTGGCGGACAGGGCGCTGGATTCGAGTTTACCCTTCAGTTCCAGCAACAGGCGTTCAGCCGTTTTCTTGCCGATACCGGGAATACTGGTCAAACGGGAAGCATCCTGAAGGACAACAGCCTGTGACATGTCATTGACCGACAGGCCAGACAGCAAGGCGAGAGCAGTTCGTGCGCCCACGCCGGAAATGCGGATCAATTGCCTGAAAAGAGCTCTTTCGTCGAGACTGCCGAAACCGTAGAGGACATGCGCGTCTTCGCGGATGGCCAGATGCGTGAACAACGTGACTTTTTCGCCGACCGCGGGCAAATTGTAAAAAGTGCTCATCGGTACATCGATTTCGTAACCGACACCCTGACAATCGACCAGCAGTTGTGGCGGATTCTTTTGCAGCAAGATACCTTGTATGCGACCAATCATGAGATGTATGGGGAAAGAATTAAATGATCTTTATATTACCGGATAAGTCTGCCACGTTTAATACGGAACGTGTTCTGATTGCTCAAGACTGCTGCTTTTTCCAGTGCCCGTATGGCATCAAAGCCATGAGCGTGGCAAATGGCGACACCCAATGCATCGGCAGCGTCACTTCCGGGAATCCCGGGAAGCGATAAAAGCCGCTGAACCATTTCCTGAACCTGTTTTTTTTGTGCCTTGCCGTGACCGACGACAGCCTGCTTGATTTGCAGTGCAGTGAATTCATAGACAGCCAGCTCTGAGGCGACCAGCGCACTGATCGCCGCTCCACGGGCCTGACCCAGCAGCAGCGTGGATTGCGGATTGACGTTGACGAATACTTTTTCAATCGCGGCACAATCAGGTTGATATTCAGTGATGATTTCGGAAATGCCATCGAAGATCGTTTTGAGACGCAAAGGCAAACCTGCCTCGGCAGGTGTTTTCACGGTGCCTGAGGCAATGTAAACAAGGGCATTTCCTTTTTTATGAATGATTCCGAAACCGGTTGTCCGAAGTCCCGGATCGATACCGAGGATTTTCATGGCATGCCTTTCAAAATGTGATGTATCACAGCCATGAAAATCCTTTATCCATTAATGACGGAAATGGCGGATGGACGTGAAGACCATGGCAATACCGTGTTCGTCCGCAGCCGCGATGACTTCAGGATCTCGCACGGAGCCACCCGGCTGGATGACTGCCGTGGCACCAGCGTTGGCTACGATGTCGAGGCCGTCGCGGAACGGGATGAACGCGTCGGAAGCCACGACGGAACCTTTCAGCGACAGTCCGGCATTTTCAGCTTTCATGGTTGCCGTACGGGCCGCGTCGACACGGCTCATCTGGCCGGCACCTATACCCAGTGCCATACCGTTTCCACAGAAAACAATCGCGTTCGATTTGACGAATTTGACGACTTTGGATGCGAAAAGCATATCTGACATCTGTTGGGGTGTCGGTTGCTGTCTGGTGACGACTTTCAGATCCGTTGAGATGACGTCAACGATGTCAGGGGACTGAACCAGCAGACCGCCGCCGACACGTTTCATGTCGAATGCATTAACGTTCTTGCCGAGATTGATTTCCAGCAGGCGCAGGTTTTTCTTGCGGTTGAAAATACTTTTCGCCTCTTCCGTGAAAGAAGGTGCGATCAGGACTTCAACGAACAGTTTGGAGACTTCTTCCGATGTATGTGCATCCAGCTCGCCATTGAAAGCGATGATGCCGCCGAAAGCGGCTTCAGGGTCGGTCTGCAGCGCTTTCTGATAAGCGTCGAGCAAATCCCTGCCGACAGCGACACCACATGGGTTGGCGTGTTTGATGATGACGCAGGCGGGTTCGTCGAAATTCTTGACGCATTCCCAGGCAGCATCCGCATCGCTGATATTGTTGTAGGAAAGTTCTTTTCCCTGCAATTGCCGGTAGCTTGCCAGTGTACCCGGCTCGATATCTTTTTCGCGATAGAAAGCGGCGGACTGGTGCGGGTTTTCACCGTAGCGCATATCCTGGACTTTCTCGAATTGCAGATTGAGGATTTCAGGATAAGCTTTGCGGTTCTGGTGTTTCTTGTCCGCTTTCAGGCTGGACATGTAATTGGCAATCGCACCATCGTACTGTGCAGTATGGGAAAACGTTTTTTTCGAGAGCTCGAATCTGGTGTCTGTCGTCAGGTTGCCGTCGTTCTTTTTCATTTCAGCGATAATGCCATCGTAATCGGCAGGGTCGCATACGACGGCGACATCCCTGTAATTCTTGGCAGCCGAGCGCAGCATGGCAGGGCCACCGATATCGATGTTTTCAATCGCGTCTTCCAGTGTGCAGTCTTCTTTTGCAACTGTCTGCTGGAACGGATACAGATTGACGACCACCATGTCAATCGTGTTGATACCGTGTTTGCCAATGGCATCCATATGGGAAGGGATATCGCGTCTGGCCAGAATGCCGCCGTGGACTTTTGGGTGCAGGGTTTTGACGCGACCGTCCATCATTTCAGGAAAACCGGTGTAATCGGCGACTTCGGTGACGGCAATATCGTTCTTTTTAAGCAATTCAGCTGTTCCGCCAGTGGAAAGAATGGAAACATTCATTGCAGCCAGTTCTTTGGCGAATTCGACAAGTCCGGTTTTGTCGGAGACGGATATCAGAGCAGATTGAATCATGATGAGTGTGGTAAATAGCGATGGAGGTTAAGCCAGAAAAACGGTTTTACAACAATTTGTGTTCAAGCAGTTTTTTACGAAGCGTGTTTCTGTTGATGCCGAGTATTTCGGCTGCATGGGACTGATTGTTTTTTGCATGAGCCATGACTGCAACCAGAACGGGTTTTTCAACCGTATGCATGATCATGTTATAAATGTCGGTAGGCTTCTGACCGTCCAGATCCTTGAAATATTCCTGTAAACTTTGCAGGACGACATCCTGGATATGCTCTTTGCTCATGTCTATTTCCATCGACGGGTGATTCGCCACCCATCGGCCAATCAGATTTTCAAATATTACGTTATTGTAACCGCTACGAGCGTTGAAGTAGAGTCATAAAGAAGCGATCGACTTCATTTATTTGCTCTTCACATGTTTCGGAACGGTTGGCGGCATGACGCAATTTTTCTCCGTCCGGAAGATTTTTTGCGTACCATCCGATATGTTTACGGGCGGTGCGCACTCCTGCCGCTTCACCATAAAAAGCGTAATGTTGCTCTAAATGCTCATGCACAATCTGTCGGATTTCATTGAAATCAGGAGGTGGTAAAAATGCGTCATTTTTCAAAAAATAATCGATTTCACGGAAAATCCAGGGTTTTCCCTGAGCGCCACGACCGATCATGACGGCGTCGGCTCCGGTTCTTTCCAGAACGGCTTTGGCTTTTTCGGGCGAATCGATATCGCCATTGGCGACAACAGGAATGGATACCAGTGATTTGACTTCGGCAATCGTGTCGTATTCAGCCTGCCCACGGTAAGCGTCTTCACGGGTTCTGCCATGCAAGGTCAGGGCGGCGATTCCGGCCGATTCCGCTATTTTCGCGATGGCGGGGGCATTGATGTGGGAACGGTCCCATCCGGTCCGGAATTTCAGTGTGACCGGCACAGAGACGGCATGGGTGACCGCTTCCAGTATTTGTCCAACGAGTGGTTCATTTTGCAAAAGGGCCGAACCGCACCAGTTGTTACAGACTTTTTTGGCGGGACATCCCATATTGATGTCGATAATCTGGGCGCCCTGATCGACATTGTAACGTGCACTATCGGCCATCGTGGCCGGGTCGGAACCGACGATCTGGACAGCGCGAGGCTCGATTTCTCCTTCGTGGACGATCCGTCGTCGGCTTTTCGGGGTATGGCGCAGCAAGGGATTGGCTGCGGCCATTTCAGACACGGCGTATCCGGCTCCCAGTTTTTTGCATAACTGGCGGAAAGGACGATCTGTAATACCGGCCATCGGAGCGACAATAAGATTGTTGCTCAAGGCATAAGGGCCTATCTGCATGATACGAAAGGAAAAAAAGGTTATTTTACCAAAAGCTTTGCCTAAAAAACAGGCAAATTTCAAAGTCAGAAATGTTTGTAATAATCGACGGCTGGTTTTCTGGCTTCTTCAAGATGAGCGGACTCGCCCCATGTCAGGAGTTCAAGCTTTCCGTCAGTGAATCTGAAACGGTTGATGCTGGTATTCAGAACCGGCATCCGGCATCGCGTCCCGAGAGGAATGTTCTGTGCAATGCGATAAGCCGTTTCGATGACGCCGAAATGCGTGACGATAGCAAGTTTTTTGCCTGCATGCCGGGCAGCGACATTGAAAAGGGCATTCGACGCGCGATGATGGAATTGCCGCGGGCTTTCCGTTTTTCTCTCTCCGTCCGGAAAGAACAGATCCGGATCGGCGGCGTACCATGCTTCATACAAATCGGGGTAAGTCGCCTTGATTTCGTCAGACATCATGCCTTCGCAAATACCATAGCAGCGCTCGCGAAGTGATTTGTCGATTTCGACCGGCAATTGATGGTAGCGGGCGATTTCGTCCGCCGTCTGCCAGGCCCGTTGCAAATCGCTGGAAAAAATGGCATCCAGCGGCTCATCCTGCAAAGTTTCGGCAAGAGTGAGTGCCTGCAAACGGCCTTCCTCATTCAGCGGGATATCGCTGTGTCCCTGAAGGCGCTTCTTTTTGTTCCAGGCCGTTTGCCCATGACGAATGATCAGGATGTCAGTCGCTTGTTCCATTTCTTCAGGCGGACAACTTCACGGCAGGATTCAGGGAGTAAATGCCGGTCATGCTGGCCTTGTCCAGAACGTGCCCTTTCATGGCAGCGAGTACATCCTGTCCGGTGAAACGGCCGGACAGCGGCAATTTTTCAATATCCAGAGCATAAAGCGTGAAAACGTAATGATGCGGGATAGAATCGTTCCAGGGAGGACATGGACCGTCGTAACCGTAATAATCGCCGGACATATCCTTATCGCTGGCAAACCATCCAGTGTAGTCGTTAATGCCGTGACGGGCGCCATGCAAGGTGTCGGGACCGCTTTTTCCACGGGCGGTAATGCCATTCGAGAATTCACTTTCCGAAATGGATGTTGTCGAGGCAGGCAGATCGATCATGACCCAGTGATAAAAATCCACACGAGGCAAATCGGCAGGGACAATTTTGCCTTCCTGATTGACGTCGTCGCCTTTGGACGGGACGTCATAGTCATGACATATCATTACCAGTGAGCGGGTGCCGTCTGGTAAATCACTCCATTGGAACTGGGGATTTTTATTGTCCGACATGGCGGCATGTGTGGTCGGGTCGGTTTTGCAAAAAGCGAATTGTGACGGAATGACTGCACCATCCTGAAAAGAGTTGCTCCAGAGTTTCATGTTAGCTCCTGATAGTCCGATGGTAAAAGAAGAGATAGCGTTATTTTGCCAGATGACAGCGGATTTCTGAATTATTTTCGGGACGTATCCAGCCAGAACGTCACCGGGCCGTCATTGGTCAGCGACACTTTCATATCAGCGCCAAACTGGCCTGTCTGTATGCCGGGCAGTTTCCCTTTTGCCTGTGCGACGAAATAGTCGAACAGTTTTTTCCCGATATCAGGCGGGGCGGCGGGAGAAAAAGACGGCCGTGTTCCCGATTTTGTATCGGCGGCCAGCGTAAATTGGGGAACGATCAACAGTTCGCCACCGATAGCTGTGACTGAAAGATTCATTTTATCGTTTTCGTCGGAAAAGACGCGATAACCGAGCAACCGGTTCAAGAGGATATCCGCTTCTTTTTCAGTATCGTTTTTTTCGGCACATAAAAGGATCAGCAATCCTTTTCCAATCCGTCCGATTTCCTGATTGCCAACTGTGACACTTGCTTCACAGACTCGTTGTAGCAGAGAGATCATGCATCTTCCTTGCGTTCATGAAAATAAATAATAATGAATTTTACATTTCAGAGGGTAGGATGTGATCAAAATGAAATTTATTTGTACGACAGTTTGATTCAATGGAGGGCGATAGTGAACAAAAGGAATTGAATAACTTGCCTGTGGGAAATATAAAGTTAAAGTATAATCTGATCAAGCTTATTTCCTGCTCATCTTCTCAAACAGTTTTCACGGTGGATATCGGTTTAGATATACCGGACGACAAACGGGCCAGACAAATACAGCCTATTGAAAATCTCAAAATACTGGTTGTCGACGACGATCTGGGCACGTGCGAGCATACAGCGCTTGTTCTCGACAGGATAGGGACGTCTGCAGAGTGGATGATGTCAGGGAAAGAGGCAATTGCAAAAGTCATACAAGCCCTTTCAATAAGCGACGATTATGATAATGGGAAAATGCCTGAAATGGACAGGATCGAAACAACCCGGAAAATTCGCAAAAACCCGGGGGCAGGCACCCCATTACCATTATCAGTCCATATTCAGTCCATATGACTGGTCGGATATTGAAAAAGAGGTGCGTGAAGCCGGTGCCAATGCTTTCATTTCCAAACCCATGCTTCAGTCATCCATTTATCAGACGCTTGTTTCCGTAACGTACATGACTCGCATGGTGATTCCGGATCAAAATGTCAATGCAAGCCTGGCGGGTAAAAGGATTCTGGTTGCAAAAGACAATGAACTGAACCAGGAAATCATGGTGGAGTTGTTGAAACAGGCAGGCGCAAAAGTCGAAATCGCAAAAGATGGAGTCGAAGTTGACAATAAGTTTGCCAATTCCTTTCGGGAAACATATGATCTTATATTAATGGATATCCAAATGCCTTATCGCAATGGCTGTGAAGCATCGAAAGCAATACGTTGTCTGGATCGCGGTGATGCGAAGTCCATACCGGTAATTGCCATGACGGCTAATGTTTTCGCCAGCGACATCGCCGCATCCAAAGCGGCAGGGATGAATGGGCATTTGGGCAAATCCGTTGATATGAAGTTATTGTATCAAACGATCGCCGGACAACTGGAGAAGACGGAAAATGAATCTTAAAGATGCACTGGAACTGGCCGGGGTCGATTATGAAATGACCTTGAACCGGTTTTCCAACAATGCGATGCTACTGGAAAGGTTTGTGAAAAAATTTCCCGGTGACAAGACTTTTCAGGAGCTCGATGCGGCTGTCGGTGACAAGCGTTTTGGTGATGTCGAACGGGCTGCGCATACCTTGAAGGGAATTGCAGCCAATCTCGGGTTTCAATATCTCTCGGATTTGAGTGCGGAGGTGGTTAATCTTGTCAGATCCGATCATTACGACAAGGACAATATTGGAATTGTCTTTTCCAGAGTGGCAGAAGAATACGAAAAAGTTGTTTTCTGTGTAAACCGTTTAGGTTAGTTGAATGTTCTGATGGATAAACAAACCATTCTGATTGTCGATGATGTCGAACTGAACCGGGCTATTCTGGCCGAGCTTTTCAGCGATATATACCACATTCTCGAAGCGGAAAACGGTCGGGAAGCCCTCGATATTCTTGAAAAAGATATCGATCAGGTTGTGATGGTATTGCTCGATATCGTCATGCCCGTCATGGATGGTTTTGAGGTATTGCAGGAAATGACCGAACGGAAACTGATCGAACAGGTTCCTGTCATACTGATCACTTCCGAAAATTCTGACAGGGCAGCACTGCAGGGATATCAGCTGGGTGTGTCCGATATTATCAACAAGCCTTTCAATCCGGAAGTCGTCAAAAGACGCGTCGCCAACGTTATCGAATTGTTCATGCACAAGTCCAATCTGGAGAAACTGGTTGGAAAACAGATCGAAACGCTTGAAAAACAGGCAAACAAACTCAATCAGGTCAATAATTTTCTCATTGAAACCCTGAGCACGGCTGTCGAATTCCGTAATTGCGAATCAGGACAGCATATCAAGCGAATCCGGCACACTACCCAGATTCTCCTCGAGGCGATTTCAAGAGAATATCCGGAATATGAGCTGTCACCTTACCATATCGAAAAGATATCCAGTGCATCTGCCATGCACGATATCGGAAAAATCGCCATTCCCGATTACATCCTGAACAAGCCGGGCAAACTGACATCGGAAGAGTTCGAAATCATGAAGGCGCATTGCATTCGTGGATGTGAGTTCCTCCAGAGTATTCATTATGCGCAGGATGAGGAATATTTCCGTTTCTGTTACGAGATTTGCCGGCATCATCATGAACGCTGGGACGGCAATGGTTATCC
>CDZQ01024865.1_pt1 | contig 10422 bp, 9 predicted proteins | sample 554831 | NCBI WGS metagenome assembly CDZQ01 (sample SAMEA3182112, study PRJEB8094) | gut metagenome | biome: human; feature: gut; material: Stool; isolation source: human stools | place: Canada | collected 2013-05-06
CCGCTGCCGGAGGAGCCGATGATGGCCAGGGACTGCCCCTGCTCCAGGGTGAAACTGATATCCCGCAAAACTTCTGTACTGCCAAAGTGCTTTTCAATTTTTTCAACCTGTAAAATTGCCATGCCGTCAACTCCTCTCATCGGAAATAGGACAGCCGCCTTTCGCACCAGCCGAGAAGCAGCGTCAGCAGCCCATTCACTGCCAGATAGAAAACCGCGGTATAAAACAGGGGCCACATCAGGCCCTTTTTTATAAAGGATTCCCCCATCCAGATAATCTCGTAAACAGAGATAACCCGCATCAGGGCGGTGTCCTTCACCAGGGTGATCAGTTCATTGCCCATGGGGGGAACGATCCGCTTTACCAGCTGCAGCAGCGTAACCCGGTAGAAAATCTGTCCCCGGGTCATGCCCAGCACCTGGCCGGCCTCGTACTGCCCCCGTGGGATCGACTGGATACCGCCCCGGTAGATTTCGGAGAAATAACAGGCATAGTTAACGGCAAACGTGACCAGAGCGGCGGTAAAGCGGGGAAGCAGGGGGACACCCCACAGCAGGCCGGGGCCGTAATAGACAATGAGGATCTGGAGCATCAGCGGGGAACCCCGGACAATCCATACCACCAGCTTTACCAGGAGGCTGATGGGGCGGAACCTGGTCAGCCAGGTACCCCAGGGGCCGGACAGCCGCCTGCCCAGGGAGGCTAGGGGCGCAAAGCGGCTCATAGCCCCAAAGCACAGTAAAAGCCCCAGGGGCAGGGCAAACAGCAGCGTCAAAAGGAAGAGCCTGCCCGTGTTTACAAGGCCCTCCAGCAGTGTCAGCGTTACGGTCCAGAATGACATATCGGTATCTCTCCCATAAACCCAGGAAGGGCAGAGAGCGGGAGGCTCTCTGCCTTTCCATATTGTCTCTCAGCTTACTTTTCGATAATGTTTTTGGCGATGCCGTAGGTGTCGGCGGTCTCCATTACAGTGCCGGCGTCGTAGGCCTCTTTCCAGAAGCTGTTGAACGCATCCACCAGGTCGCTCTCCTTGCGGAAGCCCACGCCATACTCCTCGCTGCTCAGTTCCACAGCGGTGTCCAGATCGGGATAGCTGGTGCCATCGCCGATCATGGCGCCGGCCATGAGAAGGTCGATGACGCAGGCGTCCACACTGCCGGAGGCCACTTCCATCAGGGCCTTGGCCTGGGTGTCCACAGCGGTGTAGCTTACGCCAATATTGTCCAGCGCTTCCGCGCCGGCGGAGCCGTTTTCCACGGCGAAGGAGAGCGCCTTGATGCTGTCCTCACTCTGGTACTGGTCCGCCTTGCCGGCAGCAGTGACAACCACCTGGGCATTCTTGCAGTAGGGATCGCTGGTGCCCATCAGGCCCTTTACCTCGTCGGTGAGGGTCATGCCGTTCCACACCACGTCGATGGCCTTGGTCTCCAGTTCCATGGCCTTGTTATCCCAGTTGATCTCAATGAACTCCGCCTCAACCCCCAGGTTCTCAGCGAAGGCCTTGGCCATATCCGCGTCAAATCCGATCCACTCTCCGGACTCATCCTTGTAGTCCATGGGTGCGAAATCGGTCATACCCACAATCAGGGTACCCTTTTCCTTCACATAGTCCACATCGCTGCTGTCGGACTTCCCGCCGCAGGCGGCCAGAGCCAGCACCATTACCAGAGCCAGTACCATCCCAAGAAACTTCTTCATCTGTAGCCATCCTCCTTGACGGAATGTCCGTCGATTTAGTGTGCTAACAATTTACCATACTAAAGTAATTTTGTAAAGACATATATGTCCCAATAAGTCCAACTCTGTAAAAACCTCCTTTGTGCAGTTTATCCAATTAGCGAAATAAAGCAAATCAATTGCCGCTGAAATCCTGTTGGCATATTCGGGGCCAGGCTGTCATAGAGTACAGCAGTGGTAAAGAGAGCCAAGAACCTCCCGCGCACGGAGGTTTCAAATCAAATGAGCGCCCGCGGCGCATGGGAGGTTACTATGACGAACACTGATCTCTATCAGGATATTGCCACACGGACGGGCGGCTCCCTGTTCGTCGGGGTGCTGGGTCCGGTCCGGACGGGGAAGTCCACCTTTATCAAACGGTTTATGGAGACTTGCGTCATCCCCAACATTGACAACATTTACCGGCGGGAGCGGGCCATCGACGAACTGCCCCAATCCGGCAGCGGCCGCACCATTATGACGGCGGAGCCCAAATTTGTTCCGGAAGAGGCGGTAGAGGTCACACTGGACGGCGGTGCCACCTTTGCTGTGCGCCTCATTGACAGTGTGGGGTACATGGTGAAGGGGGCCATGGGGCAGTTTGAGGACGGCGCGCCCAGAATGGTCATGACGCCCTGGATGGACCATGAGATTCCCATGGCCGAGGCGGCGGAGTTGGGCACCCGTAAGGTCATCCAGGAACACTCCACTGTGGGGATTGTGATTACCACAGACGGCTCCATTACGGACATTCCCCGGGAGGACTATCTGGAGCCGGAGGAACGGGTTATCACTGAACTGCAGGAACTGGGAAAGCCCTTTATTGTACTGCTCAACTCCACAGAGCCCCACAGCGGCCGCGCCCAGACCATCAGCCGGGATATTGAGAGCCGTTTTTCTGTCCGCTGCCTGCCGGTGAACTGTCTGGAGTTGACCGAGGAGTCCATCACCCATATCATTAAGAGTCTCCTCTATGAATTTCCCCTGCGGGAGATGCGGTTTTTCCTGCCTGCCTGGGTGGATGCCCTGCCCATGTCCCATCCCATCAAACAGGCGGTGTACGGCATTGTCCGCCAGGGCGGAGACAAAATGTGTCACATCCGGGAGGTGGAGCCGGCAGTCAAGGCGATGGGAGCGGAGGAGAACATCTCTCTGAGCCGGGTACTGTCCATGGATCTGGGGAGAGGCGTGGCATCGGCGGAACTGCAGCTGCCAAGGGAACTGTTCTACCAGACCCTCAGCACCCAGTCCGGCTTCCAGGTGGCGGATGATGGGGATCTGATGGGGTTGCTGACAAACCTGGCTGCGGTGAAGGCCAGCTATGATAAAGTTTCCGCTGCTCTGGCCAACGTCTACGATACTGGCTACGGTATCGTCATGCCCACCATTGACGAGTTGCAGCTGGAGGAGCCGGAGGTGATGCGCCAGGGCGGGCGCTACGGCATCAAGCTGAAGGCCAGCGCCCCCTCCATACATATGTTTAAGGTGGACATTGAATCCACTGTGTCACCCATCGTGGGCAACGAGAAGCAGAGCGAGGATATGGTCAACTACCTGATGGATAAGTTCAGCGGGGATCCCACCCAAATCTGGGAGTCCAATATCTTTGGCCGCAGCTTCCACGAACTGGTGAACGAGGACCTGCAGGCAAAGCTGTACCGTATGCCCATGGATGCGCGGCTGAAGTTCCAGGAGACTCTGCAGCGCATTGTCAACGAGGGAAGCGGGGGGCTGATCTGCATCATTTTGTAGGCCTGTGGTGCCGCCGCCATGGTACGAATAAGAGGAGACGCCCCCTAGGGGGCGTCTCCTCTTATTTGCGGCAGGTTACAGATTTTCCAGATCTGAGGATAGGATATCCAGGTAGCGGCGGACCTCTGGGGAGGGTTTTTCCCGCTCCCGCATCAGGGAGATCACCAAGTAATGCAGATCTCCCAGGGGAATATTGCGGAAGGCGTACTGCTGGTTCAAGCGGGCAGGCAGCTTGCAGCCAACAGAATACATTTTTCCCTCTGAAACCAGGCTGTTCTTGCTGCTGCGGTCTCCCACAGTCATCACGCGGCCCATATTGGGCTTCAATGTCTCCTGCAGGTTCTCAAAGCTGAGGAATGCTTTGTTTTCGTAGTCTATAAACGTATAGTTCTGAAAATCACTGAGTTTGATTTCCGGCTCGTTGTACAGAGGGTGCTGCGGCCCAATCCGGAGGACAACAGGGACCTTTTGAACTGTATGAAGGGCAATCCCTTTCGCCCGGGCCTGCTCGGTCAGAGTCTGCAGATCCTGGGGCTTGACAATGCACACGGCCAGATCCAGCATGGAAAAATACAGCTTGTCAATGGCTTCCTGGGTGGTAAGAATCACATAGGAGAAATCCACCGCCTCGCAGTCCTGATATTCCAGGCACAGACTGCTGTATGCCTGACAGACCGGTGTATAGGAGGTCCCGGCGATCCGGACCCGGGCTGTGTTTGTCTGCTCCGAAGCCTGCCGCATCCGCTCATAGCTGGCACAGATGTTCCCGGCCTCCTCCAACACGAGAAGTCCCTGCTCTGTGGGGCGTATGCCTTTATTGCTGCGGACAAATACGGGAAAGCCCAATTCCTGCTCCAGAGAGCAGAGGGCATTGCTCAGATTTGGCTGGGCCAGAAACAGGTTCTGGCCGCCTTGGAGACGGAACCTGTCCGGTAGACCTCCAGAATATACTGCATTTGCTGAATGGTCATAACATCCTCCCATAGGTTCTGTCCTATATCTGTTTTGCATAGTGGCATACGTTTTTCGTATGAAAAAGCAAGAAATCGCGGCGTATTCTCCCACAGGCCCACTGCGAATCAGTCAATCTTACAAAAACCTAACACTGCATTTAGAAAATCTGCACAAAAGGGGAGAGGATATGGCGGAGCATTCCTATATAAATATCTGATAACCCCATAGCGCATCCATAGTATCCAGCAATTCTTCGACAGTTTATACTTTATTTTGCACAAGGCGAGGGGATTTGTCAATCCCTCAATGGGTGCGCATCTGATACACAAGAGAGAAAAGGAGAGAAAAGCAATGCCTACACAAACCATAATCTGTCTCGTGATCTTTGTTCTGGCAATTACAAGCTATATTCTCAACAAGATTCCCATGGCGATGACGTCCCTACTGGCGATGTTCCTCATGATCGTCACCGGCTGCGTCAACCCGAATGTGGCCCTGGGGAACTTCGCCAACTCCAGCGCTATCATCATGGTGTCCTTCTTTGTCATCGCCGCCGGTCTGAATCGGACCCAGATGGTCAAGAAAGTATCCAACCTGGTGTATAAGGTTTCCGGTGGTTCTTTCACCAAGGGCATGATCGGCTACTGCCTGGTTACGTTCCTGGTAGCCCAGGTTGTGCCCAGCGCTATCCTGATCTTCAGCATCTGCTTCCCCTTGGTGGCGGATTTCTGCAAGAAGATGAATGTGAATCCCTCCAAGGCCATGTTCTCCATCGGCCTGATTTCCATCTCCTGCGTGGCGGCTCTGCCCATTGGCGCCGGTGCTTCCAGCTATATCACCAGCAACATGCTGATGGAGACCTATGGCATAACCGGCTATCAGTTTGGCATGTTCACCAACATCCTTGCCAAATGGCCCATGCTGATTGCTGCCGTGCTGTATGCGATTTTTGTTGCTCCCAAGATGGCCCCGGACAAGGCGGTTGTCAACGCTGGCAACGTGCAGGGTCGTGCCGTGGCGGAGCAGAAGCCCTTGGATCCCGTCCGTGAGGTGCTGGGCTACGGGATCTTCGTGGTAGTCGTGCTGTGCCTGATCTTTATTGACTACCTGCCTCTGAACAACTGGCAGGTCTGCCTGGGCGGCGCCCTTCTGGTTGTGCTTACCGGCGTTCTCTCCGAGCGGGAGGCTGTAGCCTCTATGAACCTGCCCGTGGCGTTCCTGTTGTGGGCGGCCTGACCATGGGCCAGGCACTGGTTGGCACCGGCGCCGGCGACATCATCGGCAACGCCATCGCCGGCATACTGGGCAGCCACCCCAACAGCTACCTGGTGGGCTTTGTGTTCTTCTTCATCCCCTTCGCCATGACCCAGGTCATGGTCAACCACTCCGTGATTCAGTCTGTGCAGCCTATCGTCCTGCTGACCTGTGCCAGCCTGGGCTATAACCCAATCGGTCCCATGATCCTGGCCACCACCGGCTCTCTGACTGCCTTCATGACCCCCATGGCCACCCCCACCGCGCCCCTGATGATGGGTGTCGCCGGCTACGACCAGAAGGACATGTTTAAGATGAGCTGGCTGCCCTCCATTATTCTCTGTGCCGTCGCCGTGTTCTGGACTATGACCATATTCCCCTGCTATTAAGCTTTCTGTGGGGCACAGGACTTGACAATCCCTGACACGTTCCATATGATATGGAGTGAGAAGTACGCTCCGGCGGCTCCCGCCCTGGACCGCCTTTAGGCGGTCCAGGGCGGGAATTTTTTAGGAAAAATGAAAAAACGGGAAAGGTGATTCATATGAGCAAAACTATTTACGAAACCATTGTGGAGCGGGCAGAGGCCCTTGCTCCCCAGATGCAGCAGATCCGCCGGGATTTTCACCATTATGCGGAATCCGGCTGGTTTGAGATCCGCACCAGTTCCCTCATTGCCAGGCGCTTGACCGAACTGGGCTATGAGGTGCTCACCGGCAGGGATGTGTGCCTGGACGAGGCCCGGATGGGCCTGCCTGACCAGGAGATGCTGGACAAGCAGTATGAGCGCGCGTTGGAGCAGGGGGCTGTGCAGCCCTATGCCCAGCAGGCCAAGGACGGTTTTACCGGCGTTATCGGTATTTTGAACTGCGGCGAGGGTCCTGTGATTGCCATGCGCTTTGATATTGATGCGCTGGGCGTGTTTGAGGAGAAGGCGGATACCCACCGCCCCGCCCAGGAGGGCTTCTGCTCCGCCAACGACGGCATGATGCACGCCTGCGGCCACGATGGCCACGCCTCCATCGGCCTCGCTGTGGCGGAGATCCTGATGGAACTGAAGGACCGGCTCCATGGCAGAATCAAGCTGATCTTCCAGCCGGCGGAGGAGGGTGTCCGGGGCGCCCGGGGCATTGTGGAGCACGGACATCTGGACGATGTGGACTTTGTGATCGGTAACCATATGGGCGATAACGACGGCAGCGACTACCAGATCGGCCTGAGCACCGGCGGCACCCTGGCTACCTCCAAGCTGGATATCTACTTCACCGGTAAGGCAGCTCATGCGGGGGCGGTGCCTGAGAAGGGGGATAACGCCATGCTGGCCGCCGCCACAGCTGTGCTGAACCTCCAGGCTATTCCCCGGTGCAGCACCGGGGACACCCGGATTAATGTGGGTACGCTGCATGCCGGCTCCGGCCGCAATGTGATCTGCGACCGGGCCAAGCTGGAGCTGGAGGTCCGGGGCGCCAGCACCGAGACCAACCAGTATGTGGAGGACTACGCCCGCCGGATCGCCAAGGCTGCGGCGGAGATGCACGGATGCACCAGCGAGGTGAAGCTGATGGGCGCGGCAGAGTCTCTGAAGAGCGACGCCGCCCTTATTGAGCGCTGCGGCAAGGTGTGCGCTGAGAAGCTGGGCCTGAAGGCCACTCCGCCCCGGTCCGGTGCCGGCGCCAGCGAGGATTACTCCTACATGGTTAACCGGGTTCGCAGCCACGGCGGCCAGGGCCTGTTTTTCTCCACCCTGACCCCCTGCAGCGGTCCTTTCCACAGCAAGATCTTTGACTTCCAGGAGGAGGGCATGACCAGCGGCGTCAAGGTATTCTGCGGCATGGCCTGTGATTTGATGGGCCTGTGAGGCCCGCGCATAAGGAGGTGTGTTTATGGCAGCATATGAGGGTATCGGCCTGGCCTGCGGGAAGTTTCCCAGCGTGGATGTAGGCCGGAAGATTTTTGGCGGTGAAAATACCATCCAGCAGCAGATGCTGGTGGAAGCCGCCCTGGCGAAGGCCCAGGCCGCCGTGGGAGTCATCCCCCAGGAGGCCTGTGACGAAATTGTACGCAAGTGCGACCTCCATCTTATTGATGAGGCGGAGTATTTTTGCCCAGTTGAAAAAGACCGGCCATCCGCTGGTGTGCCTGATCCGGGGGTACAGTGGAATCTGCGATAACGGATACGGGGAGTATATCCATTTTGGGACGACTACCCAGGACATTACCGATACGGCCACCATGCTCCAGCTGAAGCAGGCCTATGAGGTGATTCTGGAGAAGACGATCCGATTCCGGGATTTGGCTGCCGGGAAAGCGAAGCAGTACCGCAGCCTGTTGATGATGGGCCGCACCAACGATCAGCAGGCCCTGCCCATCACCCTGGGATTCAAGATTGCATCCTGGGTGGATGAGATGGACCGCTGTATCCAACGCCTGGAGCAAAGCAAGGACCGCATTTTTGTGGGACAATTCTTCGGAGCCGTGGGCACCCTGGCCTCTCTGGAAGAGCACGGCATGGAGATTCAGCGCCGGCTGATGGAGGAGATTGGCCTGGGCGTGGCCAATATCCAGTGGTTTGCCTGCCGGGACCGGCTGGCGGAACTGGTGTCCAACCTCTCTATCCTTACCGCTGCCCTGGGCCGCGTCGGCAACGAGGTGTACAACGAGCAGCGTTCCGAGGTAAATGAGTTGGCTGAGGGTTTCCGCCCCGGCAAGGTGGGCAGCAGCACCATGCCCCATAAGCGCAATTCCTTTGTTCCTGGCCGCCTGGCTGCCTACGGCCGCCAGATTCGCAGTTCCATGGGGGAGATTCTGACCGCCATGGAGGCCACCAACGAGCGGGATGTACATACATTGGGCATGGAGAGCGAGGTCCTGGCCCGCACCTTCTGCATCACAGATGCCGCGCTGGATACCGCCATCAGCCTGGTAGGGGACATGGAGGTCCATCAGGATGCGATCCAGCGCAATCTGGATCTTCTGGGCGGCCTGGTGTTCGCGGAGGCGCTGATGATGCGCCTGAGCGGTGAGTTTGGCCGGCTGGAGGCCCATGAGATGGTCTATGAGATTGCTCAGAGGGCCATTGGAGAGCACAGGAATTTCCGGGAACTGCTGCTGGAGGATGCGGTTATCGGCAGCCGGCTGAGCCGGGAGGAACTGGGCCAGATTATGGACCCCGCTAAGTACATTGGCCTGGCTGAGAATTTTGTGGATCAGGTGACAGGCTGACCGAAATGCTGCAAGAGGCGGATTTACTCCGCCTCTTGCTATTTTTTCTGTGATATTGTAAAATGAGGCCAGTGAGCCCGATGCCCCCCAGCGGGGGAAAACGATCTGAGGGAAGAATCGAAAGGAGCGCACAGACGGATGGAGTACAAAAACATGAGCAGGACACAGCTGCAGGCGGAATATGGCGTGGTGTCCGGGACTTTTGAGAAGCTGAAGGAGAAGCATCTGAAGCTGGATATGTCCAGAGGCAAGCCCGGCAAGGCACAGCTGGATATGGTCAGCGGCATCTTGACGGTGCTGAGTAAGAGTGAGGAGTGCCTGGTGGACGGGGTAGATGTGCGCAACTACGGCGAACTCACTGGCCTGCCCTGCGCCAAGACGTATTTCGCGGAGATCCTGGGCTGCCGTCCGGAGGAGTGCTTTATCGGCGGCAACGCCAGTTTGACGCTGATGTACGACACCATTGCAAAGGCATATACCCATGGTCTGACCCACAGCGAGACCCCCTGGGCCAGGCTGGACAAGGTAAAGTTTCTCTGCCCGGCTCCCGGCTATGACCGCCACTTTAAGATTACCGAATCCTTCGGTGCGGAGATGATTACCATCGCTATGACCGAAACCGGTCCCGATATGGACGCGGTGGAGGAGGCGGTGAAGGACCCTGCTGTTAAGGGCATGTGGTGCGTACCCAAGTACTCCAACCCGGAAGGGGTTATTTACAGCGCTGAAACCATCTCCCGCATCGCTCACCTGCGGACCGCCGCTCCGGATTTCCTGCTTATGTGGGATAATGCATACTGCATTCATGAGTTTGACGGGGACTATGTGCCCTTCCCGGATATCCTGGCCCTGTGCCGGGAGGCGGGAAACCCGGACATGGTTTTTGAGTACGCCTCCACCTCCAAGATCACCCTGCCCGGTGCCGGCGTCAGCGTCATGGCCACCAGTGAGGCCAATATGCGGTACATCACCAAGCTGCTGGGCGTACAGACCATCAGCTACGATAAGGTCAACCAGCTGCGCCACGTGCGTTACCTGCAGGATAAGGCGCACACCCTGGCGCTGATGAAGCGCCACGCCGCCATTATGAAGCCTAAGTTTGATGCGGTGCTCAGGGCCCTGGATACCCAGATTGCTCCACTGGGTATCGCCCAGTGGAAGCGGCCCAAGGGCGGTTATTTTGTCAGCCTGGACACGGTGGACGGTCTGGCGAAGCGGACGCTGGCCCTCTGCCGGGAGGGCGGCGTGGTAATGACCGGCGCCGGTGCTACCTTCCCCTATGGGGTTGATCCCCGGGATCGGAATATCCGCATTGCTCCCAGCCTGCCGCCGGTGGAGGAACTGGAGACAGCCATGGACGTGTTCTGCACGTGCCTGAGGCTGGCCGCTCTGGAGCAGCTGCTGGCAAAATAGAGTGGGAATCATTTTCCAACATGTGCTTTCGCTTTGTGGCGGGTATGGTGTAAGGTACCGGCCCTTGGTTTAAATAAGACGGGGCATATAAAATAGAAAAGTGCGGCGGGG
>CDZQ01007040.1_pt1 | contig 10421 bp, 18 predicted proteins | sample 554831 | NCBI WGS metagenome assembly CDZQ01 (sample SAMEA3182112, study PRJEB8094) | gut metagenome | biome: human; feature: gut; material: Stool; isolation source: human stools | place: Canada | collected 2013-05-06
GCGTATGCGATACTGCTTGTTCAATATTATTACAGAATAGGGGAGATGGGCATAAAACGGACGGCTGATGGCATCAGCTCCACAGGAATTTCACCTCGGCCCATGCTTGTGGGTGCGCCGCGCAATGCTGTGTGGGCGTTCAACGCGGGAGTATCGTTAGCGTATGTGCCGCTGCTTATAGGCTGCCAACTCTCGGTGTAGATGGTTCTCGCTCACTCATGGAACATGAGGTCATGGCGCATCCACCGACGCGGAACATACAGAATGTGTCCGTTGCCCTATACTGCGCCGGTGGCCTCCCATCGGGCTTTCTTTTTCAAGGTACTGCCAGCGGCCCGCAGCAGAGGGAAGAAACAGGGAAAGGGTTAAGCTGTTTCAACCTCCGGGGGCCGGTTCGTCACGGTATCGTGACGATGGAAGAAATGAGCTTGATTTCCAGACGGCGCTTCATGTACTCGTCCACGCACACATGAGGCTGGCCGTATTCGTCGTAAAGCGTCCGGGTACATAACTTGTTGATGTAACCCTCGTAGTACCGCAATACTCGTTCCACGGCCTCGGCATCACCGGCGCGGGCGGCCTTGATCACCGAAAGGGGCAAAAGCTCAATGCCTCTGTAGTTGGGATTTTTCATCCGCGTCTAACCTCCCTCCGGCATCAACGCCATCAATTTTGTTCGCAGCTCTTTCAGCGTTTTTGTCCTGTGCCGCTGGACGGCACTTCTGGACATTCCCATGAGTGCGCCGATCTCGCCGTCTGCCAGTTCCAGAACACAGTGCAAAATCAAAATGCTCTGCGCCTGCTGGGGCAGCTCGGCAAATGCAGCGGCCACAAGCTCGTTGTCGATATGTAAATCATAGCCATGGGACGAAAACACAAAGTCGTCGCTGGGGTAATGATCTACGGTGTAGAGCTTGTCCAATTCTGCCTGCGGGAGAACGCTGAACGACGTTTCACGGTCACGCTGGCGTTTCATATCCCGGAGGTAGTTTCGGGCCTCATTTCGCAGTACAGTTTTGCAGAAAGCATCAAACCGGCACTGTTCGCCATAGTCGCGGGGGATAGCTTCCATCTTCTCACCCCCTTTCTGTGGGGGATGTGGTGGTTCTGTCCCTTTCCGCCAACATGACACCAGACAGGCCCTTTGCTACCCGCTGAACGCCATCTGTTTGAAATTTTTTGAGAAAGTTTTTTATGGTTTTGCCGGGCCGCAAAAAGCGACAAAAAACGCCCAGTGGGTCGTAGACCCACCGGGCGAGAAAATGTTGTATTCGGAAGATTACTTACATAGTATAGTTCATACTGTCCGCCGTAACTGTCCCATGCGGGGGACAGGCTTTTTTTGACAGATGAGGGTCTGTCACTCTAAGACGATGCTTTCGTATCACGGCGGCTACCTCCATGGGCCGCCGTGTTTGTCAGTGCCAGATCGTCATTCCTTGGGATGGCAAAAAAGCGGCAGCCTTGATTTCTCAAAGCCGCCGCTTCATGGGCGCATGAAAATGTATCTGCTGTACGACGGCTTTTTTTCTTTTGCCGTCGTGCGGCAGGTATAAGTTTGTTTACTGTTGTAGGGCTGCGTTAGCCTCAGCCTGTGTGAGTTGTCCGTTGTCAACCGCGTCGTTAAGGGCTTTGTCCAGTTCCTCGTTCGATGCGTAGTTGCCGATGTGGACGGACTCGCCGTTCTCTTTAGTCACATTAACACCATATTCCGAAACCACATCCTCGGTGGGAGGGATCATGGAATAGGTATCTCCCTCGCCGTTATCCTTGGAATATAAGGTTCCGTTTTTGATGCTTTCAAGTGTTTCTTGATATTCGGCGATGGTGGCATCTACGCTTTCCTGTGTCCATTCGTGAAAAACTCCCTGCCCGTCATACCAGCCATCGCCTGTGCCGATCAGGGCCTCCAGTTCTTCCTTTTGGGTGGCGATCCACTTTTCATATTCCTCTGCCGTCCACCATTCAACATCCGGTGCAGGGTTGTTTTTCTCATAGTCCGCTTCAGCCACCCAATTTTCGCCATCGGTGCTAATGCCATCAGCATCATTGAAAAAGATGTCGGTACTTGACATTTGTGCTGTTTCTTCAGCCGATGTCTTAGGCGCATCGGCGGCCTGTGCGCTGGCATAGGTAAAACCCGCAAGGCTTAAACATAAGGCCCCGCACAGCCCCACAACCAGCAGTTTTCTGTTTTTCATGGAAATAACCTCGCTTTCAAGAATTATAGCCATCCCCTTGGGGATGGCTATAATATAACAAAGAGATTTGGATTGAGTTTGCATGGAATATGGATTTCAGATGGAGTTGAATGGCGATTGTTTGATAGGCAACTTGATCCAGAACAAAACGCCTCTTTTCGTATTTTGAATGCCGTACTCCGCATGGTGCATTTCCATGATTTTACGGACAATATAAAGGCCCAGACCTGTTCCGCCGGTGTTGCGGTTGCGGGAAGTGTCGGTACGGTAAAATGCTTCAAACAGATGGGAAAGCGCATCCTCCGGTATGTAAACTCCTGTATTTTCAACCTCACAACAAACGGTATCGTCAGCCTCGGCTAAAGATACCCGGATCAATTCACCATCTGGAGAATATCGAATGGCATTAACTAAAATATTTTGAATTGCCCGTTCCATTTGTGCCGGTTCCATTTCACAGAAAAGTCGGTCAGGAATACTTACTTCAAGTCGCTGTTCCTTTTCTTCCAGCAAATCTGTTATGGTGGCAAGCTGCACCCGAACCAGTTCCGCAAAGTCAGCGGTTTTATATTCGGATTTCTGTTTTCCGTCAGCTTTAGAAACATACAGCAGTTCTTTGACCAGCTTTTCCATCCGTTCTACAACAGCAAGAGAGCGTTCCATATATTCTGTGTGGTTTTCATATCCGCTGACTTTGTTCAGCATCCCAGCCAGATGGCCTTTCAAGATTGTTAGAGGTGTTTTCAACTCATGGGATGCCGCAGAAAAGAATTCTACCCGCTGGCGTTCTAATTCCTGCTCTTTTTCGATGTCCGCTTTGAGCTGGTCATTTGCGGTGTGCAGATCATTCAGCGCAGTTGACAAGGATGTTGACAGGGAATTGAGATTTTGAGCCAGACGCCCCAATTCATCTTCTCGCTCCATACTGCATTGGCCAGAAAAATCCAGCGAGGCCATTTGCTCTGATATTTTACTTAACCGAACAATAGGCCGAGTAATATACCTTGCATAGATCCAAGAACATAACAGCGACAACACAAAGATCATAAGAAGAACATACGGAAATATAGACCACAAGACCTCTGTTGTCTGCTGAACCACAAACAAATCTACTTGAACTGCCAGTGTGTAGCTACTTCCGTCTTTCAATGTGATGGGATAAAAACTTGTGGTGGTTTTTCCAGAGGAATTTACATCAATGTACGGTGTGTCATCATCAAATGTTATAGCTGTATCGCCGGAGATGATTTCCGTTTCCGTAGATGTTCCTGCCGGATAAACGACGCTGCCATTTTGATCTTCCACCCAAAATACGGCATTGGTTTCCTTGGAAAAATCAGATAGAGCCTCCTCACAGTCAGAAAGGTTATTGTAGGCGGCGAGTTGATCTACAAGTTGAATTGCAGCAGTTTCCGTTGTCTGATTGATCAGCTTTGTATAAGTTGTAGGTAGAAGTTTTGAAATACAGAAATATGTTCCGCTACAAGCCACTCCCAAAAGAATAAATGTAATCAGGAATACTTTAACGGACAGTTTCCCTTTAATGCTCCTTATCAATTCTATATCCCACCCCTCTAATGGTTTCTATATAATCGACATCCAACTTTTTTCGTATATTTTTTATGTGGCTGTCTACAATGCGATCTTCCACAAATGCGTCATCGTCCCAGAGCCGATCAAGCAGCATTTGTCTGGTAAAGACTTTCCCTTGATTTTCCAACATGAGCCTGAGCATCGCAAATTCTTTACTGGTCAAAACGACTTCGTTGCCTTTGTAATATAAATGGAAGCCTTCAATATCCATACTCAGCTCTTTATAAGTTAGCAGGGATTGATTTTTGTTTTCAAGCGTTCCACGACGAAGAATGGCTGCAATCTTGCACAGCAGAATTTTAGGGGAAAAAGGTTTGGGAATGTAATCATCAATTTGCTGCTCGAACCCCTTTAGTTGGTTTTCTTCGTCTGAGAGTGCAGTAAGCATAATGATTGGAACTTGCGACTTTTGGCGAATGACCTCACATACACCATAGCCATCAATTTTAGGCAACATGATATCCAACAGTACAAGACTAATGGTATCATCAAACTCTGCAATTCCAGCTACACCATTAGCGGCAATCACTACCTCGTATCCTGCATCGGTCAAATGGTTCTTCAATATATCTTGAATGTCAATATCATCTTCAACTATTAAAATTTTCTGCATAAGGATACCCTCCCTTTTATTAAGATAGCACATATTGATGAATTTTTTATGGAGAAATAAATTGTTTGCATAAGAGGTATCCATTTCACTTTTTCAGTCTCTTATCTCCGGGTTTTCTGCATCCTTTGGCACAAGCCAGACCCCGGCCATTTTCACAGCGCCGGGGATACGCTCACCAGCGCAATAATAATTTACCCTGCGAGGGGACACGCCCCATTTCTCGGCGGCCTCTTTCAATGTCATATAGTCCATTTTAGTACCTCCACAAGGTACATTATAGTTCTTTTCATCGAACAATACAATTAAGAAAATATGAATTATAAAGTTTAAGTTATCCGCATGTTGTAACATTCCATGAGCAGACTATGAAATATAGAATGTATGTGGGTGATGCAATATGGCAAAAATCGAAGATTGCCCCGGTTTTGAAACTTTCGGCGCAGACGTAAAGGAAGCGCGGAAAGCAAAGCATCTCACACGAAAAGACTTGGCGGAAAAGGTAAATATCGAATCCCGGTATCTTGCCAATATCGAGAATGAGGGGACAATTCCCAGCCTGCCCGTCGTGATACAGCTTATCAAGATTTGCGGCCTGCCCGTGGAACACTACTTCAATCCAGAAGTCATGCGGGCGGAAAGCGAAGATCGGAAACGTGTCAGCCACAAGCTGAAACTTTGCCCGGAGCAGTATCTACCAATCGTGGAGGGTGCCATTGACGGGGCCTTGAAAATCAAACAGCCAAATGAAGAAACGGAGGGTGAGTAAAAACATCCTCTGTTTTCTTTTTTATGGGGACGCGCAAGCGCCTCTATTTTTTTGCACTTTTTTCTGTCCAGAGGTCTGTTTTGTGGGTAGTTTTTGTGACAGCAGGCCCTTGGCTTTCAGGGACAGGGCTTTGTTCCGCAGGTGATGGTTGGACATCACCGTATAGCCTTTGTTCTTCTCCACGCGGAATACTGCCATATCGTTGTCAGCTCCTTTCACTGTGAATTTGACCGCAGCAAAAGCGGTCAGCTTGCCCGGCTGATAGGGACACTCTGCATACACGCAGTATTGATATTTCCAATCCGGGCGATAGAAGCGGCAACTGCCGCAATCCTCCGGCGCGTTCGCCCCGCCGCCGTCGTAGTGATCGAAACCGGGCTTTTCCTGCATCAGCCGTTCAAAGGCCCGGTCTTGGCCGGAAGTAAAGTACATAGCGTCGCCTCCTTTCAGAATTTGGGCATGAAAAATGGGCGTCCATTTCTGAACGCCCATAGGTACGATATGGAATTTTGGTATGTGAAATAGCTTGTCCTATCTGTAATTTAGGTAGGTTGTCCTTTTACAAACGTAGCATGAAAAAACTCGTGCAACAAAAAATCCTGTATTTTCAAGGGTTTTCAGCCACGTTGTTCTTGCACAGTCGTACCATCTGCTGCCAGATCCTCGGTAAGGTCCGCGATGGTATCGCCCTTGACCTGCATACTGGCGGCAGACCATGGGAAGCCGGAGGCGAATTGGGGATAAACACCGGCGGTGTGGTCCACGAAGTAGGCGTCAAACCCAGCGGTACGGATCTGTTCCTCCGTCAGGTCCCTGGTCAGCTGATGGACGATGGTTCCCACCATCTCCAGATGGCTCAGTTCCTCGGTACCAATGTCGGTCAGCAATCCCTTTAATTCCGGGTAGGGCATGGAGAACCGCTGGCTGAGATAGCGGAGCGACGCACCCAATTCACCGTCCGGTCCACCATATATCAATAGCCTACGAATTAAGTTACAAAATAATCCGGTAGGTGATGGACAGGGTGGACGCCGCTTTATCAAATACGCAGTTTTCAATGACCGAACGGGCGGCATTATTCTTTGCCTCCAGGCTTGCGTCCGGGGAGGTTAATGTGCCCAGAGCGGCTCCAATTGCTCCCTGGATGGCCTCCACAACGGTAGCCTCGTCGGATTGCTCCCTGAATTCCTTTATGCTTGCATGCAACTCGGATATGTTGGCGTCCAATTCCTTTTTTGCCGCGGCAAAATCCTCCAGATCCAGGGCGCCGGACAGATAAGCGTCCTGCAATCTACCTTTGCGGTACTGCAATTGCTTTGCCGCGGTTTCCATGCGCTCCAGGTCGATACCACCGCTCTGGCTCGAATAGGTGATATCGTAGGTCAATGCGTCAGAGGATCCAGCATCTGTCTCTAGCTGCGAGATCAGCGCAGCAGCCAGCAGATCGGCCTTGATGTGCTGGCTGTGCGTGCATCGGCCCTTGGTATAATTGGAGCATTTATAATAATGCGGATGCGAGAAAATTAGAGTGCCGCCACATGCGCTGCACCGGACAATCCCGGAGAGCCAGTGCTTTAGTTCGGCGGTTGGGCGGGCTTTGTAACCCCACTGCGCCTTTACCTCATCCAGGCGGCGCTGGGCTGCGTCCCAAACATCCAGAGAGACAAGCGGCTCGTGCTCAGAGTTGGCCACAATGATATTCTCGTTGAAGTAATCCCGGCGGGTTCTGCCTTGTGGATTCCAGCGCAGCTTTCCGATATAGACCGGGTTGCGCAGTATGTATTCCACTGTGCGGTTCTCAAACGGGTTGCCCCTGTGCGTGCGAATCCCCATAGTGTTAAGTTCCCGGGCGATGGCAAAAAGCCCCTTTCCAGCTATAAAGCTATCAAATATACGGTTGACGATGGCGGCTTCCTCCGGCTCTGGACGCAGAACTCCATCCTCTGCCCGGTAGCCGAAGGAGGGTGTTGCCTGCAGCTTGCCCCGCCTGGCATTAACCTCCATGCTGCGCTTAACCTCCTCACTGAGGCGAATCGAATAGAACTCATCCATCCATTCGATGATCCGCTCAATGAGAGAACCGAAGTGTCCGGCAATCAGCGGCTCTGTAATGCTGACAACATCTACCCCGCACTTGGAGCGCAGAACGCTCTTATAAAAAATGGACTCCTCCTGGTTCCTGGCAAAACGGGAAAACTTCCACAGCAGAAGCACTGTAAAGGGGCAATCCTTTTCCTTCGCGGCGGCGATCATCTGCATAAACGCCGGGCGGCGTTCCGCCTTTTTTCCGGATATACCATCATCGTGGTATATGTGATCCTGCAGGATAACGATTCCTTCCCGCCTGGCATACTCCTGGATCTTTTCCAACTGGCTCTCCGGAGACAACTCCGCCTGCTCGTCCGTGGAAACACGGATATAGACCGCCGCAAAGCGAGGGACGGTTGTTGGTTTTGTCATAAAATCACCTGCAAAAATTAGATTTTATTTGCAATATAGTCAGAGTTGTGCTATAATTTAGGGTGCAATGGGGCCTATATTGATGGTGGGTTTGCGTTGCGCCTTTCCGCCCCCGGTATTCGCAGTACCGGGGGCGGATTTTTTATTGCTGTTATGGATTACTCTTGGTCCTTTCCGGCTTTAACTGTGGCCACGATTGCCAGGACAGCACAGATCAGGCACCAACCAGCCCAGATAACGAGATCGCTGTAGCTGCCAGCCGTGGTGAACCCGAACAGGGCACCGATACTATACAAAATGGTGATGGCGATGTTGCCGCCCCTGCCCTTGTTGTTTCGGACAGCGATAGACACAATACCGCCAGCGTCCGAAAGTCCGTACAGTCCGCTAAATCTCTCTTTTCCCCAAAACTGTTACACAGTATTTGGCAGATATTCCGTCTTGTTTTATAAGAACAAGCGTTCTATAATGAAATCAATCGACACGGCATCTAAGCGGGAGGGAGAACGGATGGAAAAATTTACATGTGGAAAAATGGAAGATATTGGATTAGAATCTAATTGCGCGCAATCAAGGGAAGCCGGCGGCCCGGAAAGGGGTACTTATGCCATGACCAGGGAAGAAGCGGAACGGTACATAGCGCAACTGACGTTTGAGGAAAAGTTGCGACTCAACGAGCTGCTAAAAGACCTTGAACGAAAGCGTCAACCTTCTCCAACTCATCCGGCGTCAACTGGCACAAACGGCTTATAAGTTCGTTATCCAAGGCGGCCTCGTCAACTTTCTGGTTGGCGGGGCCGTTTTCTACGCTAGGTGCATCGAATCCCGTTTCTAGCAAAATATCGCCAGATACTCCAAGTATACTGGACAGTTTCTTAAGCTTCTGTACATCCGGGCTTCTTTTTCCGGTTTCGTATCCGCAATAGGTACTCTTGTCTAACCCCATAGCGTCAGCTACTTGCTGTTGGGTGAGGCCTCGCCTTTCTCTTGCTGACCTAAGGCTGTCACTAAAACTCATATTCCTCGCCTCCGAATGCATTATCGCACATGGTTGGCGTATTGTCAACTTTTTTTATAAAACCTCTTGACAAGTTGGCGAAACGCCTATATACTTGATTTGTGGTTGGCGTTACGCCACCGAACGGAGGAGGTGAAGTCATGTACCCGAATTTGCTCGGACAGAAAGCCTATCACCACCTGACCGACGAGGATATGGCGAAAATTATCGGAGTAAGCCGGACCGCTTATCAGCAGAAAATTAAGAGTGGGCGCTTTTCACCCGACGAGTGCAAGGCGTTCTGTGCTTACTTTGGAAAGCGGTTCGAGTACCTTTTTGCCGATGATGGCAGCAAATTTGCCAGTTGAGAGGTGGGTAAACGGTAAGTTATCTGACGGCAGCATGGATGTCACGTGAGAAAGGAGGGGAGAGTATGGCAGATCAGTCAATCACAGCGCTGCAAATAAGAATACCCGCCGCGCTGGATGCGGAACTGAACCGCATGAGCAGCGAGGCGGGCATATCAAAAAATGCGATGATGCTTGTTCTGATGCAGCTTGGAAAGCGGCTTTACAGCGCGGAGGTCAGGATTGTTTCTGAGGTTCCTCCTCCGGCTTGATGGAATCGAAAAACCGCTGCCGTTCTTGCAGGTACTGTTCCGCGCCCTTTTTGATGAAGTACTCCATCTGTGCATTGAGGGAGCGCATTTCATCCTCGGCAATCCCCTTGAGTAGGTCGTATGTTGCCTCGTCAAGCCGGATTTGAAGCGCGACCTTATCTTTCGCCATAAAGAAGCCTCCTTCAAAATGATGCTGTTATAGTATCACTTTAGCCATAAATATGATAGTGTCATTATGATACTAAAATAGTTGACATTGCAGCAGTGACGTGATATAACTAAAATAGTATCAAAATAGATATAAGTTGAGAGGGGGGGCGAAACCAAATGGACAAGCCGAAAACCTTAAGGCCGGAAACCAAGCACTGCGTTTGCCAGACTTGCGGGAAAGAATGGCATTTTCAAGACGCAAAGTACTGCGGGATGTGCGGACAAAAATTAGAGGAAGCCCCGCGAAAGAGCCCCTTTTAATTTGCTCCTACTTATCTGGGTGGGTGCAAGCACAACGCAGTATTAGGACAATCTCTTTCATCCATAGGCTTTCTCAGGGAGGTGTGCGCATGGCAAAAGAAATTAAAACCACATCATTTGTCCGGGTCGGCGGTGAACTGGTAGAAACAAGCCAGTTGACGCCGGAGCAAAAGAAGAAGCTGGGCACATGGCTCAAGGCAACCTACCTGAACTCCTTATTTGCTGGGAAAGCCGAGTTTAAGCAAGCACAGTAAAGCAAAATCATTTTACAGAAGGAGGGGACGGTGTGCATCCCGTGACATTGTTCTTTACGGTGATCGGCGTGGCCTGGACGGCCCGCCGGATCGTCGACTGGGTGGACAAGCTATGAAGGGGGCGAGGGGGGCTGGCTCCGTATGCAGCAAGGACTGCTTCCACTGCCCGTACCCTGATTGTATGCTGGATACGGTCGATTACGATGATATTTTGGAACAGAGACGCAGGGACAGGATCCTGACGCAGACGCCGGAAAAAGCTAAGATCGCCGCCCGCAATAAGGCGTACTACGAAGCCAACCGGGAGGAGATCGCCGCCTACCAAAAGGCGTACCGTGAAGCCAACCGGGAGGAGATTGCCGCCCGCAATAAGGCGTACCGTGAAGCCAACCGGGAGGAGATCGCCGCCCGCAATAAGGCGTACCGTGAAGCCAACCGGGAGGAGAT
>CDZQ01045701.1_pt1 | contig 10417 bp, 8 predicted proteins | sample 554831 | NCBI WGS metagenome assembly CDZQ01 (sample SAMEA3182112, study PRJEB8094) | gut metagenome | biome: human; feature: gut; material: Stool; isolation source: human stools | place: Canada | collected 2013-05-06
GTTATGCCTGATGACCATAGCAAGTTGGAACCACCCCTTCCCATCCCGAACAGGACCGTGAAACGACATTGCGCCGATGATAGTGCTGCAACCAGTGTGAAAGTAGGTTATCGTCAGGCAATTATCCTGAAAAGCCCCTAACATTAGTTAGGGGCTTTTTTTTATCTCGGCTACTCAAGGCGCTTCTCCTTCTACATCACTTTTTACCTCCCTTCTCTCCTATCCCACCAGACTCTCTCCTCGTCCCCTTCATCTTCGCATTTCCTTCTCTTGCTTTTTTTATTCTGCTTGACTTTATGATTTTAAAAACTATTCCTGCTCTTCCTTTGACATCCATTCTTTTATAACGATTCATCCGTGGACGACTGCTTGTGTCGATGATTCTGGTACTTTCTCAAGACGATGATATGGGGCAAGGGGAAAGACTCTTCTTTTTCAGTACACCTCATGTTCGTTTGTCGGGCTTTTTTGAAAAAGAAGCATTGCGGAACTTGTATGGTTTACGCGCTTGTAGACATCTTGATATGTTTGATTTGACTGTATGATGCAATGTTCCGGTCAGAAAGCGACGTTGTTCCCAATCGATAAGGCCGATGCTTTTGATTTTTTGTTTGTTTAATTGTTTTTCATCCAGCTATGAAGATGATTTACCCATTGAACGGCTTTCAGTTTTGTCTCTTTTTTAATGCGTTTTGCTCGCAGGAAGAGGTCTTCAAAATCGACTTCCGGAGATTTTTTGAACGCCAGTATGACGATGTTGCCACCATCGACTTCAGGTAACCAGACAACGGAATCAAAACTTTCCTGTATGGCTTCAATGCTTTTAGTTCTGTTTGATTCATCACCGAAAATATTGACTGCCATCATGCCGTCAGGAGTCAAGGCATCGGCACAACTTTTATAAAATTCCGGAGAGTCGAATACGGGCGCAGCTGCGTTTTCGTCATACAGATCAACCTGAATGATGTCTATTTCATTCTGATTCTTTCTTGATTCGATGTAATCGAAAGCATCTGTCCGGATCACTTGTAGTCGTTGGTCGTTTTCAGGTAAATGGAATGCATTTTTGCAGATTTCGATGACATTTGGATTCAGTTCAATGGCTGTGACGTGAGCATCTGGAAAATGTTGATAACAGAATTTGGTCAGTGCGGCACTTCCCAGTCCCAACTGGACAATGTGTTTCGGATTTTCCTTGAAAAGCATCCAGACCATCATTTGCTGGACGTAATCAAGAACGATTTCAAAAGGATTGTTCAGACGCATGGCACCCTGAATCCAGTCTGTTCCGAGGTGAAGAAATTGAACACCTCTGAATTCGGTAAGGGTCACTTCCGGAAATGGCTGGTTTTCCTGCATGGGATCGGATGGATTTTTCATCTTTATGTGGGGAATGATTTAATCTGTAAAATCGCTTATATTGTTCAGGTCGAGGGAATGACGGCTTTCAAAATGGCGTATCTTTCCTGAAACCGGATCTTTGAAAGTAATCGATTTTGCAACCAGCTGGAGGGGATGTCTGAATTCTTCCATCCGCATTTCATGCGTTACGGCTTCGGGCAAATGAACGGGATATATCCGGTCATTCAAAAGCGGGATTCCAAGTGAACACATTTGAATCCGGAGCTGGTGTTTGCGACCGGTTACCGGTTTCAGGTGATAGTGGGCGTATCCGTTGCTTTTTTTCAGAATGCTGATTTCTGTTTCCGCATTCGGGGTGCGGTTCGGAATGACTTGCATTCTCATAAAAGAGTCCCCCTCTTCAAGCCTGCAGCGATACCTCATCGGAAAGTCGAGGTCATCACGATAAGGCGCGATGGCCTCGTAATGTTTGGAGACGAAATTCTCCCGGAACAGTCGCTGATATAAATTGCGACCTTCCGGTTTGACTGAAAAAAGAACCAGCCCTGCTGTTTCCCTGTCAATTCTGTGGATAGGGGTCAATGTATCGATGCCCAGTTTTTTCCTGAGCCGCACAAGAAGCGTTTCCCTGACATATTTTCCGGACGGTATGACAGGTAGAAAATGCGGTTTGTCGGCAACAATCAGCCAGTCATCCTGATAAAGAACGGTTTCCTGAACGGGAATGGGGTGTTCATTCGGAAGATAACGGTAATAGTAGAGTTTTTGAAAGGGAGTATAGGGAGTTCCTGATGAGAGCGGAGTGCCGTTTTCGTCGATAACGTCACCTGAGGAGATACGTTTTTCCCATTCTTCTTTCGTCAAAACCGGAAATTTTTCCGACAAAAAGTCCTCGATTGTTATCCAGGGACCCTTCGGCAGGGAAACCTGACTGGCCGTGATGCCGTTTTTGGACGGTATCGTGATTTTCTTTAAGTTTCGCCTCGTGAAATTCATTAGGATGAAGAAACGGAAAAATAAATTCGGTGATTTTTAAACGTAAAACTGGATTTTAAAACATTTTTTTCTAATTCTTTCGTTCTACAATGTTCATATTGGAAAGCGATATGTCTTAACCACTTGTATGTTTGTGTGTATCGCCATTTTTTTATGCATGGATCCGGTTTGCCGGTTCCATTGCCGATCACGGAATGGAGTCCTTATGACAGCAAGGAATGCTTTTTATGCCCAATCGGGTGGTGTTACGGCCGTTATCAATGCCTCCGCCTGCGGTGTGATTGAGACAGCCAGAAAACATCGGGACAAGATCAGAAACGTTCTGGCTGGCCGAAACGGGATTGTCGGGGCACTCACTGAAGAGCTGATCGATACCGGCAGGGAGAGCCGGGAAGATATTGCTGCCTTGCGATATACCCCGGGAGGCGCTTTCGGTTCATGTCGTTACAAGCTGGCTGATCCCGAAAAAGACAGGAAAGAATTCGAGCGTTTGCTGGAAGTATTTAAGGCGCACGATATAGGCTACTTTTTTTATAACGGCGGAGGCGATTCAGCCGACACCTGTTACAAGATTTCCCGTTTCTCCTCTGTAATGGGATATCCCATTCAGGCCATTCATATTCCGAAAACAATCGATAACGATCTGCCCTTGACCGATTGCTGTCCGGGATTCGGTTCTGTCGCGAAATACATTGCCGTCTCGACGATCGAGGCATCCTTTGATGTCCGGTCAATGTGCCGGACATCGACAAAAATTTTTGTCATGGAAGTCATGGGGCGCCATGCCGGATGGATTGCAGCAGCGGGTGGACTGGCCGAAAATTATGGTATTCCTGTGGTCATTCTGTTTCCGGAAGTGGAATTCAACGAAAAGAAATTTCTGGCACAGGTTGAAGAGAAGGTCCGGCGTCATGGTTATTGTACGGTCGTCGTATCGGAAGGATGCAAATATCCTGATGGCACCTTTCTTGCCGATCAGGGTGACCGGGATGCGTTCGGACATGCCCATCTGGGAGGTGCGGCACCGGTTGTCGCGAATATGATTTGTGAAGAACTGGGGTATCCGTTCCACTGGGCAGTCGCCAATTATCTCCAGCGGTCAGCCCGGCATGTCGCTTCCGCCATAGACGTCGAGCAGGCATATGAAGTCGGTGCCGCAGCGGTCAATCTGGCTTTGCAGGGTAAAAATTCTGTGATGCCGACTATCGTAAGACTGTCGGGTGAACCTTATCGTTACGAAATAGGGGTGGCCGATCTGGGGAATGTCGCCAATGTCGAAAAAATGATGCCGAAAAGTTTCATCAGTGACGACGGGTATGGCATTACCGAAGAGTGCAGAAAATATCTCCAGCCATTGGTTCAGGGTGAAAATTATCCGCCCTACAAAATGGGATTGCCAGAGTATGTTACGTTGCAAAATACGATGGTTTCGAAAAAACTTCCGCCATTCGACAAGAAAATATAAAGGAAAAGTAAAGCTCTGCTTATATAAAAAGCAGGTAAAAGACAATAAAAAAGCCCGAATCAAATTCGGGCTTTCGACATTCTGGGGTGGACGATGGGGCTCGAACCCACGACAACAGGAATCACAATCCTGGACTCTACCAACTGAGCTACGTCCACCATTGGTTGAAATGCTCCAACAGACTGAATATTTCAACGAATTGAGAATTATACGAAATTCCCTGAGAAGAGACAAGGCCGTTATTTCTTTAAAAGCAGATTTACTCTCTTCAGATCGTCTTCATTCAAGGTACCGGCAGCCTGTTTCAGTCTGAGGCCGTTGATGATGGTGTTGTTGCGTGCATAGGTCAGATCACGTCTTGTCATGAAAACCTGTTGTTCGGCGTTCAACACATCGATATTGATACGAACGCCGACTTCATAGCCGAGCTTGTTGGCTTCCAGGGACGACAAGCTGGCGACTTCAGCCGCTTCCAGTGCCCTGACCTGCGAAAGGCCATTGTTTACCCCGAGATAGGACTGGCGTGCCAGTTGTGCGGCACTGCGTCGTGACGCTTCCAGATCGTTCCGGGCCTTGTCTTCAAGAGAGACGGCTTCTTTTACCTTGCTGGTGACTTCGAAGCCGGAAAAGAGCGGAATGTTCCATTGTACGCCAACCATTTTTTGTGTATTGAAGGCCTGTATCCCGCCATTCGTGTCGATCATGTACTGGTCACGATTGGTATGGTTGTATGAAGCAACCAGATCGACGGTCGGCATATGGCCTGCCTGCGTGGCCTTGATGTTTCGTTTGGCGACTTCACGGGACAGACGGTATTGAACGACCTGATAATTCTGGTTTTCAGCGGAACTGACCCATGTACTCATGACATTGGGTTGGGGAGCGGAGAGTTTGACCCCTTTTTTCAGAGGGTCCAGTTCGCCCGGCGGGTGACCGATGATCTGTTCCAGAGCGGTCCGTTTGACTTCGAGGTCGTTCAGGGCGCTGATTTCGTCTGCTTCAGCCAGATTGTAGCGGGCTTGCGCTTCATGAGTATCGGTAATCGTTGTTGTCCCGACCTGGAAACTGCGTTTCGCCAGTTCGAGCTGCTGGGCGACAGCGGCCTTTTGTGCTTTGGCGAATGTGACGACGTCTTCAGCAGCCAATATATCGAAATAAGCTTGCGACACACGCATCATCAGATCCTGCTGTGCCTGGGCAAATTGCGCTTCCGAAATGGATACCTGCAATTTGCTCGTTTCGTAATTCTGGTAATTGGCCCAGTTGAAAATCGGCTGGGTCAGTGCGATGGTGTATTTGTTCTCGTTATAGTTCAGCCCTTCGAACCAGTTGCGTCCATAGCCACCGGATGCGGAAAGATTGGGCAACAGTTTTGCGAGTCCCTGAGTGCTTTTTTCCTGACCGGCCATCAATGACGCTCTTGCACTGGCATATTGGGGATCGTTGGCAAGGGCTTCCATATAGGTTTGCATCAGGTCTGCCGCAAGGACGTTTGTGGCAAAGAGGCATCCGACTAAAACAGGAATGGCAGAACGATAGTGCATACTTACTCCAAATTTGTTTTGGAACGATTGTTTTTATAATTTCAAAACCGGAATGGCGAGTGGCCCGGTTGTTCTTTCAATGGTTTTACCGATGTTTGAAATAATATCCCGGACGTGATATCCATGGCTGAGTTTTTCTGTAAAAAAATTGCCTGAACACAAGGTTCGGCTCCATAAAATACAATCATTCTTCCGTTGTCCGCAAGTTTATCTTTAAAAGTTTCGGGGATGTTTGAGACTGATCCAGAAAAGACGATAACGTCAAACAGTCGATCTCTGGCATAACGGTCGACCAGAAATCCGTTGTCATGAATGACCTGGACATTTTTTATGCCGCAACGGTCCAGATTGTTTTGTGCCTGCTGCTTCAATCCCTCTTCGATTTCAACAGTGGTGACATGCCTCGAATGATGGGCCAGCAGAGCCGCCATATGACCCGATCCGGTACCGATTTCAAGGACAGTATCGTTCTTGCCCAATCGGGTTTCCTGCAAGACCAGCGCTTCACACAGGGGAGTTAACATGTTCTGGGCGTAGGGAAGGGGGATTTCCATATCGGCGAAAGCGTATTGCCGATAGTCCGGTGGCACGAATTCTTCACGCCGGATGACGGAAACGGCTTCGAAAACTTCTTGTGCGTGCACGCCTCCGGCACGTAACTGGTTTTCGATCATGTTGATGCGCGCTTCCTGCATGGTTGCCTGACGAAAAAATTGTTGTAATGCATGACATTTTAGCAAATGCAGACATGCGGGCGCGGCTGTTTTCGGACGATTGAAGGAAACTTTCAGTTTTTTTGTTCGTTCGCAATGGCTTTCATTGGTCAAACGGCTGAATCACCAGCCGATTTACGATTTTGAAACCGGATTGGCGGATAGTTTGGCTCCAAGGGATTTATAAATCGCGTTTTCATAGGTAATCGTATTGTATTTCGCCTCCAGCAGAGAAAGCATGGCTGTATTTTCGGAAGTTTTCGCATCCAGCCAGTCTTTCAGCTCTGTCGCACCGGCTTCGTAACGCATGCGGTTGTAAACGCTGATCTTGGCGTCGTTATCGTATCTTCTTGAGAGATTGTCCAGTAGCGAAACCGACTTCTCATATGAGTAATAGTAAGTGTCCACTTCGTTCAGGGCCGTGTTGACTGAAGAGGTCAGATTCAGTTTGGCGTTTTCAAAATCGGCTTCGGATATTTTGATATTCCATTTGATTTTATTCCATTGCAAAAACGGAAGATTGATGTTGACGGTACCACCAAGGAACGGCACATTGAATACCGAGCTGCTTTTATTTGACGATGTGCTCAGTGTACTGCCAATTGTAACGCTGGGATAAACGCTTGCTTTCACGGATTCCCAGTCCAGAAAAGACGACTGGATCCGGTATTCTGCCGCTTTGACATCCGGGCGGAGACCCAGAGCGGAAATCGGTACGTTCAAATCCACACCGGTGGATGGTGTCGTCAGAATATCGGCCATTTTGATATCCAGTTTTTCGCCGGGACGAATGTTCAGCAGGTTACGCAAGGTCTGTTCGACCGTTTTGCGGTTGTTTTCCAGGTTCATGAGGCTGTTTTTGGCAGCCAGCAGAGATTTTTCGGCAGTAAGGGGTTCCAGCGCATCGACCTTGCCGGATGTGAATTTGTTATTGATGATCTGGAGAAGCTGGGTGTAGAAATCAATATTCTGTTCAGTTACCCGGATCGCCTGACTCAGATAAACAAGATGGAAGTAACTGTCGACGACATTGTTGATGAGGGCGAGACGGGTCGTTTCCATGTCCAGTTGAGTAGCTTTGTACTCCCACTCCTGCGCTGACGCAGCGCTGCTCAGCTTGCGCCACAAATCAATCTCGTAACTGACGCCCAGTTCAGATGCGTAATTGTGCGAAGTCTGTCCGGCTTTCATGTTATTACTGACCGAAGCGCCAAGAGCACCTGAAAATTCCGGAACCAGATTTTGGCCCAGAAGATTGGCCTCATAGAGGGCCTTGTTGACTGTAATGGCACTTTTTTTCAGATCGATGTTGTTCTGGAGGGCAAGATCGACCAGTTTGTCCAGATTCTCGTCATGGTAGGTTTTCCACCATTCCGTATCGATTTTGTAACCGTCGATAATGGTTTGTTGCGTGATCAGTCCGGTATCCGGAATGGTGGTCATTTGAGTGGCGCAACCCGCCAGAATCAGGCATAAAAGGGTAGAGGGTATCAATCGCATAATGCATCCACCGGATTTAAAAGAGAAGCGTTGCGGGCCGGAATATATCCGAAAATCACGCCGATCAGCGTCGAACAGCTTATCGCCAGAATGACGGAAGTGGCTGAATACGACATGGTAAAAGCCTGAACGAACATACTGAACAGGAATCCGATACCGAAAGCAAACAGGACACCGATAAAGCCGCCGATCAGGCAAATCAGTACTGCTTCTATCAGAAACTGCTGGAGAACGCTGTTTCGGCGCGCTCCGACTGCCATGCGTATTCCGATCTCGCGAGTCCGTTCCGTCACGGAAACAAGCATGATATTCATGACGCCGATACCGCCGACGACGAGTGAAATCAGCGCGATACACGAGATCAGCAGGCGCATGGTGTTCGTTGTACTTTCAATCGTTTGCCGAATGCTGTCGGTGTTGACTGTGAAAAAGTCTTCCTTGCCGTGTTTTGCGGTCAAAAAGCGGATGACGTTTTTTTCGGCTGCTGTCATGCTGACGTTATCCTTGACCTTGACCGTAATGGATGAGATATTCCTGTCGCCGGTAATACGGTTCATGACGGACGTATAGGGTGACCACATGGTCAGGGTATCGGTTGTGCCGAAACTGGCATTTTGTCTTTGTGAAATGCCGATGATTTTCAGCGGCTGCCGGTTGAAAATAATGGTTTTTCCCAGTATGTCTGTCGTGTTCGGAAACAGTTTTTCTTTCGTGTTCTGGTCGATGACGACGACAGCGCTTCCCGATTTCACATCTTCCTTGTTGAAAAATCGTCCTGATGCGGGCTTCAGACCGGTTACATCGAAGTATTGGTCGCCGACGCCGTTCAACTGGCCGGTTACAGAGATGTTTTCCCTTGTCAGCGTGCCGGAAGTGCGGACGGATGGTGTCGTGCTGTCCACGTAACTCTGTCGTGCCAACAACTCGGCATCGTTGACAGTGAGTGTTTTATATTTGCTCGAATTGCGGTCACCGAATCCTTTGCCCGGCATGACGACAATCGTATTGGTACCGAGCGAATTGATGTCTTCCAGAATTTTTTCCTGCGAGCCTTTTCCCAGTGCGACAACGGAAACGACCGAGGCGATCCCGATGATGATTCCGAGCATGGTTAGCCCGGATCGCAATTTATGGGTCCTGATGGCCTGAATCGACATTCTGAACGCTTCGAAAAACTGGTCTTTCAGATAAGCGAACGTATTTCTTGAATTGTCTTTCGGCGGGAATTCTTCTTTTTTGTTTTTGTTCGGCGCTTTTCGAACATCGGAAATAATGGCGCCATCCTTGATTTCAATGATCCGGTTGGCGTAATTGGCGATGTTCTGGTCATGGGTGACCAAAATGATGGTATGTCCCTGATCATTCAATTGCTGGAGAATGGCCATGACGTTAAGGCCGCTTTTCGAATCCAGTGCGCCTGTCGGTTCATCGGCCAGAATGATTTCGCCGCCATTCATCAGGGCACGGGCAATACTGACGCGTTGTTGCTGGCCGCCGGACAGTTCGGAAGGAAAATGGTCGATACGGTTGCCCAGTTCCAGATTGGAGAGGATCTGTTCGGCGCGTTCTTTTCTTTCCTGGGATTTAAGCCCGGAGTATATGGCCGGCAGCTCGACGTTCTCTTCCGCATTGAGGGTAGCCAGCAAGTTGTAACGCTGGAAAATAAAACCGAGATACTTGCTGCGCAAGGTAGCGAGGTCGTCAGGACTCATCCCCGCCAGATCTTCACCGGCGATTTTATAGTCGCCGGAGCTGGCGGTATCGAGACAGCCGAGAATATTCATCAGAGTCGATTTGCCCGAGCCGGATTGCCCGATAATGGCGACAAAATCCCCTGATTCAATATCCAGATTGACGTTTTTCAGGACATGAACCTGATTGTTACCCGATCCATAGATTTTGTTGATGTTTCGCAGTTCGATGATGTTCATGCTCATATCCTCGGCGGTCTGCTGCGTGTCGAGCTGGAACCGACTTTTTCATTTTTTCCGACTTCGGACGTGATGACCTGTTCTCCTTGAGCCAGTCCGGATTTGACTTCAGTGTAAACCCCATCGGAAATGCCGATTTCAATGTCCCGTTTTTCAACCTTGTTCTTGTCGGTGAGAATACGGACAAAATATTTGTCGTTCCGGTTCGAGATCGCGATAGTCGGAACGACCAGAACGTTGTCGGCAGAAGAGACGAGGATGGTATTCTGGGTCATCATGCCGATTCTGAGCTTTCCTTCGTCGTTTTTGACGTATGAACGGCCGTAGTAATACACAGCGGCTGTCGATGTGGAAGAAGAGGAACTTGAAGAACTGCTGCTCTTGCTGTAGCTGCCGTCCGTCAATGTCGTCAGACCCGGATCTATCGAATCCAGTTTTGCATGGAAAATCGTATTCGGTTCGGACAGAATCGTGTAATCGACTGGCATGCCGGGTCTGACTTTGGTGATATCGCCTTCAGAAATCTGGATGTCGATTTCCATATCGCCGAGGTTTGCAATCTGCACAATCGTTGGCGTTGTCTGGTTGGCATTGACCGTCTGGCCTTCTTCAACCGGGACGGATACGATCGTTCCGTTCAATGGTGCCCTGATCTTGGTGTATCCCAGATTGGTTTCATCCGTATTGATGGCAATCTGGGTCTGGCGGATCAGGGATTCCATTTCATTGACGTTTGCCCTGGCTGTCGCGTACGTATCCCTGGCGTTTTCAAGATTCTGTTGTGAGGTTGAATTCGTCTTGATCAATACGAGTTCACGGTCATATTGTTTTTTTGCGATATTCAAAAGAATTTTGCGGGCTTCCAGCTGGGCCTTGTAATTGGCAAGCTTTGCCTTGTCCGTATTC
>CDZQ01059756.1_pt1 | contig 10416 bp, 11 predicted proteins | sample 554831 | NCBI WGS metagenome assembly CDZQ01 (sample SAMEA3182112, study PRJEB8094) | gut metagenome | biome: human; feature: gut; material: Stool; isolation source: human stools | place: Canada | collected 2013-05-06
ACTTCGGAGTTGGCGAAATGGGTCATATGGGAAATTTCGCGGACATTCGGGATTTTTTTCAGGCGGTCATACGCTTTGGCGTATTCCGAAGGAAAAAAACCGAGCCGGTTCATGCCGGTATTCATCTTCAGGTGAACGTCCACCGGCAAATCGAGCCGTGCTTTTTCGAGCATGTCGATCTGTTCGTCACAATGGACGGCAAAAGCGATGTTATAGCGGGCCAGAATCGGCAATTCATGCGCATAGAAAAAACCTTCCAGCAGCAGTATCGGTTTTTTCCAGCCGATTTCCCGCAGGTGAATGGCCGACTCCATTTCAATCAACGCAAAACCGTCCGCGTCGTTCAATGCCCGCACGGAACGTTCCAGGCCATGACCGTAGGCATTCGCCTTGACGACACCCCATATTCTGGCACGCGGGACAGTGGAACGGACAACAGAAAGATTGTGCTGCATGGCAGCGATATCGATATTGGCTACTAAAGGTCTGGTCATGGGGAAAAATCAAATAAAAATAAAACCCGCGTCGCTAAGGGGTGATCCGATCCGGTTCAACGTCATTCCGGCATCCGCGAACTGGGCTTATCTGCAAATAAAAGCATATTACCCCCCATCCTTGCCTGAGGCAATCTTGCCCGGAAAACAATATGAGAAAACTCATCCGGAAGATGATGCGGGAAGTTTTCCATAAAACAAAAAAATCTGACCCTGCCATCCTTAATATTGTAAACTTGATGTTTTGACGTTTATAGAAGACCGTAATATATGAATCGTGGCTTTTATGCTGTCATGGCAGCGGAATTCTTTTCCTCGCTGGCGGACAATGCGCTTCTGATCGTTGCCATCGCCATTCTGGCCCAAATGGATTCCCCGGCATGGATGACGCCGCTTTTGAGACTCTTCTTCGTTCTGTCATACGTCTGCCTGGCGGCTTTCGTCGGCGCTTTTGCCGATTCGATGCCAAAAGGCAAGGTCATGTTCATCACCAATACGGTCAAATTCTTCGGTTGCGGCCTGATTTTCATCGGCGTCCATCCACTGATCTCTTACGCTATCGTCGGCCTTGGCGCTGCCGCCTACTCCCCTGCCAAGTACGGCATCCTGACGGAAATGCTGCCCGCTGAAAAACTCGTCGTCGCCAACGGCTGGATCGAAGGGCTGACAGTGAGTTCCATCGTTCTCGGAACCGTTTTGGGCGGCGCACTGATCAACCCCCACGTTTCCGCCTTTCTGGTCGGCCTGATCCATTTCGCGGAAGCCACCCCGGCCATTGCCGCACTCACTGTCATCATGCTGGTTTACATTCTGGCCGCGCTCTTCAACCTGCGCATTCCCGATCCCGGCGCACGATATGCCAAACAGTCTTTCAACCCTGTCGCCTTGCTGAAAAGTTTCTATCACAGTTTCACCACCCTCTGGCACGACAGGCTCGGGCAGATTTCACTGGCTGTTACCACCCTCTTCTGGGGTGCCGGTGCAACCCTCCAGTTCATCGTCCTGAAATGGGCGCAGCATGCCCTCGGCCTGCCACTGGACAAGGCAGCTTTCCTGCAGGGGATCGTGGCCGTCGGCATTGCTCTCGGTGCCATCTCCGCGGCCAAATACATCAAACTGAAAAATTCCCTCAAGGTCATGAAACTTGGCGCTGCCATGGGCGTCGTCGTCATGGTGATGACGATGGTGCATTCCGTCTGGCTCGCTTATCCGCTGCTCATACTCGTCGGCGGTCTCGCAGGCTTTTTCGTCGTCCCGATGAACGCCCTGCTCCAGCATCGCGGCCACGTACTCCTTTCAGCCGGTAGCTCCATTGCCGTACAGAATTTCAACGAAAACCTGTCCATCCTGTCGATGCTCGGCGTATATTCACTGCTGATCGCGCTCGACCTGTCCACAAACGCCATCATCATCCTCTTCGGCAGTTTCGTCACCATCATGATGCTGCTCGTCATGTACTGGCATGCCTGCAACCAGAAAAAACAGGATTCTCTCCACCTGATCGGTGAAGAAAAGCGCCACTGATTTTCCGGATCAACAGGAAAAACGAAAAAACGGGATGGCGTTTCAGCCATCGCTTTCATGAAACGAAAACGGTCAGAACGATATCCTCAGGCCGATATTGGTACTCCAGAGTGACCGGACATGGTCGCCATCCTGACGTTCGAATTCGCCATAAAGGCGAGCCTGTTCGTTGAATTTCCAGTCGATTCCCAGACCGTAATACGTACCTGTACCGGAAATGTTCTCCTTGAACACGTTATCCGCATTGATGATGGTCCTGTCGTCACCGGTGAATTCATGGATAATCCCCCTTTTCACGTAAGGCTGGACATACCGGTTTTTGCTGATTTCCCATTTCCTGCCCGGGACGAGACCGGCCCGACCGGTGACCACATCGGCATTTTTTGACTTGATGGGCATTAAACCCGCAAATCTGGAAACTGACAGATTTACAATACTTTATGGCTTGAAATGATTCTTCTGAAAGCGATAAAAAAATTTTCAATTCCGTTGATGCCCGAACAAAAAAGTGACACTTAACGAGTGCTGTCAAATCGCTTTCCGGCAACGAGGAGGAAGATCAGGGAAAGTCCGCAACAGATGAGCGTCATGACACTGACCGATATGATCATGTCGGCAAAACCGGTCAACGGCGAGACAATGGCTCCGAAAATGAACAGGAAAAAGCCGATAATGGCTGAAGCGCTTCCCGCCCTCGACCTTTCCAGAGTGAGGGCCAGTGACGTCGAGGTGGGCAATATCATGCCGAGCGCCAACATAATCAGGAAAAGCATTATTTCCAGCAGGTAGAACGACCACCCGAAAACGAGCACGGCTACGAAAAACAGGCACGAAACCACCAAACCGTAAACGCCTGCCGAAAGCGCCCTGAAAACACTGGTAAAGCGTGATGCCAGACGGCTTCCGACAATCATGCCGGAGGCATTGATGGCAAAACACAGGCTGTACATGAAAGCGTCGAGATGAAAATATTCCTGAATCAGGAATGGAGATGAAGCAAGATAAGTGAAAAAGACGCCCATGCCGAACATCTGGACCCAGACGTAGTTCATGAAACGGCCGTTTTTCATGATCGGGATAAAATTGCCGAATGAATTGAAGATGCTGCCGGCAATGCGGCGCTCTTTCGGAAGGGATTCCCTGAAAACAAGCGAAACGAAGAAAAGGATAATGCCGATTCCCAGAAGAATGGCGAAAATTCCCTGCCAGTTGGTGTACTTCATGACGAATCCGCCGACAACCGGCGCAATGATCGGCGCCAGCCCGTTAATGACCATCAACAGCGAAAAAAAATCAGCCAGTTCCTTGCCCTGATAGAGGTCGGCTGCCACCGACTTGGAAATGACGACGCCACCGGCACCGGCAATTCCCTGAAAAACACGGAAAAACACGAATGATTCGATATTCCATGAAAAAAGGCACGCGACAGTCGACACGATAAAAAGCGCCATCGAGATCAGCAACATCCCTCTTCTGCCATATTTGTCACTCAGCGGGCCAATGATCAGCTGGCCACCCGAGAGCCCGATCATACTGGTCGTCAGGCTTAGCTGTACCCATGATGTCGTCGTCCCGAACCAGGCAGCCAGAGCTGGCAGTCCGGGCAGATAAAAATCGGTGACAAACGGCCCGAACGCGGACATCATGCCCATCGCGATCAGCAAAAACAGCCGGGAATTCATCCTGAGCTGCTTATCCGTTTTCAAAAGCTCACCCATTTCCGTGTGAAGAGAGAAAAAACAATCTTTATACTCTGTGGCAATGCTTTCTGGCAAGTGGCTTGGTCGATCGTATATTCTTCGGTGGCTTTCGACGATACAATAGCCGTTGTTATTGCCCGGTATTTTTATCGCCGGCACGGTATTCTTTTGCAGACTTTTTTCGATGAATTCAGGACAGACCCCTTCGTTTACCATTCAAACACAGACTTTTTCCTTCTCAAGGGAAGTGAAAGCCAGTCTGGGTGCCGTGCTGGCCTGCCACCTTCTTTTGATTGGCTGGGTCGGTTTGGGTGGAAGCAAGCCGGAATCCGATATCACGCCCCCCATGACGGGAATACTGCTCGCTGAAGGCTCCGGAACCGGTACGGGCACAAAAGGCGTCGAAACGGGTACTCCGCAATCTGCCGGTGGTTCACCCGGCAGGGAAAAACAAACGAAAATGCATGAATTTCTCAACCGGAAAGAAAAAAGGCATCATACCGGACCAACGGAAACAGCTTCCGTTACAGAACCGGTAAAGAATTCCGCTCCATCCCCCCTTTCCTCTCCTGAAAAAAAGGCAGCCGACACGTCAGGTACAGCCATTCCGGCTCCGGCCGCCGCATCAAAAGGCCGTCCGGCCCCGGCAAACAGTACCGGCAATGGATCAGGACACGGAACGGGCAACGGTACCAATATAACCGGAGGTTCCGGAAAAGGCGGCAGCGGGTTTTCGGGCCCCTACACGGATGCCGGTTTCTTCAGCAACCCCAAACCGCCGTATCCTGCCGTTTCTCGCCGAATGAGCGAAGAAGGCACCGTCCTTCTCTCGGTTCACATTCAGGCGGATGGCCGGGTAGATGAAGTGAAACTGAAACGGTCAAGCGGATTTCCGAGGCTGGACGACTCGGCCATGAAAACAGTACGCCACTGGCGCTACGTGCCAGCCAAACGAAACGGCAAACCGATACCTTACTGGTACGCACAACCCATCCGGTTCTCGCTGGACGACTGAATAGAACAAGAACGGAAAAGACAAGAATGGAAAACAATCCCTACGGCATCATGGCACTCTGGAATCAGGGAGGCTGGATCATCAAGTTCGTTGCCCTGCTGCTCCTCGTCATGTCGGTGGTATCCTGGACAATCATCGTCTCGCGGGCATGGCGGGCATGGAAACTCTATGGCCTTTCGAAACGGGTGCCTGCCTTCTGGAATGCCCCCACATTCGCACAGGGGCTGGAAAGTCTCACAACCGTTCCGGACGACAATCCCTTTCATGCACTTGCCGCAGAGGGCTGGCAAGCCGCCAGCCTGCATGAAGCTGGCGCACGGAATTTGCAGTCGAAAATCGGGCTGCCCGAATGGCTAACCGAAAGCCTGAGAGGTTCGATCGACGACAGTACGGCAAAAATGCAGAGTGGCCTTTCCATGCTGGCTTCCATTGGCGCGACGGCCCCGTTTATCGGCCTGTTCGGCACGGTCTGGGGGATTTATCACGCGCTGGTATCCATCGGTATTTCCGGACAGGCATCCATCGACAAGATCGCCGGCCCCGTCGGCGAATCGCTGATCATGACAGCACTCGGGCTGGCGGTCGCCATTCCGGCCGTACTCGGATACAACGCCCTTATCCGGATCAACCGCCGGCTAGTAGGACAACTGAACCGTTTTGCACGCCAGCTGTACGCTTATTTCCTGACCGGTACGGCGACCGCATCCAAAACATCTGGCAAGGAGGCATAAAATGGCTTTCGGTGGAGGCCTGAACGATCAGGAAGACGTCATGAGCGAGATCAACGTCACGCCGCTGGTGGACGTCATGCTCGTGCTGCTGGTGATTTTCATTTTGACGGTCCCGGTACTGACCCACTCCGTCAAGGTCGATTTGCCCAAAACACAAAAGCTCAATACAGCAACCGATCCGAAATCCATTTCCATTTCGGTCGCCGGTGACGGCTCGGTTTACTGGAACGGCAAGCACATCAATGATGCACAACTTGAAAATGCCCTTGCCGAAGTAGCTGCACAAGAAGAGCAACCGGAAATCCGTCTTTACGGCGACAGGCGTGTCGCTTATGAAGAAGTCGTGAAAATCATGGCTGCCGCGCAGCGTGCCGGCATCGAAAAACTCGGGTTCGTCACCCGACCTCAGCCCAAATGAAAAGAAATAGCGTTTTATACTTTCTTTTCAACAGGTGAAGATCGGGACAGGAAACCACGACAACGCTTTAATTCCGCATGAGTGGCAAGTGTAGCGTCGTCAAGAGAGGGTTTACAAACCCGGGAGAACAAAAATATGGACAAAATCAAACGTTGTGCCTGGGTTCCTGAAAACAACCCGCTCTATCAAAGATACCACGATGAAGAATGGGGCGTGCCTGTGCACGAGGACAGGACGTATTTTGAGTTTCTGATACTGGAAGGCGCGCAGGCAGGATTGAGCTGGGAAACCGTTTTGAAGAAAAGAGAAGGCTACCGAAAGACCTTTCATGACTTCGATGTCGAAAAATGCGCGAAAATGAGCGATGAGGAACTGGAGGAAACACTTCAGAACCCGGAAATAATCAGAAACCGGTTGAAGGTTTTCTCGGTCAGAAAAAATGCCCGGGTGTTTATCGACATACAAAAGGAATTCGGCAGTTTCGACCGATACATCCGGAGCTTTGTTGGCGAAGCACCTGTTTGCCATAACCGGCAAACCATTTCTGAAGTTCCGGCAACATCTCCCGAAAGCGATAAATTATCGAAGGATTTGAAAAAAAGAGGAATGACTTTTGTGGGTTCCACGATTGTGTATGCCTTTATGCAGGCAACCGGGCTGGTAAATGACCACACAAAAGATTGTTTCCGGTTTAAAGAATAGAAAACGAAAAGGCAGCCAATGGATATCGGACTGCCTTTTGATACCTGAAAACGGACCGGTTTTGTCTCAGTTTTCCTTTTTCACTTCCCCATCGTAAATGTCCATTGCCGTACACAAGTCCTGCCATGCCTGTTTCTTGCCACCTGGAGTGCGCAACAGATACGAAGGATGATACGTCACGATGAGGGGAATCTCGCGACCCCCTGCCCTGAAAACATGCGTCTTGTTCCGCAGGGACCCCAGCGTCACTTCACGACCGGTATTCAACAAGGCACACGCGGCGGTCTTGCCGAGTGCGACCATGATTTTCGGTTTGATCAGACTGATCTGGCGTTCCAGATACGGCATACAGAAAGCGGCTTCTTCTTCCGTCGGCTGGCGATCTTTCGCGAACTCATTCGTGGCGCGGCACTTGACGACGTTGGCGATGTAAACATTGTCTCCCCGTTTCATGTGCATGGCCGCCATCATGGAATCGAGCAATTTCCCGGAACGGCCAACAAACGGTTCGCCCTGCTGATCTTCATGAAAACCCGGGCCTTCACCGACGAAGAGCCATCCCGCATTGCGATCCCCGACTCCGGGAACGATTTTATTGCGTGTCTTGCAGAGATGGCAACGTTCGCAATGGTTGATTTCGTCCAGAAGCCCTTCCCATGTATCGCCTCCGGGCGGGATGGATGCAGGAGAAGATGTGGGAAGGCCTGTATCCGAAGGGATATCCATTTCAGCAGGCAAGGATGAAAAATCATCTGCAAACGCTTCCATCGGCAACGGTTCGGGAATGGGAATATCCGCACTATCCACAGCCACATTCGAAACCCCGGGTACCGGAATTGCTTTCCGTACAGGGTCAGGCACAGCCTTTTCAGCAGTTGCCCCGACAGATTCATCACCTGCCTGCAAGGCACGCGACGACCAGACGGTAATCCCCATCTCTTCCAGATATTTCCTGCGCGTCGTTTCGTCCAGTTCGCTCATCACATAGTCCTCACAGCATCAGCCTCATGACAAGGGCGTCTTCTTTTGGATCGACGTAATATCCCTTCCTTACGCCAATGGTGGTAAATCCCGTTTTTTTGTACAGTCCGACGGCTGGTTCGTTGGAAGACCGGACTTCCAGCAACACCGATTCCATCTCCGCATCCCGCGCGACTTCGACCGCCTTGTCCATCAGAAGCCGACCGTATCCCCTGCCATGAAAATTTTCATCGACGGCGATCTTCAGCAAATGCATTTCATCGACGATTTCCTGCAGGATGAAATAGCCGATCAGTTTGCCTGCTTCGTTGCGCATGACCCAGCCATCGTCTTGCTGAGCGACCGAACTCAGGAAATTACGGTAATTCCAGTAATAGGAAAACACGCTCTGCTCGATGTAATAGACTTCGTGCAGATCCTTGATCAGCATCGGCTCGAACTTCAGCAATTCGACGGTTTCACCGTCATGAGCCGGAGCCGGTGGCGTAAGGTTCCTTTCACCGCTCATTCGCTTTTTTCCTTCAAGGCCAGCCGCTCGGCCGTTTTCAACGCCACCTTGTTCCTGAGGTAAAGCGGTTCGATTTCGGCGGCCCTGATCGTTTCCCCGCGTATAAAGCGTTCCTTGCCGAGGATGGCTATCGCTTCTGCATGGGGGATGATATCGGGATAATGCGGGCTTTTCCCGACAATTGTTTCCAGAGCACCGGCATACGCGGTCAGGCCATTGCCGCAAAAGGAAGGATTTCCGGTCGGCATGACGTCAGCTGCGGCAGAAAGGGACGGTTCGGCAATCGTTTTCCAGCGTCCGTTTTCATACCGGTATTCGCCCCAGTACACTTCCTGCATGCGGGCGTCCAGCAGAGCCAGAACCGTATCGGTACCATTTTTCAGGCGGCAGGCTTCGGCCATCGCTTCCAGAGTCACCACCGGAATAACCGGAATTGACGCACCGAAGGACAGGCCCTGTGCGATGCCGCATGCCGTGCGCAAACCGGTAAACGAACCCGGGCCGCAGCCGAAAGCGATGGCATCGACGTCCTTTATTTCAATCCCTTCCTCTTTGAGCAACTGCTGCAACATCGGCAGTGTGGACAAGGAATGCGTGGAAAAACCTTCACTGGACAGGGAACGAAGTTTTTCTCCACGCGAAAGCGCAACGGAAGCCACGTCGGAAGAAGTATCTATAGCTATGATGGTCAACATGATGCGCTATTGTACCGTGTACGCCTGATTTTTCGGACATTTCGGGTTTGTGCACTGTCAGCTGCCGGCAAAAATTTCCTGCATTGTGGCGGTATCGCCTCAGCCGGATTGTTCCGGTCAGTCATGCAGCCAGCGCGACGTGACACTGACGAAAATCATGAGCCCGGCGACGATCCCGAAGACAACGTACAGGCTGCTCGCATGGGCAATGAACCCCATCATGGCTGGTCCGATCAACAGACCCAGATACCCGAGCGTCGTCACCGATGAAATGGCCTGTGGAACCGGCATTTTCTTCTGTCTGGATGCAATGGTGAACAAGAGCGGGATCAGGTTAGCCGCACCGAGCCCGACGACGACAAAACCGGCAAAAGCAATCCATGCAGAAGGCGCTTCCATCACGATAATGAAACCGATGGCAGCGATCATGCCGCTTCCCGTCATGACTTTACGGATACCGAGCCACTCGACCAGCCGGTCGCCGAGAAGCCGCCCTATCGAAATGGCAACCGAAAAGATGGCGAACGACAGCCCCGCCGTATCGGCCGGAATCGATTTGGTCGTCGTCATGAAGAGCGCCCCCCAGTCGAGAACGACGCCATCCCCCATATACATGATGAAACACAGGACACCCAGCATGAGAATGCTGCCTTTCGGCAGGGAAAAGGATTTCCTGTTTTTCGATTCATGACCATATGGGAACAGATAACGTGCCATCACCAGCAGGCCAGCAATCAGGCTGACGGTCAGGCACAGAATGGCTGACAGGGGAGACAGCCCCAGATTCAACAGGGCGGAAATAATCAGCGCGCCGAAAAAACCGCCTACACTGTACATGCCATGCAAGCCTGACATCATGCTGCGGTTTCTTTCCTTTTCGACCAGAATGGCCTGAATATTCATCCCTACGTCAACGACTCCGGACGAGGCGCCGAACAGGAAAAGCGACAGGCCGAACGCCCAGGACGATGAGACGCAGGCCAGTCCGGTCAGCGACAGCATGAATACCGTCGTCGATACGACCAGTGTTTTCCGGCACCCGTATTTGCCGGTCAGCCATCCGGCAAAAGGCATCGATATGATCGCCCCCGTTCCGACGAGCAGGAGCAGCAACCCCAGTTCCGCTTCATTGACGCCAAGACGCGCCTTGGCATAGGGTACCAGCACAGCCCATGCGGAAATCGCCAGTCCCAGCGCCAGAAAAATGAATCGTGTCGCATGCCCGTGGCCAGTTGTCGTGCCAGCCGCTTTTTCCTCACTCAAAGCCATATCCGACTCCTGACGCTCAGTCGCCATGCATCAACCTGCTTTTCAGCCGGCTCACGATATCGGCATAAATCTCATTGAAAACAGCCATCTTTTCACGGGAAATTTCGCCGACGATGACGTTTTCATGGACAGCCAGTTCCTTCAATATGCCAACAATCGTTTCATGTCCTTTTTTTGTCAGCGACAGATTGACCCGGCGGCGATCGGTCTGGCTGCGTTCGCGCACAATTAGGCCACTCTTTTCCATCTGGTCAAGAAGGCTTGTTATTGTCTGCCGTGGAATGAACAGCGAATCGGAAATCATCGCCGGTTCGATATCGTCCGTCGCCCTCAAAATCATGTCTAAAATGAGAAGCCAGGAATACGAAATGCCCCGCTT
>CDZQ01045710.1_pt1 | contig 10395 bp, 8 predicted proteins | sample 554831 | NCBI WGS metagenome assembly CDZQ01 (sample SAMEA3182112, study PRJEB8094) | gut metagenome | biome: human; feature: gut; material: Stool; isolation source: human stools | place: Canada | collected 2013-05-06
CTGCGCTCATCCTGGCACTCCACCACCACGCCCGTGGGCAGGTGGGTGATGCGGATGGCGCTTTCTGTCTTGTTCACGTGCTGGCCCCCCGCGCCGGAGGAACGGAAGGTGTCGATCTGCAGGTCGGCGGGATTGATGGCAAAGTCCACCTCCTCCGCCTCCGGCAGCACGGCCACGGTGGCTGCGCTGGTCTGGATGCGGCCGCTGGACTCGGTGACCGGGACCCGCTGGACCCGGTGACCGCCGGACTCGAACTTCAGCCGGGACCAGGCCCCCTCCCCCTCGACGAGGAAGCTGACCTCCTTGATGCCGCCCAGCTCCGTCTCATTGACGTTCACCAGTTCGGTTTTCCAGCCCTTCCGCTCGGCGTACATGGTGTACATCCGGTAGAGGTCCCCGGCGAACAGCGCCGCCTCGTCCCCGCCGGTGCCGCTGCGGATCTCCATGACCACGTTCTTCCCGTCGTTGGGGTCCCGGGGCAGGAGCAGGAGCTTCAGCTCCGCCTCCAGGCGGAGCTCCTCCCCCCTGGCCCGGTCATATTCCTCCTGGGCCAGCTCCCGGAGGTCCGGGTCCTTCATGAGTTCCCGGGCCTCCTGACCGTCCTGAAGGCTGGCCTCATAGGCTTTCCAGGTCTCCACCACCGGGGCAAGTTCCTTCTGTTCCCGGGCCAGTTTCCCGTAGAGGGCCGGGTCCGTATAGACCTCCGGCGTCTCCATGCGCCGGGCGATGTCCTCATATTTTTCCCGCAGCTGGGTCATTTTCTCCCGCATATCCGCCATTGTATCCGTCTCTCCCCAAACAATTCTAGCGGTATATTTTACCACATCCCCCGGGGCTTGTAAACCTCTCCCGGAGCTTCCGCCGGTGTCGCATAAGAAAATGCCGGGACCCGAATCGGGTCCCGGCGCAGTTTTACCCGGGGATATCTGGGGGGATCGTGTCCGCCGGCGGGGCGGGGCTCCCGGTCCGGGGCGTGGGATCCCCGGAGGCAGCAGCGGCGGTGGCCGCGCTCTCCGGGGCGGGGCGGACATTGCCCCCTTGCCAGAGCATCCAGCCGCTCACCAGGGCCGCCGCCGCAGCCAGGCACACCAGCGTCTTTCGCCACCGGGGCACGAAAGGCGGGAACAGCCCGCCCGTATCTTCCGGCTCCGTGGCCGGGCACACCGCGCCGCACTGGGGGCAGACGCCGTACTCCCGGTCATAGCTGCCGCCGCAGGCGGGGCAGGTCACCTTCCGCTCTTCCCTTTCCTCCATGCGCGCTCCCTCACTTCAGGCGGAAGCCGTTGCTCTGGTCCCCCAGGTAGAGCACCTCGCCCGGGCGGAGATATTCCTCCGTGTTGGAGCGCAGGCGGCTGCCGTCTTCCCGAAAGCTGCCGTTTTTGGAGAAGTCCACCACCACGTAGCAGCCCCGCTGGCTGTCGAAGCGGATGGAGCAGTGGCGGCGGCTGACCCGCTCGGCGCCGCTGCTGATGACCACATGGACCTGGGTGCCGTCCCGGCCCACCAGGACCGTCTCGTCCGGGCGCAGATCCATCTCGTAGCCGCTGTACATCCCCGTGACACCCTTCAGCCCGCAGGCATGCGCCTGGCTGTGCGGCGGGGTCTCATAGGGGATGCCGCCGTCCTGGGCGCCGTCCTCATAGCCGGAGGGGCCGGTATAGGGGATGCCGCCGCCCGGCGGGGCATAGCCATAGCTCCCAGCAGGGCTGCCGCCGGAGAGCTGGTCATAGATCCTGGCGCTGGTGAGGAGCATATAGGGCCCCACGTGAACCAGCATCAGGATACCGAAGGTAAAGCTGGAGAGAATGATCCAGCCGAAAAAGCTGAGCCCGGCCACAAAAATGGCGCCCACGTTGCCCCGGGTCAAGTCAATGCTCCGGCGCAGGGCCTCCCGGACGGGGATGCCTGGGTTGTCGGCCATGACGAAAAAGGCAAACGCGTACTGCAGGCCCTTCCAGACGCAGATCACCACAAAAACGATGTACACCGGCACCAGCAGGACAACCAGCAGAAGCCCCCGGCTTACGGCAGCCAGGATCCCCAGCAGCGTGCTCAGCACCACCAGGGGCCCCAGAATCCACAGAAACATCCACAGCCCGATCCACAGGCTCAGAAGCAGCGCCCCGCCAAAGCGGTCAAAACCCTGGAGCACGGCCCCGGCCCGCTCCCGGCTGCCCCGGGACATGCGCAGGTAAAGCCCCTGGAGCCCCAGCTGGGAGGCCGGGGCGGTGATGAGGGCGAGACTGACCAGGGCGCTGAGCAGCAGGGCCAGCACACAGGTGCCCCGGTTGTTGTCCCGGAGGACGGCCTTGGCCTCCTCCTTGGCGCGGATGCGGTCCACCATAGTCTTTACACCTCCCCGAAGCTCTTCCACCGGAAGCTTTCCGAACAGCAGGGGAAGAACATCAGCCGGGTACCGCCCAGGGTGATGATGTCCCCGGCGTGGAGCTCCCGGGTCTCCAGGACCACCTGGCCGTTCAGATAACACAGGCTCTGGGATTCCCCGGGCTGGATGAGGAACAGGCCCTGGACCGGCTCATAGACCACAACGGCCTGCCGCGTCCGGGAGACAGAATTATCCTGGAGACGCACCTGCATCCCCTGGCCCCGGCCCAGGAAGTTCCGCCCGGCCACCAGCCGGAAGTCCTGGCCGTAGTTGGGCCCCTCTATGCACACCACCCAGCCCACCACGGGCTGGACGCGGCCGGGCGCGCCGGCGGGGCTGCGGGTCTCCTCCAGCTTCTCCGACGGACGGACGGGGGTTGGACGTTCCACGGTGACGGTCTCGTCACTGTTGCCCATGTCCCCGTAGAAGGGGGAGGCGGCGGCGCCCAACTCCGGGCTGCCGATGGTGCCGCTGGCGGTCTCGTCCCCGGCGCAGTGGGGGCAGGCGGCGTATTTGTCCCCGTCATAGTAGTGTCCCGCGCTGCAACGAATCAGGTTCACGCTCCATCACTCCTCAAAAAATATATCGGTTTCCTCTCTCATTCATTTCGCGGGGTAATACAAAGTTTGGAACAGGAGGCTTTCTCCATTTTCAGAAAAGCGCGGTCTTATGCCTCTCCGGCCTCTGCCGGGGCCGGCCCCTGGCGCAGGAGCACCAGGGAGGTGTTGTCCTGGCGCGGGCCGCCCCGGGCCAGGGCGCGGTGGAGCAGCGTTCCGGCGCAGGCGGTGAGATCTGTCCCCTGTTCCAGAAGCACGGCGGCGATCTCCGCCTCCGGCAGGGCTTTGAAGAGGCCGTCGCTGGTGAGCAGCACCAGGTCCCCCGGCTCCAGGGGGCTGGGCGACGAGCTCATGTCCGCCAGGGCCACGCCGTTCATGCCCACGTAGCTGATGAGGGCGTCCTTCCGCCGGACAGCCCGGGCCTCTTCGATGTCCATCTCCCCGGCGGCCACGGCCCTGCGCAGCTCCAAAAGGTAATTGTGATCCCGGGTGAGGCACCGGAGCGCTCCATCCCGGAAGAGATAAATCCGGCTGTCCCCCACGGAGAGCCAGGTGAACTCCCCCTCCCGGAGTACGGCGCACACCAGCGTGGTGCCCGCCCGGAGCGTCCGGCCGGCCTCATCCGTGAGACAGGCCACTTTCCGGTCCGCCTCGTCCAGGGCCTGGCGGAGGGAGCCACGAAGCTGGGAAAGGTCCCTGTGCCCGGCCAGGACGGCGCGGAACACCTCCACCGTTTCCCTGCTGGCCAGGGCGCCGCCCTCCAGGCCGCCCATGCCGTCGCACAGCACGGCCCCGGCGCAGTCCTCCCGGAGCACAGCGGCCAGGGCGTCCTGCTGGCTCTCCCGGCCCCCTTTGGCGATGGCCCAGGCAAGCGCGCCGAAGAGGCCGGACTGCCCCTCCACCCGGAGCTCCGGGTCCGCGCCGTTGGAGAGGGTGTCCTCCGGCACGGCGGCGTCCAAAGGCAGGGCGTCCCCTCCCGCGCGGTTCCGGCGGGCCTTTTCCCGCCGGAGCCAGAGGGCGTATTCCAAAAGGCACAGGAGGCTCAGCACCAGTACAGCCCATAAAATCCATTCCCGCATGGCGGTTTTCCTTTCCTTCAGCCCAGGGACAGGAGATACACCGTGGTGTCGCCCATGGTGAACTTGTCCCCCGGCTGGAGCTTGTGCGGCCCCGGGCCCAGAGGCCGGCCGTTGAGGCTGGTGCCGTTGACAGAGCCCAGGTCCTCCAGGGCGAGTCCCCCCTCTACAGCCAGGATCCGACAGTGCCGCCGGCCCATCTTGGGGTCGTCAAACACCACGCCGCACTGCTTGGGGGATCGGCCCAGGGTAAGCGTATCCACCAGGATGAGCTCCGTCTCCGTCACGGTGCCGTGGCCGTCGTTGACCCGGACTTGGAGGCGGATGCCCTCGCCCTTGGGGATATGGATCTGGGCGATGTCCGTATAGCGCCGCCCCTCCGGCGCAGCAGAGCCTTCTTCCGCCGGCGGCACGGCCTTTTTTCGCCTGATAAGCAGCACCAGCGCCAGCGCCAGCACTGCCGCTGCGGCCGCCGCGCCCAGGATAATCCACACCAGGGCGCTGTCCCGGACGCCTGTGTCCAGCTCCAGCGTCACTGCGCTTTCCGACAGGGGATTTTTCTCCATGGAGGCGTCTGTGACGCCCCGGATGGTGAGGGTGTACGTCCCGGAGGCCGGGATGGATTCCGGCAGGAGGTCGGTAAAAAAGCTCCCCGCCTCCTCCTGGTATTTCGCCCCTGTGAGGGCCACAGGGCTGCCGTCCGGCCCGGTGAGGGTGAAGGCGGCCGGATCCCCGGCCCCCAGGACGGCCTCGGAGAACCAGACGCGGATGCTGCTGCCGTCCGGGTCATAGCCCGCAGCGGTGACCGCGGGCGCCGTCTCGTCCGGCTGCCAGGCGGTAAGCGTCACGGGGATGTCCGCGGCCACGGCGTCCCCCAGGTGGATCCGGAGGATGGCGGCGCTGCCGTCGGCGATGTTGCTGCCGCTTGCAAGCTCCAGATACCAGCACTGGCCCAGACGCGCCTGGAGCTGGGCGTGCACCTCCTGGGCCGTGCGGGCATTGTAAAGGTAGATGTCCCCGCCCGTGGCGCGGACAAAGGCGCCGAAGTCATCCACGGCGGCCTGGCCGGCGGTGTCGATGCACAGGGCGCTGATGCTTACGCCCTCCCCCTGGAGGGCCTGCTCCAGCTCCTGGCGGGTCATGCCCGCGTCGGTGTCATCCACACCGTCAGAAAAGACCACGGCCACGGTGCGCCGGAGTTTATCCCCGGCGGCATATTCCAGCAGCCGGTCCATGGCCGCATAAAAGTGGGTGGTGCTGTCCCGGTTTTGGGTCCCGGCAAGGAGGGCCTCCGCCTCCTGAAAGGAGAGCGCCCGGTGGAGCGTCACCGTGTCCCCGAAAGTGATGACCGAAAGGCTGTCCTGCTCTCCCAGGGCTTCCGCCTGGGAGAGGATCAGCTCCTTGGCCGCGGCAAAGTGCGCGTCGGGCATGGACCCGGAGATATCCAGCATGTACACATACTCCGCGCCCACACCGGACTCCGCCGCGGGGCAGAAGCGCTGTACCGCCAGCGCCTCCTCCCCCAGCCAGGCCTGGATCTCCCCGGCGGTCAGTCCGGAGAGGTCATAGTCGTCCTCATAGAAAAAGAGGTTGAGCCGGGGCATCTGCTCTTTCACCTGCTCTACCGTCAGCGCGGCGGCGGTGCCGGGCGAAGCCAGGCTCAGCCCGACCCACAGGGCCAGGGCGAGAGTAAGGCACCTCAGTCGTCTTCCCATCGGAACCCCTCTCCAAGGAAGGCCTTGAACCGGAAAGACGAACCGCCGGCTTCCAGGCAGTCCTTGTCCTGCAAAGGCGTGGGGCGCAGGCAGGGCGCGCCGTTGAGGCGCAGGTCCCCCTCCTCCCCCGGCACCGCGTAAAATCCGCCGCCCACAGGGTCATATACCACGGAGAAGTGGCCCCGGGCCTGGAGCGCCGGGTCCCCCACAGACACGTCCATGGCCGTGCCGCTGCCCACAAAGCTCCGCCCGGTCCACAGGCGGAAGTCCCGCCCCCGGTCCGGCCCGGCAGTGCACACCAGCCAGCCGGCCAGGTCCCGTTGGGCATCCAGGCTCCGGTGCGTAAAGGGGTCCACGGTAGGCCCGTCGTCCGCGCCGGGATCCAGGGGTAATACATCCTGCCCACTCCCCGCCGGGGCAGGGCGCGAGGACGGGAAGATGCCAACGGTGGGCTGATTTTCCACATCCAGGTCCAGGGGCAGCGCCGTCTCCGCCTCCGGCCACGGGGCTGGGGCGGCATCGGCCACCGTGGGGGCCTCCCCCGGGTCCGGGTCCAGGGTCAGGTACTCCGGTCCCCCCGGGCCGCCGGAGGCGGCGTCTCCCGGCGCAGGCTCCCAATGTCCAGGGTTCTTCTTGCCGAATCTCATCAAAGCGCTCCTCTCTCCTCCGGCCCGGGCGCCGGGCCAGTATAATGTATCGTTGTATCGTTGCCGCGTTCCTCAGCGCAATAGCAAATAGATAAGCCCGCTGAGCACGCCCAGGACAAAGCTGCCGGCCACGGCGGGAAGCCAGAACCTCTCCCAGGTGCGGCCCAGGCGCTCCCGGCGCACCACCATGGCGGTGATGTTGTCCCGGCTGCCCCCCTCCAGGGCGGCGTCCACTATGGCCTCCGCCAGCTCCCCCGGGGGCAGCGGCGACGCCAGGAGCCGGGCTAGATGCTCCGGCTCTACGCCGTCGGTGACGCCGTCGGAGCACAGCAGCAGCGTGTCCTCCGGCTCCAGGGCAAAGCTCTGGGCGCTGGCCTGGATGCGCATCTCCTCCGGGGGGATGCCCAGGTGCTGGCTCAACTGGTGGCGGCGGCGGTCCGTCCGGGCCTGTTCAGGGGTGATGAGACCCATGGACAGAAGCTGAGCCACCACAGTGTGGTCCCGGGAGAGCTGGCGCAGCGTCCCCTCCCGCCAGAGGAAGGCCCGGCTGTCCCCCACGTTGTAGACCGTGCAGCCCGTCTGGCCCAGGACAGCCAAAACCAGGGTGCTGCCCATGGTGCCGCCCGCCCGGCGGGCGGCGGCGCAGATGTCGGCGTTGGCCGCCTCTACATACTCCCCCGGGTCGCCCCCGGCGGCAAGGTGCTCCGCCCAGTCGGCCAGGCAGTCCGCCGCCAGGCGGGAGGCCTCGTCCCCCCGGCGCTCACCGCCCATGCCGTCAAACACCGCCACAGCGGCGCACTCCCCCAGGGGCTGCTCCACCCGCGCCCGGCGCAGCGCGGCATTCTGATCCAGGCAGTAGCCCCCCAAATAGAAGTTGTCCTCGTTCCGGCTGCGCACGGTGCCCTGATCCGAGCACACGGCGGCCAGGTATCCCGGCTGTCTCACGGCTGCGCCACCGTCCCTCCATCCAGATTTTGACCGGAAAAGGCGGCAAAGGCCGCTTGGGAGATGCGCACGGTCATCTCCACAGCCTGGGCGTACCCCTCTTGATCGTTGGCGGCAGGGCGCGCCATGACCACCAGCACATAGTTCCGGGGCCCGGAAACCACCGCCGCGTCCCAGGACATGGTCACGGTATAGCCGCCGTCCCCGGCCAGGATCTCGCCGGTCTTGTTGGCTACAGTCCAGCCTGCTCCCAGGACGCCCGCCGGGATCTTGTCCCGGCGCTCCTGAGCCGTCAGGTCGGCGAGGATCTCCGCTGAAGCGTGGTCGGACACCAGCTCCCCCCGGGCTACCCGGGCCAGGAAGGCGGCGCAGTCGGCGCTGCTGGTGTAGTTTTCCGTCTCGGGGCTCTCCGCCGCGGCGCCCAGGCTGCGCCCCATGGAGCTCGCTGCAAAGCCCTCTTCCCGGCAGAAGGCGTTCACCGCCTCCAGCCCGGCGGCCAGGGAGGCGTCATCCAAAAGAAAGAGTTCGCTCCCTCCCAGCCAGGCCAGGAGGGCATTGGCCGCACCGTTGTCGCTTTTGGAGAGCATCTCCCCCAGATAGCGGTCCACGGCCCCGGCGCTCTCCCCTTCCGCCGTCTCCAGGCGGCGGTGAACCGCCCCGGCGATGAAAAGCTTGCACTCGCTGGCGGCGGGCTGGGGCTCCGTCACGGCGCCCCCCGCAGTCTCCGCCCAGCGCTGTTCCTTTCCAGTGTCTAAATCAATTACATAGATATCCCACAGGCCGGAGGCGTCCCCGATGATGGCCTCCACAGCGTGGGACAGCGTCCCCAGCACTGAGGGCAGCGGCTCCGGGGCCGCAGAAGAAGCGGGGATGTTCTCCCCAGGGGACGCCGTTTCCGGCAGGGGGCTTTCCGCCGCCGGGGCGGGAGTGGCCGTCTCCTCCGGCGTGCCCAGGCGGGCCCGGAGAAATGTGTCCACCCCCAGGCAGGCGCCAAAGCCCACGGCAAAGGCCAGAGCCAGGCTCACGGCAAACAACAGTTTCTTCCTCATGGCCGCCTCAGCTTTCGTCGCACAGGGCCGCGGCGACACGCCCCTCCACATCTTGGATCAGCTCCCGGGCAACTGTGTTGCTTGCGCTCTGGGTCAGGGTGACCATCACGAATTCCGTCCCGTCCTCCAGGGCATAGATCCCCGTCTCGTTGTAGAGGTCGTCCCGGAGAGCGTTGAGCCGCAGAGCAAACGTGCCGTTCTCGGGCATGATCCACCAGGAATCGCTGTCGATCTGGCTGCCCATATATTCCTCAAGAAAGACGCGGTTTATGCCCGCGCCGGGGTTTTCCCAGAGCTCCCAGAGCATCAGGGCCAGATCCTGGGCGGAGGCGTAGTTGTTGCCCCCGCCGCCCACGGCGGCGTAGACCTCCACGCTCTCATAGCCCATCTGGTGGCACCGCTCGTTCACCGTGTCCGTGCCGACGGCGTACATAAGGGTGGTGAGGGCCGCGTTGTCGCTGTAGGCCAGGGTGTAGGCCGCCATGGTCTCCACGGAGACATACTCACCGTCCTCATACAGGGCCTGGCTGCCGCCCCGGCCCGAGACATATTGATAGGGGATCCGGGTAGTCATGTCCATATTTCCGGACTGGATCTCGCAGGTGAGGGCGTAGAGCACCGGGATAAAGGTCAGGGCGGAGATGGGCCAGGGCTCGCCGGACGCGGAGCTGCCGTAAAGGTAATGCCGGCTCACGTCCACCACCGCGGCCTGGGCATCCACGCCCGGCTCATAGCTCAGGAAAAGATCCAGATCTTCGGGTTCCATCCGGCTCTGTTCCTCGACGGCGGGGTCCGAACTGGAGGCCGGCGCATCCTCCGGGCCGTACAGGCCGCCGCTCTGCCCCGGGGTGAGGGTCGCGGCGGGGGGCTCGGTATCCTTGGGGCTTGCCAGGTTCCCAGTCCCGCGGTCCCCGGAGCTCAGGGCAAAGGCCAGGGCCGTCACACCGCATACCAGGATCACCCCGGCCAGCACGGCCCACAAAGCCAGCCCGCCCTTGCGGCGGGGCCGCTCCGGAGGCGAGGCCGGGGCGGGGCGCTGGGAAACGCTGTCATCTGTTTTCCGCCAGTGGACGCCGCTGCCGTCGCTCCGGCCTCCGGCGCCGGGGCCGCGCCCGGAGGCGCCATTCCCCGCGCCGCCCGGGTTCCATGCCGCCGCGCCGCCCGTCTCCCCGCTTTGGACCTGCTCGATGGCCCGGCGGAACTCCGCCGCGCCCTGCCAGCGGTCCGCCGGGCGGAAGGCGCAGGCCTTGAGGATCACCCCGGTCAGCTCCTTCACATAGGCCGGCGGGGGCAGGGGCTCCCCCCGGAGGCGGCGGGCCTGGGCTTCCTGGGTGGCCTCAAAAGAGACCTCCGCCGTGTTCACCGGCAGAAAGGGCGCCCGGTTCCGGTTGCACAGGCGGTAGAGCACCAGCCCCAGGGAATAGATGTCCGCGGTATGGTCCACCGCGTCCCCCCGCTGGATCTCCGGGGCCATGTAGTTGAGGGTGCCCGCCACAGTGATCCCGCTCATGGTGGCGTCCAGGCTCCGGGCCACCCCGAAGTCCCCCAGCTTGAAGCGCCCCTGCTCATTGACCAATATATTCCCGGGCTTGATGTCCCGGTGGATCAGGTTCTCCTGCTCCAGCACCTCCAGGGCCCGGCACAGGTCAATCCCCAAGCGGAAAATGTCCTCCTTGTGGAGGCCGCCCCGCTTGGCCAGATATTCGTTGAGGCCCATGAGCCTCTCCATGCGGATGAACACGTCATATCCATAGTCCTTCCGGGGGATGACCATGTGGTCCTCATAGCTGACCAGATTGGTGTTGCCCTTGAGCCGGTAGCACACGTCCACCTCCCGGAGCACCGCCTCCTTTTTCCGGTTGCAGTAGCTCACCGAGGCCTCCGGCCCGCTGCCCAGAATGCCCTGCTCCCGGGCGTCCTGGAGCTCCTGGTCGTCCCGGGGGATGGGGATGTGCTTGATGGCGGCGTACTGGACCCGGCCGGCGTCCTCCCGACGGCCCAGGTACACGCTGCCGTAGGA
>CDZQ01035048.1_pt1 | contig 10392 bp, 10 predicted proteins | sample 554831 | NCBI WGS metagenome assembly CDZQ01 (sample SAMEA3182112, study PRJEB8094) | gut metagenome | biome: human; feature: gut; material: Stool; isolation source: human stools | place: Canada | collected 2013-05-06
ATTTGACCGTCCGGGCTGGAATGAGATGATCCGGTTGGCCGAGGCAGGAAAGGTCAGAACAGTCATTGTCAAGGATATGTCCCGCATGGGCCGGGACTATCTGAAAGTGGGCTACTATACCGAGAGTTTCTTTGCCGAGCGCGATATTCGGTATATCGCCATCAATGACGGCGTAGACAGTGACAAGGGGGACAACGATTTTACCCCTTTCCGCAATCTGTTCAACGATTGCTTTGGCCTCTGATGGAACTACGCGCTTTTACTATGGTCCACTGAAGGACGGTATTCCTGATGGGCAAGGGGTTCGAATTGCTTTAGTAGATAGCTGGACCGATACGGCATCCTATTTCTGGATAGAGGGGACATGGCAGCAGGGAACCCTAACCGGTAGCGGCCGCATTTATATGGGAGATGCGCCGGAAGAGCCATATGGGGAATATGTTGGGCATGTAGAAATACAATGTGACTTCGATGGCACATCAGAGGAAATCATGGAAGAAGCCGTCGTTTTTCAACAGCGTATCCAAGATTATTATCACGATGTTTCTGAGCCGGAGGTTTATCAATATTCTTACCGTGTGAAGGATGGGCGGCTGGTAGAGGAAGATTGGGAGCTGCGCGATGGGCAGTATCATATTGCGGCTAAAGATTTGCTTCATGAAAATATTTCCAGCGGTATTTCCATTTTAGAGCTAGAGGAGCCTTTTTTTCAGAATCCTTTTCCCTGGGGGCAGAGCTACCGGTTTCCCTATCGGCCGATTTTTAATTGCGGTTTTATGATGTACTAAGATAATTGGAAAGGTGCTGCAAATTCATGAAATGTATTCGTTGCCAAAAAGAGCTGCCAGATGGAGCAATGTATTGTAAATTTTGCGGACAAAAGCAGAATTTACGAGCCTGTGAAAAAATCTCTGTAAATACAGATCTTCTATGATAATTGCTGGGCTGAAGGCTAATCTGAGAGCTTTCAGCCCTTGGCTCATATATAGAGCCTGTGAAAAAATCTCTGTAAATACAGATCTTCTATGATAATTGCTGGGCTGAAGGCTAATCTGAGAGCTTTCAGCCCTTGGCTTATATATAACAGCACTTGCTGGGCATGTCAAGTACGGAGCGGGATTTCCGCACGCTTTTGTCAGATATCTCTTACTCTGGCAGCCTGCCTTCGTACATGATGCTCAATTCCCCATATACCTGCCCCCAGTTCCGTATTGGCATGGTCCATTTTTTTGTGGCTTCAAAAGTCGCCAAATAAAGCGCTTTTAAAAGGGCTGTATCGCTTGGAAATACGCTCCTCTGGCGGTTCAGCTTCCGATAGGTGGAATTTAGCGATTCGATGGCATAACTCACTTTCATGAGCATGGCTCGCTGCTACGTTATTGGAATATTTTTTGTAGTGGCATGGGTGTCCGCCGTACAAACGGTGAACCCCGCCTTATTTTGACCTCCTTTGTGTTGGCGCTCTCATCCATATCTCCCTTTACTCCAGAATATGAGCTATAACTCACTTTATATGAGTTCTATGGTTATTTATATGAGCGGAAGCACACTCTACAATGATGTAGAGGTGATGTGTAGTGAACAATCCGCTGGATCTATTTGCATGGAGGGTGCGGTCAGAACGGAAGCGCCAGCATCTGACGCAGAAGCAGTTAGCTGAACGCCTCGGTATGAACTCCCGCACGATCATAGATTTGGAGACCTGCCAGAGTAATCCGAAATTTGAACCGGTGGTCCTTGTCGCCAAAGAATTGAATATCAGCGTGGACGCCGCCATCTTCCCGGAAATGGTAAATCAGACAGTCTCGAAAACAGTCGTAGACTTCTTTGCCGGGAAAAGTGAAGCAGAGATCGAAAAATTTATCGCGCTCTGCAAACAGGCGGAAGCCTTCCAGAAAGATGAGTAACGCGGTCGGGTTCGATGTGCCCGGCCGCGTTACTGTTTTACCCGTTTGCTATGCGGGCAGTTTATTCTTCTTTTGTTTTGTAAGCATTTTTCAGATGCTCGAAGGACTCCTGGCTGATGACATGCTCCATCCGACAGGCGTCCCTTTCCGCCGTTTCTGGGTCTACGCCGACCTCGATCAGCCGATCGGTAAAGAAGCGGTGCTTTTCGTAGATCTGTTCCGCCACTTCCCGACCCACATCAGTCAGGTGCAGGAAATAGTCACTGTCCATCGTCAGGAAGCCCCCGTCCCGCAGGGTCGCCACCGCATGGCACACGCTGGGCTTTGTGACCTCCAGGTGCCGGGCGACATCCACGGAGCGCACCATGCCTATCTTCTTATGGAGAACAAGTATGGCCTCCAGATAGTCCTCCCCGGACGCATGAAGTTTCATTAGACCCTCCCATCACTATTAGGCCAGGCTCCAACCGGCAGCGTTTTTTCGGATATTGACGAAATCCTGATAGATACCCGTCTGTTCCAGAAGTCCTTTGTGGGTGCCATGCTGTGCGATTTGGCCGTTGTCAATTACCAGGATTTGATCGGCATTCTGGATGGTATTCAAACGGTGTGCAATCACAAGCAAGGTCTTACCCTTTACCAGTTCAGAGATGGCCTCCTGAATATAGCTTTCATTGTCGGTATCAACACTTGCGGTAGCTTCGTCCAAAATAACGATAGGCGCGTCCTTCAGAATACAGCGCGCAATCGAAATACGCTGTTTCTCGCCGCCGGAAAGAGTAGCGCCGCCTTCACCCACCACAGTCTGGAACCCGTCAGGCAGAGCCATAATGAAATCATAGCAACGGGCTTTCTTTGCCGCCTCATGGACTTCTTCCTCCGTGGCATCCGGTTTTCCCATACTGATGTTGTTATAGATGGTATCCTGGAACAAATACACGCGCTGGAATACCATGCTGATCTGATCCATCAGTTCTGCCAGCGGCACATTCCGAATATCCACACCCCTTATTGCAACACTGCCGGATTTTACATCCCACAACCGGGCCAAAAGATTTGCAATGGTGGATTTGCCGCCGCCAGACGGTCCCACAAGTGCGGTCATGGTGTTTTTCTGCATAGAGAAGCTGATATTGTGCAGGACTTCCTTGTCCTGATAGGCAAAGCCCACATCACTAAATTGTACTTCTGGCTGATCCGGCTGTGCCTTTGATGGAATATGTTGATTTCCGTTATCGGGAAGCTCGGACTCGTCCAAAACAGCTTCAATGCGGTCTAACGCGGCATTCATCACGGTCAGGCGGGTTGCTTCTCCATAAAGAGCTTTCAGAGGTCCAAAGAGATCAAAGACAAACAGCAGCACGCCCAAAAGATAAGCCAGGGAGAGCACGCCTTCCTGATGTAAAAAAACGGACAAACCGAAGATAACAGCAATGCCCACGCCATAGAGAATGTTTAGGCCAGTGGTCCACGGTGTCATTTTCTGCTCAAACTTCGTATTGACATCCCTTGATTTTTTGAAGTTTTCTGTTAATTCATCAGATTTTTCTCCAAGCAGATTGTAACTTTTGATAACCCCAATTCCTTCGGCAAACGACAAGACCGCATCTGTCAAATTCTCGCTCTGATTTTGACGCCCGACAGCCTCCGTTAAAGAAACCTTATTCATATATTTTGCAACCAGTGATGCCAGCAAGGTAATGATTACTGCAATCAGTCCAAGTCGCCAGTCCAGTACGAACATAAAAACAGCTAAAACCAAAGTAGACAGCATATAGCTCATCATGTTTCCAATGGTACTCATAGAAACTTCCTCAATGAATACCATATCCGTACTGAGAACAGAGCTGATTTTACCAATATTCCCCGATGTAAAATAACCCATCGGCATTTTTCTTAAATGATTTCCCAACTCCATCCTTTTATCAGCAAAGATCATAAATCCAGCGGCACTTTGCAGACGGTCGCTCAAATAGTGAACCACTGTCTGAACCACTACAACGGCTAACAATCCAAGTCCGACAAACAGGCAGACCTTTCCAGTCAGCGTATTATCAGCAAACCCGGCTAAGACAATAAACGCCATGAAGATTGGCATTTTGGAGAGAATGGACTCGACAAATGCACATAGAAACGCAGCTTGAATACGGCTTTTATACCTCCCGGAGAGGTTCAGGATTCTTGAAATCAATGCAAACATTTATCTTCCCTCCTTTGCAGTAGAGACTTTCCACTCGGCGCTGTCCTGTGCAGCTTTCCATAGTTTTTGATACTCCGGGCAGGACTGGATCAGTTCCTGATGTTTTCCGGTAGCCACCAGATTACCATGATCCATAACACAAATCTGGTCAGCGTTCATAATTGCGGGCAGCTTGTGAGCGATGACAACCAAGGTCTTACCCTTCACCAGTTCTGCAATAGCAGTCTCCATTTTTTCCTCATTCTCTGGATCAGCGTAGGCGGTCGCTTCATCGAGGACAACGATAGGAGCATCTTTTAAGATCGCTCGCGCCAAAGAAATGCGCTGGCGCTGGCCGCCGGAAAGCATTTTCCCTGCATCACCCGCCATAGAGTGAATGCCCTGGGGAAGTTTTTCGAGGAACTCCATGCACTGAGCTTTCTTTGCTGCCTCCATTACTTCCTCGTCTGTTGCGTTCAGCCGACCAAGACGGATATTTTCCAGAAGAGAGGTGTTAAACAGGTATTGATCCTGAGCTACATAGGAAATACGGCTGTTCAGCGCCTCCAGGCTCATACCGCATAGGTTCTGCCCTCCAATGGAAATGCTCCCTTTCTGCGGATCGTAGTAGTGAATCAACAGTTTTGCAAGGGTACTCTTTCCAGAGCCGGATTCACCAACCAGGGCAGTTTTTTGTCCTGCCTTTGCCACAAAGGTAATATCGTGGAGGACTTCGTTTTCCGCTATTATCGGTTTTCCATCCGGGCCAGGCTGGGTCGTCTTATATGCAAAGGAAACATGATCGTAATAAATGTTAAAATCCTGTCCGCAAAAATCATCTTCAGCAGCTTGCAGCGGTGCCGCATTTAACATCTGTTCAAGTGCTGTAATCTTATAATTCAGATTCGGAATCGTCTCCATAAAGCTCAGTGCTTTCAGGAGAGGAATCCCAATGCTGAGTGAAAGGCAGAGGACTAAAACCAAATCAGGCAAAGTGCTTATGCCACAGAGAACAAACCACGCCCCAAGAGGTAAGGTCAAAATAACAGTGCAGGGCAGCAAACTTCCGTATATCGCCATCCAGGGCCAGGCGGCCTTATACCATGCCAGGGTATAATCACGATAGGCCATTACATCCTTGCGGAAGTTCTCGTAAGATTCACTCTCCCGGTTGAAAACCTTGACAACCTCCATGCCATTGATGTACTCAATGATTGTATTGTTCATTTTCTGTGCAGACTGATAGTAGGGTCCCATACGCTTCATTCCAACAGAGTACATAATAACCATAGAGAGCAGGCTGATCGGGATAGAGGCCAAAGACATAAGAGCCAGTTTCCAGTCCGCGCAAAACATGGCAATATAAATTACCAGCGGAATCAGTAAATTTGCGATACCCTCCGGGACAGAATGGGCAAGGAGCAATTCCAGACTATCCACATCATCAACAAACAGCTTTTTGATTGTTCCTGTTCCTTTTTCCTCCACAATGCCAAGAGGAAGTTTCTCAAACTTCTTTTGCAGAGATACCCGCAGCCGGAGCAATGTGTTATATGCGGCTTTATGAGAAATTGATAATCCCCATCCATACAAAACCGCCTGCAAAATAAGACAGAACAAAACCCCTATAACACGCAATAAAACAAATCCTGTCTCAACAGAATCGCCCATAACCAATGGCGAAATGACCTGATAGGCCAGCACAAAGGGCAGGACGCCCATAAGAACGCTGATCAGTACGACCACCGTGGCAGCATACATATTTTTCTTATATGGCCCTGCGTACTCAAAGATTTTTTTGAACATAAGCCCTCCTTATATTGGGCCGTACTGTCTGTGCTTGAAAACAAGAGGCCGCCAAAGTGAAGCGGCCTCCTGTCATTATCTTTCTATTCAGTCAAGGCGGCCCTGACATTCATAATTTCTAAAGTTTACTGGCGGATTCGGAAAAAATCCAAAACCTTTTTACTGCCGGATTCGTCCAGTGGATAGCTTTCTTTGATTTGCCCTTTTTTCATATGGACTACATAAGAGCATCCCGCCATCACCAACTCCGGATCGTGCGTAATAACAAGAAGCGTTTTGCCCTGATCCGCGAGTGACTTCAAACTCCGCGCAACCTCCCGCATATGTTTGAGATCAAGCCCGCTGGTTGGTTCGTCAAACACAATGATCTCCCGGTTACTCACAATGGCAGACGCAATCGCTACTCGCTGTTTCTGTCCGCCGGAAAGAGAAAGCGGGTGCCTGTCTTTATATTCCAGCAGATCAAACTGTTCAAGGATTTGCTCCACAACAGTCTCATCCTCATCGTCCATGCTCAGAAGGATTTCATCTGTCACGCTTTCGGTAAATAGCTGATGGCTGGTATCCTGCATTACCATATAGCAATGTTTGAGCCGGGCTTTCCAATCAAGGGCTTTTCCGTCAACCTGCAAAATGCCACACTTCTTTTCCAGCCCGCAAATACAGCGGGCCAGAGTAGATTTTCCAGCGCCATTTAGGCCGATAATGGCAATCGTTTCTCCAACGGGCAGTTCTGCACTCGGAATATGGAGGCTTTCCGGTTCCTGCTTTTTATACGCAAAGCAGAAATTTTGAAATTTCATCTGTTTAGTTGTATGCGCCTGATACTGATTAGCGGGTTTCAGCTTCGAGAGAGAAAATGGCCGCAGACCCATTCCTTTTCGAGTGCTATCCGATAAGCTGTCAAATTCAGCAGGTGTGTATTCCTGTTCGATCTCCCCATCTTTTACATAAAGCACACGGTCCGCAAGATCGTGAAGGTAGTAAAGGCGGTGTTCTGCAATCAGAATTGTTTTGCCCTGCTTTTTCCAGAGGCTCAGGACCTGCCGCAGGTCATCAATGGCAGCCATATCCAAATTAGAAGATGGTTCGTCAAGAACCATAATTCCCGGCAGCAATACACTTGATGAAGCACAGGCTATTTTTTGCTTTTCCCCGCCGGACAGAGCAAACACGCTTCGCCCCATCAGATCTTCAATATGATAATCGGAAACTGTCCGGCCAATCCTTTTCAGGATGTCCTCCTGGGGATAGCCTAAATTTTCACAGGCAAAGGCTAATTCACTATCCGTATCCACATTGAAAAACTGGCTTTTGGGATTTTGAAACACAGATCCCACCATAGCAGCCAAGTCATAAAGCGGCGTATCTGATACGCTTTTTCCGTCCAGAAAGACATTGCCCTCTAAATTGCCCTCGTAATAATGAGGCACCAGCCCGTTTACCAAACGGGTAATCGTTGTTTTCCCACAGCCGGATTCCCCTGTGAGTAAAACAAATTCCCCTGTTTTTATGGTGAGATTGATATTTCTAATTCCTCCGCCTCTGGATTCTTCACCATAAGAAAAAGAAACATTTTGAAAATCTATCATGGCAAAATCCCTCCTGCGGAAATCATTGGAGAAGCAATCGCCCAAAACACTACAAAGCAACAAAACAAAATCAGCACCACATCGGCAAAATTGAATTTAAGCTGGCAAATGTTTGTGCGTTTGACAGGAGCGCCGAGACCACGGGTAATTGCCGCCGCTGAAAGTTCCTCGCCGATTTTCACGGAGCAGGTAATCATTGGGATCAGTTTATACTCTAATATTTTTGAAGATTTTTTCCCTCCAAGTTTAATTCCTCGCATTTTCATAGCGTCACTGATTGCTTCTGACTCCTGAAAGACCGTTGGAAAGAAGCGAAACATGACCGTTAAGGGTATCGTCACCTCTTTGGGCATATGGATTCTTTCCATGCCGGAAATCAATTCACTGACAGTTGTTGTTCTCACTGCATAGGCAGCAATCGCAACACTGGGAAGGATTCGGCAGAAAAATCCTGTTGTAAACAGAACGAGGAAATTCAATATCCCCGTAAGGTGCGGCAAAACATAAATTTGAACAGCATAAAAAACAGAAAACACAGCAATATAGCCCACCGCTTTTGCACATTGTTTTGAGGTAAGTAGCAATATAGCCGGAACCGCACAAAGAACAAGGCGGATCAGCCCCATAGCCTCTCCGCCTGTCCCTCCCATGACAAAAATACTGATAATGAAGATGAGCAACAGCTTTGTACGCGGATCAAGCCGCAGGCCCGTATCTGCTTTTTTGCTGAGTAGAATTTCCCGCGCCATTATGCAATACCAGCACGCTGGAAGTGCTTTTTACAAATGGCCTTTCCAATCAGACCACCAACAATGCCAAACACAAAGCAGGCAACCAGCAGAATAGGCGCAATCCACATAGGCATATATGTATTAAGGGTAGCTGCATATTCAGCGCCGTATCCTTCGGTCAGCATTACCATATAGCTTTCACGGTTCAGGAAAATGGGAGCAAAGTTGCCAAACACCCAAATGCTGAACACACCGCAGGAAAGGGCTGTACTTTTCGCACTCTTGTAGTCCGCCTTTTTTAGGATCACATCAGCCAACAGGCCGCCAATGAGACCAGTTACCATAGTAAGATAACCGTTGCCGAAAAACACCATGACTAGGCCGATCAGGAAACCCATGATTGCAGTCATCCCAAATTTTTTAGCCTTTGTAACATACAGCATATAGGGGATGCCGCCGATTAAAGGGCACAGCACCGCCATCAGCGGAATAAAAATGGGGATGAAGCCAAGCATCGCCACCAGCATAACAATGACAACATAAATCACAGTGTAAATGCCGATGGTAATAAGGTCTTTACCTTCCAATCCTTTTTTCGATTTTTCTGAGTTCATACTCATAAAAAAGCCTCCTCTACAAACAAATTGGGATGCATAGTTAGTCCGAGCTAACCACACATCCCAATTATATTAGTTTCTTGATGCGAGTTCATCCCCTAAAACCGCATATTTTTACCCAAAAACAGTTTTTTGCAATCTTGACTCAATCTAAGATTTGTGTTTCTCGATAGGTCTTAGGCAGAACACCATATTTTCTTTGAAACGCCGACGAAAAATTGCTTGGTTTTGAATACCCAACCAAAATTGCAACTTGACCAACAGTCATTTCTGTTTCAATAAGGAGCTGAGCTGCTCTCTCTAATCGCTGATTGATAATATAACTGTGTACAGGGGTTCCAAAAAGATTAACAAACCCCTTTGTTAATTTGCTTACACTGAGGTGAACCTGCTTGCTTAACTCCAGGCAAGAAGGCGCAATAGATAAATTACTGTCAATAATTCGTTTTGCTTCAATCAGCGAGGCACGATCTGTTCTGGATAGGGGGACACTATTGCTTACCAAAATATCAAGTTCTAATACCTCGCTTAAATATATAGAGATCAATTCCAGAACTTTTCCATCTAAATAGATATATCCCAGCCCTCCACGATATAAAACAAAATCCTTTAGTTCAGCAAGTAATCGCTCCATTGAAGGCGTGGTTTTTACTTTGGAAACGGAAGAAAACAATTTATTTTTGTATGCAACAATCTCCTGTCCTTCAAAATAACTATCAAGTAACTGATTAAAATAAGAGATTGGAAGTTTGATACTTTTGAACGAGAAATTGCTACCTTTTGTATAGCAACTATATTCCATTTCACCTCTGCCTTTATATATACAGGACTCGCCTTTTTGAATACTAACAGCATGTTCACCCTTCATTAAGTTCCATGAAATGCCATCATTTAAGCAGAAAATAACATGAAGGAATGCTTCACTATTGCCACCTTGTACATTCACATCAGATGAATAACACATTTGCCAGTCAGAAAGTATGACTCCTTGCTTTGTCGTTGTTTGAGTAATCCTTCCAGTCCCCATTTCTGATGGTACATCCATAGAACAAGTCCTCGGAGAGTTTGCAATCATTTCACTATATAATTCATCGAGGAAATGATTATCATTTATCATATCAACACCCACTTTAGCCGATTGGTTAGTTGCTGCTAACCATAATACTCCATTTTTGCTTTCCAGTCAAGATATAGCCAAAATACAGTCTCCGAATTGTAGTATTAGTAGAGGGGAAAAACGGAAAAGAGTTACGGTAGCAAGCACAGCCAGCGAGTACCCACTGGCGGATTTTTGATTTAGGGGGACCCCTGCCCCTAAATCGAAAAATTGCTTGCTGGGATAGTCCCAGACCCTTATGAGAAACGGAGGCGAAGCGGAATGGCAAATCGGAAACGGAACATCCAGATGAAGTTTTGGGTGACGGAGGAGGAAAAGCGGCTCATCGACGAGAAGATGAGCCAACTCCCCACAAAGAAGTATGGTGCATACCTGCGCAAGATGGCGATTGACGGGTACATCATCCAGGTGGACACCACCGACATCAAGGAGATGACAAAGGC
>CDZQ01044270.1_pt1 | contig 10369 bp, 11 predicted proteins | sample 554831 | NCBI WGS metagenome assembly CDZQ01 (sample SAMEA3182112, study PRJEB8094) | gut metagenome | biome: human; feature: gut; material: Stool; isolation source: human stools | place: Canada | collected 2013-05-06
CCACGTCGGAGCAAAGTCCGCTTTGCTCCGACGTTCTTTTTTTGCTTTCAGCAAAAAAGAACGCCATCCGCCCGCTCCCTTGCTCCTCCTTTCCAAACCGAACCCGCTCCGCTGGGCTTCGGTTTGGTTTCTTTTTGGGGACGCCACAAGTCCTATATCGCCACCGGCACCACGTCGGAGCAAGCTATGTATCGCTTGCTCCGATTTTTTTAAAAGTCAGAGCGCGCTCACGCCGCTGCTCCTCCTTTCCAAATTGAACCCACTTCGTTGGGCTTCAATTTTGTTTTGCTTGAATTCATAAGTGCAAATACTATAAGAACACTCGCACCAAGATTGAACCCGTTGAAAGATGCAGAAATGCAGTAATTTCAACGGGTTTTTCGTTTTTTAGGTATGAAATTGTGCGATTGGGAAGAGGCCGAAAAGGGGAAACTTAGGGCGCTTTGGAGAAAAATGCTAACAAAATGCTAATGAAAATTGAGTGGCAAGATCGCAGGTAAAGAAGAGAAAGAACGCATGCCTAAGGAGCTAGACACGGGGAATTTTCTGAAACCGCATGAATAGCCTTGTGTGGTTTTTGCGGCTGCTGTTGTTTGGACTTTCCTCCCGCATCATATCCTCTATCTTTTATCTTTTTAGAAACGCTTGATATGCCGTGAAAAGTTCGCACTTTGAAAGTATTTTGGTTTGATTGAGAATATTTCGCTATTTTTATCTGTGCATATCGTCCTCTTGACAGTGTCTTGGGGAAGTGGTAAGATTGAGAAAAAATATCATATTGCAATAAAATCTTCGATCACTTTCGCCTAACGGATTTTCCCACGGCGTTTGTGACGGGGCCTTGCAGCGCCCACAGATTGCAAAATCTGCAGGGTTGTCTTGGAAACGGGGCAGCCTTCCTGATTGAAAAGAAGATTGTAACTGGAAAGATTGGCGTATTGCCAATCTCCAATTTTGCCATGTGAAAATATAGCGAAATTGGCCGTGTGCCGCTTGCAGCGGCACAGTACACGCAGTTTTTATGCCTACCAGCCGCATTCTTCTGGAATGCGGCTGGTATTTTTATTTGCGTAAAATCGCAGACACAAATATGTGCCGAACGGCAGCAATCACCGGAGAGAGGAGTCAGAATATGAACAAATGCAGCGGATACACCGCCGTGGACAAGGACGAAGCCATCGCCAATCTGATCCAGCGTTGCAAGTTATTTCCCGGTACGGAAGTCATCTCCCTGGCGGATGCCGTCTCCCGCGTTGCCGCGGGGCGGATGGTTTCCAAACACGACCTGCCGGCCATGAATTCCAGCCGTATGGACGGCATCGCGGTGTGCTACCGGGACTTTGAAAACGGTGCGCCCGACACCTCCGGATGGACGGAGGGGAAGGAATACGTTTTCTGCAACTGCGGCATCGGCATCCCCGGACCTTACGATACGGTGATCCGGATTGAGGATGTGGAGTTTCCGGACGGCAAACTGACGCTCCTGGCCCAGCCCAGCGCCCGGGGACAGTGGATGAAGCCGCCGGGCACGTCTGTAAAAAAGGACGAAGTCCTGGTGGAAAAGGGCGATGTGCTGACGCCGTTCCTGATTTCCAGAATCGCCATGGGCGGGTATGCCGCTGTGGAAGTCATAAAAAAGCCGGTTGTCGCCTTCATCCCCACCGGGGACGAGCTGGTTCCGGCGGGGGAGCCCGTGCCCCCCGGCATGAACGTGGACAGCAATTCCCTGATGGTGCGCGGCAAGATCCTCCTGTGGGGCGGCGAGCCCCTGATCTACCCCATCAACCGGGACGATCCGGAGGTGATCCGCGCCACCATGGCCGATGCGCTGGAAAAAGCGGACATTGTAGTGGTGAACGCCGGTTCCTCTCAGGGGCAAAAGGATTACACTATGGAGGTGCTGGAGCAGTTCGGCACCGTGCTCAGCCACATGATCAAAAGCGGCCCGGGCGCCCATACGTCCTGCACGGTGGCCCACAGCGGCAAGCCCATTGTGGGCATACCAGGTCCAGCCGTCGGCGCGGAGAGCGTGGTGGATTGGTTCTTAAAGCCCCTGATGGACATGTTCCTGGGCCAGAAGCCCCAGCAGATCTTTGTCCGCGCCGTCTACACCGGCGAGGAAATCCCCTATACCGCCCCTTCCAACGGCACCGCCCGCATGGCCCGGGTCATCCTGACACGGCGGGAAGATGGGCGCCTTGCCGCCAGAACGGTTTCCTTTGAAAACGCGGATGAGACCAACCGGGCGAACGGCTTCCTCCGCATCACTTCGGAGGGCGTCCGGCCGGGCGAGGAGGTGAAGGTGGAGCTGCGCTATCCCTATTCCTTTATTTGAGAATCGGATGATCGGCTTCCCGCTTTTATGAAAGAAAAAACGGAACATATTCCTGACCAGCCGGCGCCGAAAGGCCAGCAGATGCGGCGCAACGTGCGGGCGTATAAGCGCCGGGCGCGGGTTGTCACGTTGCTTTTGCTGCTCTTTTTTGTCTTTTGCTTCCTCTGGTCTTTCGTTTTGGGGCGATATGATGTGAGCATACCCGTGGTGGTCAAAATATTGCTCTCCCCGATTTTTCCCATCGAGCCGACTTGGGAGCGCAACGCGGAGATCGCGGTGCTGACGGTGCGCCTGCCCAGGATCCTGACGGCGGCCCTGGTGGGCGCCTGCCTGTCGGTGGCGGGCCTTTCCTTCCAGTCCCTTTTTAAAAACCCCATGGCGTCGCCGGACATCCTCGGCGCGTCCTCCGGCGCGGGCTTTGGGGCGGCCCTGGCGATTTACTATGGCGCCTCCGCCTTCGGGGTTTCCTGCAGCGCGTTTGCCTTTGGCCTTGCCTGTGTCGGCATCGCGTATCTTGCCAGCCTCCGGATGAAAAATTCGCCGGTCCTGGGCCTGATCTTGTCCGGAATTATTGTGAGCGCGCTGTTCAACGCGGGGGTGTCCTATCTGAAGCTGGTCGCGGATGTGGAGGAAACGCTTCCCGCCATTACCTATTGGCTGATGGGCAGTTTTGCCGACGCGTCCTATTCCGACCTGAAAATCGTGATCCTCCCCATGGCTGTGGGGCTCATCGGCCTGCTGGTCATGCGCTGGAGGCTTTCGGTCATGTCCCTGGGAGATGACGAGGCCCAGTCCCTGGGCGTCAACGTCCGGGCTTCCCGGATGTTTGTCGTGCTGTTTGCCACGCTGATCACCACGGCCAGCGTGTCCGTCAGCGGCGTCATCGGCTGGGTCGGCCTTGTCATCCCGCACTTCTGCCGTATCCTGGTGGGGGAGGACCACAGGTACCTGATGCCGGCTTCCCTTTTGCTGGGTGCGGGATTTATGCTTTTGGTGGACAATATCGCCAGAAGCATCTCCACCATTGACATTCCCGTGGGGATCCTCACCGCGTTCCTGGGCGCGCCGTTTTTCATGTATCTCCTGCTGAAAAAGGAGAAAGCGAAATGATATTGGATGTACAGAATATTTCCTTTCGGTACCGCGTGAAACCCGTGCTCCAGGAGGCGAGCTTTCAGGCGCGATCCGGAGAGGTCATCTGCCTGCTGGGCTGCAACGGCGCGGGGAAGAGCACCATTTTCCGCTGCATTTTGGGGCTTCTCCACGGCTATCAGGGCAAGATCCTGGTGGATGGCCGCGACGTGCGCACCCTGCGCCGCGCGGAGCAGGCCCGGCTGCTGGCGTATATCCCCCAGTCCAGCGAGCCGGCGTTCAATTTCTCCGTGTTCGACGTGGTCCTCATGGGGCGGACGGCCCATATGCGGCCCGGCGCCCAGCCGACAGCCAAAGACGAAGAGATCGTGTTTGACGTGATGGACCGGCTGGGGATCTCGTACCTGGCCACCTGCGGCTATGCCGGAATCAGCGGCGGGGAGCGCCAGATGGCGCTGATTGCCCGGGCGCTGGCCCAGCAGGCCGGGATCGTCATTATGGATGAACCGACGGCGAACCTGGATATGGGCAACCAGCATCTGGTCATGCAGCAGGTGATGCGGCTGAAGGCGGAGGGCTATTTGATTATCCTCTCTACCCACAACCCCCAGCAGGCCCTGTCCTACGCCGACCGCGTCCTGGTCCTTCAGGAGGGGCGCATCCTCTTGGAAGGGCCGGCGAGGGAGGTGCTGACGGAACAGACGTTGAAAAGTGTGTACGGCGTGGATTTTGATATCTTCCCCGTGATCCAGCACAACGGTGTCCGCCGGCAGATCTGCGTCCCGTCCCTGGACATGTAGGGCCTCCGGCCCGGCATGGCGGCGGCCTTTTACCCGGTTTGTGAGGCGCCGGGACCTGTCCCGGCATCCCTTACATAAAAGCCCTTGGAGAGGGGCTCTAATCACTACTACTTTTTAGAGACAAAGCGAGGACAGAAGGAAATGAAACGAAGCGTAAGCGTGATCCTGGCAGTTGTGATTTTGCTGATGTCGGCGCTGGCCGGCTGTGGAAACAGCCCGGCGGCCACCACGGCGCCCCCCGAGACCCAGACGCCGGAGGAAACGACGGCGAGCCCCAGTGCGGCGCCGGAGACAGATACGTCTGATACCTATACGATCGTGGATCAGGCGGGCCGTGAGGTAGAGGTGCCCCGGGAAGTGAACCGGGTCATGTCCCTGCACCCTGTGCCCACCTATATCAGCTGGCGCCTGGGCGGGGAGAAGCTCATCAACATCGACGCCAACTACTCCAAGCTGTACGTGGCGGAGGACGCCGTCTCTGAGGCCGGATACATTCCGGAGGAGACGCTGGAGTGGCTGCGTACCCTGCCGGTCACCAGCACCTGGATGTCCGGCATTGACCCGGAGACCGTCCTGGATCTGGAGCCGGACCTGATCCTGACCCTGACCCAGGACACCAACGCCGACCAGCTCCAGGAGACCACGGGCATCCCGGTGGTCTGCATCGTCAAGGCCCCTGTCACCGACCAGGCGGGTTCCTACCGGCTGGTGGGCCAGCTCCTGGGCAATGAAGAAGAGGGCAACGAAATGGCTGACTTCGTCCAGGGCATCATGGACCGGGTGGACGCGGAGGTCTCCCAGATGGCGGACGAGGACAAGTACACCGTGATGTTCGCCGGTTCCAACGGCAGCCCTGACCTCCACGGCGTCCCCGGCGCGAACACGGTGTATGCTACCACCCTCACTGCGGCGGGCGGCATCAACGTCAGCGATGAGCTGGACCAGGTGGACAACCAGACCATCACGGTCACCACAGAACAGATCATGACCTGGGATCCGGACGTGATCGTCTGCCAGACCGTGGACATGCGGGACGAGCTGATGAACAGCGAGGAATTCAGCGGCCTGAGCGCCGTGCAGAACGGGCAGGTCTATGTGCCCCTCCAGTACACCTCCTGCGACGGTATGGCCGCGGTCCTGGGCATCGAGTGGATGAACTGCGTACTCTACCACAGCGATGATGACGCCGCCTGGCAGCAGCTTTACGACGACATGTACGACTTCCACCAGCTTTTCTACGGCCTGTCCCTCACCGACGAGCAGCTCCGCACCCCGTCCACCGGCTGGTAAGAAAGAACAGGCGGATGCCCCGGGTACCCTCGGGGCATCCGCTATGGAGGATCCATCTTATGAATAATTCCAGCTTGTACGACAGCTTTCTCGGCATTTGGGGGAAGAAGCGCCCCCCGCGCCTGTCTGATATCGCGGTATGGGACCGCCTGGCATACGACTGGGAGCAGTCCATGGCCCACTCCCAGCGCTTCCGGGAGAATATGGCCGAGCGGATTCAGGATACCGCTGGTTTTTTGCGGGGCCACGGCCTCCTGACCCAGGGGTGTGAGGTCCTGGACATCGGCTGCGGCCCCGGCTTCTTTGCCGCGGAGTTCGGCAAAACGGCCGGGCGGGTGATGGGCGTCGATATTTCCCCGCAGATGATCCGCAACGCGAAAGAAACTACGGCGGCGTGTCCCCATATCTCCTATTTGGTGGGGGATTTTCCCGACATGGATGACGCCCAGCTGGGCGGCCCCTATGATTTGACGTTCGCCTGCATTACGCCGGCGGTGTCCAATATGGACTGCGTGGAAAAGATGATACGGCTCAGCCGGAAATACTGCTTTTATTCCTGTTTCGTTTTCTGGTACGATGACCTGGAAAAACGCCTCAGCGAGGAAGTGTTCGGCTGTGCGTACACGCCCTCCCACGGCGGCCATGGGCGGAACTTCTACGCGCTTTTCAACCTGCTGTGGCTGCGGGGCTACTACCCTGAGCTGAGCTATTACCGGCAGGAGCACACGGACGCCCTGTCCCCATCCATAGAGGAGGCAGAGCGCTACGCACGCATATTCCGCGCGGAAAACAAAGCGGACGAGAGCGCGGCGGAGAAAATATTCGCCTATATGGAGGGGCATAAACGGGACGGCGTTATCATCCGGCACTCCAATTACTGGTACGGCAGGATGTTCTGGGATGTCCGGGAACAGACGGAGCGCCCGGAGCTGCTTCCGCGTTGAGAGACGAAAGACAGGCGGTAAATTTTCGGCGCTTCACGGCGCACGCGGGCTTTCAGCGCGACCAGCATGCCCCGCGAAAGCTCTGCCTGGAAAGGTGCTCTGGACGAGTTGGCGGGAGCCGGTTTTTCCGGCTCCCGCTTTTTTGCCGTGCAAAAGCAGAGCAAAGTTGGCTATGTGCCGTACCGTCGGAGGCTGTCGCCGGGAACGTCTCCGCCGGCGGAACTTTTTTCCCGGAGACGCGTCTGAACAGGCAAAAGCGACAGGGAAGGGGGCAAGAGCATGGACAGGCGGTCGATGTCCCTCTATGCCCTTTCCCATTTTTTTGTGGATTTTGCCTGTGCATTGCTGGTCCAGGGCCGGCTGGGAGGCGGGCTGGGGCTGCTCCTTATCTATAACTTCTGCGCCTTCGCCCTTCAGATGCCCCTGGGGCTTCTGGCGGACCGCCTGAACCGGAACCGGGAGACTGCCGCCGGCGGCTGCCTGCTCCTGGCCGCGGCTTACGCCCTTCCGGGCATCTGGGGTGGCGTGGCCGCCGGAGTGGGGAACGCGCTGTTCCACCTGGGCGGCGGGCTGGACTGCTTGAATCACTGCCGGGAGCGCTGTGCGCCGTTGGGGCTGTTTGTGGCGCCGGGGGCCCTGGGCGTCTTTTTGGGGGGCGCGCTGCGCCGGTGGGAGGCCGGAGCCTTCTGGGCGCTGCCGCCTCTGATCCTGGCGCTGTTGACGCTTGCAATTTTGCGCCTGTGCCGCCGGACGGAGAACGCGCCGCTGGCGCTCCGAATCAGCGTCCGGCAGGTCCTGGCTCTTTTGTGCCTCTTTGCCGTGGTGGAGCTCCGGTCCTGGGCGGGGACGGCCTGGGCCTTCCCTTGGAAAACAGGCTTTGCCCTGGGTCTTGCCGCCGCGGCGGCAACGGCGGCGGGAAAGGCCCTGGGGGGCCTGGCGGCGGACCGTTTCGGGACAGGGCCCGCCGCGGCGGGGAGCCTGGGCCTCGCCGCAGCGCTCTTCCTTGCCTCGGCACTGCCCCTGCCGGGGCTTCTGGCCACGGGACTTTTCCAGATGACCATGCCCCTGAGCCTCTGGGCGGCGGGGCGGCTGCTACCAGGGGCCAAGGGCTTTGTCTTCGGCATGCTCACTTTCGCACTCTTTTTGGGCTATCTTCCCGGCGCCCTGGGCTGGCAGCCGCCTCTGGCCGGGCCGGGGCTTTTGGCGGCGCAGGCCCTGGCGTCCCTGCCGCCGCTGCTGTGGGGGCTGGCGGAGGGGAGGCGGCAGCCGTGCTGATCGCCTTGGGGGAGGCCCTGGCCCTGACCCTTGCGGTGGAACTTCCGCTGGCGTACCTCTGGGGGCTGCGGGGGCGGGACCTGCTTCTGGCGGGGCTGGTGAACCTCGTGACCAACCCGGCGGTGGGGCTGTGCCATCTTCTGTGGCCATCCCCTCTGCTGGCGGCGGCGCTGGAACTGGGGGCTTTCGCCGTGGAAGGGTTCTATTACCGGCGCTATGGCCGAAACATTCCCCGGCCTTTCCGCTTGAGCGCCGCGGCCAACGGCGCTTCCCTGGGCCTGGGCCTGCTGCTGTCGGCCCTGGAGCTGCGGCTTTGAACATATGGAAACGGAAAAGGAGGGCAATCCCATGAAGCGGAATCTCACCACAGTGCTTCTCGCCGGGCTGCTGATTGCGTACCTGGCGCCGCCCGCGGCGGCGGACGTGCTGCCGGAGTTCCGGGACGACTTTCTGGAGGATCATTACCAGGTGTGCACGTACCAGGACCGGTACTATACGCTAAACGGCCCCGAGGGCTACGTGAACGTCTATGCCGCCCCGGACCAGGCGCTCCGGGAGAGCGCCCTGCTGAACGGGGAGGAGGTCTGGGGCGCCTGGGCCTATACGGACGGCGACGGGGCGCGCTGGGTGGGCCTGGCAGGGGAGGAGGACCCGGCACAGTGGGCCTTCTCCCTCCTGGGCTGGGTCCGGGAGACGGAGCTGGCGCCTCACGCGGACAGCAAAACCTTTGCCCAGCAATATGGCGGCACCTTCACGGAGCTGGACGGCGCCTTCCTGGACGCCTTTGCCCAGGTGGAGACTGTGGCCTTCTGGGACTATCCCCACTGCAGCGCGGCGCCGCTCACCTGGACCGGGGATGAGGTCCGGGACTGGATTGGCCCGGAGGGGGACGCCTCCCGGCTGGTGACGGCGTGCTATGTGGACGCCGGTGGTCAGACCTGGGGCCATGTGACCTATTTTTATGGCCGGATGGACCGCTGGGTCTGCCTCTCCGATCCGGAGAACACCACCCCGGACCCGGACCCCACCCTGCTCTCCCTGCCGGAGCTGGTGTCGCCGGCGAAGGAACTGCCCGCTGGGGCGGGAGGTTTCTCCATCTTGGCCATCTGCCTGGTGGCAGCCGTGGTGATTGCCACCGCCGTACTCATCCCCATCCTCTGCCGCAGGCGGAAGCCGAAAGCCTGAAGCGGCTCCAGGGGGCGCTGCTGTGATTTGCGCAAAGCCGAATCAAAAAGCCCGCCGGTTTTTAAAACCGGCGGGCTTTTTGTGATTCCTGGATTGTGCGGACAGCACATTTTCATTGGGGAGAGAAAATATAGCGGATCTCGTTGAAGCCTTCGCCCAGGGTGATTTCCGTCTCCCCGTTGGCCTTCTTCTCCACCTGGAGGCCGGCGGTGTCCGCCTCGTGGGCGCGGACATACCCTTCCGGGTCGTCTGTGGTCACGGTTTGGAAATCGTAAAGTTTGGACGGCTTGCTCCCGCAGGGGGGCTGTTTGCGCTCGATGATGAGTTCATACTCTGCCATACGGTTTTACTCCTTTCCAAATTTGACTTTTCCTGTTTCCGGCGGCCTCACCGGCCGTTAACGCAGCTGCGCGAGAAGCTTGTCCTTTTCCTCCTGGGGCAGGAAGGCGGCCTCGATGGCATAACGGCTGCAGGTTTTCAGGTCCTCCATGGTAAAGCCCATTTCGTTCAGGCAGTGGGCGTACTCCCGCTCCAGGTCGATGTCCGAGAGGATCATGTTGTCCGTATTGATGGTCACCCGCATGCTCATATCCAGCATGGCCTTGGCCGGATGTGCCTGATAGCTCTCCCGGGCGGCGCACTGGATGTTGCTGGTGGGGCAGATTTCAAAGGTGACGCCGTCCCGGATGGCCCGCTGGCACAGCGCCTTGTCCTCAAAAACGGTGTGCCCGTGGCCGATGCGTTTGGCGCCGAAGTCCATGGCGTCCCGCACCGTCTCCGCGTCCTGGCTGTCCCCGGCGTGGCAGGTGAAGGCAAGGCCCAGCTCCTTGGCCCGGTCAAAGACATAGGCAAAGTTCCGCAGCGGGACGATCCCCTCCATTCCCGCAAGATCCACGGCTACCACGCCTTTGCCCAGGTACTCCGGCGCGAGGTTTACCGTCTCCAGGTTTTCCGCCCGGTTCACATCCTCCGTGCCCACGCACATGGTGCAGAGGATGATGTTGATCCCGATCTCCGGATGGGCGGCCAGGCCCTGGGCCCGGCCCTCCAGGACCGCGTCCACCGCGTCCCGTTGGGTCAGCCCCTTCCGGCAGTGGAGCTGGGGGGCGAAGCGGATCTCCGCGTAGGCCAGGCCCTGCTCCGCCAGCAGGCAGATGAGCTCCCGGGTTACCCGGGCGAGGCTGGCCTTATCCTGGAGAAGCTGGAGGGGCAGCTCAAAACGTTCCAGATACTCATTGACGCTCCGGCAGTCGGCGCTGACCACAATGAAGCGGCGGAAATCCTCCAGATTGTCCGCCGGAAGCTGGATCCCCTGCGCCTGGGCCAGCTCCCAGGCGGTTTCCGGCAGCATGGAACCGTCCAGATGGAGGTGCAGGTCCAGCTTGGGGAAAGGATAAGTTGACATAATTATTCCTCCTCTGCTTGCGCCCCGCCTGGACGGGAAAACA
>CDZQ01045275.1_pt1 | contig 10369 bp, 11 predicted proteins | sample 554831 | NCBI WGS metagenome assembly CDZQ01 (sample SAMEA3182112, study PRJEB8094) | gut metagenome | biome: human; feature: gut; material: Stool; isolation source: human stools | place: Canada | collected 2013-05-06
GTTGAGATGTTGTTGAGAAATCAGTAAAAACAGGTTTTATTGAGTCCAAAATGAAACTGCGTAATGATATCATGTTTTTTTATACAAAAAAATATTTAAAAGAGAGCATAAACAGCACGTTCATGCTCTCTTTTATTATTCTTTTTCTGCAATTTTTCTGCCCATGATAACGCCCATAACAGAAGCCATCATCAGTCCACGTGTCCAGCCGCTGGAATCGCCTAAGCAGTACAGACCTTTCACGTTGGTGTTGAGATCCGCATCCATTTTGATTCGATTGCTATAGAATTTTAACTCTGGAGAATAAAGCAATGTTTCAACCGATGCAAAACCGGGTACAACATGATCGACTGCATGAATAAAATTGATGATGTTGACCATTGCGCGATAGGGCATGGCCGCCGTGATATCTCCGGCTACCGCATCCGGCAACGTTGGCTTGATATTGGACTGCGCCAGTTCTTTTTGCCAGGTCCGTTTTCCGTCTAAGATATCTCCGAAACGTTGTACCAAAATATGCCCTGCTCCCAGCATGTTGGTCAATTCGCCTACCTTTTGGGCGTATTCGATTGGCTGGTTAAAGGGAACACTGAAATTGTGAGAGCACAGGATAGCTAAGTTGGTATTATTGGATTTCAGCTCTTTGTAAGAATGCCCGTTTACAACAGCTAAGTTGTTATCATAGTTCTCCTGGCTGACAAATCCACCCGGGTTCTGGCAAAAAGTACGCACTTTATTTTTAAACGGCTTAGGATAACCGATCAATTTGGATTCATAAAGTACTTCGTTGACTTTTTCCATAACCTCATTACGGACTTCTACCCGGACGCCGATATCAACGGTGCCCGGCATATGTGCAATATTGTATTCCGAACAGATTTTTTCGAGCCAGTCCGCGCCGCGTCTTCCGGTGGCAACAACGGTATGTTTTGCCTGGATATCGATTTCTTTTTTTCCGTCGGTGATTTGGACTCCGCGGCACTCTTCGTGATCAAGAATTAAATTCGTACATTCGTAGCCAAACAAAATTTCTACACCGTTGTCTTGCAGATATTTTTCGATGGACAGATAGATCTGCTGGGCTTTTTCCGTACCCATGTGGCGGATCGGACAATCCACAAGATGTAATCCGGCCTGAATGGCTCTTTTTCGAATTTGTTTAACGGCTTCGGGATTAGCAATGCCCTCAATATGGGTATCTGCCCCAAATTCCAGATAAATACTGTCGGCATAATGAATGGTTTCCTGTGCCAGATCTTCACCGATCAAGGACGGTAAATCCCCGCCGACTTCATAACTGAGCGATAATTTCCCGTCTGAAAAAGCCCCTGCACCCGAGAATCCGGTTGTGATATGACAATAAGGTTTGCAGTTCATGCATTTGTTGGTTTTGCTTTTCGGACAGCGTCTGTTTTCGATCGATTGACCTTTTTCAACAATCACGATTTTTTGTTTAGAGCCTTTTCGAAGCAATTCAATTGCGGTAAAGATTCCGGCAGGCCCTGCGCCGATAATTACGACATCTGTGTTCATGATTTTCTATTTCCTTTTTTCGTCTATTTTTTTGCCTGCAAAAAAGCCACCTACATATCCGGCTGCAAGCGTAATCATCATAATAAGCATTTTCTGTTCGGGCAAAACAAGCCCCAGTAAATATCCCAAAAGAATTCCTAAGACTAGACCGATCAGCATCCCCTTAAAACCGGCGGAGGTCTTTTTGCCGTTCATCGGATAACTCTCTTCTTGGCATTTTTGCGCTGCTGCATATGATAAGCTGCACGCAAAAGAAGTTTATCCGGAAGAAATCTCTCAATAAATTTTGCCGTTTTCATAATCATGCCGGGGATAATAATTAACTGATTACGGAACATTTGATTTAATGCATAAACGGCCACTTCTTCACTGTTCAAACCTTTTAAACTAAACTGAACATCCGCTTTTTCGTCAAATTCTGTTTTAACCGGTCCCGGGCAAAGAATGCTGATATGAATATTGGATCCGTCTCTGCGCGCCTCTTCGTAGATTGCCATGCTTAAACGTAAAACATAGGCCTTTGAGGCGTAATAAGTGCTCATCAGCGGCCCCGGCGCAAAAGCGGCAGAACTTGCAACATTTAAAATCCAGCCGTTATTTTTGTCCCGGAATCTTCTGTAGAATTCCTTAGTCAAAATATGAACGGCACGAATATTGGTATTGATCATTTTGATTTCCGTATCCAAATCTGTTGTATAAAAATCTCCGAACAGACCAAAACCGGCGTTGTTGATTAAAATGTCAATGTCCATCTCCTGTGTAATATGGAGCAGTTTAAAACAGTTCTCCTGAACAGATAAATCCAGAGGCAGGATTGTAACGTCTGTTTTTAAATCCTGTTTTAAATTGAGCAGCCGATCTTCTCTGCGGGCGACCAGAATCAGATCATATCCCATTCGGCTGAGTGTTCTTGCCATATCTCTTCCGATGCCGGAACTTGCACCTGTAATCAATGCGAGCATATCGTTGCTCCTTTCCATATTTAGGCCAATATTTTGTATGTCCAGTACACTTTATTATATCGTTTTCCTTATAAAAAGTCAATTGGTTTGTATAAATTTATTGATTTTAAAAATAATAATGGAAGAAAGGATGTGTGAAGATGCGCAGCGATAATGAAAATACCGAATTCTTAAAACAGATTTATAAAAATTCGCAGATGGGATGTTTGACATTAGAAAAAATAGTGGATATGACGGATGATGAGGCGTATCGGGATCTGCTGCAAAAACAACTGGACGGCTATAAAGAGATTTTTCATAAAACCGAGGCGGTGTTGGATGAAAAAGATCGCCCAGCAAAGGGGGTTACGGCGGCACAGGAATTCAGTACTAAGATGATGATCAATATGAATACCCTTTCGGATAAATCTCCGTCACATCTTTCTGAGATGTTGATACAGGGCAGTACGATGGGCATTATCGACATGACAAAAGGGTTGCAGAATTATAATAGCTTAACGGCCGAAACGCGGGATTTGGGAAGTAAATTACTAAAAAGTGAAGAAAATTATGTGGAGAGTTTAAAGAAATTCTTGTAATAAGGCAGAGAAGGCGATCAGTCTTCTCTTGTTTTTTCAATATTTGTGATAAAATGGCTTTTTTCTGCTTGACAAATCACGAATTGTGATATATAATAAAAATATAAATCACTATTTTGTGAAAGAAAGAGGTCCAAAATCATGAGTTTTGCAGAAAATCTTAAATATTTGCGCAAACAGCGCAAAATGACGCAGAAAGAACTAGGCAAAGCTTTGGATGTGGCTTTGAGTACGGTCGGAATGTGGGAGACGGGTGGTCGTCAGCCCGATTTGGATACTACTGTTCAGGTCGCACGTTTTTTTGATGTTTCTGTCAGTGATTTGATCGGGGAGGATGCTTATGCGCATCCGATTGAAAAGTCTTCTTCCGGAAATTGGCGCGGATCGATGATGAATGATGAATTGGCTCAATTGCGGGACATGTTGCGAACTCGTCCGGAAATGAAGATGTTATTTTCTGTATCGAAAAATGCCAGTAAAGAAGATATCGAACGGGCTGTGGCTATTATCGAGGCGTTAAAGGAACAAAGCCGGTAAAACCGTGCGGAAACGCAAAGTTAAGGAATACAAGTATGAACGACATATATATCAGATACGTAAAACTTCCGATCACGGTTCGGGGAATTACGTCTGAAGATGAGAATGGCGATTACAACATTTATATTAACAGTTTAATGTCTTCCGATCAGCAGCAGCTGACTATTGAACATGAGATGAAGCATATTGAACGCAACGATTTTGCTAGCGATGAGAATATTTATGTGATTGAAGACCTGGACCCTTGACAATTCTGTACGGATGCGGTATAATAAGCGTACTTCAGGCCTGATTTTGGGTCTGGATTTGATTTTGTTTGAGGTGTAATAAAGATGAGTGAGACGTGTAATCATGATTGTGGGTCCTGCTCGGAGAATTGCGAAAGCCGAGGGGTTCAGAAAGAGCCTTTAAACCAGCTGAGTTCTGTGGGGAAAGTTGTTGCTGTTGTCAGCGGGAAAGGCGGAGTTGGAAAAAGCCTTGTTACTTCGTTGCTGGCGGTTTTGACTGCCCGGAAGGGGAAAGAAACCGCAGTTATGGATGCTGATATTACAGGTCCGTCTGTTCCGAAAGCTTTTGGCATTAAAGGGCTTGCCGAGGGCAGTGAGATTGGGATTTACCCGAAGAGTTCGGCAAAGGGAACTGTTCGTGCGATGTCTTTAAACTTGTTGGTTCAGGATGAGACAACGCCTGTTATTTGGCGGGGACCTGTTATTTCCGGTACGGTAAAGCAGTTTTGGACCGATGTAATCTGGGGCGATGTGGATTACATGTTTATTGATATGCCGCCGGGAACAGGCGATGTGCCGTTGACGGTTTTTCAATCGTTGCCTGTTGATGGTATTATCGTGGTAACCTCTCCGCAGGAACTGGTTTCTATGATTGTAGAGAAAGCGGTGAATATGGCGCAGCAAATGAATGTTCCGATTTGGGGAATTGTTGAAAATTACAGTTATCTGGAATGCCCGGATTGCGGGAGAAAGATAGAAGTGTTTGGCCACAGCAATATTGAAGAGGTTGCACATAAACACGGATTGGATGTGCTGGCTAAGATCCCGATGGATCCAAAGCTTGCCGGGTTGATGGACAATGGTGCAATTGAAGATTTTGCAGGAACATTTTTAGACGAGGCTATTGAAAAGATTCTTGAGAAATAAGAGAATATGATAAAATTTTGTTCGCACAGGCGCCATAATGCGCCTGTGCCGTTTATTTTTAAACTTTTTGTGAACAGATACCGTTTTGTGTCGCAATTTGCGGATTTGGACGCGTATATATATATGAAACGTAATTTGAGAGGATTAAATTCGGAAAGAAAGGTTTTTGCAATTGCTCTGAAACGGGACAAGTTCAAAAGGAGGGAGGGCTTTCGGTGCCATATTTGTTTGGGGAAGAATACCTGGCAAAATTACGTAATCGATGCAGTATTGAAGAAATTATCGGAAAATATGTGGACTTAAAACGTACCGGAAGTTCTTATGTTGGGTTGTGTCCTTTTCACAGTGAGCGAACGGCTTCTTTTCATGTTTCTCCGACAATGCAGCGCTTTCATTGCTTTGGCTGCCAAAAAAGTGGTGATGTGATCACCTTTATTATGGAGCAGGAACGGTTGTCGTTTGTAGAAGCCGTAAAGTATCTTGCCAATATGGTTGGAATGGAAATTCCTCAGCCCAATGCAGCGGATACGCATATGATGCAGCTGCGTAAAAATATTTTGCAGATCAATAAGGCAGCGGCAAGATTTTTTTATAATACATTGTTTTCTTCATCCGGACAAGCCGGCCGTGAATATTTCAAAAAAAGAGGATTGGATTCCGGTACCATTACAAAATTTGGCTTGGGTTATGCGCCGGATAGTTGGCATGATTTGCTGGATCATTTAATACAGCAAGGGTTTGTGTTGGATGATATAAAAGCGTCCGGTTTGATTCGACAGGGGAAAAAGAGTAGTTATGATTTTTTTCGGGACCGGGTAATGTTTCCGATTATTGATCAGAACGGGAATGTCGTTGGGTTCGGCGGCCGGGCGTTGCAGCCCGGAGTTCCGGCTAAATATATCAATTCAGATGAGAGTTTAGTGTTTAATAAGCGCAGAAATTTGTATGCATTGAATTTTGCAAAAAAGACAAAGCGCAGTGAGTTTATTTTATGTGAAGGGTATATGGATGCCATTGCACTGCATCGGGCCGGGTTTGATAATGCGGTTGCCGCGTTGGGTACTGCCGTGACAGAAGATCATGCGCGGTTGATTCGCCGGTATACAGAAAATGTAGTTCTTTGTTTGGATAGTGACGGAGCCGGCCGCGCCGCCACGCAAAAGGCGTTGAGTGTTTTGCCGAAAGCGGGATTAAATGTGCGCGTAGTGACGGTGACCGGTGGCAAAGATCCGGACGAGATGCTGCGCGAAGAGGATGGAAAAAAGCAGTTCGAGCGATTGTTAGCGGCTTCGCAGAATTCCGTGGATTACAAATTTGAACAAGTGATCGGCAAGTATGATTTGTCGATTGATACGGAACGGATTGAATGTGTAAAAAAGTTGGCAGAGATTGTGGCCAGTCTTTCCAGTGCCGCGGAGCGTGATGTATATGCTTCGCAAATTGCAAACCGGTTACATATTACAAAGGCGGCTGTAGATACGGAAGTAGCCGTTCGACGGCGTTCTTTTGAGCGATCGCGCAAAAAGGCCGAGCAAAAAAAGATTTTGGACGATTTGCGTGACAGTTCGGATAAGATTAATCCGGACAGGCCTCGTTTTCTTCGGGCTGCTGGTGCTGAGGAGGATGTCCTTTCGGTACTGTTGAATTTCCCGGACCAAGCGGGTAAGGTTTTTGATCTGTTAAGTGAAGAAGATTTTGTTACCGATTTTAACCGTCGGGTATTTCTGGCAGTGCGTGAAATGATGCAGATAGATCCCTGTGCGGATTATCGCTCTAATTTAGCACAATATTTTAATCCGGAGGAGCTTGCCCATATCAATTCGCATACATTGGGTGCAGAAGCTTTGGATATTGGTGATGTTACAGTTCATCAGATTGTGGAAAAACTGAAAAAGGAAAAGAGAAAAATAACAGGAATGGGATTCGGTTCTGATGATGCGGTAAAGGCCCGAATTGAAAGTTTACGTGGGGGAGATAAAAATGGAAATAGCTGAAAAGAAAAATGTCATTAAAGCTTTGGTGGAAAAAGGAAAAGAAAAAGGTTCCTTAACCTATAATGAAATTAATGAAGAGTTAGACAAATTGGAGCTGACACAAGAGCAGATTTCTTCTGTTTATGATGAGATCCGGCGCGCCGATATTGACATTGAAGAAGATTTTACCATCGACCAGGATTTAAAGTCTTTGGAAGATGAAGTGAGTGTCTTGCCGGAAGATCCAGACGACATTGAAGCTCTTTTGCAAGCAGAGGGTATTACGATTGACGACCCGGTGAAAATTTATTTGCATGAGATTGGGCGGGTTCCGTTGTTGACAACGGAAGAAGAAGCCAGCTTGGCCGAGCGAATTGCACAAGGAGATGAAGATGCAAAACGGATTTTAAATGAATCGAATCTGCGTCTTGTCGTTAGTATTGCTAAGAGATATGTGGGCAGAGGTTTGTTGTTTTTGGATTTGATTCAAGAGGGAAACCTCGGATTGATCAAAGCGGTTGAAAAATTTGATTCTACAAAAGGCTACAAGTTTTCTACCTATGCAACCTGGTGGATTCGGCAGGCGATTACGCGGGCGATAGCAGACCAGGCACGCACCATTCGAATTCCTGTTCATATGGTGGAAACGATTAATCGTCTTTCTAAAACGGAGCGGGCACTGGTTCAGGAGTTGGGCAGACAGCCGCAGGCGGATGAAATCGCTCAGGAGTTAAATATGCCCGTGGATCGTGTTCGTGAAATTATGAAAGTGGCGATGGAGCCTGTTTCTCTGGAGTCTCCTGTCGGCGAAGAGGAAGACAGCCATTTAGGTGATTTTTTGGCCGATGATGATATTCCGGCTCCGTCTGATGTCGCGTCTCAGATGTTGTTGAGAGAAGAGTTGAACGAAGTTCTTTCTACGCTTAGTGACCGGGAGGCCAAAGTGCTGCGTTTGCGCTTTGGTTTGGATGACGGCCGTACTCGTACACTGGAAGAAGTGGGACGAGTGTTTAAAGTGACTCGTGAGAGAATTCGTCAGATCGAGGCCAAAGCGCTGCGTAAGTTAAGACATCCCAGTCGTTCTAAGAGATTGAAAGACTTTTTGGATTGATTACATAGTTCAAGTGCCGTACATGAAATCATGTACGGCACTTTCGGAGAAAAAGATGAAACGAAAAAATAAAACATGGAAAAAATTGTTGTTTTTGATTCCGGCAGTGCTCGGGGTTTGCGTCTTATTGGTTTTACCGCACTTCCCGGATCTTGCGGAATACGGCTTTAGTCGGGGCGTTTTTAGAATTTTTTCTTATGCAATTGGAACGATTACATCAGTTTTTCCTTTTTCAATTTCTGAAATCTTGTTGTATGCGGGCATTCTTGCTGTGATTGTTATCTTGATCCTGTTGATTCTAAAAAGAATCAAGTGGCGAAAAGTTGCACAGGTATTCGGGTGGATATTCAGCTGCCTTTTTTTGCTTTATGTGGTGATGCATGGAGCTAATTTTTATCGGTATGATTTAACACAGTTGATGCATTTGCCAGAAGTGGATTCCGATTCGCAGCTGCTTTATGATGTTTGTGTTGAGACAGCACAAAAAGCCTCTGAACTGCGTGTAAATTTAAAGGAAGATGAGCAGGGTTACTTTTGTTTGGAGAACGGCATTTCAGAAGTATTGCAAAATGCCGACAAACTGTATGAAAATCTTTATGAAACATATCCGTTTCTTTCGGATCCGGTGAAAAGAGTAAAGGGGGTCTGGATTTCTCCGTTATGGTCCTATACGGGAATATCCGGTATTTATATTCCGTTTTTTGCTGAGGCAAATATCAATACGGATGCTCCGGAGAGTTCTTTATATTTATCTGCTGCTCACGAGTTAGCGCATACAAAAGGCTTTGCGAAGGAAGACGAATGTAATTTTTTGGCATATTTGGCATGTGTGAACAGTGGAAATGAACAGGCGATGTACAGTGCGTATCTATTTGCTTATCGATATTTATCTGCTGAACTTTATACCCAAAATGTGGAATTATATCAACAAACAACTTCCTTTTTAAGTGATGGTGTTCGTCGGGATTTAATACAAGAAAACGAATATTGGGCTGCGCATAGTGGGGTGGTCCAAACAGTTTCTAATCAGGTTAATGACGCGTTTATTAAATCGCAAGGACAAGCCGAAGGTACGCAAAGTTATAATCAAGTGGTACGTCTGATTTTATCTTATGAAAAGTGCCAAAAGATGCCTTAATTATGGAATTTAATCCATTTTTATTTTTTTATTGACTTTTTTGACGGAATGCGTTATAATGTCTGTGCTGCTCAGTTAACAGGTTCATTTAGAGGAGGATGTTATGAGACATATTCAAAAAGTGATCGGATGTATTCTTTCTGCAGTTATCTTATTGTCTATGTTTGCCTTGTCCGCATCTGCGGCAGAGGCCTACGTACCTGTAAACGACATCGTACGTGAAGCAGAAAGAATTATTTATGCAAATGAGGGCAATTATGCCTCTGTAGTAAAAAATGATAACGGAGCGTTGAGTATCGGAAAAGTACAATGGCATGGAGATCGGGCCTTAGCTCTTTTGCGGGACATCATTCTTTTAAATGATACAAATGCCAGAAATATACTTGGAGATACGCTTTATCAGGAAATACAAACAACTCCAAGCTGGGGTATCAGAATTTTAAATGATGATGAGGCTTCTAGGATTTCTACCTTGATTAACACGGCGGAAGGCCGTTCCGTGCAGGATACATATTCCCATTATGATATTAAATCTTATATTTTGCATGGAAAATACTTAGGTATTAAAGATCCGCAAGCGTTGATTTATTATGCCGATATCGAAAACCAATATGGTTATGGCGGCGTAACCCGCATTATTCGGCCGGCACTAGACAGCGTAGGCGGTGATCATTCAAAATTGACTTTGGATATTATACATTGGGCTGTCATAGAAGATAATAATTACCCGTCTCGACGGACCAGAACATATGAAGGTGCAAAAAAAGTAAACTTTACGTATACGACGGTTGTTCCGGCTCATGAGATCTGGCGATTAAACGGCGGTGTAAATATGCGTACAGGTCCTAACACGGACTATGCTGTATTGACTACTGTTCCGGGAGGAACGGAAGTAAGAGTGTTTTCAAAGGTTGACCGCGGAATTTATACATGGGGTGAGACCGAGAACGGTTGGTTGGTATTAAGAAGAAACAGTGACGGAAATAATTTCTGTTCTTTTGTGGAGTCTGTCCCTGCATCGGGCGGCGTTTACGGCAATGGGGATGCGAACGGAGACCAAACTCTTTCTTTGGCGGACGTTCTTTTAACAGCTCGATATGTGATGGACAATACAATTCAGATTCGAGTAGATAATGTAGATATGAATGGCGACGGAATTATTTCTTTGGCGGATGTCTTGGCGATTGCAAGACTGGTTGTTAGTCAATAAGATAAATAGAGGAGCGGAGAGTTATCTCCGCTCTTTTTTACTATTGTAAGTTTACTGAACTCAACTAGACTTTGAAACTCTTTGAATGATAGGTTTTAATAAAGTAAAGGATCTTTTTAAGAAAAGAAAAGAAAAGAAAAGCAATGTTTCAAGTGGTGCCAATATTATATGGT
>CDZQ01039283.1_pt1 | contig 10362 bp, 8 predicted proteins | sample 554831 | NCBI WGS metagenome assembly CDZQ01 (sample SAMEA3182112, study PRJEB8094) | gut metagenome | biome: human; feature: gut; material: Stool; isolation source: human stools | place: Canada | collected 2013-05-06
TTCCGGGATGTGGACGAGGACGCCTGGTACCATGAGGCGGTGGAGTACGCTCTGGACAACGGCCTGATGTCCGGTGTGTCCGATCGGGAGTTCGCCCCCGGCAGCACCCTGACCCGCGCCATGGTGGCCCAGATGCTGTACAGCCTGGAGGGCAAGCCCGCAGCTGGCAGCGCTGACTTCGCTGACGTGGTGGAGGACGCCTGGTACGCCGACGCCATTTCCTGGGCGGCCGGTGAGGGCATCGTGTCCGGCTACGGCGATACCTTCGGCCCCAACGATCCCATTACACGGGAGCAGCTGGCGGCCATCCTGTACCGCTATGCCCAGAACGAGGGGTACAAGACCAGCCAGAGCGGCAAGGGGACAGAGGTCTATCTGGACGCCTCCTCCATCTCCAGCTATGCCGTGAAGGCCATGGACTGGGCGGTGAACGCCGGTCTGCTGTCCGGCAAGGGGAACGGTATCCTGGCGCCTACCGCCGGGGCCACCCGTGCCGAGGTAGCACAGATCTTCATGAACTTCTGTGAGAATATCGCAAAGTAAATGCCGGTACAGAGAGCGGGACGCCCCTTGGGGGCGTCCCGCTCTCCTGTCTGGTATTCAAATTTATAACAACTGATACATCATCACAAAGTGGCAGATACTACCTAGCAGGATAAAGACGTGAAATATCTCATGACAGCCAAAGCGGGGGTTATTTCGGCCGGGCCACTTGACCGCATAGAGTACACCGCCCACTGTGTACATGGCAGCCCCCATCATGAGCCAAAAGAAGCAAACGGAGGACAGGGCGATGCGGATGGGGCCGATGGCGAAGATGGCCAGCCAGCCCATGAACAGGTAGATCGCGCTGGTGAGCCAGCGGGGGATGGAGAGCTTGGTGATGGTCAGTATCATACCTACCACCCCCACACTCCACACCAGAGCCAGCAGGACGGGGCCACCGCTGTCCCGAAGGGCGGTCAAGCACAGAGGAGTATAGCTGCCAGCGATAAGAAGGTAGATGGAGCAGTGGTCATATTTCCGCAGAGCGAGGCGGCCGGGCACCGATACCCGCAGGCAGTGGTACAGAGTGCTGGCTGTGTAGAGGCAGACCATAGACAACCCGTAGACAGCCATTAGTCCAAAGACAAGCCCGTTTCCCTCGGCGGCAGTCCGGAGGAGAAGGTATATCGTTCCAGCCAGGGACAATACGGCGCCGGCTCCATGAGTGATGGCTGACCAGGGGCGTAAGCCGTCATAGGGATCCCGGACTTCCCGTCTCCGCCGGGGGACGGAGGGAAAGAGAGGGGGCTGAACGGTTATGGTATCAGGACGCATAGAGATCGCTCCTTTCAAGGTCAGGAAAGGCTGTTTTCTTAATACCAGTATATCCGTTTCACAGCAAAATATCAATGTGAAATATGACTAAATATAATATTTAAAATTAGATTATAAGATATAAAAAATAACGCCGGAGTATTCCGGCGTTACTTTTTGTGATTAGCCCTCAGTAATAGCATTCATGGGGCAGGTGCCAGCGCAGGAACCACAGTCCAGGCAGGCACCAGCGTCGATCACATAGTGGTCATCGCCCTGAGAAATGGCGCCCACGGGGCAGGCATCCGCGCAGGAACCACAGCTGATGCAAGCATCACCGATCACATAAGCCATGTTAAGTACACCTCCATCAAATTGTACCTACATTTTAACACAACTTTTGAAAAATGCAATGCTAATTTTTAGAAAAGAGGGAAACCTTAATAAAGATTTTAGACCGAGGTGATCTTTCTATGGCAGACAGCCAGTTTACTTCTACCGCCCTAGGGGCCATCCGCCTGGCCCAAGAGAATGCCGCCCGCCTGGGACACAGCTATGTGGGCTGTGAACATCTGCTGCTGGGGCTGGCCAGCCAGGAGTACAGCCCCGCTGCCTGTGCTCTGCGTAAGGCTGGGGCAGACAGCCATACCCTCCGCTGCGCGATTGGCCAGCGGGTTGGGATCGGAGTGCCCGCCCGCTCCCTCCATCAAGGACTGACGCCCAACTGCTGTCAGGCGATTCGGGGTGCGGTGGGGGAGAGCCGCCGACTGGGTCATGGGGCGGTGAACTCAGAGCACCTGCTGCTGGGGTTACTGGGGGACGGGCAAAATGGCGCCATCCGCCTGTTGACCGACTGTGGTGTGGAACCGGCCCAGCTGTACCGACAAGTGGCCGCCTCCCTAGGCGGAGAGGAGCTGCCACCCAGAACCAGAGCACGGGAGCCGGAGGCGAGGACTGCCTCCGACACCAGGCAACTGGACCAGTGCGCCCGGGATCTGACTCGAATGGCCGCCGAGGGAAGGCTGGACCCGGTTATCGGACGGGAGGAGGAGCTGGCCCGAGTGATTCAAATTCTGTCCCGGCGGACCAAAAACAACCCGGCCCTCATCGGGGAGCCGGGAGTGGGCAAGACTGCCGTGGCCGAGGGGCTGGCCTTAGCCATTGCGGACGGGACCGCTCCTGCCCACCTGCTGGGCAGGAGAGTGTGCGCCCTTGACTTGTCTTCCATGGTAGCGGGCACCAAATATCGGGGAGAATTTGAGGAGAAGCTGAAGCATGTCCTGAACGAAGTCCGCCGGGCGGGCAACATCATCCTGTTCATTGATGAGCTCCACACCATCGTGGGGGCGGGCTCTGCCGAAGGTGCTATTGACGCGGCCAATATTCTAAAGCCCGCCCTGGCGCGGGGGGAGATACAAGTCATCGGAGCCACCACTTTGGACGAATATCGTCGGCATATCGAAAAGGACTCCGCCTTGGAGCGCCGCTTCCAGCCGGTCACAGTGCGGGAACCCAGCCGGGACCAGGCTCTGGCCATTTTGAGAGGGCTCCGGGGCCGGTACGAGAGCCACCACCACCTGACGATCACGGATGAGGCGCTGGCGGCGGCGGTGGACCTATCGATCCGCTATCTGCCCCAGCGGTTTTTGCCCGACAAGGCCATCGACCTTGTAGATGAGGCCGCCTCCAGAGCCCGCTTGGACCGTCAGGCCCTGCCCCCAGAGCTGAAAGAGCTGGAGGATAGAGCCGCCCAGGCGGGCCGGCAGATGGGCCGGGCCATCCAGGACCAGGACTTTGAGCGGGCGGCGCTCCTCCGAGACGCGGAGGGGGACTTCCGCCGCCAGCTGAGAGAGGGAAAGGAGCGGTGGCAGGCAGCCCAGAAGCCCCGTCAGGTGGAGGAGAGCCACATTCGGGCAGTGCTGACCCAGTGGACTGGCGTTCCGGTCACCGATCCGGACGAAGCGGACAAGAAGGCTCTGTCTACGCTGGAGAAGGAGCTGAACCGCACTCTGCTGGGCCAGGACCGGGCGGTGGAGGCGGTGACAAAGGCTATCCGCCGGGGGCGCCTGGGGCTGAAGGACCCCCGCCGGCCAGTGGGCTGTTTCCTGCTGCTGGGCCCCAGTGGAGTGGGCAAGACCCAGCTATGCCGAAGCCTGGCTTCCGCCCTCTTCGGCAGCCAGGAGGCCCTGCTCCGCTTTGATATGTCTGAGTATATGGAGGCCCACAGCGTGTCCCGCCTTATCGGTTCGCCTCCCGGCTACGTGGGCCATGAGGAGGGGGGGCAGCTCACCGAGCGTGTGCGGAAAAATCCATGGTCTGTGGTACTGCTGGACGAGCTGGAGAAGGCACACCGTGACGTGTGGTCCATTCTGCTTCAAGTCATGGAGGAGGGGGTGCTCACTGACGCCCAGGGCCGCCGAACCGACTTCCGAAACACAGTGCTGGTCATGACCTCCAACCTGGGGGCGCGCCGCTTCGGAAAAAGCCAGAGTCTTGGCTTCCACACCGGAGGACAGGCGGAGCGGGAGGAGCTGGAGCGGGCCGTCCTGGCCGACGCCCGGTCCACCTTTGCCCCGGAGTTTCTCAACCGGCTGGATGCCACCTTGGTGTTCCATCCCCTGGAGCGGGATACGTTGGGGCAGATCGCCCGGCAAGTCCTGTTAGAGACAGGGGCCCGCCTATCAAAGCTGGGAGTGACCATGGAGGTAGAGGACCAGGCGGTTGCGCTGCTGGCGGACCGGGGCGCCGACAGGGAGTATGGAGCCCGGCCCCTGCGTAGGGCCGTTTCTACCCTGGTGGAGGACCCGGCGGCAGATTTGATCCTGGCAGGAAAATTGAAGCAGGGGGATACCCTGAGGGTCATGGCCCAGGAGGGGCAGGTACGGGTACAGCTGGTATAGCACTGGCCTGCGGAGATGGAAAAAAAGACGGCCCCCGGTCCTTTCTGGTCCGGGGGCGTTTCTGTGAAATCAGCCCAGCCGCACGATATGATCGATGGGCAGGGAACAAAGTACGCTCTGGGCTGGACTGCGTAAGCCGTGCTGGACGTTGACCGCCTCCATGATGGAAGCGCGCCTGTCAGTGGGTACCACGATGGCAACGATCTCACGTTCCGCCTTTAGATCAGTGTCATAGGCCTCCTCCAGCAGCTCAAGTCCGGCCAGACGGGCCTTTATGACTGTGCCGCCGCGGGCCCCGTGCTCTTTGGCAGTGGCCATGACATCGTCCGCGCTGCCACGACTGCAGGCCACCAGAATCAAGCTGTTTTCTGTGTGCTCCATAGGGACTTCCCCTCCTTTTTCCCTCTTTGCGCCCTCGCTTTGAAAATTGACCACGGCGGCGGTCAAACTGTTCAGTCCGCTGAGGGGCAGATCAAAGACAATGCCGCTGGAGCCAGTGCTTCCACGCAGGTCGCTGTCCAGATCATACAGCAGCCGAGCGGCGGTCTGGCGGGTGGCAAAGCTGAAGACCACATCCTTTTCGCTGGAGCCTAGGCCCAGGATATCCATGATCTCCGAGGTGGCGGTTCCCCTCCCGGCGCACTGGAGATGGAGGGACACCTGACGGCTGGCATACAGCTTTTCCATAGTCACGCCCCGGCCGCGCTCTACGATGGATACGATCAGACTGACTGCGTCCATTCAAGCCCCCTCCTTTCCGTCAAAATAGAGAATGACATCCTCTACCTGTTCCATGCGGTGCCGGAACCGGCGGCGGGCCAGGCTGTGCCGGACCACACTGGACAGACCCATGATCTGAATGGTCACCAGAGGGGTCATAGCTACCATAGCCACGATGCCGAAGGCATCAGTCATCACATCCCCGCCCAGGGCCTGACAGGCCCCCTGAGCAAAGGGAAGGAGAAAGGTGGCCGTCATGGGGCCGCTGGCTACACCGCCGGAGTCAAAGGCAATACCGGTAAAAATAGGTGGGACAAAGAAGGTGAGCCCCAGGGAGATGGCATAACCTGGGATTAGCAACCAAAAGATATTGAGACCGGTGAGCACCCGCAGCATGGCCAGACCCACGGAAACACAGACGCCGATAGACAGGGCGTGGCCCATGGCCTTATGGGTGATAGAGCCATTAGAGACCTCCTCCACCTGCTTGGTAAGGACGGCCACGGCGGGCTCGGCCTTGACGATATAATAGCCGATGACCATTCCGATGGGGACCAGCAGCCAGCGGTTGGGGCTGGAAGCTACGGTGGCACCAATGAGCTGGCCGGCGGGCATGAAGCCCACATTGACCCCGCACAGGAACAGGACCAGCCCTAGATAGGTGTAGACAAGGCCCAGACCGATCCGGAGCAGCTCGTTCCCCTTGAACCGGCGGGTGACGACCTGAAACACTAGGAACAGGCCGGCGATAGGAATAAGAGCGACGGCCACTTCCCGGAAGTAAGCCGGGAGTGAAACCCAAAAGTATTGGGCAGCCTCTAGTGTGGTGGATACGTCCGGGATGGAAGTGGTGTGGGGCACAGCCTGCTCAGGGCGGTAGATACTACCAAGTAGCAGTACGGACAGGATGGGACCGATGGAGCAGAGAGAAACCAGGCCAAAGCTATCGCTGGCGGAGTTTTTATCGCTGCGGGTGGAGGCAATACCTACGCCAAGGGCCATGATGAACGGTACTGTGATAGGTCCAGTGGTGACGCCACCAGAGTCGAAGGAAACGGGGATAAAGTTGGCGGGCGCGAGGGCTGCCAGGGCAAAGACGATAAAGTAGAAGACCAGGAGCAGCCGGCGCAGAGGGACAGCCATACGGATACGCATGGCGGCAATCACCAGGAATATTCCCACACCAATGGCCACGGTCCAGATTAGGACCGGGTTGTCGATGGACGGGACCTGCTCCGCCAGGACTTGCAGGTCTGGTTCCGCTACCGTGGCGAGTACACCCAGGAGAAAGTAGAGGACGATGGGGACGATCAGGTGTCTGGCCCGGCTCACTTCTACGCCCACTCCCTCACCCATGGGGGTCATGGACATATCCACACCCAGAGTAAAGAAGCCCATGCCGCCGATGAGCAAAATGGCGCCGAACAGGAATAGGACCAACGTGCCTGGATCGAGGGGCGCAATGGAGATGGAAAGGAGAAACACGATGGCCGTGATGGGCAGGACAGAGGAGAGGGACTCCTTATTTTTCTCCTTTAGCTGTTTGTTCAAGCGCACGGTCAGGCCTCCTTTCAAACGACTTGATTCCATTATACTGGAGGAAGAAAAATAAAACAGCAATCTTTATATTATCTTAATATGATTTAGACGGTTTTTATGGGGTATATGTGATAAAAACCGGAACAGCCAGCTGACCGATCCGGTTATCTTACGGGTAGTTGCGCCCAGGGGATATAGTGTGTATTGCGTCTTGAGTATGTGGATAGAGGGACTGATACCGTTACGGCGCAAGAATTTTAGGTATAAAGCAAGCCTGCCTGGCCTGAACAACAGCCAGCATTTGGTCAGACCGGGGAAGGACGTTCACAGGGAACGTCCCCTGTCGGATCGGAACAGCTAACAACAGTTTATTCAGACAAGGTAGGTCATTCAGGAGGGCTCCAAAATACCATTTACTTGCCCAAGAACCGTACCAATACAGCGGAATTCGTCTGTTTCTGTTACTAAGATGTCCTCATCAATTACATTTAGAGCCCGCAGACGACACTCTCCCCTCTCTTGAAAAAGGGTACGAAGATAATAAATACCGTTGAGACAAAACAGCCCCATCTCATTGTGCCCTGCCTGCCTTCTCTGAAGGGCCAGAATATCGAATTTACGGAAGACGGGCAGATATTGGTCTACCTGAATCTGAAAGCAGAAATCGGCCCCAACCGGCAGATCCTTTCGCATGATACGCACACTGCCCAAGTTCTCTTGCATGAGAAAACCAGTGTGAAGCTTGCGTACACCAGGCAGATAACAGGGAAGGGTGAGCCGGCTTCTGGCGATTGTTCGAGTATATTCCTCGTTTACAATCAGCCGAACAAGCCGCTTCCCCTCTTCAGAAAGTGCTCTGTATTTTTTGATGGCGTCAATCTCTTCCGCGCTTAGAGCCTGGTCATAAATTTTGCTGATTCGGTTTGTTCCAAGATAATCAGAGTAAATATAGTTGGCGTCAACCTCTAAGACATTAATCAGGGAAATTAAGATGTCAGGCTTTGGGGTGCTGATTCCATTTTCATAGTTGGCAATCGCTGACGGAGTCACGCAGATTTTAGCTGCCAGCTGGGGCCTGGTGAGGCCCATTTCCTGTCTCCTCTGCCGCAATTTATCTCCTAGGCTCATATGAGGTCCTCCTTGTTAGACGCTCCAATCCTCATTTCCTGCCTTACAAATCTCTTGCAGATGAGAAAAATAGTAACAAGAAATTTGTAAAAAATGGTTGACTTTCAAAGATGTTTGTTGTAAGCTAAAACCGTTGTTCGTGATACGTGGACGTACATACCATGAGTTGAGAACACTGAGTATATCGATAATACTAAAGCAAAAGACAGTTCCTGTCAACCCACAAATGTATGGGGCTGCCGTGAGAGTAGTGAGAAAATTATTACTGAAAGGATATTTTAGATTATGCTGCAGAATGAAATCGTGGATATCCTATTGCGTGCAGGGATTCCGGCTAATACAAAAGGATTTACATATATTCACGACGCTTTGGAACTCATGGATAAAGATTCCTACTATTTTTCTGGTAAAGTTTGTGTGTTATACGCAAAGATAGCCAAACAGAATGGAGCGACTCCGGGGCAAGTTGAACGTGCGATACGCTATGCCTTTGAGGGGGCTCTGACGCGCGGGGATCTGGAGTCGGTGGAGCAGTATCTGGACCCTATCAACACTAGAAATTCCAATGAACTGAAAGTCTTATTCCTTCGTTGGAGACAAGAGACACATCCAATGGGAGACAGTTCATGTGATGCCATGTCAGTATGCCGCGCGCAGATATACAACGAGATTTTAGACGAGATGAATGCTCTGACCTTCAAAATTCAACAGGCTGTCTCAAACATCGGAGCTGAAAATATAGCGATGCAAGGTCAATGATACTCGATCTCGAAATTAGGAGAGAGATATGTGAGAATGAAAAGTGATTTAAAAATGCCAGCCTCTTGGCGTTTTTCCGCCCATAAGCATGGTGCGCATAGGGAACTGGAGCGTTGTGTAGAAAAAGCAATGCTGAACTTGTTAAGTGAATGTATGTTTGGCGGTATTATGATTACCTATAATACTCCGGATTTTCCCCTCTATTACATAGATGACCGGATGCTGTCTTTTCTGGATTACCCAAACCAGACGGACTTTGCCACCGCAATTAAAGGTGCTGTGATCAACTGCGTTCGGGCCGAGGATCGGGAGAGCTTGCGGAGTGAAATTGCACAGGCCCTTATGAGTGGAAACAGTTACACAACAACTTATAGAATGCTATGCAGAGATAAAGGCTATATCTGGGTGAAAGAGACAGGGGTACAGACGGTTCTGCCGAATGGGGAGTCAGTGCTGGTCAGCCTATGCTTAGATATCACTGGCCAAGTGGAGGCGCAGGCTGAGTTGGAATCCATCGTTCAGTGTCCTATGGGCGGAATTTTCCGCGCCAGAATGGACCGGGATTTTACCCTGATTTATGCTAACGATCACTACTATGCGCTACATGGCATCACGAGGGAGAGTCTACGCAATCGACTAAATAACGGGACGATCCATTTGGTCCATCCAGCGGATATTCCTTTTATTGAGCGGCGGCTGCACAAAGCCGTGGAACAGAAGGAGCAAACGGTTAGCTTAGAATACCGTGTCGTCCGTCCTGATGGAGAGGTCGTGTGGCTGCTGATGAACGGCTCATTGTCTGAGCAACAGGGGAATATGCTTCTCACAGGTATGGTTATTGACATTTCTCATCAGAAGTTCATGGAGGAACGTCTGTGTTGTAAAAGTCGGCGGCAGCGCGCGCTGTGTGCCAGGGATCATGATTCCTCCAATTAAAGTGGACCTCTGTCCAGCCTAAGCATATGTTTGCCACCATCGGAGAAAGGGAGGGCGTTGGGCTGCAAAATCGGCGTACAAAATATCTGGAAAAAACAGCAGTAGTGACACAGCAGCCATATTGAAAAGCCGGACAACATGTTAGGCTGAAGAGAGATTCATGAGCGGCATATTGAAGAACGCTGCCTAGAACGAATTGCGACTTGTTTCAACCAGTCCCGTTTCGTTCTGCAAAGAGCGGTTAAAATCGATATTTTTAGCCTTGGGACTGTTAGAAGAAATACACCGCCTATCGGGCCCTTCTGGGCCGTGCGCCGAGCGGCGCGTAAATTCCCGGCCTGCGGCCGAGAATTGCGCAGGGGCAGCTCTGCCGACCGCTAGCATTAAAATTCCGGAGGGTTTCGGCCGACTTAGGCGGCCAAAACCCAAAAAGAAAGACATCTGCTTTCAGCAGATGTCTTTCTTTTTGGCAAGGGGTAACAATCCAAATCCTCTCAGGTCGGTCGAACTCTCTTGGATTCAAATTTGCAATTTTTCTTGAGAAGCATCCAACCGGCCTTCTGGCCGGCGGCGCCTTTGCGCCGTACAAGCGTTTTGCCACAGGCAAAACCTTGGCGCAGGGCGAATTCACTTCGCCCGAGCATTTCAATCACCGAAGGGTGGAGCGACCAACGGGAGCGAAACCCAAAAGAAAATGCGACTTGTCGAAACAAGTCGCATTTTCTTTTGGTGGAGGCGGGGAGAGTTGAATTATTGGGAGAGCGTCTTTTGCTGTAAAATACCGTACAAAATCAAACCTTTTCCCTCTAATCTGGCATATGCTGTATCATGTTGTTAAAACCGTAAAGGGAAAACTTTATTAAGTCTTGGGGCTTTTGTTTCTTTACGGATAAAAATCAACCGGCGCAATTTTGCGCTCGTTGGCGATCCTCTCTGTTGCATTTTGTCAGTCTTTATGATATTCTGTCCGTGGCTCTCTTTTGAGGGCTGGGCGCTGCACAAGACGGCGGGCGGTTAGTCACATAACCCCGGAAGGGGGTGACGCTATGCGGATCACATTACATATCGGGCCTTTCACGGT
>CDZQ01045793.1_pt1 | contig 10350 bp, 10 predicted proteins | sample 554831 | NCBI WGS metagenome assembly CDZQ01 (sample SAMEA3182112, study PRJEB8094) | gut metagenome | biome: human; feature: gut; material: Stool; isolation source: human stools | place: Canada | collected 2013-05-06
CCAGAAGGTGGTGGAGTTCACCCCGGCCTTTTCTGTGCCTCAGGAGATCCGGAACCAGCTGTACGAGGACGCGGTAAAGGTGGCCAAGGCTGTGGGCTATGTGAACGCCGGCACCGTGGAGTTCCTGGTGGATAAGAGCGGGAACCACTACTTTATTGAGATGAACCCCCGGATCCAGGTGGAGCACACTGTGACGGAGATGGTCACGGGCATCGACCTGGTGCGCAGTCAGATCCTTATCGCCGACGGGCAGCCCCTTTCGGATCCGCTCATCGGCATCCGTTCCCAGGCGGACGTCACCACCCGGGGCTACGCCATCCAGTGCCGGGTTACCACGGAGGACCCCCTGAACAATTTTGCCCCCGACACCGGCAAGATCACCTACTACCAGTCCGGCGGCGGCTTCGGCGTCCGACTGGACGGCGGCAGCGCCTTCACCGGCGCGGAAATTACCCCCTATTACGACAGCCTCCTGGTGAAGATCACCGCCGCGGACAACAGCTTTGAAGGCGCCTGCGCCAAGGCCATCCGCGCCCTGGGGGAGACCCGGGTCCGGGGGGTAAAGACCAACATGGCCTTCATCGGCAACATCCTCAGCCACCCCACCTTCCGGGCCGGGAAGTGCCACACCAAGTTCATCGACGAGACCCCGGAGCTCTTCAAGATCGCCGACCCCAAGGACAGCGCCACCAAGATCCTCAAGTACATCGGCAACATTGTGGTCAACGACCCCACCGCCGGGCAGAAGATGTACGACACGCCCCGCTTCCCCAAGGTCACCGGCGTGCGCCCGGACGGACTCAAGCAGCTCCTGGACGCCAAGGGGCCCGAGGCGGTGCGGGACTGGGTCCTGGGGCAGAAAAAGCTTCTTATCACCGACACCACCATGCGGGACGCCCACCAGAGCCTCCTGGCCACCCGGGTCCGCACCCGGGATATGTGCAAGGGTGCCGCGGCCACCAGCGAGATCCTGGCGGACGCCTTCTCCCTGGAGATGTGGGGCGGCGCCACCTTTGACGTGGCCTATCGATTCCTTTTTGAAGATCCCTGGGAGCGGCTGGACCTCCTGCGCCGGGACATCCCCAACGTACTGTTCCAGATGCTTCTCCGGGGCGCCAACGCCGTGGGCTACGCCAACTATCCCGACAACGTCATCAAGGCCTTTATCCGCCAGGCCGCCAAGGACGGCATTGACGTATTCCGGGTCTTTGACAGCCTCAACTGGCTGCCCGGCATGGAGCTGAGCCTGGAGGAGGTGGCTTCCTGCGGCAAGATCGCCGAGGCCGCCATCTGCTACACCGGGGACATCAGCGACCCCAAGCGGGACAAGTACGACCTGAAATATTATGTCAACCTCGCGAAAGAGCTGGAGAAGCGCGGCGCCCATATCCTGTGCATCAAGGACATGTCGGGCCTCCTGAAACCCTACGCCGCCAAAAAGCTGGTCAAGGCCCTGAAGGAGGAAGTGGGCCTGCCCATCCACCTCCACAGCCACGATACCAGCGGAAACCAGGTGGCGGCCTACCTCCTGGCGGCGGAGGCCGGGGTGGACATTGTGGACACCGCCATCGCCAGCATGAGCAGCCTCACCAGCCAGCCCAGCATGAACGCCGTTGTGGCCGCCCTCCAGGGCACGGAGCGGGATACGGGTTTTGAACTCCGCCGCCTGGAGGAGCTGAGCGACTACTGGGCCGATGTGCGCAAACGCTACGAGGTCTTTGAGAGCGACCTGCGCACGCCCATGACGGAGATCTACCGCTATGAGCTCCCCGGCGGCCAGTACTCCAACCTCCGGCCTCAGGTGGAGAGCTTGGGGCTTGGCCACCGCTTTGACGAGGTCCGGGAGATGTTCGTCACGGTCAACCAGATGCTGGGGGACATTGTGAAGGTGACGCCCTCGTCCAAGATGGTGGGGGATCTGGCCATCTTCATGGTGCAAAACGACCTCACGCCGGAGAACATCGTGGAAAGGGGCAAGAATCTCAACTTCCCCGACAGCGTGGTGAGCTATTTCAAGGGGCTTATGGGCCAGCCGGCCTGGGGCTTTCCAGAGGATATCCAGCGGGTGGTGCTCAAGGGAGAAAAGCCCATCACCTGCCGGCCTGGGGAGCTGCTGCCCCCCATGGATTTTGAAAAGGGCCGCGCCCGGCTCCGGGAACTGGGGGAGGACCCCACGGACCGGGATGTCCTGAGCTGGTGCCTGTACCCCAAGGTGGTGGAGGCCTACTTCCGGCACCGGAAAGAAAACGGCTATCTCACCCGTCTGGGCAGCCATGTGTTCTTCCACGGCCTGGCCGTGGGGGAGACCAACAAGGTGAACATCGCCGACGGCAAAACCCTGGTGATCAAGTACCTGGGTTTGGGAGACGCGGACGAGGAGGGCAACCGCACGGTGCAATTCCTGCTCAACGGCGCCCGGCGTGACGTCACCGTCCCGGACAAGAGCCTGGAGAGCAAGGTGGACAAAACTGTCCTGGCCGACCCGGAGAACCGCAGCCAGGTGGGCGCCTCTATCCCCGGCGCCGTGAGCCGCATCCAGGTGAAAAAAGGCGACCATGTGGAGGAAAACCAGGTGCTCCTGGTGGTGGAGGCCATGAAGATGGAGACCGCTGTGGTAGCCCGGCGCAGCGGCGTGGTGGAAGAGATCCTGGTGGAGCCCGGCCAGACGGTGAAGGCCGGCGAGCTCCTGATGGTGATCGCATGATACTCCGGGTCTATACGGAGCTGGATTCCACCAACGCCCAGGCCGCCGCCCTGGCCCGGCAGGGGGAGCCCCTGCCCCTGGCGGTGCAGGCCCTGCGCCAGACCGCCGGCCGGGGCCGCTTGGGCCGGAGCTTTGTCTCGGAGGAGGGAGGGCTCTACCTGAGCTATGCCTTCCGCCCCCGCTGCGCCCTGGGCCAGGTACCGGGACTTACCCTCCTGGCCGGCCTGGCCGCGGCGGATGCCCTGGAGAGCCTGGACTGTCCCCGGCCAGGGATCAAATGGCCCAACGACCTTTATCTCCAGGGGGAGAAGATCTGCGGCATTCTCACAGAGGCGGTGGACACCGGCGCGCTGACGGTGATTATGGGCCTGGGTGTGAACCTTTATAACCGCCTGCCCCCGGAGCTGCCCCAGGCGGGGCGGCTGGCGGATCTGATGGACGGCGCGCCCAGGCCGGAGGCGTTGGCCCCCGTGTTGCTGGAGAAGCTGGAGGCGGTGCTCTCCGAGCCCCGGGAATCGGCCATGGAGCGCTACCGGGCCGGGTGTATCACCCTGGGCCGCCGGGTGGCGGTCACGGGGGCGGACGGCGGTACCTGCTCGGGACTTGCCGTGGGCATCGCCCCAACCGGGGCTCTTTTGGTGGAGACGGCACCGGGGAGGACCGTGGAGATTCACTCCGGAGAGGCCACCTGCACCAGCCACAAAATCTAACGCCGCGGGAAAATATGTGTCCGCACATGCATGAAAGAACTGCCTCAGCCACTTGCGGCTGAGGCAGTTCTTTTACAAAAACCCAGGCAGGAAGAAGCAAACCTCCCGGAGGCTGCGCCGGCTCTTCCCGGGCTCAGGAGGGGGAAGACCCGGGTGTGTCCTGCTCCACAAACCAGCGCTGTCCGTCTTCCAGGAACAGGTAACGCTCCTGGTGCTGGATGCGGCAGCGGTAGCGCAAGCCGGCGCCGCCAGCTTTCAGACTGGGGGCCCGGCAGGCCTCCAGCACCCGGTCAATGGGGAAGCGGCGGCCGTCGGGCCAGAGGATGGCCCGAGGCATCAGCCGCCCCTCCGGGGAGAAAACCGCCTCCACGCCCACATAGACCTTCCGGCACATGGCCCAATCTCCTTTCCGCAACATTCCCCAGACCGGGCGCTACATGGCCCGGCCACCGGTAAAAAGACCCACCGGATGGACCGTGTGGTCCTCCCGGGCGTTGAGTCCGCCCAGTTCCAGATCCGCCACCGCGGCGCCCCGGTGAATGATATGATATCCAAAGCGGCGGCGGAGCCCGTCAATGGAGCTGTCCAGCCGACGGAGGGCGTCCCGTCTTTCCTGATCCCCAAAAAGATCTGTCTGAACAGGAGAGGCAGCAGGGGAAAGCTCGCCGCAGCGGATACTCAGGCTGCGGATGGGGGCGGGCCAGATATGGAGTTCCCGGAACAGGGAAAAACTCAGCTCCCAAATGTCCCGGGTCAGATCCGTGGCCCGGGAGAGGCGGCGCTGGTGGAGCTGCCAGCGGAGGCTGCCCGCGTCCCGGACACCCAGCTCCACCAGCCCGGCACGGAAGCCGCTCTCCCGGAGCCGGGCTCCCACGCTTTCTGCCAGGGCCAGGAGGGTGACGCGCACGTCGCCGTCGCAGGTGAGGTCCCGGGGCGTGGTGGTGCCGTTGCCGATGCTCTTCACCGGTACGGCGGCGCCGGCGCGGCGCACGGGGCTGGCGTCCCGCCCGTTGGCGAAAGCGGAGAGAAGATAGGCCGCCTTGCCCAGCCGGGGACGCAGCAGCTCCGGGTCCGTTTCCGCCAGGGCGCCGATGGTGCAGATGCCCAGGGCCCGGAGTTTCCGGGAGGTGGCCCGGCCCACATAGAGCAGTGCCTCTACGGGAAGGGGCCAAAGCATTTCCCGGTAATTCTCCCGGGTGAATACCGTTACCGCGTCAGGCTTTTTGTAGTCCGAGCCCAGCTTGGCGAAAACCTTGTTCCAGCTTACCCCCACACTTACCGTGAGCCCCAGTTCCTGCCAGACCCGGCGGCGGATCTCCTCCGCGGCGGCTGCGCCGTCGCTGCAGCCGGCGCAGCCGGTGAGCTCCAGCCAGCTTTCGTCCAGGCCGAAGGGTTCCTGCCGGTCTGTGTAGTCGGCATAGATCTCCCGGACATAGCTGGCAAAACGGGCGTACAGCTCCATCCGGGGCGGCAGGGTGACCAGCTCTGGACAGCACTGCCGGGCCTGCCAGATGGCCATGCCGGTCTTGACACCGGCGGCCTTGGCCTCCTGGCTTTTGGCCAGGATGATGCCATGGCGGGCCTCCGGGTCCCCGGCCACAGCCACGGGCTTGCCCCGGAGCTCCGGCCGGTGGAGCAGCTCAATGTTGGCGTAGCAGGCGTTGATGTCGGAATGCAGAATGATCCGATCCATAACAATTCTCCTGATTGGATAGTGGGTTTATTATAACTCTATTTTCAAGAGATGTAAAGAGGAAAAAATGTCTAAACTAGAGAAATACTCTTGCAATCGGGAGAATGATGTTGTAAAATGAGGTAGACATAATTGAAAGGGGCGCGCCCCGGGGAAGGACGGATAACGATGAAACTGGGAGAAAAGATCGCCATGCTGCGAAAGGAAGCGGGATTTTCCCAGCTTACCCTTGCCGCGGAGCTGCAAAAGCGTGGTTTTGACGTGACCAACCAGGCCATCTCCAAATGGGAGAAAGGTATGACCTCTCCCAACGCCGGGCAGTTCCTGGCGCTGTGCGACGCGCTGGATGTCAAGGATGTCCTGGGCGAGTTCCTGGACCGGGGAGAGGGGCTCCTCCGGGGCCTGAACTCCGAAGGGCGCGCCCGGGTGGCGGAATATGCCGAGCTCCTGCGCCAGAGCGGGAAATATGAGCGGGAGGTGGAAGAGCCGGTGTTCCAGATGGAGGCCCGCTTCCTACCCCTGTATAACCTTGCCGTCTCCGCTGGTACGGGGCAGTTCCTGGACGGCTCGGACTATGAGACCGTGGAAGTGGGGGCGGAGGTGCCCATGGCCGCCAACTACGGCGTGCGTGTTGCCGGAGACAGCATGGAGCCGGACTACCACGACGGCCAGGTGGTCTGGGTCCGCCAGCAGCAGACCCTCCAAAGCGGGGAGATCGGCGTGTTCCTGTATGAGGACAACGCCTATCTAAAAAAGCTCCGGGACCGGGTGGGCGGCGTGCGCCTCCAGTCCCTGAATACCGGCTACCCCGACATTGTCATCTCGGATCCGGACCGATTCCGAATCCTAGGCAAAGTGCTGTAACGTTTTGGGAAATGCAAACTGCCCCGCAGTCTGTAACAGGGACTGCGGGCAGTTTTTGCTGTGGGAAAATTGCCGGAAAAATAACAGACAGTATAAGTATGTTTTGCTCTGTATCATTGAGTAAAATTCTGCTATAATCAAGTATAGTAAAAAAAGCGTTAAAGAATGCTACTATTGCGGGGCCCCATGACCGTTCCTCGAAAATCCACCGGTGCCCGGCGGAACAATCGGAGAGATGCTTTTTGATGTTTTTGGGACTTGCGCTGTTCTGGATCTTGCTCAACGGCAGGTTCTCTTGGGAGATCCTGGGCTTTGGCGTGGCGTTTTCCGCTGCGCTGTATGCGTTTGCCTGTAAGTACCTGGGTTTTTCGCCGCGGGAGGACAGGCGGGCGCTTTTTTTTCTGCCGTATCTGCTGCCCTATTTCGGGCTGCTCTTGTGGGAGCTGATCCGGGCCAATTTTCGGGTCATGGGGGCGATCCTCCGTCCCGGGTACCGGCCGGGATCCCGCTTTGTGGAGCTTTCGCCGCCCCTCCACAGCCGGGAGACCCGCTATCTTCTGGCCACTACCCTGAGCCTCTGCCCGGGGACGGTGACGGCGGTGCTCCGGGACGGGCGTTTTTCCGTACATATCCTGGACGAACGTTTTGGGAAAAAGCTGAACGACGGCCGCTTTGCCTCCCTGCTGCGCCGCTGGGAGATCCGGATCGGGAAAAGGGAGGGAAAGGGCGATGCCTGAGCTGACGCTGCATGTGCTGCTCCCGGCCAGCCTGGCGGTGCTGGGCGTGCTGATTGCCCTGAGCCTGGTGCGGGCCTTTCTGGGCCCCCGGCTCACGGACCGCATCCTGGCCGTGAATATGATCGGCACCTTTGTCGTGCTGTTTTGCTGTATCCTGGCCTGCCTGACGGACCGGGCGCCCCTGTTGGATGTGGCCCTGGTCTATGCCCTGCTGTATCTCCTGGCGGTGGAGGTCATGGCCCGGGCCTTCCTGGTGCGCCGAAGCCGCCGGAAACGGAAAGGGGAGGAGGCGCGCCATGATTGACGCAGTGGGGAACCTTCTGCTGATTTTGGGGCTTTTCTGCTGCTGCGTGTCGGTGTTGGGGGTTTTCCGCTTTCGGGACACTTTCCAGCGCATCCACGCCGCGGCAGTGGCGGACACGCTGGGAATGCTCTGCATTTTTTTGGGCCTGGGGCTTATCTGCGGCCTTTCCATGGACACGGTTAAACTCATGCTGGTGCTGCTCTTTTCCTGGATCGCCCGGCCGGCCTGCAGCCACTTGCTGGCCCGGCTGCGCTTTCTGGAGGGGGAAGAGCCGGAGCCCGGGAGAGAGGAGGACGCGAAATGATATTGCTGGAAGTGATCCTGCTGGCGGCGCTGATCGTCTGCGCCGCGGCCACGGTGCTCTCCCGGAAGCTGCTGCCCTCGGTGGTGATCTTTATGGCGTACAGCTCCATCATGGCCATCGCCTGGATCTTTATGCGCTCCCCGGATCTGGCCATTGCGGAGGCGGCCATTGGCGCCGGAGTGACCACGGTGCTGTTCATTGCCACCCTCCGCCGGGTCAACGCCCTGAAAGAGGGGGAGCGGGATGGCTGATTTTTCCCTGCGCAAATGGCTGGACGGGGAGCAACGCCTTCTGGACGGGGAACGCAGCGCCGTACTGGATACCGCCCGGCTCCCCGCCGCCCGGCCCAAGCCACCCCAAGCGGTCCGGCGGCGGCAGCGGCACCGGGGGTATCTCCGGCGCTGGCGGAGGTTTTACGCCGTTCTGGCCGTGGTCACCTGCCTGATGCTCATTGTAGCCCTGGCGGTCACGGTGCTGTACCTGCCCCGATACGGGGCGGTGGAGGACAATCCCACGTTGAACGGCGTGGTGGAGTATTACCTGAGACGCTCCGCGGAGGAAACCGGGGCGGCAAACTTCGTGGCCGCAGTGGTCTTTGCCTACCGAGCCATGGACACCTTCGGGGAGGCGGTGGTGATCTTCGCGGCCACGGCGGCGGTGATCTATCTGCTGTATATCACGGACCGGCCGGTGCAGCTGCGCCCGGCCCGGGCCCCCAAGTCTCCCCGGAACCAGATCCTGTGGCAGACGGTTCGGCTGCTTTTCCCCTATATTGCCATGTATGCCCTCTATATGATCTGTAACGGCCACACGTCCCCCGGCGGAGGTTTCGCCGGAGGCGCCATCCTGGGCGGCGGGCTCATCCTCTGGGATGTGGCCCTGGGGGAGGACAGAAGGGAAACCATCCTCTCCCCGGAGCGGGCGGTCCGGGCCATGGTGGTGTGCCTGGGGCTCTATGCAGTGCTGAAGGGCGTCAGCTTTTTCGCAGGGGCCAACGGCATGGACTGGCATCTCCCCACAGGGACGCCGGGACATATCCTCAGCGGCGGGCTGATTCTGCCGTTGAACATCTGTGTGGGCGTTATCACCGCCGGCTGTGTCATCACCGCCTACGTGCTCTTCACCCGGGCGGAATGAGGGTGCCTGTGCCCAAGCAAAAACGAAAAGGAGGCTGTGTGCAAGTGGAGGCCCTGCTGTCCATGCGCTATGAGATCACGTCGGTGGTGCTTTTCTCCATCGGCTTTATGACGCTGCTGCTCCACCCCAACCTCATCAAGAAAATCATCGGCCTCAACATTATGGACACGGCGGTCTATTTGTTTCTGGCCGCCAGCGGATACATAGACGGGGGATATGCCCCGGTGCTTCGCCCTGGAGAGGACGTGGTGTATATCAACCCCCTGCCCAGCAGTCTGGTGCTCACGGGGATTGTGGTGTCCATGAGCGTCACGGCCCTGCTTCTGGCCCTGGCGCTGCGACTCTACCGGAAGTACAACTCCCTGGACCTGGACGTGATTGTGTTGTTGGCCAAACAGGGAAAGGAGTGACGCCCTTGCTGCCTCTGGTGTGCAACCTGCCCATGATATGTCTGCTCCTTTCCATGACCGTAGGCATCCTCACGGCCCTGGTGCGAAACGGCCGCCGGGCCTTTTTCCTGACGGCAGCGCTCCTGGTCGCCGTGACTGCGGCCTCCGCCGCCGTGCTGGTCTACACCTGGAATACCGGGGAGAGCTTTACCTACACCCTGGGGCTCTACCCCACTCCCGTGGGCATTGAGCTCCGGGCCGGGGTGCTGGAGGGGCTTTTGGCCACCTGCTTCCCAGTGGTGATGCTCCTTTCCATTTTGGGAGGATATCGGGACATCTGCCAAGACGTCCCGGCGGGGAAACAGAGCTATTACTTCCTGATGCTGGATCTCCTGTTGGCCACGCTCCTGGGCCTCATCTACACCAACGACCTGTTCACCGCCTTTGTCTTTTTGGAAGTGAGCACCATTGCCGGAAGCTGCATCATCCTCTCCCGGGAGACGGGGGAGACCATCCTGGCCTCCATCCGGTACATCATCTTCAGCACCCTGGGCTCGGGCGTCTTTCTTCTGGGCCTGGCCATTCTCTACCAGTGCACGGGCCACCTGCATATGGACACGCTCCACACCATGATTCAGCTCCACCAGAGGCGGGGGGAGTATCTTCTGCCCCTGATGATGTCCTTTGGCCTGCTGCTGGCGGGGCTTGCCTTCCGCTCGGCCCTTTTCCCCTTCCACGGCTGGCTCCCCGGCTCCCGGGGTTCCTCCACCACGGCGTCCTCGGCCCTGCTGTCCAGCCTCTTCCTCAAAGGCTTTGCCGTGATGACGCTGAAGGTGATCCTCCGGGTCTTTTCCCTGGAGTCCGCGGCGGAGTACCGCATTACGGATATGCTTTTCCTCCTGGGGCTTGTGGGCATGGTCTTTGGTTCCGTCCGGGCCCTGATGCAGAAGGACGCCAAGCGTATGGCGGCCTATTCCACCGTTGCCCAGATGGGCTATGTCTACTTGGGGATTGGCCTGGGCTCCGCTGTGGGCATTGCCGCGGCGGTGTACCACATCCTGGTCCACGCCTTTACCAAAGCCATGCTCTTCACTTCCATCGGCGCGCTGAGTGGTACGGCTCACCACAGCAAGCGCTGGGCCGACCTCCGGGGCAGCGGACGCGCCCGGCCCCTGGCCGGAGCGGCCTTTACCCTGGCGGCGCTCTCGCTTTGCGGCGTACCGGTGCTGGCCGGCTTCGGAGGAAAATATGTCCTCTCCGCCGCGGCCTTCGGCGTGCCGGGCCGGACGGCGGTTACCCTGGCCGTGCTGGTGGTGAGCGCACTTTTAAATGCCCTTTACTTTCTCCCGGCGGTCATCAACATCTGGAGTCCGTCGGAGAGGGTGGAAACGGTCCCGCGGGACGGGTGCTATGGCGTTTCTGCCCTGTGCTTCCTGGGCTGTAACCTGGTTCTGGGCGTGGGCTTCGTGCCTCTGACCCGGCTGATCGAAACTGGGATTTCCATGTTT
>CDZQ01006501.1_pt1 | contig 10339 bp, 11 predicted proteins | sample 554831 | NCBI WGS metagenome assembly CDZQ01 (sample SAMEA3182112, study PRJEB8094) | gut metagenome | biome: human; feature: gut; material: Stool; isolation source: human stools | place: Canada | collected 2013-05-06
ATATATAACAGCACTTGCTGGGCATGTCAAGTACGGAGCGGGATTTCCGCACGCTTTTGTCAGATATCTCTTACTCTGGCAGCCTGCCTTCGTACATGATGCTCAATTCCCCATATACCTGCCCCCAGTTCCGTATTGGCATGGTCCATTTTTTTGTGGCTTCAAAAGTCGCCAAATAAAGCGCTTTTAAAAGGGCTGTATCGCTTGGAAATACGCTCCTCTGGCGGTTCAGCTTCCGATAGGTGGAATTTAGCGATTCGATGGCATTTGTCGTGTAAATGACTTTCCTTACTTCTGTGGAAAACTTGAAGATTGGGCTGATCGCATCCCAGTTCTGCTTCCAGCTTTTCATGGAATTCGGATATTTTACGGACCATTTCTCGGTTACCCTCTCCAGAGCTTCCAGTGCCTACTCTTCCGATGGTGCCTGGTAAATGGTCTTTAAATCATTGGCAAATGGCTTACGGTCTTTGTCTGCTACATATTTTAGGGTGTTTCTTACCTGATGCACGATGCAGCGCTGGTATTCCGTTTTGGGATATGCCGCAGCAATTGCTTCTTTGATTCCACTCAGCCCATCGGCACAGATGATCAGGATATCTTTTACTCCGCGGTTTTTCAATTCATTCAACACGAAAAGCCAGTACTTTGAGCTCTCATTTTCGCCCACCTGAATGGTCAGAACCTCTTTTTGACCGTCCATGTTGATTCCAAGAATGACATAAGCTGCCAGCTTCCGGATCACCCCATTATCCCGGACAGAATAATGAATTGCATCGATATAAAGCACCGGATAAACTTCCGCCAGCGGACGTTTCTGCCAGTCTTCAATCTGGGGCAGGATTTTGTCTGTGACATCGGAAATGAAGCCTTCTGAGGCTTCAAAACCATAGATATCCTCCAGGGTTTCTGAAATCTGCCTGGTCGTCATTCCCTTTGCATACATGGAGATGATTTTCTGGTCAATGGAGGAGATATCTTTCTGACGTTTGCGGACAACTTGTGGCTCAAACGTAGATTTCCGATCCTGAGGGACCTGAATATCCATTGTGCCATAGCTGCTGTTAATCCTTTTGCTCTTATACCCATTGCGGTAGTCGTCACTGTCAGAGCGCTGAGATTTCTGATAACCAAGCTGTTCGTCCATCTCAGCTTCCATCATTTCTTTGATCGTACCGCCCAGAAGGTCTTTTAGTGCCTCCTGAATATCTTCCGCGGACTGAATGTCATACTCCTGAAGGAGCTGCTGAATAATGTTGCGTTTTCCTTCGGTCATAACGACCTTATGTACCGGTTTCTTTTCTCTCGCCATAATAATAGGCCTCCTATGATTTAGATTTTATCATAGAAGACCTATACCTGATAGCTATTTACAGAAAAAGGTTCACACTGTCGCAGGGACGGTACATATTTGCGAAGGCTCTTATTGCTTTTCATCATCGTCCTCTTGCTCATCTGCTTTCTTGTTTTTCTTCAGCGCGCCGATTGCCGGACCGGTGCAAAGCCCCACAGCAACGCCCAACATCATGCCAAGACCGATGTTATCCGTCACGATCCCAAAGAGGACGCCAAGGCTCAGGCCGATGCCAAGGCCAAGGGAAGTATCAGTGGTCATACTCGCATCTTTCCGATTCTTTTGATCTTTCTGAGGTTCCATAGTCAGCTTCCTTTCACATCTTTGATCTTGTCGAATTCTGCACCGCAATAGGGGCAGAATTCTTTGTTACCTGCAAAGAAAAGGATCCCGAGGAATTTCCCGCAGAATGGGCATCGCTGTGTGAAAAATCCGACAACGGTCCCCGGCGGCAGGAATAACACGCCAAGCTCCAACAGCGGATGCAGCCAATAGCCGCGACTTTCCCATCCGCTCTGTGCCAGCAGAATGATACCGATGTCCAGAAGCCCCGTGCTGACCCAGTATCCGATCTTCTGCTTTTTAAGATTCATGATGCAAAAATCCTCCTGTTAGCTTTTTCAGATGCTGGAGAAACCTTGGCGCTTCCCTGACCGGCTGTGCGGGAATATGCGGCGATTGCTGAATGAAATAATCCTGCGAGTCGAACGGCACAGCGCTGTGCTTGCGGCAGTAGGAGCCATCGGGCAACAGGAGGCTCGCCTTTGCCGTGTCACGCAACTGAGAAGCCAGGATCCATTTGAGCTGTTCCCGCAGCTGCATATCGTGAACCGGGCAGACGATCTCCACGCGGCGGTTTAAGTTGCGTGTCATGAGATCGGCGGAAGAAATGTAAAATGCTGCATGATCGCCGCGTCCAAACTGATAAGTTCGCGCATGCTCCAAAAAGCGCCCGACGACGCTGGTGACGTGGATATTTTCTGTCTCGCCGGTCACGCCCGGCAAAATGCAGCAGATACCGCGGATGATGAGCTGCACCTCCACACCCACACGGGACGCCTCCGCCAGCTTGTCGATGACTTCACGCTCGGTGACGGAGTTGGCCTTAATGCAGACGTAGCCATCCTTGCCAAGCGCAATTTGCTGGTCGATATTTCGGAGCAGCATATCTTTGATGCCAAAAGGCGACACGCAGAGCTTTTTATATTCCCCGTCCAGCTTGTTGACCAGCATATTACGGAAAAACACCGCTGCGTCCTCGCCGATCATCTGGTCGGCAGTCATCAGGCTCAGATCGGTATACATGGCGTTGGTCTTTTCGTTGTAGTTCCCCGTGCCGATCTGCGTAAGGTAGCTGGTCTTATTGCGGCTGCGCAGCGTGATGAGACAGATCTTGCTGTGGCATTTGAACCCTTCTGTGCCGTAGATCACCTGACAGCCGGATTCCTCCAGCATCTTTGACCACGCGAGGTTGTTTTCTTCGTCAAAACGGGCGCGAAGCTCCATCAGAACCAGCACCTCTTTGCCGTTCTCCGCCGCGCGGCAGAGGGCCTGCGCAATCTTGGAGGAGGACGCCAGACGGTAGATCGTGATTTTGATGGACAGCACCTGCGGATTCTCTGCCGCCTCGTTCAGAAGGCGCAGAAATGGCTCGACGGAATCGTAGGGGAAAAACAGCAGCCGGTCCCTCTGCTGAATCTGCGTAAGCATGGACTGATCCTGGCACATATCCTCCGCCCAGCGTGGATGATAGGGCGGATACAGCAACCGTGCGGAAAGCTCCTTCGGCAGCTCACCGGTCAGGCGGAACACATAGCGCATATTGAGGGGACACTCGTCTACAAATATTTGATGATCCTCTACCCGAACAAGAGCGGACAGGGTCTTCCGAAACTCCCCGGATACCGCCGCATTCAATTCCAGCCGCACGACTGCCAGATGATCCCGCTGCTTGAGGAGCTTTTTCATCTGACGGCGAAAATCTTCCTCGTTATCCTCAAATTTTTCCTCATCAAAGCTGATGTCGGCGTTGCGGGTCACGGCAAGGATGCAGTTCTCCTTTACGCCGTAGGCGTCAAAGAGTGTCGGCAGCCAGCGCAACAGGATGTTCTCCGTGCGCACGAACCGGCGTCCGTCTGAAAGCAGCAGGTAGGGCGGCACGTTCTCCGGCACCGGTACAATGCCGACAGCCCTGTGGCCCTTTTTGTTTTCCAGCAGCGCTGCGGCATACAGACGCTTATTGACCAGATGCGGCACCGGATGATTGGGACCGATCACAATGGGGGAAAGGATCGGAAGCAGCTCCGTTTTGAAAAAACGGTTAATCTGCTTCAGATCGTCGGCGCCCAGCATTTCTGGCATAATATCCCGCACACCGCTATGTCCAAGCTCGTCCATAACGGCGGTATAGATGTGCTGCTTCATAGCGAGCAGCCCCGGAATGGCGTGATAAACATGGTGTAGCTGCTCTGCCGGTGTCCAGCCGGTCTTGCTGTCCGCGTCGTCCGGTGTCATGTGGGCGATGTCAAAGAGGCTGCCCACTCGCACCATGAAGAATTCGTCGAGATTACTGGAAAAAATCGAGACAAATTTTAGCCGCTCCAAAGCCGGAACAGCCGGGTCAGCCGCTTCCTCCAGCACACGCCGGTCAAAGCGCAGCCAGCTCAGTTCCCGGTTTTGGGTGTAGCGATATTGCTTTTCAGTATCCTTTGACATAAATAACCTTCCCGAACGCCGTATTTGCTGATGACCAGCTGCTGCGCCCTGAACAGGTGGAATACATGCTGAAGGATCAGCATGCCCGGAATGAGCGTGTGGATCCGCTCCGCCTCCAGCCGCAGGATCAGGTCGCTGGCCTCTTTCTTTCCGCCGCAAAGGAATGCGCACAGCCCGTCCAACTGCTCGGCGGTCATGCTGCGGCAGTCCTCCGACATTTTATAATAGTGCCGCGCCAGCTTGAGCGCGGCGCGCGCCGTTCCACCGACGCCGACAAGAAGAGCCCTGGATTTCAGTGCGCCCTCGCTGACATCAATCGTGTTGGATATCTCCTGCCGCAGGCGCTTGAGGGAACCTTCCCCTGGCAGAATTTTTTTGACGCAGCGGCGGTACAGGCTCAGGGAGCCGATGGGGAAGCTGACAAAATCCACGGGCTTTCCGCCTTCAAATGTGACGAGCTCCGTGCTGGCTCCGCCGATGTCCAGAAACGCGCCGCCGGTTAGGTGCAGTTCCTGCATGGCGCCGGCATAGCCGAAAAGCGCCTCGTCCTCGCCGGAGATGACTTCCACCGAATAGCCGGTGGCCGCGCGGATGACAGACAGCGCCTGCTCCGTATTGGAGATATTGCGCAATGATGCGGTGGCGAACACGCTGATGCGGTCGATCGCCAGTGTCTGCAAGATACCGCGGAAGGTCAGGAGCCCCGCGCAGGCGCACTCGATCCCCTCGGCGCTGAGCTTTCCGTCCTCCACATAGCCCGCAAGCCCCGCCATGATCTTCTCACGGAAGAGGATTTTGAAGTTTTGCCCCTCTGTTTCGTAAGGCGTCAAGCGGATGGAGTTGGAGCCGATGTCGATGATTGCCTGCTTCATTCTGCCTCGCCGACCGCCTCGGCAGTCTCTTCCTGCACATTGACCTCATCCTGAGCCGCTTCTGCCTGTGGCGCAGTCTTGTCCTCAGACAGCTTCTCCGGCACACGGAACACCAGAATTGCCTTTGCGGAATTGGTCACCGAAAAGGTCACCAGCTCCCAGCCGCCCTGCGCCTTTTCGTTGGCGGTTTTCTCAATGGCCGCGGCCATCTTCTTTGCCTTGGGCGCATAGTCGATCACGATGGTTTTGTAAGTCATAGTAGTTACCTCATTTCTGTTTGCTAGAATAGGATCTCCCGCTTTGCGGAGAATTCCTTGGAATGATAGGGAATCGTCTGCTGAAAACTATTTTGCTCTTTTAGCCATTCAAATTGTACGTAGTTCAGATGCACCGGATAGCGCAGCAGCACCATTTTGCCTTGCCGGAACAGGTTTTCGCTATATGACCCCTTTTCCAATGTGCCGGTCATGACCGCCATGCCGCCTAGCGCGAGCACCTGCTCTGCAATCTTCTGTGCCGAACCGCTGCGCAGTTGGGGGTCGCTGACAAATACGATGCCCAGAGGCTGTCCATCATACGGGCAGACCGGGGCGTTGATTTTTACCGGACGATACCAGAAGCCGCCTGCGTCCTGCTCCGCAAAGTTTTGCAGAAAGAGTGCGTCGGCATAATAGGGAACGCTGGACAAGCGGGCGGAAAAGAGCTTCAGAATTTCCAGTCCGCGGCCAAATTTGGGCACGGGGAAAAGCAGCAGTTTGTGCGTGGACAGCAGTTCTTCCGTTTTTTGGACGAGCCGGTCACAGGCTGCGTCATAGGGTGTCTCATCCCGGCCGTAGGCGCAGTCCAGCACAGCCAAGTCGGCCAACCGCCCCCGGATCGGGTCGCAGGCATAAACCTGCGTGTCCTCTGTATAATCCCCGGAAAAGAACACGGACTTGCCGTTTTCAGTAAAGCAATACCACACGCTGCCCACACAATGACCACTGCGGCCCCACTGAATAGACAGATTTTGAAACTGCCCCGTCCCATCGGGGCAAAGTTCCTCCAATGTGCGATGGTCCTGTACGGCAAACGGAAGTTGACTCAGTGTTTTTGCCGTGGCAATTACCGTTCCTTGAAAACCGTTTTCATACAGCCATAGAAGGGCTCCAGTGTGATCGGCGTGGGAGTGGGTCAGGAACACGGCGTCCAGACTGCCGATCTGCTCCCGCGGCAGGCGGGGATACGGGTCCTCTGGCGTGTCCACCATTTTCCCGCAGTCCACCATAAAGCGGATCGTCTCCCCCTGCACCTGAAAGCAGTTGCGGCCATGTTCTCCCACGCCGCCAGCGATAAAAAGCTCCATATTATGCCCCCCTCTGCTTGCCCACGCAGCGGTTGAACACCAGCAGCGCCGTTGTCGTAATGAGCACGCACAGCACCGCCATTGCCATGCCGAGAGATACGCTGCCCTGTTCAAATTCGCGGTTGATATAGGTGGAGACCACCAATGTATTGGGCGGTGCGATGAGGCTGGCTGTCACCAGCTCGCGGAAGGCGATGATGAAGATCATCATCCACCCGGCAAAAATGCCGCGGGAGATCATGGGCAGCGTGACGCGCCGGAAGACATAGGCAGGCGTGCCTCCGAACACCCGCCCCGCCTGCAGGAGGCTGTCGTTGATCTGCGTAAAGGCGGAGGTGACATACTGCACCGTGTACGGCAGATACAGCACCACATAGGCCAATACCATAATACCAATCGTGTTATAGAGAGGAATCACTTTATAGATTGCGTTCCAGAACAGCATGATGCCGATGACCAGCACGATGCTGGGCAGCATTTCCGGCAGCAGGCTGACGCCCTCCAGTGTTTTTTTGAAAAAGCCCTTGGATTTGCGCACGGCCGCGACTACCGCCGTGCCAATCACGGAACAAATTGTTGCGGAGGATACCGCCAGAAACAGGCTCTTCCAAATGGAGGACAGGGCTTTCGGCGTGGTCAGCAGCTCTTTGTAGTGCTCAAGCGTGAAGTTGCCAGCGGACAGACCGTAGCCACGCAGGTTGATAAGAGAGGTGGAGATTATGGAGAAATACGGCACGCCGATGGATACCAGAATGACGAGCGCCACCCACAGCCACGCGCCAACCCGCCCGACAGCGGATAACTTGGTCTGCGCCGGACGGCTGCCCTTGCCGCTGACCAGCCGGTAGCTGTTCTTGTTGGTGATGTAATTCTGCATTAGCCACATGGCCATGCAGATACAGACCAGAATGGACGACAGGCTGGCCGAGCGTCCGAAGTCGATGGGCGCGGTGGTGGAGTAGCGATGGATATCGGTGGTGAACACATAAAATCCGATGCGCCGCCCCAGCGTGTAGGGCGTTCCGTATTCAGAAAGCGTCTTGACAAACACCAGCAGCGCGCCGATGGCGTAGTTGCCAGTGAGAAGCGGGGCGAAAATTTTCCGCAGCCGCATACCGAAGCCAGCGCCAAAGACCGCACCGCTTTCCTCCAGACTGGCAGGAATGTTCAGCATGGCGTTTTTGAGCATCGTCATGAGAAACGGGAACACGTGCAGGCTCATGACCAGCACAAGCCCTCCGAAGCAGAAGAACCCCTCCGACCACGAGCCGGTCGCCGGGAAGAGCTGCTGGAACAGTCCCTTTTTCTGCATGAATAAGATCCAGCCCATGGATGCGATATACGGCGGCGTCATAAACGGGATCATGAAAATGATGTCCAGCCAGCTGTGTTTTTTCAGCTGCGTGCGGGCAAGTAAATAAGCCGTTGGCACGGCGATTACGGTGGAGCACAGTACGACGCATACGCCCAGCAGCAAAGAGTTACAGACGGTCTGCACATTTTCAGAACTTGCAATGGTCTGCCACGCCTGATACAGGTCAAGGCGGCCATCCACGATGACCGCCTTGGCGAAAACTGTGATCAGAGGGCAGAGAATCAAGCCGGTCAGAAGCACCAGCAGCAGCGCCAGCGGTAGACTCTTTTTCCAATCGATTTGTCTCATAAGCCCTCCGCTTTATCACTTGCAGAGGCTGTTGAGCTTGGCTGCGGTGTCGGAGGCAACCTCCATCATCTTATCCCAGTCGGTCGTGATCTGGGGAATGTCGGAGAGATTCGTGCGATTTTCGCACTGCACGTCGCTGCGGCCGGGCAGCAGATAGGCGTCGGCAACCAGCTTCTGCGCTTCGTCACTGAACAGAAAATCCACAAACGCCTTGGCGTTGTCCATGTTGGGAGCGGTCTTGAGGATCATAGCGGGGCGGGGGTTGACCACCGTGCCGGAGGCAGGATAGTAGATGTTCAGAGGCTCGCCTTTTGCCATGGAGGAGTAAGCGTTGTAGTCCACGCCCGCGATCAGGATGCCCTTTTCACCGGTGGTAACGGCTTCCAGCGCCGCCTTGTTGGCACCGGGAACGGTCAGGCCGTTGTCCGCCCAACTCTGCATAATGGCTTCACCGTCAGCCGTGCCGGTCACAAGCCCTGCGAGGAAGTCCTTGCACGCACCGGACTTTTCGGGGTCAGGGATTGCGATCATGTCCTTATACTGGGCGTCCGCCAACTCGGACCAGTCCGCGTTCAGCTCGGGGATGACGGTGGTGTTGTAGATGACTCCCACGGCAGAAGCACTGTAACCGAACAGGGTGCTGTCACTGTCGATCCAACCCTCGTTGACCTTATCGGCACCCGCGGGGGTGTAGCTTTCCAGCTGACCGTCGGCTTTCATGCTCAGGCCGTCGGACCAGGAGGCGAGGATAACCACGTCGGCCACGGGGTTGGCCTGCTCCGCTTCCAAACGGGCGAGGATCTCGCCAGTGGTCCCCTGGAACTGCTCCACCTCAACGCCGGTCTTTTCGGTAAAGGCGGCAGCCAGCTTATCGGCCAGACCGGCGGGGCTGGGCATATAGACGGTTACCTTGCCGGAGAGCTGGGGCTTGGTGTTATCGGAAGCAGTGGGATCGTTGTTTGTTTCATTCTGAGACGGCTGATTGCCGCAGGCTGCCAAGCCAAGGCAAAGGCACAGAGCCAGCAGCAGACATACGATACTTCTTTTCATGCTGATAAAACCTCTTTCTTTTGAAAAGTAATGACTTGATTGGGATCTATGTAAATAGACAGCATCTCGCCGGGCTTTACCCTCTGCCCGCTGTGAAGTGTCCATATTACCGATTGATAGGGAACTGTGACCTCATAGGTGCTTCCCAGATACCTCACGCTCTGAGCAGGAAGTTCAAAGTACAGCGCACATTTTACCGGTGTTTGCGTGGCGGCTTCCGGGCGGAACATCTCCGTTTCGCTGAGCCAGTTGGACTTTCCCACAAAGCGTGCCACAAACTCACTGGCGGGATCGTGGTAAACGGTTTCCGGTGCAGCATATTGCTCCACGGAACCGCCGTTCAGAACAGCGATGCGGTCGCTCATGCTCATGGCTTCCGTCTGATCGTGGGTCACAAAAACAGAGGTGATGCCAAGGGCAGAGGTCAGTTCTGTCAGCTCATCCCGCATTTCTTCCCGCAGCAGGGCATCCAATGCAGAAAGCGGTTCGTCAAACAGGATGCACCCTGGCTGGACGGCAATGGCGCGGGCAAATGCCACACGTTGCTGCTGGCCACCGGAAAGCTGGTGGGGATAGCGCTTTTCAAAGTCCTCCAGATGCACGGTGCGCAGTGCGCTGCGAACTCTGTTCTGTAAATCCGTTGTGTCTTTTCTGGCCCGCAGTCCAAATGCGACGTTCTCAAATACCGTCATGTGAGGCCATAGGGCAAAATCCTGAAACACAAAGCCGAGATTCCGCTTCTCCGGCGGCAAGTTGATCTTGCGCGTCTTGGAAAAAACGCAGGCATCGTCCAGCCAGATCTCGCCGTCATCTGGCGTTTCCAATCCGGCAATCATCCGCAGAAGCGTTGTTTTGCCGCAGCCGGAAGGCCCCAGCAGCGTCGTAAAGCTGCCGTCCTCAATCGTCAGCGTTGTGGGCCGGATGACCTGCTTTTTATCAAAGCTCTTTGCAACCTGTTTCAATCGAATTTCCATAGCAGCCCTCTTTTCTACGTTCGTGGTTTAGTATAAAGGCGGAATGTAAATTGCGCGACACAGACCGTGTAAAATAAACGTAAATCAGGGCAGAAAAAGAATCCACTTCCCAACCTCCAACGAAAATTTTACATACATTTTTCCTGTATGTGATTTCAGACTTTATAATTTGCAGCTATTCTTTTCCCATAGATTTCTGCACCCCTTTCGTTGACTTTCTTGTCCAACTTTTGGGGTGCAGTTCACCGTTCATCTTGCCCTTGACATCCGGCCCCGGCGGTGTTACTCAGGCATACGCTCGGCAAAGTAGATAGCCATCTGGGCATGGATCAGGCTCCAGTCCTGCCGCCGTCCGGTCCACTTTTT
>CDZQ01003774.1_pt1 | contig 10337 bp, 9 predicted proteins | sample 554831 | NCBI WGS metagenome assembly CDZQ01 (sample SAMEA3182112, study PRJEB8094) | gut metagenome | biome: human; feature: gut; material: Stool; isolation source: human stools | place: Canada | collected 2013-05-06
TTTCTGGCAATTACGTTGACGGGCTTCATTATCTCGATCCCTGTATTTTTTGGCGCGGCTTACAACATGCTGACTCCGTTGACGAATACGCTGTCCCAGATGACGCGCAAGAAAATCTCCGGATATGCCTGTGCATTGTTTACTGGTCTGATTATCACGCACTGCATGGTTCCGCCTACGCCAGGCCCGGTGGCTGTTGCCGGCGTGCTCGGCGCGGATATCGGCTTTATTATCCTGTACGGCTGTGTTGCCGGCATCGTCGCCACACTGATTGTGGGCTGGGGCTATGCCAATTATCTTGGCCGCAGTGTTGGTGAGGTCTATCGCGCTCCCGGCGAAGAGCGCGCAGAGATCGTGCAGAAAATGGTGGATGACCACATGCTGGACCGGAACCCTGCAAACCCCTCTGCGGGCCTTGTAATCTTCCTGATCCTGCTGCCTGCCGTTATGATCATGATCGGTACTTTCCTGGGCGTGCTGGCCCCTGAAGGGACAGTCAGCGGTATCCTGCAGTTCCTGGGGCAGGCAACCATCGCCTTGTTTATTGCCATGATCCTCACTGGTGTGGTTCTAGGTAAATATCTGAAAGACAAGGGCACTCTGTGGTCCCGGATCGAGTCCTTGGCGGATCAGACCGGTAATATCCTCCTGATTGTCGGTGCAGGCGGCTGCTTTGGCCAGGTTATCACCGAGACCGGCATGGCGGATACTCTGGTTGAGATTATGCAGGCTGGGAATATCCCCATGATCCCCTTGTGCTTCCTGCTTGCGATCATTCTGCGCGCGTGTATCGGCTCTGCCACCGTGGCTGTGCTTACCTCGGCGAATATTGCAGGATTGGCCGCCGTCACGATGGGCTATTCTCCCACAATTATCACATTGGCCATCTGTGCTGGCGCGGTCGGACTTGCAATGCCTACCGACGGCGGTTTCTGGATTGCTGTCCGGGGCAACAACCTCGACATGAAGACGGCGCTCCAAAGTATTACCATTCCCACCACCATTGCATCGTTGATTGCCCTGGCGGTCATTATGGTTCTCAATATGTTCCAGGGCACGCTGCCGGGTATTTAAACCTCAGGCGCACTATAACCAAAACTAACAAAAAACGATAAACAGACCACAGATAGGAGGAGTTTTTGTGCTTGACTTGATTGTGCGCAATGGTCTGATTGTGGACGGGACCGGGCAGACCAAGGCCTGGCCTGGGGAAGTCGGCGTGAAGGACGGCAAGATTGCCGTTGTTGCCGAGCACATTACAGAAGAAGCCGCCGAGGTTCTGGATGCAAAAGGGCATTATATTACCCCTGGCTTCCTGGATATCCACCGGCACACTGATATTGCCGTGTTAAAAGAAAACTACGGCGAAATTGAGCTCCGTCAGGGCATTACTACGGTGGTAGCAGGCCAGTGCGGCCTGAGTATTGTTCCCTGCCCGGACCAGTATAAGGAAGAGATGTTTAACTTCCTGCAGCCGATTGTCGGCACGGTGCCACTGGACTGCGGCTTCAGCACCTTTGCAGAGTATATCGAGCAGGTGCGCACACACGGCGTCCCGCTGAACTATGGCTGCTGCATCGGCAATGGGGCCAGCCGTATGGCGGCCAAGGGATTTTCCAGTGATTTCACTGCAGAGGACATCAAGCGGGTACAGGGGCTGATACGCGAATCGCTGGAGGCCGGAGCACTGGGCGTGACCACGGGCATCGTATATGCGCCGGAATGCCAGTACACCATGGACGAATTTGTCCAGGTGCTGGCTCCCATGCGGGAGTTCGGCGTGCCGCTTGTCACCCACATCCGCGGTGAGGGAGATACGCTTCAGAGCTCTTTACGGGAGGTCGTGGAGATTGCCGAACGTGTTGGCGTACCGCTGCATGTCAGCCACTTCAAAAACGTCGGCAAGCAGAACTGGGGCCATAATTTGGACGGCGCCTTCCAAATTTTGTACGACGCTCGGGCCCGTGGCATGGATGTGACCTGGGATTGTTACCCCTACACCGCAGGTGCCACACAAATGATCCAGTACCTGCCGCCGGATTACCTGGAAGGCGGTTTGGAGGAAACCACCAAGCGCCTGGCAGATCCGGAGAAGCGGGCAAAGCTGAAAGACATCCTCTCGAAGCATCAGGACTATTTTGAGAATATGCTCCTGGCTAGCGGCTGGGACAAGACGATCATTACGTCGGTTACAAAACCGGAAAATGAGCAGTATATTGGCCTTACGGTAACAGAACTGGCGGAGAAGCTGGGAAAAGACCCCTATGATGCAGCGTTTGACCTGCTGGTGGACGAGCACTGCTTTGTGGGTATGGTCAACTTTACGGCCAGCGAAGAGGATAACCGCCGTATCGTGAAAGACCCGTATACCTGCATTATCTCGGATACTCTGTGCACAGAAAACGGTTTGCCGCATCCTCGTGTATACGGTACCTTTCCGAGAGTCCTGGAGACCTTTGTCCGCGAGGAAAAGTTGCTGACCCTGGAAGAGGCCATTATGAAAATCACAAGCGTGGCTGCAAAAGTGTATCGGCTGGATACCAAAGGCCTCCTGAAACCGGGGATGGACGCCGACCTGGTGGTTTTTGATCTGGATAAAATTCACACTGGTGCCAGTTATACTGACTCGAAGGTGCTGGCGACGGGATATGACTATGTAATCGTCAACGGTGCGGTTACTGTGAAAGACGATCAGTTGCTTCCCAATGTGAAAAACGGCAAAATTTTGCTGAACAAACGTTAACCGGAGGGCTTCCTGCGGGCCCTTCCTTCCGGGGACGGGCCCGCGGTGCCTGCTTTTCAGAATACATTTGGAAGGCTGTGATCATAATGAATTATACGATCCGCGACACGGAAACGATCATTTCCCCTGCGCTGATTTATTATCAGGACGGAATTCTGGCAAACCTGGAAAAGATCATAAAGCTTGCCGGCGGCGCCGACCGGCTGTGGCCCCATGTGAAAACGCACAAGAGCATCGACATGACCCGCCTGCAGATCAGCAAGGGCATCCGCCGCTTCAAATGCGCAACGATAGCGGAGCTGGAAATGGTCTGCAAGGCCGGAGCAGAAGCGGCCATTCTTGCCATGCCGCCTGCCGGGCCCACGATATCCAGGCTGAACGCTGTCCGGAAAGCCTACCCCGGGACCCGGATTTTCGGTATAGCAGACTGTCTGGAGCAGCTGCGGGCTTATTCCTTGGCCGCCGTTGCGGAAGATATTTCGTTCGACATTTTGCTGGATGTCAATATGGGCATGGACCGTACAGGTGTCCCAACGGCTGAGGCGGAGGAGCTGTACCGGGCCGCTGCAAAGATGCCTCGGATTCATATGTGCGGTTTCCACTGCTATGATGGCAACCGGCACGAAACCGCACTGGAGGAACGGCAGAAGTGCGTGGACAAGGACGTCGCCGCAGTATCCGCCGTGCGGCACAAGCTGCAGGCGGCAGGCTATCCTGTAGAATATATGGTCATGGGGGGCTCCCCTTCTCTGCCCTGCCATATCCACCATTGGGAAGAGGGAACATACTATTCTCTGGGTACGATTTTCCTCAATGACATTGCCTATGCTCAGGAATTCCCGGATCTAGACATGGAGCCTGCCGCAGCGATTCTCTGCCGTGTGGTAAGCCATCCCTGTGAGGGGCGGTTTACCCTGGACTGCGGCTATAAAGGTATTGCGGGGGATCCGCCGGCACCGGACCGTGGAAGAATCGTGGGACTGGACCACTGCCATCCGGTACTGCAAAGCGAAGAACACTGGGTTTTCGCTATGGAAGAAGGCCATGCACAGGAGCGGCCGCCTGTGGGCGCTGTTGTTTATGTGATCCCCAGACACGTTTGTCCTTGCGCACTTCTTTATCCCAGCATTCTGGTTGCGCAGAACGGGGAAATCGTGGCTGAGTGGGAGGTTACCGCACGCAACCGGAAAATCCATTTTTGATCTTCTGGACGGTGCATAGAAAAATATGGAGAGTGCCGTTCCCGGAGATGCGGCCGGGAGAAAATCTGTAAGACGGCGGAGCAGCCGGAAAGCTGTGCCGCCGTCTTGCGTTTTCTGGCGGCTTTTTATGAGAGGGAAGACCATCCAGACGGTGGGAAGACCAGGGGATAAGATGAGTGGAGTGACGCCCGGCAGGATGAAACGCCAGAACAGACAGTCGGTTGGCTGCTGTAGACGGCCGGTATCCGCGCGGGGGTTCGCTATTTTTCCAAAGTCCGGAGTTGCTGCCCTTCATCATCCACGTAAAACAGGGGGAGCGTTGCACAAGTATCTGCAACGCTCCCCTGTTTGCATTAGAGGGAACAGACCAGAAGAAATTCCGCCAAGGCAGCGAGACCACCCTCCGTCTGGGGACAGCGGCCCAGGGCGTCGCCAGCTAGGGGAATGTCGGAAAAGCGGAAGTTCATGCCAGGAGTTCCCGGGCCATGGTCAGGGTGTCGATGCCGCTGACCCGCTCCACCCGGACGATCCACTCCTGGGGCAGGGCGGCGGCGCCGGAATAGGCCCCGCAGAGGTTGCCGGCGATGGAGCCGTTGGTGTCCGCGTCGTCCCCGGCGTTGATGGCCGCCAGGATGCCCTCCCTGGCGTTGCCGCCGCAGGCGTAGAACACGCCCAGGGAGAAGGGGGCGGACTCAAAGGCGGTCATGCCCGCGCCGATGATGCCCACCAGTTCATCCAGGATCTCCGGCACACTTTTTCCGGCGTTCCGGTCCACGATCTCCCGGGCCAGCTGAATGCGCTTGGAGACACTGGGGGCGGGGATCTCATGGCCGTGGGCCTCACCGTATTTGGCGCCGGCGATGGCAAAGTCCATCACCTCACCGGGGGTATAGCCCCCGTGGACGCCCGCGGCCACAGCGCAGGCGGCGGCGCAGGCCCCCGCCACGCAGGGGGCGCTGCCGTGGCTGCACACGGAGGAGGCCGTGGCCTCTTCCATGCACTTGTCCATGTCGTTCCAGAACTTGATGCCCACCGGGGCCACCCGCATGATGCTGCCGTTTGTGAGGCTGGTCTTGGCCCCCTCGGCGGGGTCCTCGCCCTTCACCACCGCCTCCAGGAAGCGGCGGGTGGACGGGCCGATGAGGGTAGTCTCCAGCATCTTCTCCTTAATGGCCCAGTCCCGCATGGCGGTGAGGAACTCCTCCTTGGGGAAGCGGTTGCGCCCCGCCAGGAGCCGGGCGATGATAAGGCTCTCCATGGTGTCATCGGTGACCTCGCCGGCCTCCAGGCTGCCGTGGGCGTGCTGCTCCTCGGCGGGGACCAGGAAGTCCTGGATGTAGCCGTAGTTGCGCTTGATCTGCTCCCGGGTGAAGAAGGACGCGGGCATGCCCATGGCGTCGCCGATGGCCCCGGCGATGAGACAGCCGTAGGCCCGGTCCAGGCGTTGATCCTGTGCGGTTTGATTCATCATAGCTTCATCTCCCAAAATCCATGAGGGCCCATGATGGCGATGGTCTTGGCCGCGCAGGCCGCGCCTAGGGCCACGGCGTCCCTCAAGTCCATATTCGTTGCAAGGCCGTACAAAAGCCCCGCGTCAAAGCTATCTCCCGCGCCGGTGGTGTCTACCACCCGGGCTGGGGCGGGGCTGTAGTCGAAGGCGAGGCCCGGCGCAGTCACACTGCCGCCCCTGGCGCCCTTTTTGATGACTACGATCTGCGCAGTCCGCTCCTCCAGGCCCAGAAGCGCTGCCTCCGTGTTGTTGGCGGTGATGACGCTGGCTGCGTCCAGGGCCCGGCGGACAGTCTCCGGCGCGAGCCGGTCCAGCAGGGGACCCAAGTCCACCAGCACCTTCCCACCCCGGCGGGAAAAGTCTTCCAGAAGGGAGAGCACCGGCTCCGGCTCATCCAGAAGGTAGTAGCCCGTCACCGCCGCGGCGGCGATGCCGGAGAGATCCTCAGGCTTCAGGTCCGGGGGCACGCGTTTTTCTGCGCCCTTCCTGGAGAAGAAGGTCCGCTCTCCGTCCGGCTCCAGGAACACGTCGCAGTAGCCAGAGTCCTCCTCCACGGGGTAGACGAAGCGCTGGGAGAAGCGGTGGTCGTGGAGGTACTGGTGGAGGGCCTCCCCGATGGGGCCCCGCCCCAGGCAGGACACTACGTGGGCCCGGCCGCCCAGATTGTTGAAGGTGGCGGCCATGTTGATAGAGCAGCCTCCCACGACGGAAAACTCCCCGGTGATGATGGCGTCCTGCCCTCGCTGGGGGAAGCGGTCCACTTCATAGTAGCGGTCCAGGATGAGGCCGCCGAAGATGACGCACTGCACCATAGTCCTCAGTCCTCCAAGGGGATCTCACTGGCCTCGGGCCAGGAGAGCCACACCTGCTCTCCGGCGGCGAAGCTCTCGCCCCGGGTGAGGTTCTGCTGCTCGGCGATGATGGCCTGGCCGCCGCAGTCGATGCTGTAGGTGGTGATGTTGCCGGAATAGGTGACGAAGGACACCTTGCCCTCCCGGGAGCCGGGGGTCTGGGTTTTGGCCACCTGGATCTTCTCCGGCCGCACGGCGAAGGAGCCGCCCTCGGGCCGGGTGAAGAAGTTGGCCTTACCCAGGAAGCTAGCCACGAAGTGGTTCCGGGGATGCTCATAGACCTCGTGAGGCGTGCCCATCTGCTCGATAAAGCCCTTGTTCATGACCACCACGTAGTCGGAGAGGGTCATGGCCTCCTCCTGGTCGTGGGTGACGAAGAAGGTGGTCACGTGACTGGAGTCCAGAATGTGCCGCAGCTCCACCTGCATCTCCACCCGGAGCTTCTTGTCCAGAGCGCTGAGGCACTCGTCCAGGAGCAGGATGCGCGGGGAGATCACCAGGGCCCGGGCTAGGGCCACGCGCTGCTGCTGGCCGCCAGAGAGCTGGCTGGGCTTCCGGGCACCGAACTCGCCCATCTGCACCTTGTCCAGGGCCTCCTGGACCAGCTGGGAGATCTTGCTCTTTTCCACATGGCGCTGCTCCAGGCCGTAGGCCACGTTCTGGGCCACGGTCATGTGGGGGAAGAGGGCGTAGCTCTGGAACACCATGCCGATGTTCCGCTTGTTCACGGGCACGCGGGTCATATCCTCGGCGTCGAAGAAAACCTTGCCGCTGTCCGCCATTTCAAAGCCGGCGATGATCCGCAAGAGGGTGGTCTTGCCGCAGCCGGAGGGACCCAGGATGGACACCAGGGTGCCGTCTGGGATGTCCAGGCTCACGCCCTTGAGGACCTTGTTGGGTCCGAACGATTTTTCAATGGATTCCAAAGAGATCTTTGCCATGGCCTATTTCCTCCCGAACATAGATTTGATGGACGACTTCATGATGCAGGCGACCACCGCCAGGCAGGCCAGAGACATGCCGATCACGATGGTGGAAATGGCGTTGATCTCCGGGGTAAAGCCGTATTTGATGGAGGTCTGGATGACCACCGGCAGGATAGATGTGCCCGTGGGCATCAGGAAATAGCTGATGGCAAAGTTGTCGAAGCTGATCATGAAGGAGAGAAAGGCACCGGCGATGATGGCCGAGGCCAGAGAGGGCAGGGTGATCCGCCGGAAGGTCACCAGGGGGCCGGCACCCAAGGAGCTGCTCATTTCCTCCAGAGAGGGGTCTATGGACTGGATCCGTGCCCGGAGCACCAGGAGCATATAGGGCAGGGCGATGACCACATGGCCCATGAGCACGAAGAAGAGATTTTTCCCGAAGCCCAGGAAGCGGATAAAAAGCAGGATGGAGAGAGCGATGATGATCCAGGGAATGCTCATGGGCATCATGGCCACGCTGTTGAAAAGGCCGGAGACCTTTCCGGGGAAGGCGCTCAGGCTCAGGACGAACATGGTGCCGATGACCATGCACACCACAGCCGTCACCAGCGCCAGGAGCAGGGAATTTTTCAGCGCCGTGATGAGTTCCGGATTGTCCGCCAGGGCCTGGTACCACTCCAGGCTGAAGGTGAAGGGGAGGCTGTTGTACCGGGAGGCGTTGAAGCCCATGAGGATCAGTACGGCGATGGGGGCGTAGAGGTAGACGAGCACCACGCCCAGGTAGACACAGTTCAGCACGCCTTTTTTCTTTTTCATTTTGTCGCATACCTCCTGCCCAGGGCGTTGAGGCCCGCCATGCTCAACAGCACCAATACAAGCAGGATGAAGGCGATGGCCGCGCCGAACTCCCAGTTGTTGATGGAGATGAACTGGTCCTCAATGACGGTGCCGATCATGGCGCTGTTGGCTCCGCCCAGGATCCGGGCCTCCACGAAAGTGCCCAGACAGGGGACGAAGACGATGGTGATGCCGGAGATGACTCCCGGCAGGGACAGGGGGAGAGTGATGCGCAGGAAGTTGGTCACCTTGTTCCCGCCCAGGGAGCTGGCTGCGTCCAGGAGAGAGTCGTCAATCCGCTCCAGGGCCAGGTAGATGGTGATAACCATCATGGGGAAGAAGGCGTGTACCAGGCCGATCACCGTGGCGCCCCGGGTGTAGAGAATGTTCAGAGGTCCATCCAGAAGGTGGAGACTTTGGAGGATGGACTGGAGCACGCCGCCGGTCTGGAGAAAGACCAGCCAGCTGTACACCCGGACCAGCTGATTGGTGAAGAAGGGGATGATCAGCAGGGCCATGATGATGAATTTTCCGCTTTTCAGACGCTTGGCCATCATGTAGGCCAGGGGGTAGCTCAGCACCAGGCTGATGACCGTCACCAGGAGGCTGGTCCAGATGGTGGACCAGGTGAGCTGGAGATATACCTTTTTGGTAAAGAAGTTCAAGTAGTTGGCAAAGGTCAGAGTCGTCTCATTGTGGGCGCGGAGGCTGTACACCAGCATGATCACCAGCGGGATAGCGGCAAAGAGCAGCAGGATCAGCATGCTGGGGAGCACCAGCGCCCGTTTCCGGGTCTTTTGCATGGTATCACCTCGAAATGCACCGGTATTTGGATAAAGGAAAAGCCGATCGCGGGGACCGGCTTTTCTGTGCCCGGCGGGCGGAAGCCCTGTCGGAACCCGGGGCCCCGCGAAGGGACCCCGGACAAGAGATCAGAATTGCTTTATCTGGACGGGACTCAGCTGGCCTTAGCCTCGGTCCACAGCTCGTTCCAGGCGATGAGCTCCTCGTCGGAGTGGAAGGTGATGAAGCGCAGACGGCTGAGGCTCTCGTTGTCCACGCCGATGCTGGCGGCGTATTCGGGGTCAAGAGCGTCGATGGAGAGCTGGTTGACCGGGGCGGGGCCGCCGGCGTTGACCCAGTAGGTCTGGAACTCTTCGCTGATCATCATGTCGATGAATTTCAGCGCCAGGTCCTTGTTCTCGGAGTTGGAGGGGATACCCCAGGTGTCCACCCAGCCGAAGGCGCCGTCCTCGGGAACGGTGTAGGCGATGGGCTGGCCTTCCTGCATCATCTGGGCGGTCTGGCCGGACCACATGAGGGCGACCCACACTTCGCCGGTGACGAAGATCTTGGAGAACTCGTCGCCGGTGGTCCAGTAGGCGTAGTTCAGGGGCTTCTGCTCAATGAGCTTGGCCTTGACGGCCTCCAGATCGCTGGGGGCGTTGGGGTCCTGACCCAGGGCCAGGGCGGCGGTGCCGATGGCAGTGGCGGTGTCATCGTTCATGGCGATATGGCCGGCATACTGCTCGTCAAAGAGGACGTTGATGCTGGTGGGGGGCTCGGTGATGTGGTCGGTGTTGTAGGCGATGGCCGTGGAGCCCCAGACCCAGGGCACGGAGTAGAGCTGATCCTCATACCAGCACTCGGCCTGCTCCTGGAAACGGGGATTCATGTTCTCCCAGTTGCTCAGGCTGGCCGGGTCGATGGGCTCCAGCAGCCCTTCGGCAGCAGCCGTCTCCAGGATCATGCAGTTGGGGAGGACCACGTCGTACTCCCCGGCCTCAGAGGTGCGCAGCTTAGTGAGCAGCTCCTGCTCGCTGGACATGGGTACGTGGACGATAGTGCAGTTGTTCTCCTCCTCGAACTGGGTGACAAACTGCTCGATGTTGGAGCCGTAGTCCTGCCAGTTCACCACGGTGAGAGTGCGCTTCTCTCCGCTCTCACCGTCGCTCCCCTCGGGGGCCTCGGTGGTGGTGGTGCCGCCACCGCAGGCGACCAGCATCGTCAGCAGCAGGGCGAGGGACATGGCGCAGGCGAGAATGCGTTTCATCTGTTTCATTGCTTGCTTCCTCCTTTTGATGTTGGGTGATGTGTATGATTCGTCAGCCTGCCCGGCGCGGCAGACTGGGAATTCCAGGAGAAACAGCGGGAAAAGAGAAAACAGGAGAAACTGGTCTTTGCGTTATTATAATATTATAATAAGTTAAGCAGGCTGTCAATAGTTCTCATACAATTGTCTTTGAACAAAAGTCGCACAGAACAAGA
>CDZQ01020015.1_pt1 | contig 10307 bp, 12 predicted proteins | sample 554831 | NCBI WGS metagenome assembly CDZQ01 (sample SAMEA3182112, study PRJEB8094) | gut metagenome | biome: human; feature: gut; material: Stool; isolation source: human stools | place: Canada | collected 2013-05-06
GACTTTCAACGCATGACATCTCTGGCAGCAGGAAGATACTGGCGTCAGGCAACCCCTGCCCAGAAAACCCAGCTGACCAGCGAATTCCGTGACCTGCTGGTCCATACCTATTCGAACGCCATTACCAAAGTCGACAATCAACGAGTCGAATTCAAGCCTGTTCGTATGGCACCTGACGCTACCGAAGTTGTCGTCCAGACGCGTATCATCCAGCCTCGTGGCGGCGAACCCGTTGAACTGAGCTATCGCCTGTCCAAAACGGCAAATGGCTGGAAAATTTATGACATCAACGTTCTGGGTGCATGGCTTGTCGAAACATACAAGGGCACATTTGCCAGCGAAATCAGCCGTGGCGGCATTGACGGCCTGATCCGTAACCTGGCACAGAAAAACAAACAGCTTGCCGCTGGCAAAGCCGCTAAATAATATCCATTTTGTCTGGTCGTCATTCATGTCCTTTACCGTTTCAACATTGAATTTCATCAATGCAAAACAGGTCCTTCAGGAGGGCCTGGATGCCATCGCGAATGGTGAACATGAATGCGACCTTTCAAAACTCGGGCAGGTCGATTCCGCAAGCGTCGCGGTATTGCTGGCATGGCAAAAGGCGGCAAAACAAAACAAGCTGCACCTTCGATTCAAAAATACTCCTGAAAGCCTGATCAGTCTGGCATCCCTGTACGGAGTAACCGAGCTGTTGGCCCTGTCATAATCCCGGCGTCATCCAAGACTGCCTTTCGGTCATTCCGGAATATGTTTTTAAGACAGATACGTCCCTTCTTCATTGATGTTTCCGTATGAGCGCTATCGATATCCGCCACATCAATAAAAGCTACCGCTCCTTGCAGGCATTGAAGGACGTTACATTTTCTATTGAAGAAGGCGAGTTCTTCGGCCTGCTCGGACCAAACGGCGCGGGAAAAACCACACTGATTTCCATCATGGCCGGTCTGGTGAAAGCCGATACAGGAAATGTCACCATATTGGGGCACGATGTTGTCACGGATTATCAGGCCGCGCGAAAAAGCCTTGGAGTCGTCCCGCAGGAGCTGGTTTTCGACCCGTTTTTTACCGTCAGGGAAACCTTGCGATTGCAATCCGGTTATTTCGGCCTGAAAAACAATGACGACTGGATCGATGAAGTCATTTCGAATCTGGACTTGAGCGACAAGGCGGATGTCAATATGCGTGCCTTGTCAGGAGGCATGAAACGCCGTGTTCTGGTTGCACAGGCGCTGGTCCATAAACCGCCGGTCATCGTTCTCGATGAACCGACCGCGGGTGTCGATGTCGAACTGCGCCAGACCCTCTGGCAATTCATAGGACGTTTAAACCGCGAAGGGCATACCATTGTCCTGACGACGCATTATCTTGAAGAAGCACAGACATGGTGCGACAGGATCGCGATGATGAAAAACGGGAAAGTAGTGGCTCTGGATACCACGGAAGCGCTGCTGCATCGCATTTCAGAATCAAAACTGATATTCAAACTGGACGGTCATGATTTGCCCGACAGCCTGACGGCGTTCGTTTCGCAATGCGATATCTCGCCGACATCAAAAACATGGACTTTGCGCATCAATCACTATTCGGATATCGAAGACATTCTGTCCGAACTCAGAAAACACGACATTGTCATTTCCGATCTGCAATTCAGGCAGGCCGATCTGGAAGACGTATTTTTGCAATTGATGGATACATCGGGAAACTGACGTGCTGGCTACCACTTTTCGAACCCTGTTTTACAAGGAAGTATGGCGCTTCTGGAAAGTCGCGACGCAGACTATCACTGCGCCTGTTCTGACTGCATTGCTGTATCTGCTGATTTTCGGCCATGCCCTTGAAGATTATGTGCAGGTTTATCCCGGCGTCGGTTATACGGCCTTTCTGGTTCCCGGTCTCGTTATGATGAGCCTGCTCCAGAATTCCTTTGCCAATTCATCGTCTTCCCTTATCCAGTCAAAAATCAACGGCAGTCTGGTCTTCATACTGCTGTCGCCCATTTCGCATTGGGAATTGTATCTTGCCTATATGCTGGCCTCGATCGTGAGAGGACTGGTGGTCGGGATCGGTGTATTCATCGTGACCATCTGGTTTGCGCAACCCTCCTTTTACTCCCCGCTCTGGATTATTCTTTTCGCCCTTCTGGGCTCGGCCATACTCGGGACGATGGGTATTATTGCCGGTATCTGGGCAGACAAATATGAACAGCTGGCCACTTTCCAGAATTTCCTGATTATGCCTGCGACCTTTCTTTCAGGTGTATTCTATTCGATTCATACACTGCCACCGGTCTGGCAAAGGATTTCCGAATTCAACCCGTTCTTTTATATGGTTGACGGTTTCAGATACGGCTTTTTCGGGCATTCGGACATCAATCCGCTGACAAGCCTGACCATTGTGAGTATATTTTTTGTATTTCTGGCGTTTTTAGCCGTGCATTTATTGCAAAAAGGATATAAATTGCGCTTTTAGCGTTTTTTTGAATTGTATAGCGGGTGTAACCGGTGTTATTCCGCGCTGGAGTCGGCACCGAAAATCAAGAATCATTTAAATGGACAAATTAATCATTAACGGCGGCTATCGCCTCGAAGGCGAGATCTCGATCTCGGGCGCAAAAAACGCTGCCTTGCCTATCCTCTGTACCAGTCTGCTTACTTCTGACGATATCGAGCTTGCCAACGTACCCGAACTGAAAGACGTTCAGACCATGCTGAATCTTCTCGAACAGATGGGCGTGAAGGTAAGAAAAGAGGGCGAAAAACTGATTTTGAACGGAAGTGCCGTCACCAATTTTTATGCGCCTTACGAAATGGTCAAGACCATGAGGGCGGCCATTCTGGTTTTATGTCCACTGGTTGCCCGTTTCGGCGAAGCCAGGGTTTCCCTGCCCGGCGGCTGCGCTATCGGTTCCCGTCCGGTTGAGCAGCACATCAAAGGTTTGCGCGCTCTGGGTGCCGAAGTGGAGATCGAGGGCGGTTATATTCTGGCCAGGGCCAAAAAACTGAAAGGTACCCGTATTGTCACCGATATGATTACCGTTACCGGCACGGAAAACCTGCTGATGGCAGCGACCCTGGCAGAAGGCGAAACCATTATCAAGAATGCCGCGCGTGAACCGGAAGTGACCGATCTGGCCCTTTTGCTGATCAAGATGGGCGCCAAAATCGAAGGCATCGGCACGGATCGTCTTGTCATTCATGGTGTTGACCGGTTGCACGGTGCAAAACACGAGGTTATTCCGGACAGAATCGAAACCGGCACTTTCCTTTGCGCCGTTGCCGCAACAGGCGGCGATGTCACATTGACGAAAACGCGCGATAATATACTCGAATCCGCTTTGAACAAGATTCGTGAAATGGGTGCCGAGATTGCAACCGGTACGGACTGGATACATATTAAAATGAACCGGCGTCCCAAAGGCGTCAATTTCAGAACCACGGAATATCCAGGATTCCCGACGGATATGCAGGCCCAGTTCATGGCTGTCAACTGTCTGGCCGAAGATGCGAGCCATGTCATTGAAACGATTTTCGAAAACCGTTTCATGCATGTACAGGAGTTGAACCGTCTTGGCGCAAGAATCAAAACGGAAGGCAATACCGCGTTCATCACCGGCGTGGGCAAGCTGGTCGGTGCCCCGGTCATGGCAACGGATTTAAGGGCATCCGCCTCGCTTGTCATCGCCGGACTGGCAGCTCAGGGAGAAACGCACGTCAATCGTATCTATCATCTCGACCGTGGATACGATCAAATGGAAGTCAAGCTGACGGCTGTCGGCGCCAATATTAAAAGAGTCAAAGAATGAACCAGACCGAAGTGAAACCGCAGGAATTGATTCTTGCACTTTCAAAGGGAAGAATTTTCGAAGAAACGATGCCGCTTCTGAAAGAAGCTGGCATCACCGTTCTGGAAGATCCCGAAACATCCAGAAAACTGATATTGCCGACGAACAAGCCACAGGTCCGCGTGATCATCGTCCGTGCAACCGACGTTCCGACTTATGTCCAGTATGGCGCGGCTGACTTCGGCGTCGCAGGCAAAGACGTACTCCAGGAAAACGGCAATACGGGCCTTTATCAGCCAATCGATTTGCAGATCGCCAAATGCCGGTTGTCTGTCGCCGTCAGAAACGGGTTCGACTATGAAAACGCCATACGTCAGGGCATGCGTCTCCGGGTTGCCAGCAAGTATGTTCAGGCCGCGAGGGAACACTTTGCCAAAAAAGGCATCCATGTCGATATCATCAAGCTGTACGGTTCCATGGAACTGGCGCCGCTGGTCGGCTTGTCCGACGTCATCGTCGATCTGGTCAGCACGGGCAATACCCTGAAAGCCAACAATCTGGTCGAAGTCGAGCAGATTCAGGAAATCACGTCCCGCCTCATCGTCAATCAGGCGTCCCTTAAATTGAAACGTCAGATGTTACAGCCTATACTGGATGCATTCAAGGCTGCCTCAGCCGAATCTGAACCTGACCAACAAACTGTATGAGTGCCCAAATGACCGTTCAAATTCGCAAGTTATCGACCACCGACCCCGATTTCGCCAAACAGCTTTCCGGCGTTCTGGCGTTTGAAGCCAGGGAAGACGAATCCATCAATACCGTTGTCGCCAATGTTTTGAATGACGTGAAAGAAAATGGCGACAAGGCCGTTCTGGAATACACGAAGCGCTTCGACCGGCTGGCGCTCAATTCCGGTGCCGAACTGGAAATATCCGGAGAAGAATGTGAAGCGGCTCTCGCCTCTCTCTCTCCGGAACGCCGCAAGGCGCTGGAAGTGGCTGCCGAACGAGTCAGAATCTATCACGAACACCAGAAACAATCCTGCGGCAGCGAAGGCTATTCCTTTACCGATGAAGACGGCACGTCCCTCGGACAAAAGGTCACACCATTGGACAGCGTCGGCATTTATGTCCCCGGGGGAAAAGCAGCTTATCCTTCATCCGTGCTGATGAACGCCATTCCGGCACAGGTTGCCGGAGTCAAGGAAATCGTCATGGTCGTTCCGACTCCTGATGGCGCCAAAAACGAACTCGTCCTGGCGGCAGCGGCCCTGTCAGGCGTCACTCGCGTTTTCACGGTCGGTGGCGCGCAGGCTATCGGTGCATTGGCCTATGGAACCGAAACCATTCCATCCGTCGACAAGATCGTCGGGCCGGGCAACGCATACGTTGCCGCCGCCAAACGTCGTGTTTTCGGTACGGTCGGCATCGACATGATCGCAGGGCCTTCCGAAATTCTGGTCATTTGCGATGGCAAAACCAATCCTGACTGGATAGCAATGGACCTTTTCTCGCAGGCTGAACACGATGAAATGGCCCAATCCATCCTCATTTGTCCCGATGCCGCTTATCTGGATCAGGTCAATGAAAGCATCCTGAAACTCCTGCCGGACATGATCCGCAAGGACATCATCACCACATCACTGTCCAAACGCGCTGCGATGATTCACGTCAAGAACATGGAAGAGGCCTGTGAAATCGCCAACAGCATCGCTCCAGAACATCTGGAAATTTCCGCAGAAAATCCCCGGAAATGGGAAAAACTGATCCGCCATGCCGGTTCCATTTTCCTTGGGCGTTTCACATCCGAAGCGCTTGGCGACTATTGTGCCGGACCAAATCACGTCCTGCCGACTTCCCGTACGGCCCGTTTTTCGTCCCCTCTGGGGGTTTATGACTTCCAGAAGCGCTCCAGCCTGATTTGTGTCAGCGAAAAAGGCGCGCAAACCCTGGGCAAAATCGCCGTCGAGCTGGCAACCGGTGAAGGACTGGAAGCGCATGCAAAGAGTGCCGGATTCAGACTGAAAAATTAAACCCTGTAAAGAAATTACCGAAAGCGAACGCTTTGATTATGTCTTTGATTGAAGAAATTATCCGTCCCGACGTCAGGGAGATGTCAGCTTATCCGGTCCCGGATTCAAACGGCTTCTTGAAACTCGATGCAATGGAAAACCCTTTCCCTTTGCCGGAGAAACTGAAAACCAGGCTGGGAAGTGTACTGGCTGAAGTCGCATTGAACCGTTATCCGGTGCCGTCCTATCGGAGCCTCAAGGCCAAAATACGCCAGCACATGGGTATTCCGGATGGATATGACGTTGTGCTCGGCAATGGTTCTGACGAACTGATTTCCATCATTGCACTGGCTTGTGCACGAAAAGACAAACCCGCCAAAATTCTGGCTCCGGTACCCAGTTTTGTCATGTATGCCCTGTCGGCACAGTTTGCCGGGATGGAATTCGTCGGGGTTCCGCTTAAAGCCGATCTGACACTGGATCTGGATGCCATGCTTGCTGCTATCGAAAAAGAGCGCCCGGCGATTGTATATCTCGCCAATCCTCACAATCCGACAGGCACCCTGTTTACGGATAATGAAATCGTCAGCATCATCAGGGCAATGGAAAATATCGGTCTTGTCATCAGCGACGAAGCCTATCAGCCCTTTGCGGAAGCCAGTTTCATGGACCGGTTACCTGAATTTCCCAATCTGCTCGTGATGAGGACTGTATCCAAACTGGGGCTGGCCGGTATCCGTCTGGGTTATATGTCGGCACAGCCTGAATTGCTGGCTGAATTCGACAAGGTACGGCCGCCGTACAATGTCAATGTATTGACGGAAGCCACCGCCGAATTCGCCATGGACCATATCGACGTATTCAACAAACAGGCCGAAGTCATCCGGTCCGAACGTGAAAAACTGGCTGTTGCCCTGAAAAAGCTTCCGGGAATTGAAGTGTTTCCGTCCAGAGCCAACTTTTTAACGATCCGGCTACAAAATGCGGATCAAGTCTTCGAAAAATTGGTCTCACATAAGGTATTAATCAAAAATATCGGTAAAATGCATACATTGCTTGCAAACTGTCTGCGCATTACCGTCAGTTCTCCTGACGAGAACAAAGTATTTTTAGACAGGTTTAGTGCCTGTATCCAATAATCAACTGGGCCTCATTATGTCAGCATCCCGAACAGCAGAAATCGTCCGGAATACGAATGAAACGAAGATCAGGGTCGTTATCAATCTGGACGGTTGTGGCCAGCAAAAGCTCGCCACCGGCATTCCATTTCTCGATCACATGCTGGACCAGATCGCCAGACATGGACTGGTTGACCTCGAAGTCGAGGCAGACGGCGATTTGCAGATCGACGCCCATCACACGGTTGAAGATATAGGCATTGCCATCGGGCAGGCTTTGGAAAAGGCTATCGGCAACAAGAGCGGTATCCGCCGTTATGGTCACGCTTATGTCCCGCTTGATGAAGCTTTGTCCAGAGTCGTGATTGATTTCTCGGGCCGTCCCTATCTTGAATTTCAGGTTCCGTTCGTGCGTGCCACGTCCGGTACGTTCGATCTGGATCTTGTTCGCGAATTCTTCCAGGGACTCGTCAATCACGCAAAAATATCGCTGCACATCGACAATCTCCGTGGCGAAAACGCGCATCACCAGTGTGAAACCGTTTTCAAGGCGTTCGGACGCGCATTGCGTATGGCAGCTGAACTCGACCCGAGAGCGGCAGGTTCCATTCCTTCGACTAAAGGAACGCTGTAATCGGACAGGGGAATATGCCTTAAGCTTGTATTCTGATTATTTATCCATATGAAAAAAATAGTTGTTGTCGATTACGGGATGGGTAATCTCCGTTCGGTAGCCCAGGCACTCCGTGCTGTTGCGCCCGAGGCCGAGGTTCTCATATCCGGCGAGATAGCCGATCTGAAAAAGGCTGAGCGTATTGTGTTGCCGGGTCAGGGAGCGATGCCGGACTGCATGAAGTCACTGGAAGAATCCGGTCTGAAAGATGCACTGATGGATGCTGCCCGCAACAAACCGATATTCGGAGTCTGCGTCGGCGAACAGATGCTTTTTGACTGGAGCGAGGAAGGGGACACCAGAGGACTCGGCTTGTTGCCCGGCAAGGTCATCCGATTCAAGCTCGACAGCCAGCTTCAGGAAGACGGATCGCGTTACAAAGTTCCCCAAATGGGATGGAATCAGGTCCGGCAAAGCCAGCCACATCCTTTGTGGAATGGTATTGCCGACAAGAGTTTCTTTTATTTCGTCCACAGTTTTTATGCTGTACCGGAACAAGCCGATCATATGGTCGGTGAAACGGAATATGGCACGCCATTCTGTAGCGCTATCGCCTGCGACAATATTTTCGCAACGCAATTCCATCCGGAAAAAAGCGCGGATGTCGGTTTGCAACTGTATAAAAATTTCATACACTGGAATCCCTGACAGTTTTATCAACCCTTAACCTATATTGATTTTTGTTTAATCATGTTGCTTATTCCCGCTATTGATTTGAAAGATGGTTCCTGTGTCCGCCTGAAACAGGGCGATATGGATCAGGCCACTGTATTTTCGGAAGATCCGGCTGAAATGGCATTGCACTGGCTTGAACAGGGCGCAAGACGTCTTCATCTGGTTGACCTGAACGGTGCTTTCGCAGGCAAACCTGTCAATGAGTCTGCCGTCAAAAACATCCTTCAGGTAGTGCAGGATTTTGCCGAAGACAACGATCTGGAAGAAATACCCGTACAGCTGGGTGGGGGAATTCGCGATCTCGACACCATTGAACGATATCTTGACCACGGCCTGACTTACATCATCATCGGAACGGCTGCCGTCAAGAATCCGGGATTTCTGCAGGATGCCTGCAGTGCCTTTCCGGGACAGATCATCGTCGGACTGGATGCGAAAGACGGCAAGGTCGCCACGGATGGCTGGAGCAAGCTCTCCAGACACGATGTGGTCGAACTGGCCAAAAAATATGAAAGTTTCGGCGTTGAATCGGTCATTTATACCGATATCGGACGTGACGGCATGATGGGCGGCGTGAATGTCGAAGCGACCGTCAAACTGGCCCGGGCAGTGAAAGTGCCTGTCATCGCCTCTGGCGGCGTCCACAACATCAAGGACGTCGAAGCCTTGTGCGAAGTTCAGGGCGAAGGAATCGAAGGCGTGATATGCGGACGTTCCATTTACGAAGGCACCCTGAATCTGGAAGAAGCCCAGGCCAGAGCGGATGAATTGTCCGGAGACTGAATCGCCACTATCGGGATTACTGAATTTATGCTTACCAAAAGAATCATCCCCTGCCTTGACGTGACCGCCGGACGGGTCGTCAAGGGTGTTAATTTCGTCGAACTGAAAGACGCAGGCGATCCCGTTGAAATCGCCCGTCGATACAACGATCAGGGGGCGGATGAACTGACCTTTCTGGACATCACCGCTTCAAGCGACCAGAGGGATCTGATTCTGAATATCATTGAAGACGTTTCTTCACAGGTTTTTATCCCGTTGACGGTCGGGGGTGGCGTCCGCACCGTCGAAGACGTCAGAAGGCTGTTGAATGCCGGAGCGGACAAGGTCAGCATCAACACATCGGCCGTGACCAATCCCCAGCTCGTCGCCGATGCTTCTTCGCGATACGGATCACAATGTATTGTGGTTGCCATTGACGCCAAACAGGTTTCGCCGGGCCGCTGGGAAATCTTCACGCATGGTGGCCGCAACGCGACCGGTCTGGAAGTGATCGAATGGGCCAAGAAAATGGCACAGCTCGGAGCAGGCGAAATCCTGCTGACCAGTATGGACAAGGATGGCACCAAGAGCGGATTCGATCTTGAATTGACACGGGCCGTATCGGACGCTGTCAACATTCCCGTTATCGCTTCCGGTGGTGTCGGCAATTTGCAGCATCTGGCAGACGGTGTACAGCAAGGGCACGCCGATGCTGTGCTCGCTGCCAGTATTTTCCATTATGGAGAATATACGGTTCAACAGGCCAAGAAATTCATGTCAGAACGAAATATTCCGGTACGCTTATGAAAAACACAGACTGGCTCGATACCATCGAATGGAACGAACAGGGACTGATTCCCGTCATCACGCAGGAAGCATCCACGCGCGACGTGTTGACGCTTGCCTGGATCAACCGTGAGGCTCTGGCAAAAACGGTCGAGTGCGGAGAAGCGGTGTACTGGAGTCGCTCGCGCCAGAAACTCTGGCACAAGGGCGAGGAATCCGGACATATCCAGAAAATTGTCGATATCCGTATGGATTGCGACAACGATGCATTGATTTATCTGGTTGAACAAAAAGGGCTGGCCTGCCATACCGGTCGCCAATCCTGTTTTTACCAGCAACTGCAAAAGTCCGGAGATATCGAATGGAAAGCTGTCGACCCTGTATTGAAAGACCCATCGGAAATTTACAAATGAACGATATACTTGAACGCCTGACCGCCGTCATCGAATCCCGCAAATTGTCGAATGGCGGAGACCCCGAGAAATCCTATGTCAG
>CDZQ01021566.1_pt1 | contig 10302 bp, 6 predicted proteins | sample 554831 | NCBI WGS metagenome assembly CDZQ01 (sample SAMEA3182112, study PRJEB8094) | gut metagenome | biome: human; feature: gut; material: Stool; isolation source: human stools | place: Canada | collected 2013-05-06
TTCATGGCCGAGGCGTCGTTGATGCCGTCGCCCATGTAGCCGACGACATGCCCGTTTTCACGCAGCATGCTGACGATGCGTGCTTTCTGCTGCGGCGACAGTTTGGCGAAAACGTCCGTTTTTTCAACGGTTTCCGACAGGGTCGCATCGTCCATGTCTTCGACATCGCTGCCGAGGACGATATTGCCGGTTTTCATGCCGACCTGACGGCAAATGGCGCTGGTGACGAGATCGTTGTCACCGGTCAGGATCTTGACGTTGACGCCGTGGGCGTTCAGGGCGGCAATCGCCACCTGTGCGCTTTCCTTGGGCGGGTCGAGAAAGGCCAGATAGCCCATCAGTACCATGTCCGATTCATCGGCTACCGAAAAGGTCGGCGTTTTGACGGTCGAGCTTTTCCGGGCGATGGCAATGACGCGCATGCCGTCATCGTTCAGGTCTTCGACCATGATCCGGATTTCATCGATGACGGTATCGGTCAGTTCGATGACTTCCCCGCGATATTCGGCATACCGGCAGACGGACAGCATTTCCTCGACGGCGCCTTTGGTGATCAGGGTCGTCCCGCCGTCCGGACTCGTGACGACGACGCTCATGCGGCGGCGTTCGAAATCGAAGGGGATTTCGTCGATTTTGGCGTAGCTGGTCGACAGTCTCCGGAGAGACGGTTCGCTGGCGCTTTCCTCATTTGTCCGCTCGATGATGGAAATGTCCATCAGGTTTTTGAGGCCCGTCTGGTAAAAGCTGTTCAAAAAGGCGAATGCCAGCACACGGACGTCTTCCGTTCCGTGAATGTCCAGATGGCGTTCAAGGATGACCTTGTCGCGCGTGAGTGTCCCGGTCTTGTCGGTGCACAATACGTTCATCGATCCCAGGTTCTGGATGGAGGACAGGTTTTTGATGATGGTTTTCTTCCTGCTCATCGCAACCGCCCCTCTCGCCAGACAGGTCGTGACGATCATCGGCAGCATTTCAGGCGTGAGGCCCACGGCAATCGAGATGGCGAAGAGCAGAGCTTCCATCCAGTCGTCCTTGGTGATGCCGTTGATGACGAATACGATGGGTACCATGACGAGCATGAAACGGATCAAAAGCCATGAGACGGAGCTGATGCCTTTTTCAAAACCGGTCGGTTCGCGTCTGGCGTCGAGCGATCTGGCAATGCCGCCGAAAAGGGTCTGGTTGCCGGTCAGGATGACAACGGCTTCGGCGCTGCCACTGATGACGTTGCTGCCCATGAAAGCCAGATTGCTGCATTCGGTCACGGCTTTTCCGTCTGAAATATCGACGGTATGCGGTGTTTTTTCGACCGGTTCACTCTCTCCCGTCATGGCGGACTGGGATATGAACAGGTCTTTGGCCTTGATGATGCGGCAGTCGGCGGGTACCATGTCGCCGGCTGCCAGCAGGACGATATCACCGACGACGACGTCTTCCATCGGGATTTCCTGTTTGCCGCTGTATTGCCGGAGGACTGCCGTCGTGTTCCTGACCATACTGGTCAGCTTCCCGGCCGCATTGTTGCTGCGTGTTTCCTGGACGAAACGCAAGACGCCGGACAACAGTACCATTGTCAGGATGACGACAATGGTCATGAAGTCCTGTTCGCCTGTCGATGGCAGGACGACGTCGGTCACGAAAGAAACGGCAGCCAGTACGGTCAGTATGGCCGTAAAGGGGTTGACGAACGCTTCGGCAAGCCGTCGGGGAAAGGATTTGTGTTTGTCGGCATCTACAAGATTGCTGCCCCAGTCTTCCCGGTTCCTTTCAACGGTTTCGGGGTTGGCGATGCCCTCGCAACCCGAGTGGTAGGCACGCAAGACGTCCTCTGCCGGGAGCGTCGCGTCATACATGAGTCTTTGCAGGGCAGCGTTCGGTTTGACTGCTTTTTGCGTCTTGATACTGGATACGGTTTTGCCGTTCATGATGGTTCCTCCAGCTGTTTTTATTTTTCTGGATGGGCTGGGTCGTGCACAGACCGACCGACTGGCAAAACGCAAGGATTGCAGGCGAAAAAAACGTCGCTGACAAGTTGCCGGGGCAACTGCTAGTTGCTGACGAGTTGCCCGTCAGGTCTGGTCTTGCTGCTACTGTCCGGGTCCATTTTTTCACCTTGAGTGAAGATTGTTGAAAAGGCTGAAACGATATTCCAGCCAACCATATTCGACGGGATTCACTTTCATCCTGTTTGCACAGGTCATCAGGCAGGATACCGTCGTAAAGCATCGGGAGTTTAATGATGCATCAAAAGAATGTCAACCTGTCGGCCTTTTTATTTTCCCATAAAAAACAGGATGTTGCGTTTCGGATGAACATTTGGCAGGAAGATTTCCGCCATGAAATTTTTGCTGCCGGAAAAGCTTGCCGCACTTTTCGGGAAGGGGTTTTCAAAACAAAAAATCCGGCATGGTTCAGGTGCCGGATTTCCGGATTTTCATGGACAGGACATTATCAGTATCAGGCACCGGTCTTGTTGATCCGGACACGTGGCATGGGCGGGAACGAAGGTTTGTACCAGTCCACTTCGACCATGATCTGTCTGGTCACGTCGGCATGCTTGTTGTAGCCCAGGGTATCGTCGGCAGGTACGACGGCGGCAACGCCCCGGTTCTTTTTCAGCCATGAACGGACGGCGGCACTGACGATATCGCCGATTTCATTGTCCAGTTTTTTCTGGTACAGCGCCATTTGCTGCTGGTAAAAAGATTGCGCCTGTGCAATGGCCCGTGCCCCTTCCGGTGTATTTTCCCGGCCGCGGTACATGGTTTTCACGTCGTCGATGCCACGGTGAAGGATGGTTTGTACCGTTTTGATATATTGTGCGGCGGCGCGGCCCGGTAACGACCGTTCGGCCAGCGCGTCCATATCGAGAACGACCACCGGTTTGCGGGTGGTCGCGCGGTGTTTTTTGATAGCCTTGTAAGCGACTGGAATCAGTACGGCTGCCACGGCCAACATCAGTCCCATACGTTTCATGGTGTTCGATTCCCTTCCAATGTTTGACAGAAAAACGGTTCGCTTTTTAAAAATATCACTTTTACGACTATTCCGGTTTACCCGATAATGAAAATTTCACTTTCAGAGAGAGAAAACGCTTTTTTTGTATCGTATGAGGCACGTTTTTTCCTCTTTATGCCCCTCTCATTTTGCCAGTTGATTGTGACGGCCTGAATTCGGCTTTTCCGGTTTTCTTTCAGGGAATCTTCCAGAAACGTTTTTCGCTTACCATGAGCTGAACACGAATGCCTTCTGGCGCATCCATGCATAAACGGCAACGGCTATGGTAATGATCATATTGAAAGCGAACGGGAATTCCTGCGACGAAAATCCGAAAAGCCCGGCAAAAAAACTGATGATGAACGGACAGAGCAGGATGGCGACATAGTTCATCGCCATGATATAGGCGAGTGCCATCGTGACTTTTTTCGGCACGGCCATATGCGTCGCTTTTTCATAGACCCAGGGCTGTATGACACCGTACCCGAGCCCTGCCAGTATGCAACCGGGGGCGATCAGCCATTCGATCGGGGCGATGAGGATCAATCCCAGACCGATGGCCATGGAAAGGTAGCTGAAGAAAAGCGTGGTGTCCTTCAATTTCGCCACGATGGGCTTCAATACCAGTCCCGGCAGCATGATGGCAAGGAAAAACAGGGAAATCATGGTGCCTGCGTTCCCACTGGTGAAATGGTGTTCTTCCATCAGAAACGGCAGGTTATAGACGACGACAAGGTTCAGGTAAGTCCCCAGACCGTACAGGATCATGGTTTCGACCAGATTGCCGACCATGAAACCGGATTGGGTCTTGACGGTCGATTCGGTGTTCCTGTCGGCGGAAACGAGCATGCTGGTGCTTCCGGCATCCCTGTCGGTTTTCATGCTGCGTGCGAGAAAGACCGACAGGACCAGAGATATGGCCGGCAGGAGGTAAACGACAAACGGCAGGCGCCAGTTGACTTCAGCCAGATAGCCGGTGACGACGGTTGCCACGACAAGGGTCAGGTTGGTGATGGCCGAGCTGTAGCCGAACTGTTTCAAACGTTCGTCTCCGACGAAAAAGTGGGAGATCAGGCCGGTGGACAATGGCACGATCAGGCCGGAACCGATGCCGAGAATGGCGGAAACGATGATCAGCTGCCACATTTTGTCGGATACGAAATACAAAATTCCCGACAGCAGGAATATCCCCAGGCCGATCCTGAGGAGCAGCATGTTGTTGACCTTTTCGGTCAGCCGCCCGGCAATGAGAACAAACGGGATGATCATCAGGGATGGCAGGGAAGTCAGCATCTGGATATCCAGTTCGCTGGACGTGGGAAAAATATGGGTCAGTTGTCCCAGAATCGGCGATACCGCCAGGCCGGGCAAGGCATTCAGGGCAGAAATCGACCAGATCCCGATCAGGGTTATAAGTGATATGGTTGTCGCCCCCACACCTGTTTTGATTTTCATAACACTATCCATCCAGTTCGTTAGTCTTAGCCATCAGGCGATCAGACTTCAGTAAACCAGATTTACCCGAAACAGATTTGCGCTAGCTCATTGCATGAGAATTTGTAACAGAAATTTGGAAAAATGAAACATTCAGGTGATGAAAAAAATGAAAAACAGGACGGCTTCACCCGGCAAAAGCGCCCTCTCCGGCTATGAACACGGTCTTTGTTCCGGGAAGGATCCTGTCCGCCAGGTTATTCAATCCGGTTTTATCTCAAAGACGAACCGGTTCAATTCGTTTATATTGGAACCGGATCCCGGGGCTCTTCCGTTCCTGTAACGAAGGGCCCGCTTTTTTGAATGTTGCCTGCCTGTTTCATTTGTCATTTGCATCAGCCATGTCCAGTCTGCCCAAACTTTTGCGTTTTACCCTGATTGTCCTCCTGCTCGGGATAGTGGCCGGCATGATCGGGATGCTGCTGGGCTATGTGCTGTTTGAAACCCAGTCGCTGGCCTTCGGCTACAGTGCAGGCCCGGATCATGAAAACTTTCTGGAAGCCATTCAGGCCTCCTCCCCGCTCCGGCGGGTGACGGCGCTTGTCGTGTGCGGGCTGATCGGCGGGATCGGCTGGTTCCTGCTCGCCCGTTACGGCAGGAAAACGGTCAGCCTGAAACAGGCCGTCAATGCGGAGAAACCGGATATGCCCGGCGTTGAAACGGTTGCTAACGCCCTTTTGCAGATCGTGACTATCGGCATCGGCTCGCCGTTGGGCAAGGAAGGTGCGCCCCGCATGATCGGCGCGCTGATGGCGAACCGGGTCAGCAACTGGTTCCGGCTGAACCATGAGGATACACGGCTGTTGATGGCGGCCTGTGCCGGTGGCGGCTTTGCCGCCATTTACAATATCCCTGTCGCCGGAGCGCTTTTCGCGCTCGAAGTCCTGCTGCAGGGTGCCCGTTTCCGCTGGATTGCCGTCACGTTTTCCGTATCCGTCATCGCGGCGGTCACCGCCCGATGGGGATTGGGAAACGTTCATCAATACACGATTGGGTCACCGTTGAATTTTGGATGGGACTTATTGCTCTGGGCACTGGCAACCGGCCCGCTTTTCGCCTGCAGCGCCCTCGTTTTCATGCGGATAACCGATGAAGCCCGTGCGAAAGCGCCCCGGCAATACCAGATCATTTTTTTCAATATGCTCAATTTCACGATACTGGGGATTTTGATGGTCTTTTTGCCGGAACTGGCGGGCAACGGCAGAATCGCGGCGCAACTCGGCTTTACGGGACAGATGACGGTTTTCTTCGCCTCCGTCCTGCTGGCAGGAAAAGTGCTGGTCGAATGGGGCAGCCTGCGTGCCGGGGCTCAGGGTGGCCTGCTGACGCCGAGTCTGGCCAACGGCGCACTTCTGGCAATCATCACCGCCGGGGCATGGAGTCATTTTTTCCCGGATAACGCCCCGGGGGCATTCGCCATTGTCGGCGCATCCACTTTTCTGGGAATTGCCCGGAGCATGCCCATTACCGCGATTGTCCTTTTGCTTGAAATGACTCAGGTCGATTTGAAATTCATCCTTCCGATGGTGGTTTGCATGGGATCGGCAAAACTGACGGAAATTGTGTGGACGCGTTATCGGGTCCGGTTATGAAAACGGTTAATATAGCCGATCATGCGGGTTCGACGGACGGTGGATGCCCTGCTTTTCGGGGTATTTCCGATTTGCCCGCTCATGCCGGACTGACGCTGGCTGTTTTCGCCCGTCCGGGCGTATAGATCGTCACTCCGGTTTGCTGGTTGAAGGGGTTCCGGTATTCCTCATCAAAGCGTCCCATAAGCCTCTCCTTTTTAAAAACGGTTAATAAAAAAGCGTCTTTAGCAGAACGACGCTTTATATGCTGTACCGGTTTGCTATAAGCCTGTCTGGGGAAGACCCGGGGCATTTGTGGCAGATTTGTGAAGGCTGCTTGCAATATCTTCTATTTCACTTCATGTTTGTTGCCCAGGTATTTGATATGAATGGTTTACTGTCGGTTTATTTATTTCAAATCCGTTGCCCGCACACAACTGTTTTCCGGTTGGCTTTGACGGTTTTTTTCCATTTCTTCTGTCACCTCGCTTTGGCAACACTTTTGACGCCTGAAACACTTTTCAGGTGGCTTTGCCTATCCGGATAAACGGTTTCCCTGACCGGATTCATGTGGGCTCGTGCAGGTTTCTGTCTGTTTGTTTCAGGCGATGATGTCGCAGACACTTGCCCTGACTTCCCGGATGAGGTCCCGGGGTGCGATTTCGATTTGCAGACCCCGGATGCCTGCGCTGACCCAGATTTTGTCGAAGGTTTCGATGGTGCTGTGGATATAGGTCGGAAAGTGTTTTTTCATGCCGACGGGGGAACACCCTCCCCGGATGTAGCCGGTCAGTGGCAGGAGTTCCTTTACGGCGATCATGTCGCATTTTTTGTTGCCGGAGACTTTGGCGACCTTTTTGAGGTCGACTTCATGGTCACCGGGGACGACACAGACGAGGTGCCCGGTCCTGTCGCCGTGGAGCACCAGTGTCTTGAAGACCTGTTCGATGTTTTCGCCCAATACGTCGGCGACGTGTTTTGCCGACAGGTCGTCTTCATCGACTTCATACGGAACGAGTTTGTATGGGACTTTCGATTTGTCCAGCATGCGGGCGGCATTGGTTTTACTGATTTTTTCTTTCATTTTTAACGTTTTCAGGCTTCGTTTCTGTCAAAAAAGAGACAGTTTTCAACTCAAAAAAAATATTGTCCGACACAACGATACGGAAGTCAAAAACGGGATGCTGCCTTTCCGGCCGTGGATGAAATATGTCTGTATAATTTTGACACTTGCCATATGGCAACTGAATGTCCCATTACCGGGTTAACGTGAAAGAAACCGCCTGACATGCATCTGGATGACATACAGGAAGTCGAGAACCTGGCATCGTCACTGCTTCATCGTTATTTCAACGATAATGACGTCGATTATCTCGTTTCGCTTTTCACGCCCGATATTGTCTGGCTGGGCGCCGGCAAGGAACAGAAAGCGGAAGGGATCGATGCAGTTTCACGCCATTTCATGGATGAAAAAAACACTTTCTTTCGATGCCGTTTGTGGGATGAGCGTTACGTTACCCGCAAACTCGCCGACGGCTGCTATCTGTGCGAGGGGACGAGTGAACTGGAATCGGTCGATCCGGGCGTCCTTTTCCATATTTGCCAGCGTGTTTCGTTCATTTTCAAACGGATCGGCGGTAAGCTGAAGATCGCCCACATTCACCATTTTGCCGCGTATGATCCTATCCAGTCGGATGAATTGTTCCCTGTCGAGGCGGCAAAAAACAGTTACGAGGAACTGACGCGGCAGCTGAGTGAAAAAGAACAGCAGATCGAGCTGATGCTGCATCAGATTTCCGGCGGGATGATGGTCTGCCATCACGATGAAGCGTATACGTTCAAATGGGTCAGTGAAAATTTTTGCGTGATGATGGGCTTCGATTCGCTGTCCGATCTCATGGAAGCGACGGGCGGCGCGTACGCTTCGCTGGTTTATCCCGACGACCTGCCCAAACTGGCTGAAGAAGTCCGCCAGAGCAAGATCGCCAATATCGCTTCGCATTTCGAATACCGGATGATCAAAAAGAATGGCGATATCATCTGGGTGCACGATGTCGGCCGCTCGTTCACCGATACGGATGGCGACAATGTCACGACCTGTTTCGTCACGGACATTACCCGGCGCATTGAACGCGACGCACGGGAAAAGGATACCCGGCTTGAAATTTCAAGAAAGACGGATTTTCTGTCGCAGCTCTACGATACGATTCCCTGCGGTATTGTCCAGATGTCGATTGACCCGGGACACCGCATCATCAATGCCAACCGCGCTGCCTGGGAAATTTTCGGTTATACGTGCGAAGAGTATTTGCAGGAAAAAAACGATCCCTATCTTCATGTGCTTGACCGGGACAAATTCAGGATTCACAAACGGGTCGACCATCTGGCCGTCAACGGCGGTTCCATTACGTATGAACGGGAAGCCTGCAAAAAGGATGGCTCGACCGGCTGGATCAGTGTCACGATCGAGCGCCTGATCAATTTCGACGGGATTGAAGTGTTGCAGGCCGTTTATTCGGATATCAGCGAAGTCAAGAAACTGCAGAAAGAACAGGAGCAGGAACGCGCTATTGAAAACCGTTCCCTGCGTGCCGCCATTTACACGGCTTACCAGCTGATTATCCGCGTCAACCTGACGCAGGATACGTATGAAGCCCTCTCTGAACGCGATTATGTCGTCAACTATGAACCTTACGGTTATTTCAGCGAGTTGATGGATGAAGTGACTGCCGGCGTCCATCCGGACTATGGGGACGTTTATACCGCCACTTTCGCCCGCCAGCATATGATCGAACGTTTCGGCAAGGGCGAAAAAGAGATTTACCTGGAATACCAGCGAATGGGAACCGATGGCGTTTACCACTGGATTTCCCTGACCGGCATCCGCATCGACAATCCTTATAACGATGATTCGCTTTGTATTTTGCTGGCCAAGGTACTGGACGAGACGCGTGCGGAACAGGCGGTTCAGGAACAGGTGTTGAGGAATGCGCTTTCCGTGGCACAGATGGCCAATCAGGCCAAATCCGATTTCCTGTCCCGCATGAGCCATGATATCCGTACGCCCTTGAATGCGATTATCGGCATGAGTACGATCAGCCAGCTGAAAATGGACGAGCCTGATGTTCTGGCCGACTGCCTGTCCAAAATCGATGTATCGTCCCGTTACCTGCTCTCCCTGATCAATGATATTCTCGATATGTCGCGTATTGAAAGCGGCAAAATGGCCATATCGAGCGAACGCTTCGATTTCGTCGGGCTGATCGGCAGTATCAATGCCATCGTTTACCCGCAAGCCGTTGCCGGCCAGCTGGCGTACCGGATTCACCAGCATGAATCGCTGGCCCGGTATTACGAGGGCGATACCTTGCGGATCAACCAGATACTGATGAATCTGCTGTCCAATGCGATCAAATTCACGCCGGAAGGCGGCAAAATCGACGTTTATATCAGTGAGTCGAAGCGCAGCAACGGTTTCGCCTATATTGAATTCAGGGTCAGCGATACCGGTATCGGCATGTCGGACGATTTCATGAAGCGGCTTTATCTGCCGTTCGAGCAGGAAACGGACGATATGGCCCGGAACAAGGCCGGCAGCGGTTTGGGTCTTTCCATCGTTTACAGTCTTGTCCAGATCATGGGCGGGACGATCGATGCGACAAGCGAAAAGAACAAAGGCACGACGTTTACCGTCGTCATCCCGCTGAAACTGGCCATGTCTGACGAAGACGGCGACATGACAGCCGACGCAAGAGAATTGCTGCGGGACAAACATATCCTGATCGTCGATACGGATGCCCGCATCGGTACCCGGGCCGTTGCCATTCTGGAAAAGACCGGCGCGAAAACGAGCTGTGTCACGTCCGGCAGCGATGCCGTCGAATCGGTCAGGACGGCTATGGAAAATGGCGACCCGTTCGATATCGCCCTGATCGATTGGGAAATGAAGGACATGAACGGCAGTGAACTGACACGCCGTATCCGCCAGCTGGCGCCTCCTGACAAAACGGTTATTGTCGTGACGGCATACGACTGGAGCGTTTTCGAGCTGGATGCGCGTGCAGCCGGGATCAATTACTTTATGGCCAAGCCCTTTTTTGCCTCTTCTTTCTGTGAAACCATGCTGCAACTGGAACACGATCACAGGCTGGGCAACAAAAAACGAAATGAACAGGCGTATCTTGGCCGTCGCTTTCTGCTGGTGGAAGACAATGAGCTGAATATGGAAATTTCCAGATCC
>CDZQ01046836.1_pt1 | contig 10262 bp, 10 predicted proteins | sample 554831 | NCBI WGS metagenome assembly CDZQ01 (sample SAMEA3182112, study PRJEB8094) | gut metagenome | biome: human; feature: gut; material: Stool; isolation source: human stools | place: Canada | collected 2013-05-06
CCGGTGCTTGCCTGTGTGCCCGTACTGCGCGGTATTTCTATCGGATGTGTATCCGCCTACCTGTATGCCTCTATGGGGATGAGGGGTCTATTGGCCAATCTGATCCTTTTCTGGCTCCCGGCTATCCTGCAATCCGTATTTCTGGTTTTATTTACAGACGCTGCACTGGATACTTCCACAAGCCTGTTCCGGCTGAATTTTCTGGAACAGGCAACCGGAGCGGGCACCAAAATCAGCCGTTGCCTGCGGATTTTTGTTGTTTCCTCTCTCGGTATGCTGCTTGCGGCAATCTTGGAAGGGCTTCTTGCCGTAATATTCGCTCCCGTTTTCTTGAAATAAATGATCCTAACCGATGCACCTTAACCGCCATAAGGAGGAGGGGACAGGGAAAACGGCGTTCAGAGTTCGTCATCCGAATGCTTAGGCAGCGCTGCAGCCTTTACCGGCTGTTCAGGCGCTTTTTCAAAATCGAGCTTTGCAAAAGGAGACGCCTGGGCTGCCTGCCGAAGCTGTGCCGTCCCCATGTGGGTATAGATTTCTGTTGTGGATACATGCGCGTGGCCCAAAATCTCCTTGAGGGCGAGCATATCCACATGGCCTTCCTGATACATCAGCGTCGCCGCCGTGTGCCGCAATTTGTGAACGGAATATCCTTTTCCAGACAAACCCGCCGCTTTCAGACAGTTGTCCACAATTTGCTGGATACGCCGCGCGGAAAGGCGCTTCCCGGTATGCTTGGAAACAAAAAGAGCTTTTTTGTCCTGCAAATTCGGCAGTTTGGCGCGCTCGTCGCACAGGCGGCGCAGTGCAGTATTACACGCATCGTTCAAATAAACGAGCCGCTCTTTATTGCCTTTCCCGACGATCCGGATCGTGCCGTCATCATGAATATCGGTAATATTGATATTAACCAGTTCACTCAAACGCATCCCGCAATTCAAAAACAGCGTTAGGATACAATAATCGCGTTCGTAAAAGTCGGACTGCACATTTTTCAGCAGTTCGACGCCTTCATTCAATGATAAGTACTTGGGCAGACGTTTTTTCAATGCCGGCGTTTCCACGTCATCGGTGGGATTTATTTCCAAAACCTTCATTTTATTGCACAGATACTTATAAAATCCTTTCAGGCTGGAAAGCTTACGTGCGCGAGTCGCGGGAGCGTTATCACGCTCCCGCGTGACATAATGCAGAAATTCGTAGATATCGCTGGTCGTGACGCTTTTGATCGTATCCAAATCCACGCGGCGGATGTCGATTTCATCCGGAGGCACATCTGCCGGGACAAGCCCGTGTGCCTGCATTAAAAAACGAAAAAAGGTGCGCAAATCAATGTAATATCCGTTCACTGTACGCGGCGAAAGGCCGCGGATGGTTTCACTGTCGTACAGATAACGTACGACAAGCTCCGGACAATCTTTATAGTCGCCATGTTTGTTGGGATGGCGAGGATCAATATAGGTGCTCAAAAAAATCCATATCGTTTGAAACCAGGAATACGGATTATGCAACCGCCCTCAATTTCGCTAAATTTTAATTTAGCGAAATTTCTCCTATTCCTCATTCCTAACGGATATGTTCCTCCCTTCGCTGAAATTCAGGGGTTTTTCAAGATCAAGATTCGTCGTCCCTCCCTTTGTCGTCCCTCCCTTTTTAGATTAATCCATAACTGCATTGAATCGTCTACAATAGCTGAATCGCTTGCTTCACATACGTTACACCCAGCAATTCCATTGTATTGAATTCCTTCGGATCGATTTGTGCAAGGCTGTGCTTGGGCACGACCGCACGTACAAATCCCATACGCTGCGATTCTCGAAGACGATATTCTAGATTTGTTACGTTTCGCACCTCACCGCCAAGCCCGACTTCACCAATTGCAATCATATCGTCTGGTACAGGTTTGTCCATCAGGCTGGATACGACCGCCAGGCAAACCGACAGATCGCATGCAGTTTCGTCCAGTTCCAGGCCGCCTACAATATTGATATAAACGTCCAAATTACCCAGAAAATATCCTGCCCGCTTTTCCAGCACGGCCAACAATAGGTTCATCCGGTTGAAATCAAACCCGGATGCGGCGCGGCGTGGCGTGCCAAAGCCTGTTTTGGTTACCAGCGCCTGAATCTCCGACAAAATGGGACGCGTTCCTTCCATCGTGCATGCAACACAATTGCCGCTCACTCCAATCGGGCGCCCTTCCAGCAGCAGCTTGGAAGGATTTTCAATCACTTTCAGCCCGGTGCCCGTCATGTCAAACATGCCGATCTCATTGGTGCTCCCATAGCGGTTTTTAGCAGCACGAAGCACGCGGTACGGCAGCATTTTATCTCCTTCAAAATAAAGCACGGTGTCAACAATATGCTCCATTACTTTCGGCCCGGCAATTGCGCCGTCCTTATTGACATGGCCCACAATAAATGTGGGAATTTCCAGCGTTTTTGCCACGGTAAGCAGCCGCGCCGTGCACTCCTTGACCTGCGACACGCTTCCTGCCGAGGATGATATCTCCGCACAGTGCATCGTCTGGATAGAATCAATAACGACAATGCCGGGTTTTGTTTGTTCAACCAAATCGCAAATTGAACCGATATCGGTCTCCGCCGCCAGCATGATATTTTCTTCTTCTACCCGCAGGCGTGTTGCCCGCAGCTTAATTTGCCTTGTAGATTCCTCTCCCGTGATGTAAAGTACATTCACTTGCCTGGAGATTGCCCCACATAATTGCAGAAGAAGCGTGGACTTTCCCGCGCCCGGTTCGCCGCCCAACAGCACGACGCTTCCCAAAACAATACCGCCGCCCAACACGCGGTCCAGTTCACTGATTCCGGTGATGATGCGGCTGTGCTCTTCCGTGGTGCTGATGTCCTTAAGCCTGCTGGCGATGATGGCCGCGTTTCCTGTCGCCGGAGCAGATACGCCCTTCCCTTTCGTTTCTTTTACGATGTCTTCCACCATTGTGTTCCATTCCCCGCAAGAGGGGCAGCGTCCCATCCATCTGGGGCTTGCTTCTCCGCAGGAGGTGCAGACGTATACAGTCTTAAATTTTTCCTTTGGCATAATAAGATTTCTTCCTGTTTATCCATAGTTTTGTTGTTTGTTACAGTATAGCATCAAACCCGTTCAAAATAAACAGGCTTTGAAAAAAACATCCCAAAGATGTTATACTAATCTTATATTGCCAGAAGGAGGCTGCACGAAATGCTCGTGATCCTTTCTCCCGCCAAAAACATGCACCGTGTGCCCACTCCGCCGCATGCTACGCGCCCTATGTTTTTGCAGCAGACCGAAACCCTCGCAGCATCGATGAAGCGTTATGCGCCGTTTCAACTGGAGAGCGTTCTGAAGGTCAACCCACAGCTTGCGCTGCGTGCATTTACGGATATCCAAGACTGGAATGCGTCTATCCCCGGCTCTCCCGCGCTCCTCAGCTATCACGGACTTGCTTACAGCGCTCTTGATGCCGCAACGCTCTCCCGGGAGGATCTCACCTTCGCTCAGGATACTCTTCGCATCCTGAGTGCTTTCTATGGCGTGCTGCGCCCATTGGATAACATTCTTCCGCATCGTCTCGATTTTGAAAGCAGTTTTCGCTGCTGCGGCAAAACAATGTATGAATTTTGGGGCAGCATGCTGCATGATGCCGTTTTTCAGGCCGGCGCCCCTGTTATCAATCTTTCTTCTGCCGAGTATTCGAAAGCGGTTTCCCGATATCTTCGCGCACAGGATGTTTTTATCACCTGTGATTTTCTGGAATTCAAACACGGAAAATGGTGCATGCCGGCGACCCATGCAAAAATGGCACGCGGCAAAATGGCACGGTTCATCGTGAAAAACCGCTTGACAGCGCCGGAACAGCTGAGCCTTTTCGAAGAAGACGGATATTGTTTTTCTCCGAAGCTGTCGACCTCCAGCCGCTATGTGTTTTCACGATCGTAATCAGCCTGTAAAGCCAATAGACGTTACAGCGCAAAAGCAACCAGGTGCTTTCGCATCTGGTTGCTTTTGCGCTTTTTAATGGATAGACTGTAAAAATGCACGCAGCCGCGGGCTTTCAGGGCATTCGAACAACTTTTCAGGAGTGTTCTCCTCCAGTATCTTTCCTTCGTCCATAAAGAGAACGCGGCTGGCGGAATCTCTTGCAAAACGCATATCATGCGTTACGATCAACATTGTAACCGCGCGCGCCACCAGCTTCTGTATCGTGACAATTACTTCGTTGGTCGTCTCAGGGTCCAGAGCGCTTGTCGGTTCATCAAACAACATGATCTGCGGATTCATTGCCAGCGCCCGAGCAATCGCAATACGCTGCTTCTGTCCGCCGGAAAGCTGTGCAGGATAATTGTCCGCTTTATTTCGAAGCCCCACAACATCCAAAAGTTCCATGGCTTCCGCCAGAACTGCCGCCTTGTCCCGCTTGAGAATACGCAGCGGCGCGACGGTGATATTCTCCAGACATGTCAGATGCGGGAAAAGGTTAAAATGCTGGAACACCATTCCTGTTTTGGTGCAGATACGCCGCACTTCTTTTTCGGGGGGATATTTCGCCGTGCCTTTCACTGTGTCCACCAGCACATCCCCATCAATGACGATGCGGCCGGCAGAAACGCGTTCCAAATTGTTCACACAGCGCAGCAATGTGCTTTTGCCGCTGCCGGACGAACCGATGATCGCCACCGCTTCCCCTTGCTCCACCTGAAGGGAAACATCGTCCAGCGCTGTAAATGAACCAAACCGTTTGCTGACATGCTCGATCGACAAAATCGCCATATCTCACGCCTCCTTCCTCTCATGGCGGGAAAACCGCTTTTCACACCACTGCGAAAGTAGCGTGAGCAAAAAGGTGAGCGCCAGATAAATCACGGCAGCAATAAAAAATGCCGTAGGATTTACATCCCGGTTGTTGGCGTCCTTGGCCGCTTTCAGCAATTCTCCCACACCAATTGCCGTCACTAGGGCAGTATCCTTGATGAGCGTGATGACCTCGTTGCTCACAGGCGGAATTACACGGGCGATGGTCTGAGGGATGATAATGATGCGCATGGTTTGCCAGCGGCTGAAGCCGAGCGTCTTGGCCGCTTCGTGCTGGCCGTGGTCGATAGACTGCACACCGGCCCGATAGATCTCTGCAAAATATGCCGCATAATTCATCGTGAATGTAAGTACAGCGGCTACGGTATTTTCCATCCGGAACGCGGGCCCGAACATAATGGGGAGCCCGTAATACACAAAGAACAGCTGAAGCATCAGCGGCGTGCCGCGGAACACCCAAATATATGCCTTTGACAAAAAACGCACCGGAAAGAAGCGTGAAATCGATCCCAGGGCAAACGGAAGACCCAAAGGCAGTGATAAGACCAGCGTCAGGAAGAACACCTGAAGCGTCTGCCACGTTCCTTTCAACAGTGCCGGCAAAATCGCCTGAATATATTCAAGATTCATCTTCGCTCCCCTTTTTGCAGTTCTCTGTGGCGCCCCGCAAAAAGCGCGGGCGGGGCGGCCCCGTCCGCGCTGTTCACATTTTAGCCTTTGACGACGATATCCGCGCCGAACCAGGCTTCGCTGATCTCCGCTGCTTTTCCGCTTTCAATCAAAGCGTTAATAGCGTCGTTGACGGCCTGCGTCAGTTCAGCGTCACCCTTACGGAATCCGATCGCATACAAATCGTCTCCAAAGTCCACTTCCGAGACGGCAAAAATGCTCCCCAGCTTGGCGTTTTTGTAACCGCCGTATACTTCATCGATGATCATGCAGTCCAGACGGCCCGCCTGCACATCCAAAATCACTTCATCATAAGTAGGATACTCCGTAATTTTGTCCTGAATGGACGCGTAAACGGCATCGTTCGTTACCGCTTCAAGCGCTGCGCTGCCGGCCTGGATGCCGATGTTATAATTCGCAAGATCCTCTTTGGCAGATACTGTAACGCCTTCCTTCGTCATAATGACGATTTTGTTGTTCAGATATGCCTGGGATAGGCTCATCGCTTCCTCACGTTCCGGCGTGATGGACATTCCATTCCAGATGCAATCGATATTTCCGGAAGAAAGCTCCATTTCCTTCGCATCCCAATCAATAGGCTGGAATGTCGCCTTTACACCCAATTCTTCGCACACTGCCGTAGCAAGGTCAATGTCGAAACCAACAAGGTTTCCGCTTTCGTCCCGGAAGCCCATGGGAGCGAATGTATCATCCAGACCGATGACAAGTTCGCCTTTTGCCTGAATATCCGCGAGTGTGGTGCCATATACGCTGCTGTTCACCGCACTCCCCGAAGCCGAAGCTGGTTCAGATGCGCCGGAACCGCCGCAGGCAGTCAGTACAGTACCCAAAACTGCCGCGCTCAAAATAAGGCCGAAAATCTTTTTCATACGCTTTCAAACTCCTCTCATACCACAGTTCACTGCGGCGAGATTCATTATACTATATTACGCTATCATAGTAAAGTGAAAAATTGCTGAATATCCGTTTTTTTGCAAGAAAACACTTCTCACCTTTTCAATATGCCCAGAAGCAGCATGTCCAGAACTTCTTCGGCAGCCGCCAGCATAGAGCGAGCATCTTTGGGGTCATCTTTTGCGCAATACTGCTCCAGTATCCGGCGGAACACACACTCCAGGCTTTCCAAATAACGGGCTGCATGTTCTGCTTTTACAGCGGGACGCAAAGACATTTCGGCAATCACCTCTTGCAGGAAACGCCGGTTCATTTCACGCACGGGACGCCGCAGTTCCAGAATATCCGCTCTCAAGTGCTCCGGCATATGTACCATCGCACTCTCAAAAATCACTTCCCATGCGGGCTCCCGCGCAAAGAAGCGCTCGCGAAGCATGAAATATTGACGGATAGCGGCATGACTGTTTTCTTTTTGTATTTGCGTCGATTCTTCCTGGATATACACCTGCAGTGATTGAAACAATTCTTTAACGCAAAGAAGAAACAATTCATCCTTGCTGGAAAAATAATGATACATCATCCCTTTCGAGATTCCGTGGCGCGAACAGATCCGGTCCATCGTCACGGTCTCGTATGGCTGCGCGCCAAATTCCGCCAGCGCCGCCTGAAAAATCGTCTTTTTTGCATGCTCCTGCCGTTCCCTTTGCGTCATATCACGGATTCCTTTCCGCCTGATGCAGTTCTCCTGCCCATTCAAAGCCTTTCTTTGCCATAAAAACAGCGATGATTTCATTGATAACCGCTGCGGCTGCAATCGTTCCTTGAATGATAGAAGCACACTCCGGCGCCGGGCCGTTCAGTACAGAGACCGCGATGCCGGTAAACACCAGCGATACTCCCGAATGCGGCAGCAACGTAAACCCTAAAAATTTTTTGACTGTCTGCGGCGCATGCGTGACGGATGCGCCCAAATATGCACCGCTGTATTTGCCTATCGCCCGGGCCGTGATATAGATGGCGGTATAAAGGCCTGCTCCGAAAATCAAATGGTAGTCCAGCGGCGCCCCCAGATTCAGTATCGCGATGATCAGGCTTATTCCGATTACAGGGTCCATCACTTTCATGATTTCTGCAAGCTGTTTTTCTGAAATCATATTTGCAAACACCGTCGAAAACGCCATACCAATAAGCAAAAAATTGATGGCCGGTACAGGCAGAACATATTGATTCAGCACCATGCCTATTGCCGCCGAACACAGCAGCAGCAACAGCATTGCGGCAAGCGCTCCGCTTGCCGTATGGGCTTTTTGAAGCAGTTTTCCCGCTACAAAGCCTGTTGCCGCTCCTATGAGCACAGGGAGAAAGACAAGAAACAGCACGCCCAAAACCGGAATCCCTGCCGTCGAAACGTGAGCCGAAACAAGCGCAACAACCGTAAAGAACACCAGTGCCCCGACAAGGTCGTCCAGCGCCGCCATAGGAATCAGCGTGCTCGTGACAGGCCCTGCAGTTTTCATTTCATTCACAATGGAAAGTGACGGGGCTGGTGCTGTGGCTAAAGCGATACCGCCGAACAGGAATGCCAGGTACAACGGCACGCCCGTTATCCCAAAAATGACGCCGAACACCAGGCTGACGACCAGAAATGTCCCCAGGGATTCGGTGATGGTCGTGACAACTATTTGCTTGCCGGCCTTTTTTATCTTGCGCCAGATAAGCTCCGTACCAATCATGAGGCCCACGACGCACTCCAGAATGCTTTCCGCAGTAGTATACCATGCGGCTTCCATCATGGGCTCGTTCAGAAGGCCCAGTGCGTGCGGGCCCAATGTCATGCCTGCCAACAGCCATCCAAGAATTGCCGGCAATTTGAGCTTTGAAACCAGTTTTCCGAACAAAAAAGCAACAAAAACTGCAAAAATCAATTTCAACACATCTAAAAACACCATATTAAACAGCACCCCAAAATATAGACGAAGTCGTCTATTTATTGCGTCTTTTAGCATATCACTTTTAGACGGAACAGTCTATATCTTTTTTGTAAACTTTATTCGGCTGTCTAAAACCGTGGGAATTTGAGTTCTTTTCAGTTCAGACTTTTCCACTTATCCCCTTTCAAATTCCATCCGTCGGGTATCTCTCATAAACCCGGCGGCAAATCCTGCACCGGTTTGACATTTTCAACTCGCGCCAGGCGGAAGCACTTCTGAAAAATAGTGTGAAAATATCTCTGTCACTTGCTGCACTAAGCATATATCATTTTCAGCTTCACTTCAGTATTTTGATGTAATATAATAAAACAGAACACTGGAGGTAAAAGGCATCATGAGAATCCTGATTATAGAAGATGAAAAACTGCTGGCCGATTCGCTTAAAGCCCTGCTTGAGCAAAATGGCTTCGAAGCCGATGCCGCCTGCGACGGCAAAACCGGTGAGTATTATGCTGCGCTGGGAATTTATGACCTGCTGATCCTGGACGTGATGATGCCGGAGCGGGACGGTTATGAGGTGGCCCGGCGGCTTCGGGAAAGGCGGATGGAGTTTCCCATAGTTAAAGATACCACACCAAACATAACAACACCACGCTTATACGGGACTTAGCACACCCCAAAAGAACATACAGAAATCCCCCATAAGCAACAAGGTTTGCTTTATGGGGGATTTCTTGTTTTAATTGTCGTTTTTGATATTATTCAACAGTCTCAATAGAATCCACAATGCTCATTCTTGCAATAGAACGCAGAGGAATTGCCGTTGCAAGCAGGCAGGCCACAATAGAAATAATCGCAGCTTCCACAATCGCCATAACCGGAACAGCGACAAGCTGTAAAGCATCGGTCTGTGCTGCTCCGACAAAGATACAGCAGACATAGCCAAACACTGCTCCAATCACTGACGCAATGATACCGTAATAAGCGCCCTCCCACAGAAATGTTTTATAAAGGCTTGCGGCACTCATTCCAATAGCCCGCTGCATCCCGATTTCACCGACACGAGTATGAATATTGCTGTAAACGGTATTGATGATGTTCAGGATGCCAATGATACCGATAAAGATGATAAGCACCCAGCACAGCATTTTGATCTGTTCAAAGCTTTCTATCATCTCATTGCTGCTTTGGAGATAGGAAAGCCAATGTGTTCCTGGATAATTGCTGCACCAGCTATCCAACCAGCTTTCAAAGGTATCTGTATCGGCGTTATCCTGTAATGTAGGATAGACTTCTGAATAACTGTCGTTTCCGAGCAGTGAACAGTATATTTCGTCATTCACGATGAGTTGAACACCATTCGTAAAGCCATCATTATTGATTGTGATTGCTGTATCGATCAATCCTAATACAGGAAGTGTTCTGTCTCCCAGTTGAATGGTATCACCTACGGTAACGCCGTACATTGCTGCGGATTTTCTGCGCCAAATCAAAGGTCTGCTGGTCGATAATGGCTTCATGGGTATTCTCAAAGATCGTCCATTCGTCCTCAGAAACATAGTGGCTTTTCTTGTCCTTAAAGTGTTTGCGGGTCTTGAAATTGATGGTATGCCCTAAATACTCTCGTTTTTTCAAAATGTTCACGATGGTAGATGATCCCCATCCATAGGGGTCTTTGACCGGCTTTGAACGGTTCACACCCTCGTTGAAGCGGGCAAGGTGTACGACAGGAATTTCAATCCGGTCTGTGGATAATTTGCAGGCAATCTGGTAAGGCCCATATCCCTCCAGCGTGAGGGAAAAGATACGGCGTACCACTTCGGCGGCTTCTTCATCTACCAGCCAATGCTCCCGCTTTTCGTCCCATAAGTAGCCGTAAATCACGGTGCCTGTCAGGTGCTTACCACTCATGCCTTTTGACTTAAACACAGAGCG
>CDZQ01039751.1_pt1 | contig 10251 bp, 4 predicted proteins | sample 554831 | NCBI WGS metagenome assembly CDZQ01 (sample SAMEA3182112, study PRJEB8094) | gut metagenome | biome: human; feature: gut; material: Stool; isolation source: human stools | place: Canada | collected 2013-05-06
GGTCGGCAATCGCGGTGGCAATAACGGTTTCCGAATAGCTGGTCAGTTCGATGGTACGGTTTTTTGCCGAACGGTTCGTGATTTTGTGACGCCGCAATTCGATATCGTCCTCAGGCGAAACGACGACTTCACAATGGGTTTCGATACCGTTCTCAAGACAACGGTATTCGGCCCGTCCTTCCGAGAAAACCGTTTCATATTTGGCGCTTTCCTTTTTGACAGGCTGGTAGGCAGTCGACCAGAAGTCCCCGTCGTCCAGATCGCGCAGGTAGAAGAACGTTCCCCAGTTATCCTGTGTAGTATCCGGTTTCCAGCGGGTGACGGCAAGATTTTTCCAGTGGCTGTACCCGCCACCGGCATTGCTTGCCATGACGTGGTAGGAACCGTTGGAAAGGAGCTGGACTTCGGGAATGCGTGTGTCGGCCGCCGAATAAACACGGGTCGGCAGTTCAGCCGGAATCGATGCCATCTGGGTTTTGGCCAGATTCGGCGCTCTTTCATAATAGGCAATCGTTTTCGGAATGCGTTCATGCAGAAGCGGCAGGGTAGCCTGCATCCACGCGTCGGAAGCGAAACGTTTTTGCATCGGCCGATCCAGCAGGCAGGACTCGAGAGACAAAAATCCCATACCCTGATGATGGGCCATGTAAGAGCGGACGATGGCGTAATTCTGTCCGCGTGTCAGGCGTGCCTGCGTATAATCGATCGCCTCGAACAGTCCGTATTGTCCGGCAAATCCCTTGTCTTCCAGTTCGATCAGGTTGTTGCAGGCCATGTCGGGTTCGACCATGACCGAAAGCATGGTCGCGTACGGTGCGATGACCAGATCGTCAGCCAGTCCCCGTTTCAGCCCAAGGCCCGGTACGCCGAAAGCACGGTACTGGTAATTCAGCCGTGCATCGAAGGCATAATATCCCGATTCGGAAATGCCCCAGGGGACACCACGCTGTTTGCCGTAATCCCTTTGACGCATGACAGCAGCCTTGTGCGTCTGATCCAGAAGCGTGCTCTCAAAACTCGGCATCACCAGATGCGGCATCAGGTATTCGAACATCGAGCCGCTCCATGAAAGCAATATCGGATCACCGCCGATAACGGTCATCATGCGGCCCAGTGCGAACCAGTTTTCCTGCGGAATCTGCCCCATTGCAATCGCGACGAAACTGGTCAGGCGTGCTTCGGATGCCAGAAGGTCGTAATAACTGTTGTCGATCTTGCGGTCGGTGATGTTATAACCGATGGATATCAGGTTGGTGGAATGGTCGTACAGGAAGGTGAAATCCATCCGGGAAAACTCGTCGATCTGCCTGATGAGATCTGCAAAGGATTCCAGCCGTTTCCCGGCTTCTCTCGAGGCATTTTGAACCCGTACCGACAATTCTTCGAGCAATTCCAGTTCTTCGTTTGTCGCTTTCTTCTTCATCTCTTCAAAAGTCGTGAAAAGATGCCCGGGCAGTTCGAAAAGCTGTTGCAGGCTCATGTTCCTGTTCAGCTCGGGAATCAGGTTGGGTCTGTTCTGCCAGCCATCGAGGAGAACCCAGGGCGCCAGAAGGCCGATTTCATCCAGTTGCTGCTTGCACTGGGACAGGAGAGCATTGCTCCAGCAGCAGGACAGGGTATTCTGGTCTCTCGACGTAATGGGAACCAGTGTCGTCAGGGTTTCGGAAAGGCCGTTCAGTAAATCAAATCGCTGTTTGACCGTCAGTTTCGCCTGTTTTTCGTATTTGGAAAGTTTCCGGTCGATATGGACGATCTGCGCACGATACTGGTCGTTGCCTTCATCCCTTAACAATTCAAACGTATCTCTCAGGCCATCGAGCAAACGTCCCGTCAGGGCCATCCGGTTTTTCTGTTCGGCCAGGCCGGACTTCAGTGTGATCAGATGACCGGCCAGATTGCCGCTGTCCACTGAAGAAATGTAAATCGGGTTCTGGAGCGGTTGCAGCGTCTTGGTGTCGTACCAGTTGTAAAAGTGGCCCCGGTAGCGTTCGAGTCTCGCCATCGAACCGAACGTATTCGACAAACGGGTGATCAGATGGCTGGCAGGGATATAGCCGAAGTCGTTTGCCGCCAGATAAGACAGCAGTGCGAGCCCGATATTGGTCGGCGATGTCCGGTGGGCAACGACGATTTCCGGTTTTTGCAAAGTGTTTCCATCGTTGACCAGCTTGTCGGTCGGTGATGTAAACGTTGGCATTTCCTGAATATTGTCCGGAGGCAGCCAGTTATCCTCCGCACCGGCATAGGCATCGAAGAAGGACCAGATTTTTCTGGACAGTTTGCGGAGATACAATTTCTGTTTGTCCGACAGTTCCCGCAGTTCCTTGACGGACGGCAGGCTGATCTTCCATGCGATGACCGGCGATATCAGCCAGAAAAAGATGAACAGGCTTGCGAAAACGAATGCGTCAGGACGTAAAGCGGAAACGGCGAAAGCCAGAGCCACGGCATAAGCCGGGGCAAACCACATGTTTTTGAAATACGAGGAAACATCGCCATCGTCCCGGTTGGTCATGGCCGAGGGTACCCACTGCATCATGTGGCGTCTGGTGAAAAACGTTCTCCACAGCGTCCGTAAAATGGCATCGACCGAATAACAGGCTTCATGGGGGATCATAAGCAGCGAGACGATAGCCGTCATGAAGTGCTGCCGGATGGAAACCGACGTAGCGGAGATGTGCTGTCTCAAGTTGATGTCCGGGCCTTTCTTCACCAGATCCGTCAGCGAGGCAAGCAGTGGAGGCAAAAAGAAAATGGACAGCAAAAACAATGTCCAGGCCCAGGTCGGCTCCAGGACAGTCCAGCTTGCGAAAAAAAGAAAAGCCGCTGCCGGAGCAAACAGGCTCCGGCGCAGATTGTCGAACAGTTTCCAGCGGGAAAGCAGAGTCAGGGGATTGCGCTGCCTGCCGCTTTTGTTTTGCGGCCTGGCGTCGGGAACAAGCGGAAACAGCCATTTCAGCAGTTGCCAATCCCCCCTGATCCAGCGGTGACGACGTTTGACGTCGGCCAGATAACTCGACGGGTATTGTTCATACAATTGCCCGTCGCTCATAAGGCCCGAGCGGGCATAACAGCCTTCGATCAGGTCGTGGCTCAGGATACTGTTTTCCGGCAAACGTTCGTTCAGCGTCTTGTAAACGATTCCGACGTCGTATATACCTTTCCCGATGAAGGAACCTTCGCCGAAAGCATCCTGATAAACATCTGAAACGGTTTTGGTATAGGGATCGATTCCTGCGTCACCGCTGCACAACCTTTCGTACCACGAGGCATTCGCCGCAGGGAGGCTGGTCGTAATGCGGGGCTGAAGGATACCGTAACCTTCGACGACCCTGTCTTTGCCGGGACTGTAACGGGCACGGTTCAGGGGGTGTGCCATGGCACCGACAAACTGTCTGGCGGAATCGCGCAAAAGGTTTGTGTCGGAATCCAGTGTAATGACATAACGGGTCTTCTCAAGATTGCCTGTCGAGCCGGTTTTGATTGTGAAAGCATCCGTGTCGTGCCCGGTCAAAAGGGCGTTCAGGGCTTCCAGTTTGCCGCGTTTTCGCTCAAAACCGATCCATTTCTTCTCACTGACGTTCCATTTGCGGGGACGGTTCAGGGCAAGGAATGGCCCTTCATTATCTTCGGCGTGCTTGCCGTTGAGTTCGTCGATTGCGGATGTCAGACGATTGATCAGCGCCGCGTCATGCGGCATGGTTTCCCTGTCGGCATCGACAAAGTCGGTCAGGAGACAAAATTTCAGCCGTTTGTCCCGATTGGCAAGGTAATGGATTTCGAGGTTGTCGCACAGTTTTTCGATCTGTTTTTCGGAAATCAGCATGCTGGGTATCACGACAAGGGTTTCATATCCTTCCGGTATACCTTTTGAAAAATCCATTTTGGGCAATGGAGTCGATACGGTCGGGAATGTCGTCAGCCAGTTCACAAGAGCGAGCGACAGCTGGCTGGATGCCAGAAGGGCTGACATTCCGGTAATGACCCAAATCCACAATGGCAACTGGCCGATATCGGAGCCGTACATCAGCCATGCAGAGAGGATCAGTGTCATGGCGGTAAAAGAACCGAGGTAGGCGAAAACAGGGGAACAGATACTCGATCCCATCCATTTTTCCAGACGGGTCTTTTTCAATTGTATGGCTTTTTCCAGCTCACCCCGGCCTTTGTCGATCAGATAAAAGCCGACGTGTCTGGAGCGTTCATTGCTGTCCGGGTTCCTGAAGGCTTCTTCCGTCAGGCCGATGGCCTTTCTCGCGATGTCGACTTCCGTCATCGCGCTCCTTTTCGCCATTTTTTCGATCTGGTGCCGGTAATGATCCCGGGAAGCGAAGTCCATACGCGGATAAACTTCTGTCGGGTCCGTGCGCAAGATCTGTTCAACGACAGACAGGGATTCGACGAATTCGTGCCAGTCCATTGCACCCAGCAGCCGGATGCTGCCGATACTGTTGCTGATGCTGACCTGATCGGCCGCCTGCCGCTGGGTTTCGATCATGACGAGTTGCTCGATCGTCAGGCCGGTTTCGGCAAGACGCTGTGAAATCCACGTCAGGGGCAATGCAAGAATGGCCTTCTGGCTTTGCAGGCGACGCGTCAGTTCGGCGACGAAAGCGCTGACCATTGGCGGGTCGGAACGGGCCAGGTCGGCGACCTGAAGGATCAGGTTACCGGGATCGTTTTCCGCCGTATCGGTGAATTTCTGGACCCATTCTTCCGCCAGTTCGTGATGGGCGCGCGAAACAGCCAGCCGGACAGCAACGCGCCGGAGGTTTTCAATCAGGGCCAGACGGAGCATGATCGGAATGGCCCAGAGTTCACCCAGCGTCAAAACGGATTCGCTCTGATAGGAAGAGATGAAATGGGAAAGACTGTTGGCATCGATATGGCCGTCACCGTGCGAGACCACTTCCAGAGCGAGTTCATAGACACGGGGCACAGAGCCCATTGTCCCGTTGGACAGACGTGGCAGTTCACTGCTGTATTTTTCGGGCAGGTGGTTTTTCGCTATCTGGATCTGTTCCTCTATGAGATAGAAATTGTCCAGAAGCCATTCCGCTGCCGGGGTGATCCGGTTTTCAGAGCGGACGGCAGATGCGAGAATGTCGTAGACCCGGCGGATAACGGTCTCATTATCGGCAAGACGGGCCAGTAACCGGTCTTTTTCATGCTTGTCGGACAATACATGCGTACGGCCAAGGTATTTTCCATACTGGTCCATTTGCGTAATGCTATAGAGCTCGGAGCGCAAGGGTTCTTCTTCCATTTCGAAACCGGCGGCCGTATTTTTGCCTGCCTGATCATGAATGAAAAACTCGGGTTGGCTGAATAAATTGAAAAATGTGCTGATGGTCTTCAATTTTGGGAACCTCTTCAAGATGAATGACGGGTGGTTCTGATCAGGCATAACATCGCAATAAAATGACACTGGCGGCTTGGTGAAGATCAACTGAACCGGGAATATTGCGACTTTTTTGACCCGTGCTTTTCCTGCTTCAAACAAGCGACAGATAAGGCTTGACAAAAAACGGCAAAAGAGAAAAAGTAGCAACACAAATCCGGTTTTCAGCCTTTCTTTTCTTATTTGGCTGGACACTGTTTCTGTTATGTTTTACATTCTCGACAGTGCTTTTTGGCAAATATATTCGACACACATGACAAGGGATTGTTTACGGCATGTGTGGCCTTGTCCGGTTTGACGTTTCCACAGCCGTTTCTCTCTGGAAAGACGTGTTCAGGCCGGATTTCCCTTAGCGCGGGTTAAAGAGCCCGGTAAAAGTTCTGGCTTTCATCAATCCTCGCACTGGCGATTTTCGGTGAAACTTAGGAATTCCTTGATTCGTATGAATATGGAAGAGGAAAAAAAAATCCTCGAAACGGCCTTGTTGTGTGCCCGGGAACCCCTCTCGCTTCAGGACATGCGAAGCATGTTCGACGGCGATGCACGAGGCGGGAAAATCAGCCCTGACCGGCTCAGGTCGCTGATCGGGGAACTGCAAGACGACTGGTCCGGCAAGGGGCTGGAACTGGTCAGTGTTTCGAACGGCTGGCGTTTTCAGAGCCGTCCGGAAATGAAACCCTGGCTGGAAAAACTGCGTCAGGAAAAACCTCCACGGTACAGCAGGGCGACGATGGAAACGCTCGCGATCATTGCCTACAACCAGCCGGTTACCAGAGGGGATATCGAACGGATTCGCGGCGTGACAGTCAATGCACAGGCCATTCGCCTGCTGGAAGAAAGAGGCTGGATTGAAGCGATCGGCCATCGTGAGGTTCCGGGACGGCCTGCGCTTTTAGCCACGACTTCACAGTTTTTAAGTGATCTGGGGCTGGCTTCTCTGGAACAGTTGCCGCCTTTGCAGGTGTTGCAGGAAATGGATATGGATTCCATCTGACCGTTGTATCCGGCCGGATGTGCGAAACAGGAAACAGATAATAATTGTTTGAGTATGATTGAAATGGATAACGATATGGATGTTGGAGCACCGGTTGAAGCGGTAAACGAATCGCCAGAGGCGAAGGCTGAAAAAGAAACGCGTCCGAAAAAGAAAACGGTCAGAAGCGCACCAGCCAGACCCGCATCCCGCACAGCAGGAAAACCGTCTTCCAGAGCAAAGGTCGTTGCAGATGGGGCCGAAACAGCTTCTGAAACTGTTATGCCGGTTTCATCTGGCGCCAGATCTGAAGCGGTTGCCGACAAGCCTGCATCCGCAAAGAAACCGACCGGTAAACCGGTTGCCAAAATGAACCGGAATGCGCCGAAAAACCGGAAAAATCCGGACAGAAACGATGCAGGCAACGTTTTCCGGTTCGTGACCTCCGACGATTACGACAGGATCAATGGTGAGGATGCCGGTTCCGCAAACCTGCCATCGAAACAGAAGAGCGCCAAACGTGAATTGAGGGCTGAAGACGATGCTCCCAAACTTCACAAGGTACTTGCCGATGCCGGTCTCGGTTCCCGACGCGATATGGAAGAACTGATCATTGCCGGACGTGTATCCGTCAACGGTGAACCGGCCCATATCGGCCAGAGGATTCTGCCGACCGATCAGGTACGCATCAACGGGAAACTCTTGCAGCGCAAAGTGACGAAAAGCCTTCCAAAAGTCATGCTTTACCACAAGCCAGCCGGTGAAATCGTCAGCCGTGACGATCCGGAAAAAAGACCGTCCGTTTTCGATAATCTGCCATCGCTCAAAAACAGCAAATGGCTGGCGGTCGGCCGTCTGGATTTCAATACGGAAGGTCTGCTCCTGTTTACCAACAACGGCGATCTCGCCAACCGCCTGATGCATCCCCGTTACAATATCGAGCGCGAATATGCTGTCCGTACACTGGGCGAACTCGAAGAAGGCATGCGGCAGAAATTGCTGGCCGGAGTCGATCTGGGAGACGGTATCGGGCAGTTTTCGAGTATCGCCGATGGCGGTGGGGAAGGGATCAACAAGTGGTACCGGGTCACGATAGGTGAAGGCCGTAACCGTGAAGTGCGCCGCATGTTCGAATCGGTCGGCCTGACGGTTTCCCGTCTGATCCGTACCCGTTATGGAGTGATAACGCTCCCGCAGAATCTGAAACGTGGCCGCTGGGACGAGCTCGACGATAACGCTGTCCGCAACCTGATGCGCCTGTCCGGTCTGGAACCCAAAGGGGACAAGAATGCGACGGAAACGGGTAAAGGCCGCAGTGCAGGCGGCAAACGTCAGGGACAGGATAAAAAGGCAGGTTTCGGCCGCTCCGAAACCCTGTCCATATACGAATTCCGCAATAATGATTCCCGTTCAAAAAAAGGTTCAACCAGCGGTCAGAAGGGGTCGCACCGTTCCCGCCAGCCTGACCCTCTTCAGACGACTTTCGGCTATGCAGGCAGAGTGGAATCGACGACCATGCGCGGTAACGCACGCGGAAACCGCGGCCAGCAGGGGCAACGTCGGCGCGGAAAATAAGAAATTGCGAAAGCGACTGGATACGGCAGCAGGGGTTTACTCTGCTGCCGTTGTTTTATCCGGAAATTCGCAAAGGTCGTTGATCAGGCAGTTTTCACACTGGAAATTCTTGGCCTTGCAGACATAGCGGCCATGCAGCAAAAGCCAGTGGTGGGCGTTCATCATGTATTTCGGCGGGATGACCCTGACGAGTCCTTTTTCAACTTCCAGCACGTTTTTTCCGGGAGCGAGTCCGGTACGGTTCGCTACACGGAAGATATGCGTATCGACCGCCATTGTCATCTGGTTGAAGGCTGTGTTCAAAACGACGTTCGCCGTCTTGCGCCCGACGCCGGGAAGCGCTTCAAGTGCCTCACGGTCTGCGGGAACCTCACCGCCATGCTTTTCCAGCAATATTTCCGACATCCGGATAATGTTCTTCGATTTGGTCGGATACAGATTGATCATGTTGACGTATGACTTGAGACCATCGACACCCAGTGCAATGATGGATTCGGGCGTATTGGCGACAGGATACAGTTTGTCAGTCGCCTTGTTGACGGAAATATCCGTTGCCTGGGCGGATAACATGACAGCAACCAGCAGTTCGTAAGGATTATTGAATTGCAGTTCGGATCGGGGGTCCGGGTTCGCTTTTTTGAAGCGCTCGAACATTTCTGTTATTTTTTCCGGCATCATTTGTTTTGTCAATAAAAAATGGAAGCGAAGCCAACATGATGCCACTTTTTCGGGAATCCGGCTGGCAGGTGTGTATTTCCGGACAAAATGGCTCAGGGCTTGGGACTGTATTTTCTCGCTTTTGCCCGCGCGCGTTCCAGTGCCCTGCGGATGATTTCCGATTTTTTATCCTCTGTTTGTGAAATGGATTCCTGTCCGGATGACCCGCGGGCACCCATCCGGTTCAGGCTGTTTTTTTCTTCTTCCAGACGCTTTTGCCGTCGTTCGAAACGTTCCCGCGCAGCATTCGCATGGCCCATATTCCAGACTTCGGAGAAAGGTTTGGTTCCTGACATGTTTTTCAGGCTGATGCAATCGACCGGGCATTTCGGGATGCACAATTCACAGCCGGTACAGTAATCGTTTATGACCGTATGCATCATTTTGCCGGTGCCGACGATAGCGTCAACCGGACAGGCCTGAATGCAAATCGTGCAGCCGGTGCATATCGTTTCATCGATGACGGCGATGGAATACGGTTTTTCCTCGCCATAAGTTTCATCCAGCGGCATTTCGTCATGCTTGAGCAGTCCGGCCAGTTTCCGTAATCCGGAATGTCCGCCTGTCGGACAACGATTGACAGGAACTCCATTTTCCGCAATCGCCAGTGCATAAGCGCGGCAGTTGTCGAAACCGCATTTTGTACATTGGGTTTGCGGCAGTATGGACAGAATCCGGTCAATCAGCCCGGTTTTGTTTTTTTCAGGATTTTTCACATCGCCATTATCGCAAATTTTCCAGCCAATAAAAAAGCCGTCAGCCCGAAGCTGACGGCTTGCCCGGTCAAATGGCCGGCTCAATCGAAAGTCGGGGTTTCAACGCCCAGAACCTTGTGCAGTTTCGGGGAAGTCGTGGTGTATTGAAGATGAACTTTCTTTTCCGGGAAGACATAGGGCGCGGCAGCGAAAGCGGCCAGTGCGGCTTCGTGGAATCCGGAGAGAATCAGTTTTTTCTTGCCTGGATAAATATTGATGTCGCCGACCGCAAAAATACCGGGGATATTCGTCTGGAATTTTTCCGTATCGACAACGATCTGGCGACGGTCGATTTCAAGGCCCCATTCGGCAATCGGCCCCAGTTTCGGCGACAGGCCGAAGAAAACAAGCAGGCAGTCCAGCGGGAGGCGGCGGGTAACGCCGTCAAGGCCGGTGACCTTGATTTCGGTCAGTTTGCCGTCCTGGCTCTCATAGCCCGTCACCTGTCCGGTCAGGGCCTGCATGCAGTATTCCTCGCACAGGTCTTTCATTTTGGAAACGGATGCCGGTGCGGCGCGGTATTCTTCGCGGCGGTGCAACAAAATGACGGACTCGGCGATATCCACCAGTTTCAATGCCCAGTCGAGTGCGGAATCGCCGCCACCACAGACAACGAGGTTCTTCCCGCGGAAGAGTTCAGGGTCCTTGACACGGTAAAAGAGCTGGGAATTTTCGAATTGCTCGATACCGTCTACCTTGAGGGTGCGAGGCTGGAAAGCGCCGACGCCTGCCGCGATGAAAACGGTTTTGGTGATGAATTTCTTGCCGATGGACGTTTCCAGATCGAAACGGCCGTCTTCACGACGTTCGACCTTGACGACTTCTTCACC
>CDZQ01020005.1_pt1 | contig 10243 bp, 5 predicted proteins | sample 554831 | NCBI WGS metagenome assembly CDZQ01 (sample SAMEA3182112, study PRJEB8094) | gut metagenome | biome: human; feature: gut; material: Stool; isolation source: human stools | place: Canada | collected 2013-05-06
GCTGATTTCGCGTCTTTTGAATGAGCCGCTCGCTCGGCTGGCTTACGCGGCCAGATTGATGGCCAATGGCAAATCGCCTGAGCCCCTTCCTGAAAAAGGGGTTTCCGAGATCAGGGAAGCCAACCACAGTTTCAACCAGATGGTGCAGGATCTTGAGCGTGTCGATACGGACAGGACGGAAATTCTGGCGGGCATTTCACACGATTTGAGAACGCCCCTGGCCCGGATGCGGCTTGAGCTTGAACTCTCTTCCCTGCCGGAAGAAAGCAGGGATGGCATGCAGTCGGATATTACGCAGATGGATGCGATTGTGGGGCAATTTCTGGATTATGCGCGCCTGAACAATCCAGTCAGTACGGAAACTCTCGATCTCGGTTCGCTGATGCATGTCCTTGTGGAAGATGCACAGCGTCATCCTGACATGAATATTGACGCGAATATTGAAGAAGGGCTCCAAATCGCTGCCAGTGAGATCGACATTCGCCGCCTGTTCAATAACATCCTGACCAATATCGACCGTTATGGCCGTTCGGAAGACGGCATTGCCAGAGTGGATGTGGTGTGCAGACGACAGGGTGAGGGTATCCTGATTGAAATCGCCGATCACGGCCAGGGTGTACCGGAAGACAGTTTCGAGAGGATACTGCGCCCCTTTACCCGCATGGATGATGCAAGAGGTCAGGCAAACGGTTCCGGTCTGGGGCTCGCAATCGTCTTGCGGATCGCCAAACGCTATCGTGGCCGTGTTTCACTCGACAACCGAAAAGAGGGGGGATTGATCGTTTCCGTTCTGTTTCCTTCCGTGCCCTCCAAAAAATAAAATTCCGGTATGAAAACACGCGGGAACACCTTTTTCGCGGGCGCACTTTTGCTGTTTTGACGGCAAGGGTATAATAATCAATTCCCGGTTTTGCCCCATTTTTTCCATTCTTGACTAGACCTTATGCTTATTCTCGCTGGCTCCAATGCCTTGTCCGCCTTTCGCGCCCGAAGACTTTTGTCCGCCTTGCAGGTGATCGACCCCGCCATTACGGGGGTAACGGCGCGCTATCTGCATTTTGTCGATGCTGCCGATGCCATTTCGAAAGAAAATCTTGACCGACTTAATGCGTTGCTGACGTATGGCGATCCGTTTGCCGGAAATGAAAAGGGGGACGAATATGTAGTCGTCCCGCGTATCGGAACGATTTCCCCCTGGGCTTCCAAGGCGACGGACATTGTCCATAATTGCGGGATGAACGAAATCAAACGGGTGGAACGTGGCATTTCATATCGTCTCCAGCGCCCCAAAAAGGGGGCTCCTCTTTCGGAAGATGCCCGTTTGCAATTGATGGACAAACTGCATGACCGTATGACGGAAATGGTTCTCGAAAAACGCAAGGATGCAGAGGCACTGTTTCAGGAACTGGAAGCGAAACCGCTCGAATATGTCGATGTCGTTGCGGGTGGAAAAGACGCGCTCGTCAAGGCCAACGGTGCGCTCGGACTGGCTTTGTCGGATGATGAAATCGATTATCTTTTCGACGCTTTTTCCAAAGCCGGGCGCAATCCGACGGATGTCGAACTGATGATGTTCGCACAGGCGAACAGTGAACACTGCCGACACAAGATTTTCAATGCCGACTGGACGATTGACGGGAAAGACCAGGCGAATTCGCTTTTTGCGATGATCCGCAATACGCACGAAAAGCATCCTGAAGGCACGATTGTCGCCTACAAAGACAATTCCTCGATTATCGAGGGTGCAAAGGTCATGCGCTTTTATCCGCAGGGTGGAAAAAACGGTTACATTTATCGTCCGAATGAAGAGCTGGCCCACATTCTGATGAAAGTGGAGACACATAACCACCCGACGGCGATTTCTCCATTCCCGGGAGCGGCTACCGGTTCTGGTGGCGAGATCCGCGATGAAGGCGCAACAGGTCGCGGTGCGAAACCGAAGGCCGGTCTGACCGGTTTTACCGTTTCCAATCTGCAATTGCCACAAGCACAACGCGACTGGGAAAATGTCGCTGACGTTGCCCGGGACGAAAAAGCAGAAGGGCATGACGTTTACGGCAAGCCTGACCGGATCGCATCTCCATTGCAGATCATGATCGATGGCCCGATTGGTGGTGCGGCGTTCAATAATGAATTCGGCCGGCCGAATCTGACGGGGTATTTTCGTACCTACGAGCAAAATGTGGACAATCAGGTTTTCGGTTATCACAAGCCGATCATGCTGGCGGGGGGCATCGGTTCCATTTCGGACTTGCATACAAAGAAAAATGAATTGCCCGTCGGCACGCTGCTGATCCAGCTGGGTGGCCCGGGCATGCGTATCGGCATGGGTGGCGGCGCCGCTTCCTCGATGGCAACGGGTGCCAATACGGCGGATCTGGATTTCGATTCGGTCCAACGCGGCAATCCTGAAATGCAACGCCGTGCACAGGAAGTGATCAATGCCTGCTGGGCGATGAAAGAAAAGAATCCGATCCTGTCGATCCATGATGTCGGTGCAGGTGGCTTGTCGAACGCTTTCCCGGAAATCACGAATGACGCCAATCGCGGTGCGGTATTCGATCTGAGAAATGTCCCGCTGGAAGAGAGCGGTTTGTCACCTCGTGAAATCTGGAGTAATGAATCACAGGAACGTTATGTTCTGGCGGTCGGGCAGGAAAGCATTCAACTGTTCGACGATTTGTGCGGCCGTGAACGTTGCCCGTATTCCATCGTCGGTGTGGCAACGGAAGAAAGACAGCTGAAAGTCGTCGATCCCGAATATAACAACGAACCGGTCGATATGCCGATGGATGTGTTGCTCGGCAAACCACCGAAAATGCATCGCGACGTCACGCATGTTTCCCGCGATTATCCGGCCATCAGGCTCGACCATCTCGATATCGACAAGGTCGCCAAAGACGTGATGCTTCTGCCGACGGTGGGCGACAAATCTTTCCTGATCACAATAGGTGACCGTTCGGTTGGTGGCATGACGAGCCGTGACCAGATGGTCGGGCCATGGCAGGTGCCGGTTGCGGACTGCGCTGTGACGCTGATGAGTTTTGAAGGGTATGCAGGCGAAGCGATGGCGATGGGCGAAAGAACGCCACTGGCCGTTATCGACGCGCCTGCTTCGGGTCGTATGGCGATCGGGGAGGCGCTGACCAATATCGCATCCGCTCCGGTCAGGGACATTTCGGATATCAAACTGTCAGCCAACTGGATGGCAGCCTGCGGCCAGCCCGGTCAGGATGCAGCCCTGTTCGATACCGTCAAGGCAGTCGGCATGGATCTGTGCCCGGCACTGGGCATCAGCATCCCGGTCGGCAAGGATTCGCTCTCGATGAGAACGACATGGAAAGACGGGGAACAGGACAAGGACGTGATGTCGCCGGTCTCGCTGATCGTTTCCGCTTTTGCACCTGTACCTGACGTTCGTGGTGCACTGACGCCTTTATTGAATACGGAGGTGGGTGAAACAGTCTTGCTGCTGATCGATCTGGGACGCGGCAAGAACCGTATGGGCGCTTCCGCTCTGGCTCAGGTTACGCAACAGATTGGCTCAATTGTTCCGGATGTCGATAGTGCTGACGACCTGAAAGCGTTCTTCACTGTTATCCAGAAACAAAACAAGGAAGACAGAATTCTTGCTTATCATGACCGTTCGGATGGTGGCTTGTTTGCGACCTTGTGTGAAATGGCTTTTGCCAGCCGTTCCGGCCTCTCAATCGATCTGGATTCGATTGTCGATGCGGCTGTTGAAAAAGGCACGGACAAGGAAAATATCCTGTCGGCACTGTTCAATGAGGAACTGGGTGCGGTTATCCAGATCCGTGTTGCAGACCTGAGAAAAATAAAAATGGCCTTGAAGAGGGCGGGGCTGGACAAGGCAACACATGTTCTGGGTACCGTTACCGAAGGTGAAACGCTGGAATTCAAATTGCGTGGTATGCCGGTTTATTCGCATTCCCGTGTCAATCTGCATCGCCTGTGGAGTGAAACGAGTTGGCGTATCGCCCGTTTGCGCGACAATCCGGAATGTGCCGATATGGAATATGACCGTATTCTGGACGTGACCGATACGGGAATGGCTCCGCTGGTGCCGTTCGATCTGGAAGAGGATATCGCTGCCCCATTTATTGGCAAGGGAATTCGTCCGCAGGTCGCGATCCTGCGCGAACAGGGTTCCAACTCGCATGTCGAAACGGCTTACGTCATGCACAAGGCCGGTTTCGAGGCGATTGACGTGCACATGAGCGATTTGATCAGCGGACGCATGTCGCTGGACGATTGCAAGGGGCTGATTGCCGTCGGTGGCTTTTCCTACGGTGACGTTCTGGGTGCTGGCGAAGGCTGGGCGAAAACGATCCTTTTCAATGATATGCTGAAAGAGCAGTTCGAAACCTTCTTCATCCGTCAGGATACGTTTGCGCTCGGTATTTGTAACGGTTGCCAGATGATGAGCAGTCTGTCTTCCATCATTCCCGGAGCTGAAGCATGGCCGAAATTCGTCCGTAACCGTTCGGAACAGTTCGAGGCGCGTTTTACGATGGTTGAGATTGCCAAATCTCCTTCCATTTTCTTCAGTGGCATGGAGGGAACGAAAGCGCCTATCGTCGTTTCTCACGGTGAGGGGCGCGCCGATTTCTCGCAACAGGGCAATATGGACAAGGCACTGGTTGCCATGCGTTACATTGACCATAAGGGCATGCCGACGGAAATGTATCCGATGAATCCGAACGGATCGCCAGAGGGTATTACGTCGGTTACGACCGCCGATGGCCGCTTTACGGTATTGATGCCTCATGCTGAACGGGTCTTCAGGACGGTACAGCAATCCTGGGCACCTGATTTCTGGGCGGAAAGTTCTCCCTGGATGCGTATGTTCCGCAATGCCCGCAAATGGATGGGCTGATGGCGTGTCTGGTGGGACCCTGAAAAACAGCCTGTTTCATACAGGCTGTTTTTCAATTGAAACAGATTGTTTTATTTAAACCACAATGACAAAAGTTTCCGGGTATTCTTCGAAGTGAATGAAATGCCTGCCAAGCCTTTCATTTTTGTTTCAATAAGGGCTTTCAGGCAGATTCAACCGTTCTTTTCGAACGTAAAACTGTCGGGTGTGTCTGGTTTTTTTCTTTTATAATCGTTGTTTCAGCATTCTTGCCTACTTTCAATACAAAAATGAAATCTGCCGAAATTCGTCAAAAGTTTCTGAGTTTTTTTGAAGCCAAGGGCCATACTGTCGTCCGTTCGAGCCCGCTGGTACCAGCCAACGACCCTACCCTGATGCTGACCAATGCAGGGATGGTGCAGTTCAAGGATGTTTTCCTGGGGCTCGACAAGCGTCCCTATACCCGTGCCACTTCCGTTCAACGCTGTGTGCGTGCGGGTGGCAAGCATAACGATCTTGAAAATGTCGGCTATACGGCACGTCACCATACTTTCTTTGAAATGCTGGGCAATTTCAGTTTCGGCGATTATTTCAAGCGGGATGCCATTCATTACGCATGGGAACTGTTGACGACGGTTTACAAACTGCCTGCCGACAAGCTCTGGGCGACTGTATATCACGAAGACGACGAAGCATATGACATCTGGGCCAATGAAATCGGTTTGCCGAAAGACCGGATTGTCCGTATCGGGGACAACAAGGGAGCCCGTTATGCGTCGGACAATTTCTGGCAGATGGCCGATACCGGTCCTTGTGGCCCGTGCAGCGAAATCTTTTACGATCACGGCCCTGATGTTGCCGGGGGACCTCCGGGAAGTCCTGACGAAGACGGCGACCGTTACATCGAAATATGGAATCTCGTGTTCATGCAGTTCAATCGGGATGATCAGGGCAATATGACCCCCTTGCCAAGCCCTTGCGTCGATACCGGCATGGGACTGGAGCGTCTGGCGGCCGTCCTTCAGCATGTGCACAGCAATTATGAAATCGACCTGTTCCAGAACCTGATCAAGGCCGCTGCCCGCGAAACGGGTACGACCGATCTGACGAACAATTCCCTTAAAGTCATTGCCGACCATATCCGCGCGACGTCGTTCATGATCGTCGACGGGCTGATTCCGGGCAGCGACGGCCACGGTTACGTGTTGCGCCGCATTATCCGCCGCGCCTTGCGCCATGGTTACAAGCTCGGCCAGACCAAACCTTTCTTTTACAGGCTTGTTGAAGATCTCGTCAGGGAAATGGGGGCAGCCTATCCGGAACTGGTGGAGGCCGCCGGTTATGTACAGCGCGTTTTGCGCCATGAAGAAGAACGTTTTGGTGAAACGCTCGACAATGGCATGAAGATTCTGGAATCGGCGCTGTCGGACAGTTCGACAGTATTGAACGGTGAAACCGCCTTCACCCTTTACGATACCTACGGTTTTCCCCTGGATCTCACGGCTGACATCTGCCGCGAAAGAAACATGACAGTGGACGAAGCGGGTTTTGACGTTGCCATGGAAAAACAGAGAGCGACAGCCCGTGCTTCAGGCAAATTCAAGATGGCGGCCGCTCTGGAATATCACGGTGAAAAAACGCAGTTCGTCGGTTACGAACGGCTGGAAGAGACAGGTACTGTCGTGGCCTTGTATCGTGACGGGACACCGGTGGAAAAAATTGAGGCAGGCCAGAGCGGTGTCATCGTACTCGATACGACGCCGTTTTATGCTGAATCCGGCGGTCAGGTGGGCGACGTTGGCGCACTGGTCGGGAATAATGCGCGTTTTGAAGTCGAGGATACCCAGAAGATTCAGGCGGAGGTGGCAGGCCATCACGGCAAGCTCGTCAATGGAACGATTGCGATTGGTGACAAGCTCGATGCCCGCGTGAATATGGAAATGCGTGCCCAGACGATGCGTAACCATTCCGTCACCCATCTGATGCACAAGGCGTTGCGTCAGGTTCTTGGCTCGCATGTCGCCCAGCGCGGTTCACTGGTCGATCCGGAAAAAACCCGTTTTGACTTCAGTCATAACGCACCGGTTACCGACGATGAAATCCGTCAGGTAGAAGAAATCGTCAACCGTGAAATCGTGGCGAACAACCCGACCGAAGCCCATCAGATGAGTTTTGACGAAGCGATTGCACATGGTGCGACGGCGCTTTTCGGCGAAAAATATGGCGATGTCGTCCGTGTTCTGGATATTGGTTTTTCCTGCGAATTGTGCGGTGGCACGCACGTTTCACGGACCGGCGATATCGGTTTCTTCAAGATCGTTACGGAAAGCGGTGTTGCCGCAGGTATCCGTCGTATTGAAGCGGTTACCGGCCTGGTGGCCATGCAATGGGTTCAGGATATGGCCCGCAAGGTCGGTGAAGCGGCTTCTGCGCTGAAAACCCAGCCGGATGAACTGGTGAACCGTATCGTACAGGTTCAGGATCATATCAAGGGTCTCGACCGTGAATTGTCTACACTGAAAGCGAAATTCGCTTCCAGCCAGGGCGACGATCTGGCTGACAAGGCAACAGACGTCAAGGGCGTCAAGGTGCTGGCTGCCATGATTGAAGGCGCTGATGTTCCGGGCTTGCGCAGCACGATGGACAAACTGAAAGACAAGCTGAAAACGGCGGCTATTGTTCTGGCAGCCGTCAATGACGGCAAGGTCAGCCTGATTGCAGGTGTCACATCCGATATGACGTCAAAACTGAAAGCGGGCGAACTGGTGAATCACGTTGCCAAACAGGTTGGCGGCAAGGGCGGTGGACGCCCGGATATGGCACAGGCCGGCGGTACCGATCCGAGCGGTCTGGATGGCGCATTGAATAGTGTGGGAGGCTGGGTTCAGGAACGTCTGGGCTGAAAAAGGGTAATGGAAGACAAAGAGGAAAAAAAGGTCGATCTGACAGTCGATGCCTGCGGGCTGAAATGTCCGATGCCGATATTGCGTGCCAAAAAGGCTTTGGCAAACATGGAATCGGGCCAGTTGCTGAAGGTGCTGGCGACCGATCCGGCGGCTGCTGCTGACTTTCATTTTTTCGGACGTCAGACTGGAAATGAAGTCGTCGGTGAATCCGAAGATAAAGGCGTGTTTTCCATTATCGTGAAGCGCAAGTAAACAAGGCAAAAATGCGAACAAGTATCATTTTTTGAGGTAAATGCATGAAAATACTGGTGCCAGTCAAACGGGTTGTCGACTACAACGCCAAAATCCGGGTCAAGCCCGATGGCAGCGGCATTGAAATGGATAACGTCAGGATGTCGATGAATCCGTTCGATGAAATCGCCGTTGAAGAAGCTGTCCGGCAAAAGGAAGCGGGCGTTGCTTCTGAAGTGGTCGCCGTTTCATGTGGTGTCGAAAAATCGCAGGATACCTTGCGTAATGCGATGGCTATCGGTGCCGATCGCGGCATTCTGGTCAAAACCGATGCAGAACTGCAGCCGCTGGCTGTTGCCAGACTGCTGGTGAAGCTGGTGGAAAAAGAACATCCTGACCTCGTCATTCTCGGAAAGCAGGCAACGGATGACGATGCCAACCAGACCGGGCAAATGTTGGCAGCGCTCCTTGACTGGCCGCAGGCGACCTCGGTTTTCAAAGTGGCGGTTGAGAACGGAAGAGCCATTGTCACGCGCGAAATCGACGATGGCGAAGAGACTCTCGCACTGGAATTGCCTGCTGTCATCACGGCTGATTTGCGCCTGAACGAGCCGCGTTACGTGACCTTGCCGAATATGATGAAGGCAAAGAAAAAGACGATTGATACGACAACACCGGATGAGTTGGGTGTTTCTGTTGACTCTCATCTGAAAACAGTGAAGGTTTCCGAACCTCCAATGCGTTCCGAAGTCCGGATGGTGCCGGATATTGCGACGCTGGTTGACCGGCTCAAGAATGAAGCCAAGGTAATTTGAACCGAGCAAGCCGTTTATCAGGCCGTTTATCAAGTTTCAATACAGGATCAGAAATGCCCATACTTGTTGTTGCAGAACACGACAATCAATCTTTGAAGAACGGCACTTACCATGCCGTTTCTGCCGCTGCCTTGTGCGGACAGGACGTTCATGTTCTGGTTGCCGGTTCCGATTGCCGGGGTGTCGCTGAAAAAGCGGCGAAAATCGCAGGTGTCGCCAAAGTGCTGATGGCGGATGCCACCCATCTGGAACACGGCTTGCCGGAGGATGTTGCCGCACAGGTCTTGTCCATCGCCGGAGGAGGGTATACCCATATTCTTGTGGGGGCCACGTCATTCGGCAAGGCCATGATGCCCCGTGTGGCGGCAAAACTGGATGTCAACCAGATTTCCGAGATCACGAAAGTGGTGTCAGTCGATACGTTCGAGAGGCCTGTTTACGCGGGCAATGCCATTGCAACGGTACAGTCGTCGGATCCGGTCAAGGTCATTACTGTCAGGACGACGGCGTTCGCGTCTGCAGCGGAGGAGGGCAGTGCGGCTCCAGTCGAACCGGTTGCGACCGTTGCCGGAAATGGCAAATCAACCTATCTCTCCCATCAGGTCGACAAGTCGCACCGCCCCGAATTGTCCAGTGCGAAAATTGTCGTGGCGGGAGGGCAAGGTGTCGGTTCCGCGGAAAATTTCAAACTGATCGAGCAGCTGGCGGACAAACTGGGTGCGGCTGTCGGCGCGTCCCGTTCCGCGGTAGACGCCGGTTTCATTTCCAATGATTTGCAGGTGGGGCAGACCGGCAAGATCGTCGCTCCAGACCTGTATATTGCTGTCGGCATTTCGGGAGCCGTCCAGCACGTTGCCGGCATCAAGGATGCCAGGACTATCGTGGTGATCAATCAGGACCCTGATGCGCCGATTTTCCTGACAGCCGATTACGGTATTGTGGGAGATTTGAACAAGCTGGTTCCGGAACTGATTGCCGCTCTGGATTAAATCCGCCTTTGCTGAGCGAAGGCAAATTGAACAATAAATTTGAATTTTAATATTAGTCAGGAAAACGGATTGAATGCATTCCGTTAAAAAAACGGTCGATATTTTCAGGACAGGATGGTGAAAATATCGTCTCCAATTTAATTCGGTACCTGTATGAGGGAGAGTCACTACTATGACAGTTTCGGAAAGTGCGACAGATTCGTTATATGCGCCGCAGGAAATTTCCACCGAGGTTTTGCTGGAAAAATATGCCAAGGGTAATGAAACCAGTGTAGAAGAAGTAATGGAACGGGTTGCCCATGCGTTGGCGGAAGTGGAAGCCCCCAAAAACAGGAAGAAATATGCGGAAGAATTTTTGTGGGCATTGCAAAACGGGTTCATTCCGGCTGGGCGCGTCAGCAGCGCGGCCGGAACAGGGTTGCAGAC
>CDZQ01031960.1_pt1 | contig 10237 bp, 9 predicted proteins | sample 554831 | NCBI WGS metagenome assembly CDZQ01 (sample SAMEA3182112, study PRJEB8094) | gut metagenome | biome: human; feature: gut; material: Stool; isolation source: human stools | place: Canada | collected 2013-05-06
CCCAGCGTTGGAGTAACCGTATATTTGATACTCTCCCCATTTACATACTTATAATAGTTTCGGGGCTTAGTAGAGCGGACAACTACATACTGCCACACTCTTTGAAACTGCGAAGCAGCCAGCGGTTCCCCTTTGCTATCTGCAATCACATAATCTGATATGGAGTTTTCTTTCGCTTCTCTCAGACACTCTACCAAACACTTTGGTATCGGAATATCCCTTTTTGCCGCCGGAGTTTTTAGCACCGTAGAAATCACGGGTCTGTTATGCTCTGTACGCCATGCCCGCCTCACCGATAGATAAGGTGTATCCTCGTCCAGAAATACACAATCCCATTGCAGTGCAAGAATTTCTTCCCTGCGCAGACCGGAATACAAACCGAGCATGATAAACAAATATGGAGGCAGTCCCTTGACGGTATCCAGAAGCACGGCTACCTGCTGATCTGTCAATGCCTCCTTCTTTTTTGTTGGTTTTCCACCTTTACCGGATATTCCTGCACAGGGGTTGTGTTCAAGGAGTTGGTTTCTCTCTGCCGTATAAAAAATGCACTTGAGCAGCATATTGACCTTATTATATAAGCCTTCCGATTTCTTTGACAATGGAACAAGCGCCAGCCGAATATCGTCAGCAGTCACTTCTTCCATATACATCTCTCCCAGAGGTTTTATGATATAGTTTGTCATATCCCTCGTATAACCTCTGAGTGTAGACGCAGACACCTTTGCCGACTGCATCAGCAGCCACTTCTCTCCATACTCGGCTACTGTCGGGTGCTGCCGGTGAAAGATAATTTCTTCCACCTGCTTCCGGGCCTCTAACTGCTTCTCATACAATTCTTCACAAGTAGCGGCATACAAACTCAATTCTTTGCCATCTGCATCCGTAATCCTGGTTCTGTAATACTGGATTCCTTTCAATGTAATGGTCCCATACTTCGGGATCTGTGTTTTCTTTTTTGCCATCTTTGATCGTCCTTTCTTGATAATGTGTAGTCTCCGTATCTACACTCTCTTTTTATCAGAAAGCCTCGATTTAATCAAAGATACGGCTGATGTAAAACAAAGAGCGAGACATCCTTGCCTCGCTCCTGCTTTACTTCCTATTTTATTATTACTGTGCTGTGTCCCAGCTTGCAAACGCGCAACTCATTGATCTGACCAGTTCATCCGGCCTGTTATACTTAACCTTTGCATAGATGTCCATGGTAATCTTGCTGCTTTCATGGCCTGCCAGGTATTGAACCGTTTTGGGATCTACCGACGCATGAATAAGATTGGTGATGTAAGTATGCCGCAGCTGATGGGGTGTTACCTCAAAGTCCAGACTGTAAACCACTTTTCCGTTATGAGCAGCCTTTTCTCCCAAGACAGGTGTGACAGTATGCTTTACTCTTTTTCCATCTTCATACCGGTAATAGCTCCGTTCCTTGACCGTTCTCGTAACAATATACTGCCACAGCCGCTTAAACTGCGTATAGGACAACGGATCGCCATCCCGGTTTGAAACTACATACTCCGAAGTCGAGGCTTCCTTTGCTGCTTTCAAGCACTCAGCCAAACAAACAGGAAGGGGGATATTTCTCTCCGCAGCCTTGGTTTTCAATTCATCTGAGATCACCGGTCTGTTGTGTTCTGTGTGCCATGCCCGCCTTACCGTCAGATATGGAGTATCCGTATCCAGATATACTGAATCCCATTGCAGAGCAAGAATTTCTTCCCGGCGCAGCCCTGCATATAAACCAATCATGACAAAGACATAAGGCGGCAAATCTCGGATAGCATCCAAAAGGCGCTCTGCCTGTTCATCTGTCAAAGCCTGACGATCCTCTTGTGGAACACCGCCACCTTTTGTCGTCAGATAAATCGTCGGGTTATGGTCAATGATCCTGCTTTCCATCGCTGCGCGAAAGATAGACTTATAGAGAATTACCACAGATTTATAAACCGATGCGGATTTCTTGGAAACCGGAACAAGGGCAAGCTGAATATCATCCAGGCTAACCTCTCCCATCCGTTTATCTCCCAATTCCGCTATAATATGCCGCCTGACCTTTGATGTGTAATCCGTCAAGGTAGTGGCTCGTACATGAACCGACTGCATCAGAAGCCACTTTTCACAATACTCTGCAACTGTGGGCGTTTTCCGATGAAAAGTAGCATTCTCAATCTGTTCCAACGCAAGCGTTTCTTTGTTATATAGTTCTTCAGGTGTTTTTGCGTAGATAGCTACGAGCTTACCATTCGCATCTTTGATTCTGGTCCTATAATATAGGACACCTCTTTTCATGACTGTGCCATATTGAGGAAGTATTATTTTTCTATTTGCCAATTCCTCCACCTCCTAAAAAAGATCTCCAGCGCTGTACCTTTGTTTTATCAAACATCTCTGATTCCATCAAGGATACGGACCGGCTCACGATCTTCCGTTTCGAGGCTTACGGTAAGTTGTGCTTCTCTCAACAGGCTTTGCCCTGTGCGTACATTTTGCAATATACTCCTGGAGACCTGCCGCAGTAAAATACACACAGCCATTCTGAACATACTGCACATAAGAGATCAAGCCGTTGTTACGGGCGGCATCCAGCGTTGCGATGCTGATTCCTAAGATTTCAGCAGCTTCTTTTCGTGTAATGAGTTTTTCCATAGTCCATATTCCCTCCAATCTGTCAAGGTTATCATCGTGCTTTCAAAATCACATGAATACGCTGGCAGCCGAAACTGCCAGCGCATGGTATCTGATTTTGAATAGAAAGCGGCCACCCAAAAGAGCAGTCGCTTCCTATTTTAATATGACTTAATTCTCGTCACATTTGCCACGCAACCCTGACGATGGGAACATAGCAGGTCTCCGCTGGCGCGGTTGTCATAACTCCGCAGCGTCGTTTTACTCGTGCGCCGCAGGGTTCCCCCCAAGTCTTTAGGAGGCCGTGAGGAAGTATCTTTAAGCCCCCGTGCAGTCCTCGCGCCGGATCTGCCACCATCCGTTTTGTGAAATCGTAGATCGCTCCGAAACAGCTCTGTTCATCACCTCCCTGGGCTGCTCCATCTTCGCGGCGTTCCACACTCGCTCGTACACGGGTTATGTACCTGTTATGCTGTCTATGAAATTGTCAAAGTGCTGTTGAAGGGGAAAAAACTTGTCCTTCTTATTAACTCTGACAAAAAGAGCAAAAAACGAGCGCTTCAAACGAAATTTTATCAAAAATATTTTGCCAGCTGCTTAAGACCACGCCGGATGCTGTCACGGACACGGCTTGGGTCTACACCCTCCGCTGCGGCGATCTCGCTCACACGCATACCCAGGTAATACCGGGCATAGATCCGCTTGGCCTGCTTCTCCGGCAGAGCCATCACAGCAGCATAGAGCTGTTCCCGCAGCTGCTTTTCCTCCAGTAGCATTTCTGGCGTCTTGGGCTTCATCAGGATTGCATTTTCAATGCCGTTATCACAGTTCAGGGAGTAATGCGCCTTATAACGATACATCCTCCGGTCATAGGCACCTTCTGCACGCTCAGCGGCTCGGATCGTCTCCAGCACATCTTCGGTTACTTCTACAAATTGATCAGTTTTATAAACATCGGGATATAAGTCCCTAAGATTGACTTTCTTCATTATGTACCTCCATTTCGATTCACGGACGATTGACGAGTGAATCGAAAGGAGGCGGGGATCGGCAGCGATATACTTCGGGAGTTTTCCCGAAAAATCGACAATAAAAAGCGCCAGCTCCCCGCAATGGGAAACTGGCGCAACAAAAATGACTATGATTCTTCTGCTTTAGTTGGAATGATAATGCCGATAGATAGTCGTATCTCCCCGGAGGAGGCGCAAGACTTTTTTTAGCTGGTGTAACTCATGGCTATTGTGAATGACGAAAATTGACATGGCGGTATCCTCCTATATACCGCCCTCCTGATCGCACGAGCATCGTCGAAAAAGCAAAAAGAAACGGCGGCTCTGATTTTCTCAAAGCCGCCACTTCATAGGCGCGTGGAAATGTGTCTGCTGTACGACGGCTTTTTTTCTTATGCCGTCGTTCGGCAGATTTAATCACATTTTCTATCTTACTTGTAATTCTATAATAATGACCAAATGTTGCAGAAATCTCCTAACCATTTTCTTTTTTGACAAGAAAACAGGCTGAATTGCTTCATTTTTGTAGCAATTCAATTTTTATCTCATTTCCGGTCGAAGAATAACCCGTTTGAATAAGAACATTGTTGCACCAAAATAGGTCAGGTAGATTGCACAGAATAGCAGAATCGTCACCAGACCATAAAGAGGTACAAGTCCCTGCTGCAAGATTGCCTCTCCGAAAAAGAACTGTGCCCCTACTATCAGCAAAACCGTCAGCAAAAGAGGGAATAGCAGTGGGATCAAAAAGACTGTGGACAGTTCCCTGCGAATCAGGGAAGCCTGCCTGTGGCCCGGTACACCCAAACGGTCAATGACTGCATAATTCTTCTGGTTTTTGTCTATGGCAGAAAGCTGCTCAAATGCAAGAACCGAGCAGGATAGGATGATAAAAATAATGCTTAAATACAATCCGCAGAACGAAATGGCTGTAAATCCAGTCAGCGAATTGGCAACACCCCACGCCTTTACTGTAACACCCATCGTTACTTTTTCCGGGAGCTGTTGACCGGACTGCAATTCCGGCTGCCATTTCCCACTGTTCAGGAATTGCTTCAAGTCGCTTTTCAATTCCGGGTATCCGCCATCTTCCAGTTTCATCGCCAGACGGATTTTTTCTCCGACTAATTGTGAAGCTGCTTCATCCGGCAGAACAAGTACATATCCCTTCGTTCCGGCCATTTGATACTGCTCCATCGGCTCCGTCAGGATTGGTGTCTCTGCAATAGTCAAGGTTCGACCATTTAATGTGATCTCCGGCTGCTGCTTCAAGCCCTGCCGGATTCCGTCCATATAGTTCCATGTATCACAATGAACCAAAAATTCGTTGTTGCCCATGACAACAGGAGAAAGCCCCAGGATTTCACGCAGATGGTTATAGTCGGACAAGGACAAGGCTTCAATCGGTTTTTCAGGAACCGCATACAGATAATAGCTCACAGAATCCTCGACTCCACAATGCTCCTCTGTAAAGGAAACGATGGAATCCATGTTGGATTTTTCCAAAGGTGCATCAATCGCCACGCCTGCATCATAGGGATAATAGGCTTTCATGTTGGCTTTGTAGCCTGCTCCCATTGTAAGCCCCACAAACATGGTTGCCAGAGATATAGTTAAAAGAATCGCCACCACAGCCATTGTCCGGCCAGCAGAATGGATGCGTCGCCCAATCTGCCCCAGGAAGAACAGATTTTCTTCTTTGTACTTATGGCGCAGATTTTGTTTTGCAAATCGGTGCAGCAAAAGCGGAATCTGGCGATGCAGCTCGTAAACACCCACCCCAATGAGCAAGCAGGCTCCGCCAAGGTACAAAAATGCTTCATTGGTTTGTGTCTGAAGCATTCGCCCAAGCAAAATCACGCCTGCAACCATTGCAGCGATTGAAAGCAATACGACCAGAAGACTACGACTGCATGATTTGAACTGGTATTCTTCATTCTTGCGGTTATCATACAGCAGATCGATTACTTTCTGATGCCGGATAATCTTTGCTGCTCGGAGCATCCCAAAACCATACATCAAGGCAAAAAACAAAAATGTTACTGCCCATGCCTGGAGAGAAAAGGAAACCTGATAGGTATGCGGCACCTCAAAGATATTTTTTACCACCTGATTCAGCAAACCGGAAAGTCCTGTACCAACCAAAGAACCAAGCAGAAAAGCTCCTGTGCCGATGATGCTGTTTTCAGCAAGGAACAAATTTCGTACTGTCTTTGCTTCCATGCCAATCAGTTCGTAGGTTGCAAATTCCTTTTTCCGTCGTCCTAGCATAAAACGGATCGCATAACCGATCACAAACGAGGACATAAAAGCAACCAGAGCTGACATAAGCAGAATTCCAGTAGTCAGCATCGACATATTTTCTGCCATAGCAAGAACATCTGATGAGAAGCCCAATGCCAAAAATGAGTACATCAATGCCGCAGTCAAGGTAAGCGTCACAAAGTAAATGATATAATCCCGCAGGCTTCTGCGGATATTACGGAGTGCCAATTTAGCGTACATCACTCACGCCCCCTCCCATCATGGTGAGGACATCCAGAATTTTTTCAAAGAAAGTTCTGCGTGAATCGCTGCCTTTGAAAATTTCTGTAAAGATTGCCCCATCCCTCAAAAAGAGAATACGATTGGCATAGCTTGCCGAGAAAGCGTCGTGTGTCACCATCAGGATCGTGGCTCCGAGATCTTCGTTGATACTCTGGATCGTCGAAAGCAGCATCTGGGACGAGTGACTATCTAACGCGCCGGTGGGTTCATCCGCCAAAATCAGCTTAGGCTGGTTAATAATGGCTCTGGCACAGGCGCACCGCTGCTTCTGGCCGCCGGACACCTGATAGGGGTACTTATCCAGAATATCCGTGATATTCAGCTTTCCGGCCATTTCCCGAACCCGTCCATCAACCTCCCCTGCGGGAACCTTGTTGATGGTCAGCGCCAGGGCGATGTTTTCCGAAATGGTCAGCGTGTCCAGCAGGTTAAAATCCTGGAACACAAATCCAAGATTTTCCCGGCGAAACCGGGCAATCTGTTTTTCATTGATTTCCGTCACATCGGTTCCATCCAGATAGATATGTCCCGCACTGACGGTATCAATGGTGGAAATACAGTTGAGCAGGGTAGTCTTACCGGAGCCGGATGCTCCCATAATCCCTACAAATTCCCCCTCCTGAACGGAAAAGCTGATGTCCTGAATGGCTTTTGTAACATTCCCACCATTTCCGTAATATTTTTGGATATGATCCAGTTTCAAAATTTCTTTCATTGTTATCACCTCTGATCTCTATTGTAAAATAAGAGCGGCTTCGTTTGTATCAAGTTTTCTTACAAAGTTCTAACAAAAATGTAAGAAGTGCAGAACGGTTCTCAGCTCTGCACTTCATGTATTAGACAGTTAATGTGAAAAGAAAGGGAAATGGCTGTGCCATGTTCCGACGACTCCGCCGTAATGCCAATGCCCAGCTTTTCACAAAGCCGTTTGCATAGGTACAGGCCAATGCCTGTGGACTGCTGGACCATACGACCATTCTGACCGGTAAATCCCTTTTCAAAAATACGGGGCAGATCGGATGCAGCAATCCCGATTCCATTGTCCTTCACCACAAGAACAACCTGATCCTGCCGTTTATGAGTAGAAATGCGGAGAACCGGCTGCTTCGTGCGATACTTGACCGCATTGGCAATCAGTTGGTTCAGAATAAAGCGCACCCACTTTTCATCTGAATAAACCGTGTCCTGCATTTCCTCCACTTCCAGGCGCATACCACTTTGGAGCAGCAGATATTTATTATCTGCAATCGCCTGATGCACCACTTGGGACAGTGCCATTTCCCGGACAGAATAATCTTTCTCTGTATGCTCACTGCGGGCATAATAAAGAGCCTGTTCGGTAAAGCGGTTGGTCTTTTCCAGTTCCAGCAGAAGTTCTTTTGTCCAGTCCGTCCGGTGGTTTTCACATAGGAGTTTCATGGCAGTAATGGGCGTTTTGATTTCGTGAATCCATTGTTCAATGTATTCTTTGTACTCCAGGCGTTCCCGCTCGATCTCTCCAATCTGCTCCAACATAGATTTTCCGGCCATTTTCAAAAGCTGATAGTAAACCTGATCCTCGGCCTGTTCTGGTAGTTCCATCACTTCGGAAATGAGGTATCTTTCGGAAAGCTGCTCCGCCATATCCAGAAGTTTTTTCATCTGCCGTTTCCGTTTCCAGTAAGCAAGGACAAGTCCAGCCAGCAAAATCAATGCCCATACAATCAGGATCAATACTACTGCGGAAACCGAATTGCCGCACACCAGCAGAAATACAGAGAGCGCAGCCATACAAACAAGATTCGTCAGCAGAAATGGTAACCTATTTTTCCAATATCGTCTGCTGTTCATATCGTGTACCCCTGTCGATGCTTTGTCTTAATAAAATCCATCAGGCCGATGCCCGCCAGTTTCTCCCGGATGCGGTTGATATTGACGCTCAAAGCATTGTCATCCACATATAACTGATTGTCCCACAAATACTCAATCATATCTCCACGAGAACAGATTTTTCCTCCGTTCTTGAAAAGGTAATAGAGAATTTTCAATTCGTTCTTGGTAAGTTCTACGCTCTGTCCATGATAGTCCAAACTGCTGGATTCCAGACGCAGCACCGCATCTCCATAGACGATCTGTTCCCGTTGCTGTGTGGGATAGGCTTTTTTCAACAGAGAAGCGATTTTCGCAAGCAGGATCGCTGTGTTATAGGGCTTCGTGATAAAAGCGTCTCCGCCCAGCATAATGCTATTCAGCTCGTCCATATCCGTGTTGCAGCTTGTCACAAAGATGATTGGCACTTCGGAAAATGTGCGAATCTCGGTGCAGAGAGAAAAGCCACTGGTCCCCGGCAGTTTGATGTCCAGCAAAATCAAGTGTGGTTGCTCGGCTTTGATCCGGTCGATCACATCAGCAAATTTCTCCGGAGCCACCGTTTCATAGCCGTTGCTTTGCAGCAGCGTTTTCAATTCATTCCGTATCAACGGATCATCTTCTATTATCAATATTTTTTCTTTCATATCAGCCTCCGTAAAAAAATACGATATGCAGTTGCTCATTCTCCCATTGACATTCGAATAAGTCAAGTATATATGTTAAAGCAAACTACCCTTTAAGCCTTTTTTGAAAACCAGTACAGCTCTTTCGGTTCCCCAAAAAGACATCGTAACAAGTCGATAGCTTTCCTTTTCCATTTCTTCTATTTTTGCATTGATTTTCTCTGTTACATTTTCCACGGTAATTCCTTCTACTAATTCTGTCCGATACATTATATTTTACCTCCATAAGCACTCAATTCAAAACCAATTCGCTTTTTCTGCTTTGAATTGAGGGGTATCGCCTTCCTGGTATGGATTATAGGTATTGCGATTACACCCAAATTCTTTTAATGCCTTTATTTTATTATCCTCTGTCCATTCAACCAGCGAGATTCCATCAAATTCCTCTATACTTCCATTGTTCATTTCATTTTTGAAATACCACTCCACAATCGTTTGATCTCCCTTATGAAAAAATTGCTTGATTTCCCAAATGACCACCTTGCCACGGGTATTCCATTCCTGAAACCAATGCTTTACTGTTTTTCGGTTGTTATACTGGGGACTCCAGCTTTCTGTATAGATTACATCTTCTGTAAAAATATCATCAATGCCCATATCCTGCTGATTGAGCCACATATCAAACCATAGTCGGATTGTTTTTTCTCGTTCATTCATGATATGAACACCTCACCATTCTATGAAACCACAGCCGTTCCCCTACATTATACGATATTCAGAACAAACATTGAAGATAAATGAATTAAAAACGGCGGCCTTGCTTAACAAAGCCGCCGAATAAAAAAGCTTCATTCCACAAAGAACAAAACTCGCCGGATCAGCTCCGGGATATTGACCGGGGCGGTGATATAGTCGTTCACGCCCTCATGCCGATATTCATATTCCGTGGCAATTTCCTTATCCTCAAAAATACGGCGCTTGGCCTCCTCAATCGAGGAAACCAAAATCAGGTCAAAGCCCTTTTGCAGCATAGCAGCCCGCAGCACTTCGGCGTTGGTATCTTCCGTATGGACAAAGAGCAGCTTGTGAAAAGTCGGGGCCTTTTCGCCGGATAACTGCCGGTAGGCGTATTCCACCAGCTTATCTTGCACCAACTGCCCTTTCATTTTGTCCATGCACAGCGTCGCGCCCCGGCGCATAGCCTCTTGTTCGTAGTCGTCCTTGTCATGGCAGGACGCCAGAATAAAAGGCAGCTCCTTGTCTGCGGCCCGCACCTCGTCCAGAAAGTCCATGCCGGAACTGTCCGGCAGGTCAAGATCACAGCAGACCACCAGCGGCATTTCCTCTTGGATGGCGGCCCGCGCTTCATTCAAAGTGGAAGCCGTTTTCACTGAATAGCCCCGGCGCTGTAAATACTTTCTCAGATTCCATATATAGGTATCACTATCGTCAATCAACAGTATCTTTTTCATATATCCACCCCTGATTTTAATTTATTAAAATGATAATAGAAAAAGCGGGGCAGCGCACTGCCGCCCCGCCGATCCTATATGCTTATTCCATCGCTCGCATTTCTTCCAC
>CDZQ01054292.1_pt1 | contig 10215 bp, 12 predicted proteins | sample 554831 | NCBI WGS metagenome assembly CDZQ01 (sample SAMEA3182112, study PRJEB8094) | gut metagenome | biome: human; feature: gut; material: Stool; isolation source: human stools | place: Canada | collected 2013-05-06
GTCTGGAGCAATGGACGGCTTTTATCGTGCATCGTCCGCTGGAGGATATTGTTGACAGAAGCCCTCAAATAAATGACTGTGCCCCGTGCTTTCAGATTTTTCCTGTTTTCAGGATGAACGACAGCGCCACCCCCCGTTGCCAGAACGACCCCTTTCTGGGAGGTCAAATCGTCAATTGTCTCGACTTCGCGACGCCGGAAACTGTCTTCTCCCTCGATTTCGAAAATCCATGAAACCGTGGCCCCCGTCCGGGCCTCGATTTCATGATCGGAATCGACAAAGCGCATCCCCAACTTTTTTGCCAGCAAACGTCCGACTGTCGTTTTCCCAGACCCCATCAGACCGACCAAAAAGATATTTTGTTGCATAAGAAATATAATATGTCACCGTTATACTGCCGAATATATCAGATAAGAAGACAATGAACCCTTTTTCAGCGACAATTCTTTTCCTGTAACGGCAGTTCACAATCAGAAACAGATACTTACAACTTTGTGTGCGTAAAAACCCGGATTAAAGGATAATGCGCATATTGCATTTTTTTGCTGGCTAGCATGTTTACCAAAAATCAGACTCCATCCCCCCGGGATGGAAATCAATCCCGGAAAACGCTCATCAAACGTCTGTTGATCACCGGCGCCGCCATCGGAACGGGTATCACGTTGATCGGGGCATTGATCATTATTTTATCCATGGCCCTGATTTATCCGAATCTGCCGCCAATGGACCAGTTAACCGACTACCATCCCAAAATGCCGCTACGCATTTACACAGCGGACCATGTTTTGATGGGGGAATTCGGGGAAGAACGCCGGAGCCTCGTCCGCATCAACAAAGTCCCCGAGGTCATGAAAAAAGCCGTGCTGGCCATCGAGGATGACCGTTTTTACCAGCATGGCGGCGTCGACTACATCGGTATTTTGCGGGCGGCGCTACACAATCTTGTCAGCAGCAACCGTCAGGGAGCCTCAACGATTACACAACAGGTTGCGCGTAATTTCTTTTTGACCAGCGAACAGACGTTCAAACGCAAAATTTATGAAGTCCTCCTCGCCTGGAAAATCGAAAAGGCCCTGACCAAAGACCAGATTTTCGAAATTTATCTCAACCAGATTTATCTGGGACAGCGTGCTTTCGGTTTCGCGGCAGCGGCACAGGTTTATTTCGGCAAACCGCTTGAAGACATCACTCTGGCGGAAGCGGCCATGCTGGCCGGTTTGCCCAAAGCGCCCTCGGCGAATAATCCCATCACCAACCCGACCCGGGCAAAACAGCGACAACAATATATTCTCCTTCGCATGAAACAGCTGGGTTACATCACTGACCAGCAATACGAACAGGCCAAAAATGAACCCATCAAGGTGAAAACAAGCCGAAACGAATTCAACGTTCATGCCAGATACGTCGCTGAAATGGTCAGGATGATGGTGTATGACCAGTATCAGGATGAAACCTATACCCGTGGCCTGAACGTCTACACGACAATCACCCAGAAAGACCAGGAAGCGGCTTATCAGGCGGTCCGTCGCGGCGTGATGGATTATGACAGGCGGCATGGCTATCGGGGACCGGAAGGCTCGATGGACATCCCGGCCAATGCCGAAGCCGTTGCAGACGCGATTGAAGACGAATTGTCACGTTATCCGGACAGTGACGACCTGCTTGCCGCTGTCGTACTTGAAGCGTCTCCAAAACAGGTCAAGGCTGTCGTATCATCCGGTGAACAGGTTACGATCACCGGCAATGGACTCAATTTCGCGGCTGCCGGACTGAACTCCAATGCTTCCTCCGGCAAACAGATCAGGCGTGGTTCGATTATCCGGGTCATCAAGGACAGCAACAATAACTGGAGCGTTTCCCAGATGCCACAGCTTGAAGCGGCCTTCGTTTCCATGAATCCGAACGACGGCGCCATCAAATCACTGGTCGGAGGATTCGATTTCACACAAAAGAAATTCAACCACGTGACTCAGGCATGGCGACAGCCGGGTTCTTCTTTCAAACCGTTCATTTATTCGGCAGGTCTTGAAAAAGGTCTGGCTCCGGCCAGCGTCATTAATGATTCGCCGGTGTCTTTTGCCGGACAGGCAGGAGGACAATCATGGGACCCGAAAAACTTCGATTCCCGCTATGAAGGCCCGATGACCATGCGGCGTGGCCTGATGAAATCCAAAAACATGATTTCGATTCGTGTCCTGGACAAAATCGGCGCACAGTTCGGTCAGGAACATGTCACCAAATTCGGATTCGACGCCGCAAAGAACCCGCCTTATCTGACTCTGGCACTGGGTGCAGGCTCTGTCACGCCTCTGCAAATGGCAACGGCTTATTCTGTCTTCGCCAATGGCGGTTATCTGGTCAAGCCTTACCTCATTTCCCACCTCACCGATTCGGAAGGAAAAGTTCTGTCTCAGGCAAGACCGGAAAGAGCCGGAGATGAAAGCATCCGGGTTATCGACGCCCGGAATGCATTTATCATGACGACCATGTTGAAAGACGTGGTCAGGGGGGGGACTGCGGCAAGAGCCAATTCCCTGGGCCGATCCGATCTGGCCGGTAAAACCGGTACAACGAACGACTCGGTCGATGCCTGGTTCGCCGGATATCAGCCTCAACTTGTCGGCGTGGCATGGCTCGGTTTCGATCAACCCAAAAACATGGGTGGTCACGAAACCGGTAGTGGTCTGGCACTCCCGGTCTGGATCAATTACATGCAAAAGGCACTTGCCGGTATACCGGTAGAAGAAAGGCCAGTCCCACCGGGAGTCATCTTCGAAGGCGGGGACTGGTACTACGCTGAAGCGCCTGCCGGAAAAATCGTTACCAACGTGGGCGTAGGACAAAAAGATCTCGATAAAATGCATGAAACCGAAAACAACAGCGTCAAGGATGAAATTTTCGAAGACTGACGTCCTCAAGTGCAAAAACTGATCAGCACATGCCGGTATCCTCCTATTCAGGAACCGGCATTTCAGTTCCGGCATCGCGTCGTGTTAAACTCTTTTTTCAGCTGAATTTTCCAGTTTCCGGCTACAGGAATATAAAATGCATACTATCCGTTATTTGAAGGGCATACTGGCAGTTTCCCTCATGGTTTTGCTGTGTGGAACGCTTTCTGCATGTGGCCAGAAAGGTCCCCTGTTTCTTCCTCCTTCTGATTCGGAAAGAATGCCTGTCACACCACAGACCCTGCCAGAACCGGAAACCGATAAACCAGAGTCAGAAAGAGCTCCCTTGGGCATTCTTCCTGGCAGTGATCCGACATTACCGTAGACAATAATATGACACAGCATTTTTCCTATCAGGACGATACCCTGACCATAGATGGTGTTTCCCTCAAAGAACTTGCCATTGAATATGGCACGCCTCTCTACGTCTATTCCAAAAAAGCGCTTGTCGAAAATTTCAGGCAATACGCCGATACCTGCAACCGATTTGAATCAGACAAAATTCATTCTCTCGTTTGCTATTCGGTCAAATCCAATTCCAATCTGGCCATTCTGAACATTCTGGGGCAGCAAGGCGCCGGATTTGACATTGTTTCAGGTGGCGAATTGCAAAGAGTGATTGCTGCCGGCTGTGATCCTCGCAAAGTCATCTTCTCCGGAGTCGGAAAAACCGCCAGTGAAATCGAACTGGCCTTGAAACACGACATTCACTGTTTCAATATCGAATCGTTCGCCGAACTGCACCGTATCAATCAGGTCGCGCAGGAAACTGGCAAACAGGCGCGAGTGTCTTTCCGCGTCAATCCGAACGTCGACCCAAAGACTCATCCCTATATTTCAACAGGGTTGAAAGAAAACAAATTCGGCATTCCCTATGAAGAAGCGCTTGCCTGCTACAAGGCGGCAGCTTCCATGACGAATATCGACGTCACAGGCATCGACTGCCATATCGGTTCACAATTGCTCGACGACGCACCTTTGCTGGAAGCGCTGGACAAATTATTGTATCTGGTCGACGAGCTCTCAAAAGCAGGCATTGTCCTGAAACACATCGATATCGGTGGTGGCATCGGCATCACATATGACAATGAAAAGCCGGTCGCCATATCAGACTACCTGACACGACTTTTCACCCGGGTCGAAAACTGGAGAAAACAAAAGTATCCTGCCCGGACGATCGGAATGATGTTCGAGCCGGGCCGTTCGATTTCCGGAAATGCCGGATTGCTTTTGACTCAGGTCCAATACCTGAAAACCAATTCGGACAAGAATTTCGCCATTGTCGATGCGGCGATGAACGACCTGATGCGCCCGTCCTTGTACGAAGCCTGGCACAAGGTGCTGCCGGTAACCAATCGTAGCGGAGAAGCGACTGCTTACGATATCGTGGGACCGGTATGCGAATCGGGTGACTGGTTGGCCAAACAGAGGGAACTGGTCATACAGGCAGACGACATTCTCGCCATCATGAGCGCTGGCGCGTATGGCATGGTCATGGCATCCAACTACAATACCCGTGGCCGCGCAGCCGAAGTGCTGGTCGATAACGGCAACGCTTATCTGGTTCGTCGCCGCGAAACACCGGAAGAACTGTTCGCGCTGGAAAGCATTTTGCCCTGACCTCACCTCCATCATCCAAAAGCAATCGGGAACGCATCATGTCCAAACTATGGCAAGCCAGATTTTACACAACGGTCAATCATTTGCGTGATTTGCCGAAACTGGACGTTCCCGAAGTCGCTTTTGTCGGCCGTTCCAACGCAGGGAAATCCTCGGCGATCAATACCCTTTGCAATCAGAAAAGCCTGGCTTTCGCTTCCAAAACACCGGGAAGAACACAGCATATCAATTTCTTTTCCATCGGTGGCGCGCATGTCGGCCAACACCGGCACGATCCGGTCAGGGAAAGCGAAATCGACATGTTCCTGGTCGATCTGCCCGGATATGGCTTCGCACAGGTCTCCGGCTCAGCCAAGGAACACTGGCAGAAACTGTTGAGCGACTATCTGATTCATCGGCAACAATTGGCAGGCCTCGTGCTTGTTATGGATTCCAGGCATCCGTTCCAGCCGTTGGATGTCCAGCTTCTCGAATGGTTTGCCGTCACCGGAAAACCCGTTCATTGCCTTCTGACGAAAGCGGACAAACTGAATCGCAGCGAATCGACCAATGCCTTGAAACAGGTCGATACCATCCTGAAAAGCTATGTCGATGAAGAAGGAAATCCGTTTCCGTTCTCCGCACAACTTTTTTCTTCGACGAAACGGATCGGTCTTGACGAAGCGACTGACACTATCCTGCAACTTGTATCCGGAAACGAGCCTCCCGAAACTCCTGATTTACCCGAATAATAATTTGCCCTTTTCAAACACTTTAGCGGCATAATATTGCTAATTTTCAAGTGTGTAGCGAGTGTACCTTGTCCCATCCAGTCTTAAACGTAAACCGGCAAATTTCCTATTTGTATGAAATTCTGCGCAAATCCATCCATCTGAGTTCCCTGTGGATGGTCGTTTTCATCGGAGTTTTTCCAGCCGTTTTGAACATCCTTCTGTTCTCGTTTCTTCTTTTCGCCATTTGCTTTATCGAATACGGAAACCACAAGAAATGGCCACTCTTCGCTGAAACATACGGAAGGCTGTTCAACAGGATATTGCGTGAACAGGAGACACAGGAAAAATTCAGATTCAGCGGAGCGCCCTACGTGATTGCGGCTGCTTTGATGGTAACGATCCTGTTTTCGGACGTCGTCGCCATGACGGCACTTTCCACCATGCTCATAGGGGATACGGCAGCGGCACTGATCGGCCGGAAATATGGAAAACGCCTCATCAACCAGAACAGGAAAAGCGTCGAGGGAAGCCTTGCTTTCTGGATATCCTCTTTCTTCATCCTTCTCTTTTTCGGACTGGTGTATTGTCAGCCCATCTGGTTCTATCTGTATGGCATCCTGGGCATAACTGCAGCGATGTTTGCGGAAATTTATGAAAACAGGATCCGGATCGACGACAATTTCTCGATCCCTCTTGTCATGGGACTGTTCCTCAGTCTGGCCTGACGGGGCCGGTACCCTGTCTTTTATTTTGTTTCAGACTCAATCCAGTCCAGATAAGGTTTCAGGCCCTTGTCCAATTCCACCATCACGATTTCCGGTACTTCGTATGGATGCATGGAAAGAATCAGCTCTTCGACCTTTAAATAGTTTTCCTGAGCCGTCTTGATGATCATCTCAAGCTCTGTCGTTTCCTCAATCACTCCCTGCCAGCGATAGATCGACCGGACAGGTGAACCGACACTGACGCAGGCCGCCAGACGGCCTTCAACGAGTTTTCTTCCGATAGCGGCAGCCGTATCCTTGTCCGGAACCGTGCAATAGATAAAAACCGATTGTTGCATGCCCTTTCCCTTTCGACGAATGAGTATTAATCTCATCATACCCGTTTTTTCTGGCAATAAAAAAGGCCGGAATAACCGGCCTTTTTGAAGCTATCTGAAACAGCAAGCTATTATTTCGCTGTTTCAGCCTTTTCTTCTGGCTGTTCCGGTCTGTCGAGCAGTTCGACATATGCCATCGGGGCATTATCACCGACACGGAAACCCATTTTCAGGATACGCAGATAGCCGCCGTTACGGTTGGCAAATCTCGGTCCCAATTCGTTAAACAGCTTGACGACGATTTCACGGTCACGCAGTCTGTTGAAAGCCAGACGTTTGTTGGCAACGGAATTGGTCTTGCCCAGTGTGATGATCGGTTCAACGACCCGACGCAATTCTTTTGCTTTCGGCAGAGTGGTTTTGATCGCTTCATGACGCAGCAGGGATACGGTCATGTTGCGGAGCATTGCGAGACGGTGAGACGAAGTTCTGTTTAATTTTCTTAAACCATGACGATGACGCATGATGTTTTCCTTTTAAATCTTGTCGATCCGGCTCTTCTATCAGTCGAAACTGCGGGCCGGTTTTATTAATAAATTATTTTTCGAATCCGGCTGGCGGCCAGTTATCCAGACGCATGCCCAGAGTCAGGCCACGGGATGCCAGCACTTCCTTGATTTCATTCAGGGACTTACGGCCCAGATTCGGTGTTTTCAGCAATTCATTTTCACTGCGTTGAATCAGATCGCCAATATAATTGATGTTTTCCGCTTTCAGGCAGTTGGCCGAACGTACTGTCAGTTCCAGATCGTCAACCGGACGCAGAAGGATAGGATCAACAGCCGGAACCTGAGTCAGTGCTTCGGAAGTCGTTTCGGTTCCTTCAAGAGCGGCGAAAACGCTCAGCTGATCAACAAGAATTCGGGCGGACTGGCGAATGGCTTCTTCAGCCGAAATAACACCATTGGTTTCGATATTGATAATCAGCTTGTCCAGATCGGTACGTTGTTCGACACGAGCGGATTCAACGGCATAGGAAACACGGCGGACAGGAGAAAAGGAAGCGTCCAGAATAATGCGGCCAATGGTCTTGTTCGCATCTTCAGACAGTCTTCTGACATTACCCGGTACGTAACCACGGCCTTTTTCAACCTTGATCTGCATATCCAGCTTGCCGTTGTCGGTCAGATTGGCGATGACATGTTCAGGATTGATGATTTCAACGTCATGAGGCAATTCGATATCGGATGCCAGAACGACACCTGCACCCGATTTCTTCAATGTCAATGTAATTGAATCACGATTGTGCAACTTGAATACAACCCCCTTCAGGTTCAGGAGAAGATCAACAACGTCTTCCTGAACGCCATCCAGAGTGGAATATTCATGAACAACGCCGGCAATGGTAACTTCAGTCGGTGCATAGCCGACCATCGAAGACAGCAATACGCGTCTTAAAGCATTGCCCAGTGTGTGTCCATAACCGCGTTCGAACGGTTCCATTTCGACGACAGAACGACCCGCTCCGAGTGATTCTACGTTGATAATACGCGGTTTGAGGAAAGTGTTTTGCATAATTTGTCCTTTTCAATACCCTTGGCTCGTTACACCAATAAGGCTGATGGTACGGATAATGCCGAAATTAACGTGAATACAATTCGATGATCAGCGATTCATTGACATCGTTTGCGAATTCGCTACGGTCGGGAATACGTTTGAAAACGCCTTCCATTTTCTTCGAATCGACGGATACCCAGTCGGCCAGACCAATCTGTTCTGCCAGGGACAGGGATTCGACGATACGATTCTGTTTTTTGGATTTTTCACGAATCGTGATGACATCTTCCGGTTTGACCAGATAAGATGGGATATTGACGACCTTGCCGTTAACCATCAAAGCCTGGTGACTGACCAGCTGACGGCTTTCAGCACGGGTAGAGCCGAAACCCATACGATAGACGACGTTGTCAAGACGGGATTCGAGCAACTGCATCAGGTTGTCACCGGTGTTACCCTTGCGACGTTCAGCTTCAGCGAAATAACGACGGAACTGTCTTTCGAGAATTCCATACATGCGTTTGACTTTTTGTTTTTCGCGCAACTGGTTGCCGTAGTCAGAGGTACGGGCGCCCGATTTCATGCCATGCTGGCCGGGTTTGGTATCCAGTTTGCATTTGGAGTCCAGAGAACGTCTTGCGCTCTTCAGGAATAAATCTGTGCCTTCACGACGGGAAAGCTTTGCTTTGGGTCCGATATAGCGTGCCACAATATTTCCTTTTATTCGTTAATTGACGCCTCAAGATTCAGGCGCAAGTCATGCCATAAAGCATGACAGTGGTCTTCATTTAATTCTGAAAATTAAATACGACGACGTTTTGGAGGACGACAACCATTGTGTGGAATTGGTGTGATGTCCTGAATCTGGGTAATACGGATTCCCAAATTGTTCAGGGCACGAACTGCCGATTCACGGCCTGGGCCTGGTCCCTTGATTTTAACTTCCAGAGTTTTGATACCATATTCCTGAGCTACCTTGCCTGCAGCTTCTGCAGCGACTTGAGCGGCAAATGGAGTGGATTTACGGGAACCCTTGAAACCTGCTCCACCGGAAGTTGCCCATGTCAAGGCATTGCCCTGGCGATCGGTAATGGTGATGATGGTGTTATTAAAGGAAGCATGCACATGTACAACACCTTCTGCAATGTTTCTCTTCACCTTCTTGCGCACGCGAGCTGCTGCACTATTTGATGCTTTTGCCATAAAATTTCCTCGATCCGTCTACTATTATTTCTTCAATGATTGAGCGGCCTTACGTGGACCTTTTCTGGTTCGCGCATTTGTACGGGTACGTTGACCTCTGACAGGCAACCCTCTGCGATGACGCAAACCACGATAACAACCCAGGTCCATCAATCGCTTGATGCTCATGGAAACTTCGCGACGCAAATCGCCTTCGATTACGAATTTACCGATTTCATCACGGAGTTTTTCGAGATCGTTGTCATCCAAGTCCTTGACTTTTTTGGTTGGATCGACACCGGTCGCAGCACAAATTTCTTCTGCGCGTGGACGTCCAATACCAAAAATAGCCGTCAGGCCAATGACAATGTGTTGATGGTTGGGAATGTTTACCCCTGCAATACGTGCCATTCGTTCTGTCCTAAATTGACGTTAATTAACCTTGTCTTTGTTTGTGGCGTGCTTCCGTGCAAATGACACGAACGACGCCCTTTCTCTTGATGATTTTACAGTTGCGGCAAATCCGCTTGACTGATGCCTGAACCTTCATTTTTTCCCTCTTTCTTCCAAACTATTGTTTCAGTTACTTCGTTCTGAAGACAATACGAGCCCTACTTAAATCATAAGGGGTCAACTCGACCGTTACCTTATCTCCCGGGAGAATGCGAATATAATTCATGCGCATTTTTCCAGAGATATGCCCAAGAACCACATGTCCATTTTCCAGTTTCACGCGAAAAGTCGCATTGGGCAAGTTATCGATAATCTCGCCCTGCATCTGGATAACGTCATCTTTAGCCATAAAATCCGATTTCTTTTATGTAATTATTAGCTTGGCGGTTAGTTGTTGCTCTTGAAATTCGACTTCCGGAGAAGCGAATCATACTGCTGTGACATGACATAATTCTGGATTTGAGCCATGAAGTCCATCGTCACAACAACAATAATCAAGAGAGAAGTACCACCAAAGTAAAATGGAACCTGCCAACGCGCAACCAGAAATTCCGGCAGTAAACAGACTAATGTAACATAAATCGCGCCTGCAAGTGTCAATCTCATTAAAATTTTGTCGACATATCGCGCTGTTTGTTCCCCCGGACGGATACCTGGAATGAAAGCACCACTTTTTTTCAGGTTATCTGCCGTTTCACGG
>CDZQ01010578.1_pt1 | contig 10195 bp, 10 predicted proteins | sample 554831 | NCBI WGS metagenome assembly CDZQ01 (sample SAMEA3182112, study PRJEB8094) | gut metagenome | biome: human; feature: gut; material: Stool; isolation source: human stools | place: Canada | collected 2013-05-06
GGAGAAGATGGGGTTCTTGATGGCGCCGGTCTTGCCGTCCACCTCGATGTTCTCGAAAAGGACAAAGCCCTCGCCCATGGCTACGCCGCCTTCGATCTGGCCTTCCACCATGGTCTCGTTGATGGGCGTGCCCACGTCATGGGCGGAAACCACCTTCAGCACATCCACCTCGCCGGTCTCGGTATCCACGTCCACCTCGCAGATGGTGGTGGCGTAGGAATAGACCTCATAGGGGACGCCGGACATATCGGCGGGGTTCAGATAAGTGGTTTTGGGGTTGTAGTAACCCGCGCCCACGGCCAGGCGGCCATAGTACTTCATGGCCCCCATGAGCTCGGGGTAGGTCATCTTCTTGCTCTCGTCCTTGGCGCTGTAGATCATCCGGTCCCGGAAGATCAGGTCCTCCTCGGGGACCTCCAGCTTTTCCGCGGCGGTACGCTTGAGTTCGCCCATGGCGTCCAAGCAGGCATTTTTCACCGCGTTGCCGGAGATAAAGGTCTGCCGGCTGGCGGAGGTGGCGCCGCCCTCAGGGGTGACGGCGGTGTCTGCCCAGGTCACATGGATGTTCTCATAGCTCAGGCCCAGGGTCTCCGCGGCGATCTGGGCCATAACGGTGGAGGAACCCTGGCCGATATCGGCGCAGCCCACCATCAGGTTCACGCTGGTATCGCCCAGCACTTCCACAAAGGCGGCGGCGGGGTTGGGCAGGCCGGTGTTGCCCACGCCATACCACATGCAGCCAACGCCTCTTCCTCTTTTCTTCATGCCTGCCGCCTCCTTACATAACCTCGGCAGCCTTGGCTGCCGCCATCTTCAGCGTGTCCGCGAAGCCGACGCTCTCTGTGAGCTTCTGCCCTGTGGGAATCACGGTCCCCACCTTATGGGCATTCTTCAGCCGGATCTCGATGGGATCCATGTTCAAGGCGCGGGCCAGGGCGTTCATCTGCCCCTCGTGGCAGACGGCCGCCTGGGGTACGCCGAAGCCGCGGAAGGCGCCGGCCATGGGGCTGTTGGTGTAGTAGAACACCGCGCTGCACCGGACATTGGGGCACTCATAGGGCCCGGCGATGTGCACCGGGGCACGCCCGATGACGGCGGGACCATAGGAGGCATAGGCGCCGGAGTCGCTGACCATATCCACGTCCACGGCAACCAGCTTGCCGTCCTTGGTGGCGCCGGTCTTGGCGTGCATGGTGATGGGGTGTCGTTTGGCGGAGACCATGGTGGACTCCCGGCGATCCCGGACAATCTTCACAGGCCGCTTGGTGTAGTAGGTCAGCAGCGCGCAGTGGAGCTGCACGCCGATGTCCAGCTTGCCGCCGAAGCCGCCGCCGGTGGCGGCCTGCTTCACACGGACCTGGTTGGCGGGAATGCCCAGCATCACGGCCACTTCGCCCCGGTCATAGTGGGGGTTCTGCGTGGATGCAATGACGGTGAGCAGGCCCTGGTCATCGTAGTAAGAGATGCCGGCGTCCGGCTCGATGAACATGTGGCTGAGCCGGTGGGTGGAATAGGTGTTCTCAATGATGATATCGCACTTATCCCAGGCGGCGTCCACATCGCCGAAATTCAGGAACTTCTTGGCGTGGACATTCGAATCGCCGTGAATCTTGGGAGCGTCCTCTTCCATGGCACGCTCAACCGTGAAGATGGGTTCGAGTTCCTCATACTCCACCTCGATGAGCTCCAGGGCCTCGTGGACCAGCTCCTTGGTCTCGGCGGCCACCACAGCGATGGCGTCGCCATAGCGGCGGACCTTGTCGTCCACCAGGCAGGGCTCATCCTTGATGATGATGCCGAAGCGGTTGCCGCCGGGGATGGCGGTATGGTCCAGGACACAGGCCACGCCGGGCAGGGCCCGGGCCTTCTCCAGGTTCAGTTTCTTGATATAAGCGTGGGGGACCGTGCTGCGGAACACGCCGCCCCACAGCATGTTGGGCATGGTGTAGTCTGCGGCGAACTTGGCGGTGCCCAGGACTTTTTCCACGGCATCCACCTTGATCTCGCTCTTGCCCAGAACGGAATAATTGTTCATATTCGCGCGCCCCCCTTCTTATTCCGCCGCCGCCTTGGCGACGGCCTGGTGGATCTTGGCATAGCCGGTGCAGCGGCAGAGGTTGCCGGACATGGCCAGCTTGATCTCGTCCATGGTGGGGTGCGGGTTTTTGTCCAAAAGGGCCTTGGCCGTGAGGACCATGCCCGGGGTGCAGAAGCCGCACTGGACGGCGCCCACCTCGATAAACGCCTTCTGGATCTTGTCCATTTCCCCGTTCTTGCTCAGGCCTTCCAGGGTCACGATATCCGCGCCCTCGGCCTGACCGGCCAACATGCAGCAGCTGGTGACGGGCTCGCCGTTAAAGATGACGGTGCAAGCGCCGCACTCGCCCTCGCCGCAGCCTTCCTTCACGCTGGTGAGGCCCAGCTCTTCCCGCAGGAAGTCCAGCAGGCGCTGGTTGGGATATACCTCCCGGCATACGGCCTCGCCGTTCACCGTGCAGGTGATCTTGATCTTGTTCATGCGCCCACCTCCATATTCAGCTGTGCGAGGATGTCCACGAACAGCTTGTTGAACACGCCCTGGACGCTCTCCTTCTTATAAAATACGGACCAGGGACGGTTGCGGTTGAGATCCAGCACCAGGTCATGCATCATGGGCAAAGTCTCCCGGAGCAGCTCCAGGCTCAACTTCTTGCCCAGGACATGCTCCTCCGCGGCCTTGAACTGCAGGGGATAGCGGCCCAGGCAGCCGCCCCGGAGGGAAATGGCGGTAACCACGCCGGCATCGTCCACGCTGCAGCGCATGCCGCCGCCGATGACGCTGATAGCCAGGCTCTTGCGCTTGGCCAGTTTGTAAAACGCGGTGGCGGTGTGGGCGTCGGGTTCGGTGAAGAACACCTCGGTCATAAGCTCGTCGGACTGCAGGGCATTGCGCTTGTCATAGCCCTCGCCGTTAAGGAAGTCCACAAGCTTCATGGTCCGCTCGCCGTCCTTGCTGCGGAGCACCACGGACGCGTCCAAGGTCACCATGGCCGCCACGCCGTCGCCGGCCACGGAGGCCGTGCTCAGGTTGCCGCCGATGGTGCCCAGGTTCCGGATCTGGGGGGATCCCACTTCCGCGCAGGCGGTATGCAAGACGCGGGTCCGCTCTGCGATGCGGGGATCTGCCGCGATCGCGGCATGGCTGGTGAGGGCGCCGATCTTCACCAGGCCGTCCTCAAAGCGGATGTACTCCAGCTCCTTGAGGCGCTTGATGTCGATGACCACCTTGGGGGTATGTTTACGCTCATTGAGTTCGATGACGATGTCCGTCCCCCCGGCGACGATGGCGTTGCTGTCCTTGTACTTGCGCAACAGTTCCAGCGCCTCGGGCACGGACGTGGGGGAATAGAAATCAAATTCTCTCATGTCACGGTTCTCCTCTCCAGCGGCAAAAGCCGCCGTCTCTCCTCTTACTCGCCCTTGCGGATCTCCACCCCGCAGAGCTGCTCCCAGACCTTGATGACGGAGGACATGTCCTCACGGCCCAAGCCGGCGGCACGGGCCATTTCAAACACCTCGGTGGCCACGGCGGTCATGGGCAGGGGCATGGCCACTTCCTTGGCGGACTCCAGGGCCAGGCCCAAGTCCTTGTACTGCAGGTCGGTCATGAAACCGCCGGAGAAATCCCCGGCCATGATGAACTTGTCCAGCTTGGCTCCCAGGGCATAGCTGTTGCCGGAGGAAACGCTGATGATGTCCCGCATGGTCTCGGGCTTCAGTCCGCACTTGGCACCCAGCACCAGCGCCTCGGCCAGAGACACCATGTTGCAGCCCAGGAGCAGGTTGTTGACGATCTTGATGGCGTCGCCAAGGCCGGTGCCGCCCACATGGTAGATGTTCTTGCCGATGACTTCCAGGATGGGCTTGATTTTCTCAAAGACCGCGTCATCCGCACCCACCATGATAGTCAGGGTACCGGCGGCCGCGCCGGCGGTACCGCCGCTCACAGGGGCATCCACATAGTTCACGCCCTTATCGGTGGCCAGTTTGGCCATCTTCCGGGTGGAAGACGGGGAGACGCTGCTCATGTCGATGATGGTGGCGCCAGGCTTGCAGGCGGAGATGACGCCGCTGGGCCCGGCCATGACGCTGGCCACGATGGCCGCGTTGGGCAGGGAGGCAAAAATGACGTCCACAGAGGCGGCCAGCTCCAGATTGGTCTTGCAGGGGATCGCACCTTCGGCGGCCAGTTCGTTGACGTTGGCCTCCATCAAGTCGTACACGGACACGCTGTAGCCCGCCTTCAGCAGGTTCCGGGCCATGGGCTTGCCCATGTTGCCAACGCCGATAAATCCGATTTTCATGATAAACTCCTCCTCGCACAATGTATAAAAATATTTCCGCTCAGATTTCTTATGCTTATGCCTCAGGAAACCGCTCTTCCGGCCACTGCATCCGGAAGCCTTGTATGTCAGCCGCGCACCACAGGAGGTTGCCTCTCCCATGCTGCCGGGCCGCTTCCGCCATCGCCTGGGCCGCCGCCCGAGCTTTCTCCTCCCCGGTAAGAGGGGCCACCGCCGCCACAACAGTAAGTTCGGCGATATCACTGTCCGGTTCCAGCTCTCCGGCCGGGCAGACACGGACCCGGGGGGAATCGATATAAGAGCAGTTGGCGATGTGGGTGGCGCAGGCGTCCGCCAGGGCGCAGCGCCTGGAAAACACCGTCACGGCGCTGGCCACGCCCCGGGTAAAGCTCCGCCCGCCCTGGCCGCTGGTACACACGCCGCCGACGCCGTCCTCTGCCCGGAGTGTCACAATCCGGGAGATGCCGCCGCCGTCCAGGTCAGGCAAGATACCCATGCGGAGCTGCTGCCCTTCCGCCAAACGCAGGGCCACGTCGCCGCCGTTGTTGACGGCCACCAAGTCCGCGCCACGGGCGAAAATCCAGTCCGCCACTGCGTCCGCCACCGCGCCGGCCACAGCCGCCATGGGGGTGAGCGTCGGCTCTCCAGTGGAGAGGACCGCCTCCGCCATTACCCTGGGCAGCCCCTCCAGGGCGGAAAAGTCTCCATCCTTTGGGTACTGCCGGAGGATGGGCAGGGCCTGGGCAATCTCTTCCAGGCTGCTCTGGATCAGAGGAAACGCGGCCTCCGCCAGCTCCGGGCAGGGGGCGCCGGCGCGGCGGGCTGTGATCACCATGGACGTGGGCCCATAGTCCACAAACACCCGCCCGTCCGGCAGCGCCTGGAGAAATTCACTCACTTCTTTTGATACTCCGGGAAGTCCTCCACATTCTTGATCTGGTCCATGTGGCCGCCCATCTTCTCATAATCTTCCTTGGTCATCGTGTACTCCACCGGGGCCACAGTGGCGGGGGTGGGCACCCAGGTAAAGGCCTTGTTGACCACCTTGTCCGTATCCACGATGAAGTTGATGCCGCCGCCGGGGTACACAAAGGCGGGGGCGCCGCCGATGGTGAGGACAGCCTTGCCCTCGTGGACGGCCTCGGTAATCTTCACCGGGTGCTTGCACACGCCGCCCCGGGCGGAGCCGCCGGTACCGCCGCAGTACATCACGCTGGTGGTGGACCGCTGGCAGTTCTTCTGGATGGCGTCAACCACCTTGGTGGCTTTCTCGGTCATGGGGATTTCCTTGACGTCGCCGTCCTCCTGGACCTCAAACAGCGCCGCGATCTCGCCGGTGGTGTTGGTGACCAGAATGGTCATGCCTGCGTGGGCGATGGACATATCCACGCTCTTGATGGCGTCCCGGGGGGTCTTCAGCACAGTGCCGCCGATGCCGTCCCCGTGGCCGCCGAAGTACCTGCCAACAGTGCTCTTGGTGGCGTTGGGGATCACGCCGGACCAGCTCATACCCACTTCCCGGCCGGCCAGGTGCTCGCTGAACAGGCCCGTGACATGGTGGTCGATGACGATGCACTCATCCACAGCCTCTTTCATGATATCCGCCAGCAGACCGATGGTGGCGCTGCCGCAGCCGATGCGCATGGTGGTCTCCTCCACGCCGTTGATGACAGGGGCCTTGCCCTGCTGGCAGCGGATTTTGATGCTTTTCTTATCCTCAGTCTTGACGGTGAGTTCCACTTCCTCGCCGTTGGCCAGGGCCACAATGGTCCGGGCGGTGGCAAAGCCGCCGTCCTTGGCGGTGAGGCGGTTGGCGCCGCCCACATAAATCATCTTGGAGCCGTACTCCTCCGTATGGACCATACCAACAGGCTTGCCCTCGCAGTAGACGGTGGCGCCCTCCTCGCCGATATAGGTGTTGGTGTCCAGCTTCACCAGGACGCCGCTGTAGCTCAGAGGCGCCTCTGTGACGGTGGTGACCACGTCCACGCCGTCCCGCTTCTCGCAGACGATGTGGGGGGCCGGACGGATACAGGGATAGTTGGTGCCGGCGCCCACGGCGGTGATGATGGGGGTATCCAGCCGGTGGTCGTGGGTGACCTGGGGCTTGCCCTCCACCACAAGGGCGCGGTTGCGCACCAGCTTGCCGCCCTCGTTGGTATAGCGCTTGCAGGCGCCGGTGGAGCCCACGGGGATCTTGCACTGGACGGAGCAGGAAGAGCACTGGATGGTCCCCTCCGCCTGGTGATCGGTCTCAATGGCGCCGAAGGGGCAGACCCGGCGGCAGATGTTGCATTCCACGCACCGGTCCGTAATGCGGACAAACTTCTCTCCCTTTTCCTCGCCGGCCTCGATGGCGCCGATGGGACAGTTCTTTACGCAGATCTTGCATTTCTTACAGACTTCCGGGTTAATCGCATACATTTCTCAATCAACTCCTAGCATGTACTTCGATATTATACTTGAATTCGTTGGACTACGACGATATAATGTTTGTATGGATGCGAATGTTTAATATTTGTTAAATGTACACAAACAGCACCCGCCTTTCTCCAGATCAGCGCTGTAGTTCTTGCATACAATTTCCCGCTGCCTACTGGGGGGTACCATTCTGGCCCATACATCGCTCATATATAGAGTACACTTTTTTGATCTATTTTTCAAATACGTTTTCCTTACTTTTTTCGTCGCGTTGTATATTTTTTTTGTATCTATTATATTGAAATATGCCCAAATAGAAAGGTTGTGTTTGTGGAATGACGCTAAAACAGCTGGAATACTTCCTGGCCATTGCCGACACCGGCAGTGTAACCCGCGCCGCCCAGACTCTGAACATCTCCCAGCCGCCCCTGAGTTTGCAGCTCAAGGCGCTGGAAGAGGAGCTTGGAGTACAGCTGTTCAGCCGGGAAAAGAAGAACCTGGTCATCACCGAGGCGGGGCAGCTCCTCCGGGAGCGGGCGCGGGCGATTTTGGACCTGGTCAACGACTCCGTTCAGGACGTGCAGAACCTCACCACGGAACGCCGCACCACAATCCACATCGGCACCATTTCCTCCGTGTGCACCCGGCTCCTGCCGGAGAAAATCCTCGCCTTTACCAAGAGCTACCCCCATGTGGAGTTCCAGATCTTCGAGGGCAGCACCACCACCATCCAGAACCATCTCTCCGAGCGGGTGGTGGAACTGGGCATCATTCGGGAGCCCTTCAACGCCTCCGCCTACCACACCGTGCCCATCCGGGACAATTCCCTGGGGTATGACGCGGCGGACTACTTTACCGCCGTGGGCTATCCCCACTTCTTTGAGGAGCCGGATTCCCCGGTGATCGGTCTGGAGTCCCTCCGGGGCAAGCCCATCATCACCCACCGGCGGTACCGGGACATGCTGGTAAACGCCTGCCGGAAAAAGGGATTTATCCCCAACATTGTCTGCCAGAACGACGAGCTGGCCTCCTCCCTGAGTTGGGCAAGTTCCGGCATCGGCATCGCCATCGCGCCCTATTCCTCCGCCCTCCAGAACAGCAACCCCAAGCTCCTGGTCAAACGCATCGACTGCCCCGCCCTGTTGAGCCGGGCCTTTCTGGTGTGGAACCGAGGCTCTGAACTCAACGACGAGACCCGGGCCTTTATCGCCCTGTTTTGATTGCCGCAAATGCGGCGGCCGTAAACGGAAGCGCCGCAGGAAAGTCCTTTTCCACTTTCTTCCATGATACGCCTTTGCTCCCTCTGCGTCAATGGACAGCATCCCGGTTTTGTTCAAAAAATGCCCCGTGAATCTTACGCTTTCTCTTCCCTCTGCCGCGCCGCAGGCCGTCTGCAAAAAATTTGTGGGAAATTTCAAATCCCCCCTTGACAACCGGTAAATATATGGTACAATTAAACCAGAGTTAGGGAAGTCAAGAAAAAAGATTTGTGCAATTCTCCAAATTTCACCGAGAGGGGTGAGTCCGATGATCCGGTAAGCCAGAAGGAATGACGGAAGCCATCATTCCGTAATCCAGCCATGAAAATGGAAGGCTTATGTACCTGCCGATTTCTGGGTCTTTAATCTTGTTGGAAGCAATTTTCTGTTGTGCGAGCGTATCACCGTTGGAGTATAGAGTGAAAGACCGTATTTCACCGTTGAAGTTTTCACCATAGAACAAGCGGCCACCTGAGAGCGTAGACCATCCTTTTGGGAAACATACCATCGGCAAGTGCAGACAAACCGGATTCCATCGCATGCATGTAACGGCGGCCTGCGTGAAGCTATTTGACGCGGTCTCGCTCAAAAATTCAAGTTTCTATGTGAGGACAGGTGCCGGCATTGATAACTTCGCAATCATATATGTTCTGCTCGCGGGCGGCTTTCGCCCCGTTCAGGAACCGCCGGAATCCCAAACATGCATCTTTGATCCAAAATAAGGCTTCCCCGGACCAATCGGTCCGGGGAAGTTTTCTTTTTCTCTGAAACCAGAGATCAGCCGCCCTCGCTGTGCTCGGGAGCGCGGCGGCGCAGGCCGAAAGATGGCTTGACTTCCGACACCAGCACGGCGATGAATATGAGGGCAAAGCCGCTCAGGAGCCGCAGCGTTACCGTCTCATGGTAGAACAGGGCGCTGAACAGCGCGCCGAATACGGACTCCAGGGTGAGAATCACAGCGCTGGCAGCGGGAGGCGTGTGCTTCTGTCCAAAAGCCTGGCAGAAATAGCACAACGCCGTACAACCCAGGCACAGATAGGCAAGGCTCCCCACCGCCTCCGTGGGGAACGCGGCGGGGGGCGTCTCTGTCAGGGCCGCCGCCCCGGCGCACAGTACCGCCGCGGACAGGAATTGGATGGACGTGAGGAGCATCACGCTCCGCCCCCGGACAAAGCGGTCCGTCGCCAGGATGTGCCATGCGTAGAAAAAGCCGCAGATGAGGGTCAGCAGCTCCCCGGGGCCGATGCGCAGCTGCTCATTGACGCTCACCAGCCCCACGCCGGCCAGGGCGATGGCCGCTGCGGCCAGGTTATAGCCGTCCGGCCGTTTTTTGTACACCAGCCAGGCCAAAAAGGGCACGATCACGCTGTAGGTGGCGGTGAGGAATGCGTTGATCCCCGGGGTGGTGAAGGTCAGGCCATAGGTCTGGGTGCCGAAAGCGGCAAAGAGGCATACGCCCATAAGCGCGCCGCCCAGAAGGTAGTTCCGGTCCAGCTTCTTCCAGTCCCGGGCGCACAGCAGCGCCATCACCACGCCGCCCCCGGCGAAGCGGACGGCAAGCAGTGTGAATGGCGGCAGGACGTCCAGGGTGTTTTTCAGCACCACAAAGGAGCTGCCCCACACCAGCGTGCACAGCAGCAGGGACAACCTGCCCAGGACTCCCATTTTTTTCTCGTTCACAGTCCTTTCACCTCAGATTTTGGTCATATGCTGGGCCGCGGCCCGCTGCATGAGCCGTTTGGTGCCTACGCCCTCAAAATCGATCTCCAGCAGGGCGTCGCCCCCCATGGGGGTGGATTTGACCACCACGCCGGCGCCGAAGGCCTTGTGCCGGACCTGATCCCCTGGACGGAAGCTCGCCGCCGGGCCCGGCGCCGCCGCGGCACGGCTCCTGGGCGGCGTAAAACTGTGGACCGCCGCCCGGGGCGTGAATGTGCCGCGCCGCGGCTGTACACCGGCGCGGCCCGCGCCGTCCCCGTCCTGATGGGCGAAGCTCCAGCCGGGGCGGTTCCCGGTGCGCTCCAGATCCTCCGGCGGGATCTCCTCCACAAATCGGGACGGCCTGTTGGCCGTGGTGCGGCCAAAGAGCATCCGCTGGCTGGCGCAGGTGAGGGTCAGGCGCTTCCGGGCCCGGGTCATCCCCACATAGCACAGCCGCCGCTCCTCCTCCAT
>CDZQ01005191.1_pt1 | contig 10179 bp, 12 predicted proteins | sample 554831 | NCBI WGS metagenome assembly CDZQ01 (sample SAMEA3182112, study PRJEB8094) | gut metagenome | biome: human; feature: gut; material: Stool; isolation source: human stools | place: Canada | collected 2013-05-06
GGCGGAGGGCAAGAACCCCTTCACCCTGGACAGCAAGGCGCCCGCCGGAGGGTATCAGGAGTTCCTGATGAACGAGGCCCGGTACAGCTCCCTCACCCGCTCCTTCCCCGAGCGCGCCAAGGAGCTCTTCGCCAAGAACGAAGCGGCCGCCAAGGCCCGCTACGAGAACCTCCTGAAGCTTAAGGAGTTCTATGAGGTGAAGTAAAGCGCCTTTCCCAAACAGCAAAAAATCAGCGCAGGCCCCGCGGGGCCTGCGCTGATTTTTCTTTTCGGCTCTGGACTGCTAGGCCGGAGTGCCGAAAGCATTGTTCTGGAAGGTGCAGCCACAAAAGTCGTATCTCTGGTTTAGAGAGCTGTCTGCAAAATACGGATTTTCGTTCTCCTGGAAATGGCAATCCAGGCAGCGGAAGAGTATGTTTTCACCGGACATAGAGAAATTATGAGTACCTGTGCCGCCATTCCGAAGGAAGGTACAGTTTTCAAAGTATACAGTGTTGTTTGAGGCAGAGAGAATATACAGCGGGCAATCCCGGATCGTGCTGTCCAGGACCATAATTTCACAGCCGTCGCTAGTATATACGCCGCCTCGGGTTCCATAGAGCACACAGCTGCGGACTGTCAATATACTTTGGTTCGAGGAGGAAACTGCATGTCCCCGGGGGTTTGGAAGAGCGGGATCCTGGCCAATGGCCAGATTTTCCAGCAGAATGTTTTTTCCGCCATTTACCGTGACAATGCTGTTTGAGGAAGCCTGATCCTCGGCGCTTCGGAGGAGAGTACTGCCGCCGTCTGGGTCTCCCACGAGGGCAAAGTTTTGAAGCTCGTCCAAGGTGATTGCCGATGAACCCAGGTCATAGACCTTGCTGCTCAGGCGGATCTCCGTGTCTGATGCGATGGAGGCCATCAGCTCTTCCACCGTGTCCACATAAACCACCCGCCGGCCGTTTCGCACATCGTCTCGCAATGTGACGGTGGAGTAGTTTTCACAAGATCCCCAGCCGAAACCAACATCCCAGGAATTATGGAAGTGGGCAACGCCCGGATCCTGGGCTTCCCGCTGTGCTTTTTCCGTTTGGCCGCTCATGGTAAAGGACATTTGGGCATCGGCACGGCTGCTTGCAGTGCCTTCCGCACAAGTGACGCAATTGTGATAGCGGACCGTATGGTCACCGATGAGCTCCATGTCCTCACTCACCTGGGCATTTTCCACTGTGACCAGGTCCTCTTCTTCCAAGTTCAGCCAGCGGTACGACCCAGCGTAATTTCCCTGGCTGGAGGCGGCGCTTTCCATCTCAATGTTTCCGTCCAGGTAGGAAACGTTGGCTCGGAACGAGAGCTCCATGGAAAATGTACCGTCGGCATCTTTCCGCTGAAAAGGCATCGGTGTACGACAGTTGATAGCTTTCGACGACACCCGGTTCATTGTTAGAGATACGAAGTCTCCTTCATCGATGGCTCCGCCTGCAGCCAAAGTATCACTTCGCTCAATGTGAGCCGTGAGCGCATTTTCCCCTTTGACCGTAAGGAAAAGGTCCGCCTGGACCACGGCGAAGCTGCCGATGTTGAAGGTGACACCGGTGGCCAGGGGAATAGTCACCTCACCGTCCAAAGGACCTACGATACTAAGGCTGCTTTCTGCATCCAAGCCGGCCATTAGTTCAATGCGGTGTGTCCCGTCTGGGTTGCTGCTCCACTCCGCATCCAGGGCAGCCCATAAGTTTGGTATGATATAGCCTCCAACTGCCGTGCCATCCTCGAACAGCCTGTCCACATAAAGAGCCATGCGTGGATAGTTTCCGGACATGGTCGGTGCGGTGGACAGCTGTACCCCATCGCCCAACTGTCCCCGGAAGTCGGCTTCCCCGGCAGAATAGATCCGGGCGATTTGGTTCATTTCCAGAACGAGGTCCTCCAGCTCCAGAGGTGCCTTGTAGATGGTGGCGCGGTCACCGGAGATGGAGATACGCTGTACCTTCATGGGGATCTCCACGGGAACGTCCACCGAGGTTCCTAAAACTATGATGTCCCCGGGTCGGAGGGAAGTCACCGTCTCGTCGATCCCGGAGAGAACGCACTGGGTTTCCGTATTGCTGACCAGGGTGGTTCCCCCAATGGTGGAGACATAAATCACATCTGGCTGCCAGGTCAAAGAGTTGCTGCTTGGGCGGGACGGCCCTATCATGGAACGTTCGTCCTGCATCCGGCGGATGATGGCGGCGGCCTCCGCCCGGGTGAGGGTGGAAGCGGGGCGGAAGCTCCCGTCGGGATAGCCCTGAATGAGGCCCAGTCTCTGGCTGGTGGCCAGGGCACGGGCCAGCTCGCTGCCGTCTGCCGCCACATCGGTGAATGCCGGCTGGACGTTCTCATACACCATGCCCAGGGCCCGGATCATCCACAGCGCCGCCGTCTGGCGGTCCACGGGCTCGTCCGGCCGGAAGGCCCCGGCGCTGAGATCGCTCTGGAGCAGGATGCCCCGGGAAAAGGCCTCTGTCATGTAGGGATAGACCCAGTGCTCCGCCGGTACGTCTGTGACGGTGAAGCCGTCGTTCTGGGCGGCGCAGCCCATGACGCTGGCCACCAGCTTGATGTACTGCCCCCGGGTGAGGGTCTCCTCTGGAGCGTAGGTGCCGTCCCCCATGCCGTTGATGATGCCGGCGTCGGTGAGGAGGCTGATGTCTTCGTAGGCCCAGTGCTCCGGCGCCACGTCGGAAAAACTCAGGGCAGATGCCGGCAGGACCAGCCCCGGGGCTCCGCCCAGGGCCAGGATCAACAGGAGCAAAACTGAAAAAAGTCTGTGCCAGGTTTGTCTGTGCCGCAAGGTAAGTTCCCCCTTTATTTTATGGTATGCTCATATTATCAAAGACAAACGTTTGCGTCAAGAGGACAGCAAATACGGATCCAAGTGGATAGAACCGCCTTGACAGCGGTGTTGGGACAGACTATGATAGACGGGAAAAAGCCGCCGGTTTTCCGGCGTTAAAGGAGGAAATACCGATTATGGATTACGCGCAAGTGATCGCTCAGGCCCGGGGGCAGATGGGCCCGTGCAAGAGCTGTCCGGTCTGCAACGGCCTTGCCTGCCGGAACCAGATCCCCGGCCCCGGGGCCAAGGGACAGGTGGGGGATGTGGCCATCCGCAATTACCAGAAGTGGCAGGATATCCGGGTCAATATGGACACCCTGACGGAGAACAAGCCCGTGGACACCGCCTGGGAATTTTTCGGGCGGCGCTTCCGCTATCCCTTCCTGGCCGCCCCCATCGGCGGCATGCAGCTCCACTATGGGGACAAGTACACGGATCTTGCCTACAACGATATCCTGGTGCCCGCCTGTGCCCGGGCCGGCATTGCCGCTTTCACCGGGGACGGCGTGGATGAGAAGATCCACCAGGGGGCCGTAGCCGCCATCGCCGCCGCGGGCGGCGCCGGTGTGCCCACCATCAAGCCCTGGGATATGGACACCATTCGGGCAAAGCTGGACCTGGCCCGGACGGCGGGGATCCCGGCGGTGGCCATGGACATCGACGCGGCGGGCCTGCCTTTTCTGAAAGCCATCGGCGGCAATGCCGGGGGCAAGAGCGTGGCGGAGCTGCGGCAGCTGACGGAGTATGCCGGCGTGCCCTTTATCCTCAAGGGCATCATGAGCGCCAAGACTGCCCGGAAGGCCCTGGAGGCCGGGGCGGCGGGGATCGTGGTGTCCAACCACGGGGGCCGGGTCCTGGACCAGTGCCCCGCTACGGCGGAGGTGCTGGAGGAAATTGCGGCGGAAGTGAAGGGGAAGCTCACCATCCTGGTGGACGGCGGCATCCGCAGCGGCGTGGACGTTTTCAAGGCCCTGGCCCTGGGGGCGGACGGCGTGCTCATTGGCCGTCCCTTCGTGGCGGCGGTATACGGCGCCCAGGCCGAGGGCGTCTCCGCCCTGGTGGACAAGCTGGGGGCCGAGCTCTCGGATACCATGGCCATGTGCGGCGCCCACAGCCTCTCGGAGATTACCCGGGATATGGTCCGGGTGCTCCGGTAAGGAAAAAAGAATTGACATTTCGGAAAAATCAGGTATAATAATATGGCCTGTCCAGAGGGCGGGCATATCCTTGCTCCCGCTTCGGGCGGGGGCCATAGTCCAGAAGGAGGTGCAAAACATGGCAAAGACAAGCGAGAAGTATGAGCTGATGTACATCATCAACCCCAACCTCAGCGAGGAAGAGACCGCCGCCATTGTGGAGAAGTTCAAGGCTCTGGCGGAGCAGCACGGCACGGTGGAGGAAGTGGAGGAGATGGGCAAGCGGAAGCTGGCCTATGAAATCAACTACATTTCCGAGGGCTACTACGTCCTGATGAAGTTCACCTGCGGCCCCGAGTTCCCCGCGGAGTTGGACCGTGTCCTGGGCATTACCGACGGCGTGATGCGCAGCCTTATCACCCTGCGCTACGAATAAGGGAGGCGGCCCATGCTCAACCACATCACCCTGATGGGACGGCTGACCCGGGATCCGGAACTCCGGTATACCGCCAGCAACACCCCTGTGGCGTCCTTTTCTCTGGCTGTGGACCGGGACTTTGCGCCCCGGGACGGCGGGGAACGCCAGACGGATTTCATCGACATTGTCGCCTGGCGGCAAACGGCGGAGTTTGTCTCCAAGTATTTCACCAAGGGCCAGCTGGCCGTGGTGAGCGGGCGGCTCCAAATCCGGGACTGGACGGACCGGGACGGCAACAAGCGCCGCAGCGCGGAAGTGGTTGCTGACAACGTATACTTCGGGGACAGCAAAAAAAGCCGCGAGAGCGGCGACAGCGGGGCTTATCGCGCCCCCCAGGAGAGCTATGGCCGCCCGGCGGCCCAGAGCACGCCCCCCCAGAGCGCACCCAGCGCCTTTGCGGAGCTGGATGACGGGGACGACGGCGATCTGCCCTTCTGACATCAGCCAATACTGCAATAGGAGGAACGAGCCATGGCGTTCGACAAGAACAATAAGAACCGCAAGCGCAGAAAAGTCTGCCAGTTCTGTGTGGACAAGTGCGAGCACATCGACTATAAAGACACCGCGAAGCTCCGCCGCTTCATGTCCGAGCGGGGCAAGATCCTGCCCCGGCGCACCACCGGCACCTGCGCCCATCATCAGCGCCAGCTCACGGAGGCCATCAAGCGCGCCCGCCAGATCGCGCTGCTGCCGTACGTGATCGACTGAGATTTACCGGCCCGCCCTACCGGGGGGCTCTCCACCAGCAATATGAAGATTCTCTTGGGAAACGGCATAGCGTCCGGCTATGCCGTTTCATTTTTTATTGCAGATAGAGAAGGGGGGAAGCTCTTGTGGACTTGTGTCTCTCAAAACTGCGTCTGGAGACGCATAACGTTTTCCGAATGGAACAATTTTTTGGCATTTTCCTGGGAGTTGGTGAGCGATGAAGCGATTGCTGCCGTATTGAACCTGGACAATACGCCGACCAAATTGAGGAAGTGGGAGCGCGTTGCGCCCATTACGAAGGCGGTTACACAAGCGCGGGGCTGCTGAAATGGAAAAATGTGCCTTGACTTTGGAGCGAGCTCAAATGTTACACTGGTAAAAAAGCCAAGGAGGGAGCGGCGTATGCGCGTTGCGTTGCCGGCGCACAGCCTGTATGGGAATCAACCGGTCACGGCGGAGTTCCCGGACAGCTGGGACGTGGAAGTATCGGCCTTTGCCGGAGCGGAGGAGCCAGCCATGGGGGAAGAGGCGATTGCCGAGGCTATCCTCCACCCCAACCACGGCAAGCCCATCCGGCAGGGGGCCAGGGGCTGCCGGAACGCGGTGATCATCTTCGATGATATCACCCGCGCCACCCCCATCGCCCCGATCGCCCGGGCGGTAATCGCCCAGCTGGAAGAGGCCGGCGTACCCCGGGACCAGATCGAGTTCGTGGCCGCGACAGGCGCCCACCGGGCCATGGACCGGGAGGACTTTGCGCGGAAGCTGGGGGAAGATATCGTAAACGAGTTCCGCGTCTGGTCTCACAACCCCTTTTTCAACTGCACGGAGCTGGGCCGCACCAGCCAGGGGATCCCCATCGCCCTGAATACCGAGTGTGTCCGCGCCGACTATAAGGTGGCCATCGGCTCCCTCTTTCCCCATGTCTCCACCGGCGTGGGCGGCGGGGGGAAGATCCTCCTGCCGGGAATCGCCTCTTTTGAAACCATCTCCCAGTGGCACAAGACCGACTCGGGCATCTGGAAAATCGACGGCACATGCCGCGGGGCCGTGGAGGAAACCGTCCGGATGCTGGGCCTGGACATGAAGATCGACGTGCTGATGAACGGCCGCGGGGAGATCGCCCGGCTGTACGCGGGAGATCCTGAGACGACCCTCCAGGAGCACTACGGGGAGATCCAGCAGTTTTTCGCCACCCGGCGGATCCCGGACGTGGACCTGCTCGTCTCCAACAACTATTTCAAACCCTCTGAGCCAAATTGCGCCCTGATCCAGATGGGGATGGTGGAGACCGTCCGCTCGGGCGGGGACGTCCTCTTGTCCTACCATACGCCCCTGGGGTGCGCGTGCCACTACGTCTGGGGCAAGTGGGGAAGCTCCGGTGTGGGCGGGCCCATGTACCGCAAGCAGTACCGGTTCCCGGAGAAGCTCAACCGCTTCCTGGTGTTTACCCAATACCCGGATCTGGGTACCAGTTCCTCATACCATCTCAATGAGGACGGCAACATTTTCTGCCGCAGCTGGCAGGAGGTGATGGCGGAGCTGGGGCCGGCCCCGCGCCGGGTTGCCGTATATCCTTACGGAGACGCCTGCTGCTTTGAAGATATGGCCGGTGTCCGTTGACGGGATCAGCCACAGGATCGGGAAACGCAACTGCGGCGCCGACGCCGGCAGGCCCGCGGCTTCCGCCGGGGCGGTGCTTGCATGAGGGCGCAGCGCACTTCTGCAAAAATCCCCCCGGCGCAGGACTGGCTCCTGCGCCGGGGGGATTTGTCAAGGTCTACTGCTTTTGCCGCCCCGTCATAGCGGGACATTGCCATCTGGGAGGTCAGAGGTATTCGTCCAGGATCTTTCCGGCCTCATCGGGATCGGCGGCGGTGATATACACCACATAGTTCCCCGATGTGCGGATGATGGCCTTTTCCAGTTTGGGGACTTCCTCGGGGACATAGTTCCGGAAGGACTCGGTCTGGGCGGCCACCCGTGTCTCCATAGCCCCTGCGATGCGCCCGGCAGCGGCGGCGTCCGGGGCCTCAAAGACGGCCAGCTCCTCCGCCGTGGCGCCGGTGGAGCAGCGGACCAGGCACGCGGTGATGTCCGCCTCGTCCAGTCCATAGAGCATGGTTACCACATCCACCTCAAAGGGTGGGTTGAGGATGTCGGAGAACACGCCGCCCTCTTCCAGAGCTGTGTCCAGGGCCGCCATGTCCAGTTCCGCGGGCGCTTCCTCCGCCTTGTCGCCACAGGCGCAGAGCAGCCCCGCCAGCAGCACCAGGGCCGCCAGCACTGCAAGTGTCTTTTTCATCTTACCCATCCTCTCACATCACAATCAGGCCTCAGGCCTCTTCCGGCGCATCCGTGCCGGCCACACTGGTCTCCGGGGCCGGAGACGGGGGCGTGTAGCTTCCCGGGGCATAGTGGGTGCGCAGGTATTCCAGCCACACGGCATATTCCTCCGCCGTGAAGTGGACGCCGTCCGTGGTCACATTGGCCGGGAGATAGCCCGTGTCATCCGCCAGGGCCTCCACCAGATCCAGATACCACATCTCCCGCTCCTGGGCCAGTTCCAGGAGTTTTTCGTTGTAGGCCAGGACCCGTTCCATGGTAAAGGTGCCCTGGGCGGACTTGGCCGCGCTCACCGGGGTGAGGGACATGATATAAATCTCCGCGCCGGGCTGGCTGGCCTGGATGGTGTCCAGAAGGGCGGCGTACTGCTCTTTAAAATAATCCGGTTCATAGCCGATTTCATTGATGCCTAAAAGGATGTAAACCTTTCCATAAGTCCCTTGGGGCATTTGCGCAACCAGATCTCCCGCCCCCAGAACAGTCATGCTGGTGGAGGCGTATACATCGCAGGTTTTCAGCCCGCTGTAAAGCCGGAAGCCGTCCACCAGGGAGTTGCCCAAAAAAGCGGCGTCGGAGAAAAAGTCATCGTCGGCCGCGACCTCCTGGAGCGGTACCTTGCCGCAGGTAACCGGCGCCGGCGTGGGAGAGGGGGTGGGGCTGCTCCAGTCCGGATAGTCATCCTCCAGCCCCGGGGCCACCGGGGAGATGGACGCCGGCGGCTCGGTGGGCGGGACCGTAGTTTCGCCGCCGCTGCCGCAGGCGGAAAAAAGCGCCGCGCCAGCCAGGAGCGCAGCTATACATAATACTGACTTTCTAATATTATGAAAACGAGAATCCATGTTCGGTCTCCTTTAATCGACAGGATGTACCATTTATTATAGAAGCCGACGCACCGGGATGCAAGTGGCAAAACACCTAATTTCCCTGTGCGCTTTGTAGATTTTTCCCGACGAATTTCTGCAGTTTCCCACATAAAACGAGATTCAGCCCTGTGCTGGAGGCAAATGTGCGCCCTGGGCGTGATGGGCGTGAATTTTCATTTTGGGATCAGGGCAAAAAAATGTTGACCTTCCGAGGGAATTGTGGTATCATCTTTTTACCTGTCGGCTGACAGGCTTGTTTTGTTGCGCAAAAATGCGCCGCAAGCGGCGGGCCGCGGCCCATACAGGGAGGCAACTGCCCCGGAACCGGGGCAAATATGTGAGGAGGTGCCGAAAAACATGCGCGTGAAAGTGACCCTTCGCTGCAACGAGTGCAAGCAGAGGAACTACAACACGGTCAAGAACAAGAAGAATACCCCTGACCGTCTGGAACTGAACAAGTTCTGCCCCTTCTGCCGGAAGTACACCGTGCACAGCGAGACCAAGTAATAACGGGAGGCAGTGTGAACCATGGCAAATGACAAGCTTGAAAAAAGCAGCACCGCGCCCGTAAAGCGCGACACTGGCAAGCCCGGGCTCCGGAAGCGGATCGCCCGCTGGTTCCGGGAGATGCGCAGTGAACTCAAGAAAGTGGTCTGGCCCACCCCCAAGCAGACGGCCAACAACACTGTGGTGGCCCTGGTGGTCATGGCGGTGTTCGCCTTGGTAATCTGGGGGTTTGACAGCCTGGCCGGCGCCGGCGTGAACGCGCTGATCAGCCTGGCAGGGTAAGAGACCATGGCGGAAAGTGCAAAGTGGTATGTGATTCATACCTATTCCGGCTATGAAAACACCGTTTCCGCGGCCATTCTCAAGGCGGCGGAAAACCGCAGGATGCAGGACCTTATCGAGAGCGTCAACGTCCCCATGGAGACGGTTACCGAGCACACCGATGCTGGGGAGAAAACCGTGGAGCGCAAGGTGTTCCCCGGCTACGTGCTGGTGAAGATGATTCTCACCGACGAGAGCTGGCACCTGGTGCGCAACGTCCGGGGCGTCACGGGTTTCGTGGGCACCGGCGGCAAGGCCATCCCCCTGACGGATCAAGAGATCCAGGACATGGGCGTGGAGCGCCACGAGGTCGTGGTGGGCTACGCCGAAGGTGACACGGTAAAGGTCGTGGACGGTCCCCTGGAGGGCTTCCTGGGCACGGTGGACGAGCTGGAAGCGGACAAAGACCGGGTCCGGGTCATCGTGTCCATGTTCGGACGGGAGACCCCTGTGGACCTGGAGCTGGACCAGGTGGAGCCTGTCAAGGATTGAAAAGAATCCGGCTTCCCGCATCCCCCGCCGCCCGGCAAGTGGGGCGGCATCCCGGCGGAGGACGGCTCCGCCGGTACCATAAACCAAAACATCTGGAGGTGCACAAAAAGTGGCACAGAAAATAGTTGGCTATGTGAGATTCCAGGTCCCCGCGGGCAAGGCGACGCCCGCCCCCCCTGTGGGCCCGGCCCTGGGACAATACGGCGTGAACATCGCCCAGTTCACCAAGGACTTCAATGAGCGCACCAAGGGCGACATGGGTATGATGATCCCCGTGGTCATCACCGTGTACGCTGACCGCAGCTTCACCTTCGTCACCAAGACCCCCCCTGCCGCGCTGCTGATCAAGAAGGCCTGCGGCATTGAGACCGCCTCCGGCGTGCCCCAGCGGGACAAGGTGGCCACCATCAGCAAGGATGACGTCCGCAAGATCGCCGAGCAGAAGATGCCCGACCTCAACTGCAC
>CDZQ01022289.1_pt1 | contig 10141 bp, 7 predicted proteins | sample 554831 | NCBI WGS metagenome assembly CDZQ01 (sample SAMEA3182112, study PRJEB8094) | gut metagenome | biome: human; feature: gut; material: Stool; isolation source: human stools | place: Canada | collected 2013-05-06
GTGAAGATCTCTATGCATATTTTGGAAAAATGGATGCGGAAGTATGGTTTTAAGGTAGAATCCTCCATCCATGACGGTGCGGCGGAGCTGCAGAGCGTCCGCCTCTCTGATGACGACAGCCTCCGTGGCGTTGCCAGCGTCAGCGTCCGGGATGAGGCCAGCGGCCTCGTCTCCATCGCCAACCGGGGAGACGTCATTTTTATCATCGGCTCCGCGGAAGAGGAAGTCCTCAACCAGGTTACTGCAGCTTTTGAATATTACAATTCCTGGGAACATTCCCTGCTGCGCAGCGCCTTTGAAGGAGCTCCTCTCCAAGAACTACTGGACGTTGCCCAACTGGCATTTGTGCAGCCCATGCTCATTCAGAATTCCCGCTATGAGATCGTGGCCATTACTGAGTCCTACGGCCCCCAAGTCCACCCCATCTGGAAAGCATATTTCCAGTCCAGCCGGAAGGTTGTCCCGTTTAGCCTCTGGTTTTCCACAGGCCGTTTCAACTCTCGGAAAGACCGCGCAACGCTCCGGGAGCCAACGGTCTTGCACTCGGATACCTTCGGCGGCAATTTTATCCTGGCGAACCTGTTTCTCCAGGGGATCCGGGTCGGACACATTACCATGTATGAGCACAACAGCGCCTTTGGCCCCGGGGACCTGCAACTGATGAAGGTATTCCAGGAAATTCTGGCGTTCTACATCAACGCCGACCGCTCCGTCCTGTTCAGCCACAACGAGTTGGAATCTTATCTGGAGGAGGTCCTGTGCGGGGGCGAAGCCGCCACCGGGAAAAAAACCACGCTCAAGTCCGTTTACAAGGAGACGGGCTGGAGCGACACGGATCAATATGTCTTTATATATTTCCAGGCTGACTCCACTGCGGACGACGATGAGGTGGACCGGCTGCAAAACGAGATCCAGGAATGTCTGGAAACCGTACACTGTATTTTCCTGGACAAAGGCGTCGGTGCGCTTTACCATATGGACGGCGGAGAACAATATCAGGATCTGGAAAGCCAGCTGCAAACCTTTCAAAGCCGCGTCATTCTCTCTTGGGGCGCCAGTCAGCCCTTCTTGGGCCTGGGGCACGTCGGCCTCTACGCCGCCATTGCAAAGCAGGCGGCCGTTCAGGCGCAGAAGCGGGGCAAACCTGGGTTGGGTATGCGCGATACGGGAATCAGCATTCTCCTCAGCGATCCGGCTTGGGCTGCTGCCCTGGGCCGCCTGACACACCCCCAGCTGCTTATCCTGCAGGCCTATGACCTGGAGAACCATACGCAGCTGGCCTCCACCACCTTCTGGTATCTTTACTCCAACTGCAGCTATTCCGATACCGCCGCACGGATGGACACCCACCGGAATACGGTGTACTACCGCATTCTTAAAGTGTTTGAGGTCGTGGACGCCCACGCCTTTGACTCGATGGAAAGCCGCCTGCTGTACCAGCTCAGCTATATCGCTGCCAATCCGTCCGTTCTCGCGTGAGAGCACGCCGCTTTCAAGCCCTCCGAAGCCGGCCAAACCCCGGCTCCGAAGGGCTTTTCCGTTGTTGTGGACAAATCATGCAAGGCCTGCTTCCGCGCTGCGCGGAAACAGGCCTTGTCTGGTTCATTCCTCTTTTGCCAGGTGGATACGTTCCCCCGGCAGCCGCAGGTTATCCAAAGAAGATCATGGAGCCGATGGCGCAGAACAGGGCGCCGGCGGCCGCGGGAAAGACGTTTCTGCGGAGCAGCGTGGGAATGGGAGTATCCGCATGGTCGCTCAGGAGGACAATGCCGATACTGATGGGGTAGCAGGAAAAGCCCCAGCCGGCGCACATCATGGCCATCTGGACCATGCCGGTCACGTCATGCCCTGTGGTGGCGCAGTAAGTGCCGATAAGGGGGCACAGCGCCGCAGCGGCGGCAGTGGGGCCGGTGGTGACGCAAAGGAAGAACATGAACGCCGCGATCACCAGGGAGATCACGATGTAATTGTCGCCGATCACGCCCATGATAGCATTGACCAGGGTGCCCATGCCGCCCAGGGCCGTCAACACCTCGCTGATCATGGAGGCGCCGACCACGATCCACGCGCCGGCGGCCAGATACTTGCCGCTGCCCTTGTAGAACTCCATGATCTCGTCCAGACCCTTTCGGAAGGACTTGATGTGCAGCATGCGGACGATCATGGAAATGGTCAGGGACAACCAGATGGCGGCCACATAGGAGATTGTGGGCAGGCTCTCAAACAGGCTGCTGAACAAAAGAGCAATCACCAGGGGCAGGGCGGGGAGCACGGCGTAGACCAAGGGCACGCCCAGCTCCTTGAAGCTGCTCACTGTGATCTCCTCATCCGTGTGGGCAATGTTTGCTTTCTTGTCAAAATATTTGGCTGTGATCAGATAGACCGGAATCACGCCCACCAGGGAAAAGAGTACCGCAGGTACGCCGTAATGGGTGAACACGTTGACCATGTCGGGATTCTCGATGCCGGCGAAGCTCAGGCCCATGACCAGGTTGACATCGCCCATGGCAAAGATCGGGCTGATGGCCAAAACGAAGGCGGTGGCGATGGCTGCTTTGGGCAGTTTGCAGGCCCGGAGGATGGGGTAGAGGGTGGCGATGAACAGGGCAATGAGGCCGCTGGGGCTGGTGAGGGCGAGTTTGAGGATGATGCCCACCAAAATGGCCAGAGCCCCCAGGAGATAGGGCTTGTTGAGCTTGCGCATGGGGCCGGAAACCACAAAGGCAAAGGCTTCCGTGGCCTTGAGGTAATTCATGTAGGAGATATAGCCCAGGATGGACAGCATGGTCAGGATGGAGCCGCCCATCTGGGATACCATAACCGCCTTGAACGATTCATAGACATCCAGGAACAGACTTCCTGTGGACTCCTCTCCCAGCATGCTGGTCCCTGTAACCCAGGAGTATACAACCAGAACCGCGATACTCATAAAGATCATGACCGCGGAGACGTTATATTTCTTCACGATCGCCAGAATCAGGACTACCAGCAGAGCAAGGGTGATAAGGACATGAAGCACAAATATCTCTCCTCTCTAAAATGCTCTATGGGGCTTGGAAAACCTGGGATGGAGACACGGTGGGAATCTCAGGCACGGCAGGCTGCCACCATGGCTTTCAGGTTTTCCGGTTTACAATTGGATGGGAGTGTACATGCCGAGCAGATGAGATACCCATCCCCAAACTCATCCATCTGTTCTTTTACCTGGGCATACACCTCTTCCGGCGTCCCCAGTGTGAGCAGGGACGCAGTAATATTGCCTGTGATGGCCATACGGTCACCCAGGATCTGTCCGACTTTATGGATGTCTGTGGCGCCGTCGCTATCAAAGATGCAGCAGTTCTTAGGGAAATAAGTGAAGAAATCCAGGAAATCGTCCCAGCGGGCGTCATAATGAAAGTGGACATACTTTCCGGCTTCCAGCACGGCATCCGCATACATCTTCACATAGGGCCAGGTAAACTCCTCAAAGATCTTGCGGTTGACAAAGTCACAGTTGCAGCGCACGCCGGGCTGCACCATGACGGTGAGGGCGTTTCCCTTGGAAAGGCCGGCCTGGAAGTCCGGGAAGCATTCGCTGTGGATTTTTGCGATTACCTCCTTGATGAGCTGGGGATCCTTCCGGAGATCCCGGAAAAACCGGGTCATGCCGCGCATGGACGTCAGCATATCCCAGGCCGACGGGCTGCCGCCTCCGCCCCATTCCACATACTGGGACGCCGCCATTTTTTCCTCAGCGTACTTCCGGAAGCGCTTGCCCAGCGCATAGTCCTCCGGGACAATCCCCAGGACCTCGGCAATGTACTTTTGCTGGAATGCCTTCCAGCCCTTGGTGAGGATGTAGTCGTAATCCTCATGGGTCATCTTGGGCTCCTCCAGGATCTGGATCATGTCGTCCCGGCCCAGCTCCACGCCGGGAAGCTTCACCCGGCACATGAAGTTTAAGCCCTTGGTTTTGCTCAGAGCGCTGCTGAAGCCCTGGACCGCATCCACGTCGCCCAGGATGTCCAGACCGTCATAGGCCTTGTCCAGAAACCATTCCGGACGCTCCACCGCATCTGCGACGATGACTTCGCTGTCTGCCAATTTCGCGCATGGGATGGGACCCATGATCACGACCGGGGGACGGTCTGTCTTTTCCCGGCGAATGGTCTTGACCAGCCGGTCCCATTTCTGACTGCGGGTTTCCGTATTTGCCATCAAATCACCCCCAAAAACTTTTTGGAGCGGATCACGGTGTCCTGTGCGGTTTCACAGCGTGCGTCCGCATGGACATATTCCACAGTTTTGTCATCCACTGGACCCCCGCCGATCAGAATGAGGCGCCCCTGATCCAGCCCGGCCCCGCGGATCTCCTCAATGGTCTTTTTCATATGGCCGAAACAGGTGGTCAGCAGGCAGGAGAGGCCCACTACCTGAGGCTGATGCTCGCGGATGGCGTCCAGGAATTTTTGGGCCGGGACATCCACGCCCAGATCTACCACCTGGAAGCCGTTGGATTTCATCACGGACGCGACGATATTCTTTCCGATGTCGTGGATATCCGTTTCCACCGTGCCGATGACAAAAGTCCCGATTTTCCGGGAGCTGTCTTCCGCCTCCTCCGCGCCGAACAGGGCGGTGGCCTCGTTGAATAGCTCTGCGGAGAGCATCAGCTCAGAGAGGAAGTACTCTTTGCTTGCAAAGCGTTCCCCCACGATGTCAAGGCCGCGCTGCAGCGAGGCAATGATCTCCGCGGGGGCGGTCCCGGCGTCCACTGCGGCCTGGACCTCCTCCATGAGTTCGTCGTCATTCAGGTCCGCCATGGCGTCAATGATCTTCTGATTCATATGCACGGTTCCCCCTTTAAAAATTGAACATAAAGCACTTTATCAGATCTGGTTTTCAGCAAAAATGCCGTTGCGGTAGGACTTGATATACTTGCGGCAGAAACGGTCCTGTCCCAGGAGCGCGGCAGAGGCAAACAGAGCGCCGGAAATCTGCCTGTTGGTGATGTCGATGATGTAGCTGTCCATGCCTCTGGCCATGGTCTGGATCATAAAGGTGCGGTTGAGCTGCATCCGCTCCGGAAGATTGAAGGAGATATTTGTCAGGCCGCAGATCGTATGGACGCCTGGGTTTTCCTTCATGATGCGGCTGACAGCATCCAGTACGCTCAGACCTTGGGTGACATCCACACTGATAGGTTTGACCAGAGGGTCGATGTAGATGTCGTCTCGGCCCAGACCGTCTTCCTCCAGCCTGCGAATCAACGCGTTTGCGATTTCCACTCTGTCGTCTGCATGTTCCGGCATCCCCTTGTCATCGATGCACAGCGCGATGAGCTTGGAGCCGTATTTCCGCGCCAGGGGCACGATGTCACCGTACCGGACCTTCTCCAGGGTAGTGGAATTGATCATGGTTTTCCGGCCTTTGCAGAGAGCCAGGCCCGCATCGATCACTTCAGGGTCCGGGCTGTCGATACACAGTGGTGTGGGAACGGCGTTGGACACCACCTGCACCAGCCATTCCATCGAATCTTTTTCATTTTCCAGCATTGTCCCGCAGTTGACGTCCAGGTAATTCGCTCCGGCATCAGTCTGGCGGCGCGCAAGATCCGCAATAAAAGCTTCGTTCCGTTCCGCGACCGCCTCCTTGACCGCTTTCCGGCTGGTATTGATCAGTTCGCCGACGATCAGCACAAGCTGTCCCCCTTTCCGTATCAAGTTCTCTCTCATATTAACGGTTCAGTACGCTTCTGTCAATGTCTTATAGAACATTTTGACATTTTTAATATATCAAACAGTGCTAATATGTATATATTTTGCATTCAGAATTGGAAAGCGTATTGACATAATTGAACATATCGTGTAATATGAGGCTAATCCATTGCCGCGCCCGGAACATAATGTGGCGCGGAATCACGCTGAGGGAAAAGTATGAACTGGGAAAAAGGGTGTTTGTATGATGAAACTTTCAAAAAAACAAAACTACCTGGAAACCATCCGCTGCGGCGCGCCGGAAGCTTTGGCTGTCGACTGGGACGGCATCGCAAACCTCCGGGATCCCGCCTCTGGAAACTCCAACATTACCAGCAGGGAACCCTACTACGACCGCTGGGGCGTGAAGTGGGGCTTTACCGATGAGAAAGTGGCGCGCAGCGCCTGCGTGCTGCCTGGCGGATCTCCCGTCAAGGACATTACACACTGGCGAGACTACGTCACCATTCCCAATGTGGAAGATATCGATTTTTCCCGGACCGTTGCGGAGGCCTCCCAGGTGGACCGCAGCGAGAATCTCCTGTGCATTTCCTGCGTCCAGGGCCTTTTTGAACGGGCCCACTTTCTCCTGGGCTTTGAGGACTGCTTGGCAGATTTTCTGGAAGAACCGGAGTACATGGAAGAGATTCTGGATGTCATCACGGAGCACAAGCTTGCGCTTCTGGACAGGGCCTATCGGGAACTGAAGATGGACGCCGTCTTTTTCCACGACGACTGGGGCTCCAAATACAGCCTGTTCATGTCCCCCGCCACCTGGAGAGAATTCATCAAACCGCGGGAGGCCAAGATCATCGCCCATGTCAAGAGTCTGGGGGATGGAAACATCCTCTTCATCCACCACAGCGACTCCTTTCTGGAACCTTTGATTCCGGAAATGATCGAGATCGGCATTGATGTCTGGCAGGGCTGCATTCCCCAGAACGACCTTGTCCGGCTCCAGAAGGACTTCCACGGCAAGATCGGCTTCATGGGAGGCATTGACATCGCGGCAATCGACCACGCCGACTGCCCGGAAGAGGCTGTCCGCGCCGAGGTACGCAGGGCCATCGACACCTACGCGCCTCACGGTGGGATGGTAGTGGGCATCCCCAGCATCGCGGCGCTGAACCGCAACGTGCAGGACATTTACATGGATGAACTCCGCAGCTATACGGCGAAGTACAATGCGGAGCATTTCGGCTGCACAAAGGGATAACATAATTGGCCAAACGGCTTTCGGCAGAACAGCTCCATTGCGCCGCCTTCCTGCGCACCGGTTGCGGTATGCATTTTGTACATGGAGTTTCCCGTCAAATGAAATACTGATATAGGAGAAAAAATATGAATCCTTTTCCTTATGATCCCAATGAAGTGCTGCAAGCCAGCGAATATGACGCCGGCACCAAGCGTGCGTATCTCCACTTTAAAACCCCAATCTCTCCCAAAGAAAACTGGATGCGCGCCCTGCGCCACGAAAAACCCGCATGGCTCCCCATGCGCAGCGATACCATTTCTTTCACTCCACGCTGCATTCCGGACAACATCGCCCGGGGCTTTGTTCTGGACGGCGGCCCCCGCATCACGAACCCCGGCGGACCGGATATGTTCGGCGTGGAATGGGTGTTCGATCCCGCAATCAACGGCTCTATGGTCCGTCCGGGTAAGCCCCTTCTCCAAGATATCGCCGATTGGGAAAAAGTCCTGGTATTCCCAGATGTGGACAGTTGGGATTGGGCTGGCAGCGCGGAAATGAGCAGGGAGTACCGGAACACAGACCGCCTTGTGGAGGCATGGCATTTTACAGGCTTTTTTGAGCGGCTCATCTCCTTTATGGATTTTGAGGGCGCGGCCGTTGCCGTGATTGACGAGGATTCTATCCCTTATGTCCACAGCCTGTTCCGCGCTCTGACCGATCTTTACAAAAAGATCATCGGGAAGGAAAAAGAGTATTTTGACATTGACATGATCTACTTCCACGATGACTGGGGCGGACAGCGCAGCCCCTTCTTCTCCCTGGCGACCTGCCGGGAAATGCTGGTGCCGTATATGAGAGAAATCACGGATTTCTGTCACGCCAACGATATCGTTTTCGACCTCCACAGCTGCGGAAAAAATGAGATGCTGGTCCCGGCCATGATTGAAAGCGGTATGGACGCCTGGGGCGGCCAGCCTATCAACGACAAGGAGATGCTCCACAAAAAATACGGGGATCAGATTATGATTGCGATCAACAGTCCCTTCCGGGACGGCGGGACGGATGAAGAAATTGAGGCGTTTTGCGTCTCCTTTGTGGAAAAATACTGGCCGGATATCCAGAACAGGCCGGTATATCTGGCGGATACTTTCCCCAATGCCCTGGTCCGCAGGCGGATATATGAACTGAGCCGTTCGGCGGAATAAACGGCGTCGTTTCACAAGGGGGGATCCGTTATGACTTTTGTCTATTTGACGGTTGCCGCGATCCTGATATGCATTTTCCTGGAGTGGAAATGGCATATCAATATGGGCTTGAGCGCGGCAGTCTTCGCCTTTCTCATCGGCTGCTTCGGTCTTGGCTTGGCTCCGTCCGCGCTGAAAGACATGCTGCCGATCAAGATTATTTTCCCGGTAGTGGCCATTACGACTTTTTACGGCTTTGCCCTGGAAAACGGTACGCTTTTGAAGGTCGTGCAGCACGTGATCTACATTTTCCGCGCAAAGCCCGGCGTGATTCCCTTTATTTTGTTTTTCCTATGCGTATTGCTGGGTATCGCGGGCATGGACGCAGGCTCCGTGGGCGTTATCATGTCGCCGATCGCCATGATCATTGTGACGCTGGGGGATCTTCCGCTGCTGCCATGTGCCATAGGGACTTTGCTGGGTTCCGCAGTGGGTTCCAATTACATGTTCTCCACAGGCGGCACCATTATGAGGGGCTTGGTGGAGGAAACCGCCTTTGCCGACAGCGCCTTGGGAATCAGCCTGAGCATCTTTTTAAATAACCTGATCTGCTTTCTTATCCTTTTCCTGGTGATTTTTCTGTGCTTCCGCCACCGCGGCCATACCGCCAAGGTGGAAAAACCCCAGCCCTTGGATAAAAAGCAGAAGCTTAACCTCCTGCTCATTCTTCTGTTTATCCTCACGGCCGCCCTCCCGGCCATTGTGGGGGAGGCCACGGGAATCGCCGCGATCCAAAGCCTCGCAAAGAGAATGGATGTTGGCTTCATGGCGCTGCTTTTCGCCTTTGCGGCTACGCTGCTGCGCCTTGGCGACATCACCGCTGTGATTCGGGCTCGGATTCCCTGGCGGACCTTATTCATGGTCAGCGGCGTAACCATTCTCATCGGCGTGGCAACGGAGGCCGGCGTGATGGATGCGCTCCTGTCTCTGGAAAACCGGAGTTATCCCGTTTGGCTGATCGTCCCATTCACCGCGCTGGTCGCCGGAGTGATGAGTTTCTTCTCCAGCGCCATCAGTGTGGTTATTCCCACAATGTTCCCGTTGGTTCCGGGGCTCGTGACCGCCACCGGCGTGACGCCGGCCTATTTCTATGTGGCCATTGCCCTGGGCGCCGCCATTACCGCCTTGTCCCCCTTCTCTACAGGCGGGTCTATCATGCTCAGTGCCTGCACAGATGAAAAGAAACGCGAAAAACTCATGTTCGCCCAACTTATCTGTGCCTGGGTCATGCTTTTGGGCGTCATGCTCTACTGCGGCGTTTTGACAATCCTATAAGGAGCTGTCAGAGAAAAAAAGAATTGCCTCCAGGCCATCATTTGGCCCGGAGGCAAATTCTTTTGCAAACGCTTTACCCTCTATAGTAGTTCATCAGGCAGCCGGCCAGGAGGATCTCCCGCTCGGCCTGGGTGAGGCTGCCCAGGGAGAGCTCCATGGCCCTGGGCGTACCGTCCAGGACGTAGGCCGTGACGGTCTCCGCGCCGGAGGCCACGGCCTGACGGATGCCCGGCAGGAAGATGAGGCTGTCCAGGGCGTAGGGCGGTTCCCCGTCCAGAGTAAAGGGCAGCATGCCCCAGTTGATGAGGTTGGAGCGGTAGCGCTTGGTGGCGTACTCCCTGCAGATGTTGGCGCTGCCGCCCAACACCCGCTGACAGGAGGCGGCCTGTTCTCGGGCGCTGCCATCCCCGGGTTTGATAGAGCAGACCACGCTGCCCACTCCCAGGGCGGAGGGGTCCAGGTGGGCGTACTCCGGCAGCGCGGCGTGGATGCAGTCCAGAGCCCTGGTCAGGAGGGCGTCCGCTTCCCCGGAGCGCCGGGCGGCTTCCGTGGCCTGGATGGCCTTGGCCCGGGAGACATAGCCCGGGTCCTTCCGGCTCAGGGTGAACTCCGCCAGGCGCAGGGGGTTGGAACGGTAGGAGCTGGTCTCCCCGGAGGGGATGAGCTCGTCGGTGGTGGTCACCGGGTCG